>Ga0207702_10000544_pt1 | contig 42110 bp, 38 predicted proteins | sample KBSCornC62_FD_184302 | JGI IMG/M metagenome (GOLD analysis project Ga0207702, IMG submission 184302) | Corn rhizosphere microbial communities from Kellogg Biological Station, Michigan, USA - KBS Corn C6-2 (SPAdes) (version 2) | ecosystem: Host-associated > Plants > Roots > Rhizosphere > Soil ... | reverse complement strand
CGTCGATCTCGACGGCCCCTTCGGCCTCGCCGACGATCCGCTTGCCGAGCAAATTTACAAAGATGGCGCCATCTTCGTCCCCAATACCCTGTGGGGAGCAGCCTAGGAGTTCAGGCGTTGGCGGAGCGGGAGGTTTCCATAACGCTGTCGTAAGGCATTGAGAAGGAAGCAAATCCCAGCACTCCCCTTCGCTCAGCCCCACATTTAGCCCCACAAATTACGTCGGATTAGATGAGACGCGATAGGTAGTTATCGGATGTGAACGGCTTAATTTGGCCGAAGGCAGAACTCCGCTTGCCGCTGCCAGCTCCGAACTTCCTGCCTTCGTTGAGCTAGGCTGACATGTTATCATTTTGCCCGTTGGCACACGAGGTGCCCGTCATCGGCAACCGGCAATCGCTGGTAAGGTGAGGCAAGTCGATGGTCAGCTAACTTATCCCGCCGATCCAGCTAATCGAATGATAAACTCGTCCTTGGGCCGCTTGAGAGAGGCATTTGCCCAATCGGGTACTTCGAGCTTCCCGCTGGCCCGAAGATCGCGAACCAGATCGCCAAGCTGATTGTAAGTCACAATGCACGGGTCGAGCACAGCCGGCCAGAGGTTCTTCCAACGCACACCAGCAGGCGAATCTGTCAGGAGCTCGTGCATTCTGGCTTCCGCACGACGCACGCCATCGATGATGTCGAGGGCGCTGCGCTCGCCCGACTGCATCGGGGTCGGGTATGCGAAGAGATCATCCATGCCGGACTTCTGCCGCCTGGCTTCAGTCTTTCGGGCCGTTTTGTAGGTGGCCTGCGTCTCGAGTGCCTTCACATGTGCATCGCGGAAGACCCGCAACCCGATAGGATGCCGCGATAGATAGATCAGCTTGTAGAGAGGTCGCTCGGTGGCCGTCTCATCAACCGTTAGTGCCGGGGCATAAACATAGCCGCCCATTTTACGCAGAGCTTGGCGCGCGCGTTCGGTGATTGCCGCTTCGCGATCCTGCCCCTGCAGGTTGACAAAGTCCTTACGCCAGCTTCCCTCCTCATCCGACAGTCCGCCGAGCCAGCCTTCGAGCGTCGGCATTCTGTCTTGCGAACCGGCGAAACGGTTAGCGAACTGAAACATGAAGTTCAGCAGCACCTCCGTCTTGGCCGGCTCGATCAGCGATTTAAATCTGCGAACGTCAGGCAGGCCCTTCGGGTCGATCACGACGAAGCGGAACGCTCGGGTTGGAATGCGCTTCGCGATAGAAGCGGCATGCTGTTCAGCCACGCCACAATAGCAGTGAATCTCCACGTCAGGAAAGCGCTTCACCGCCTCGGTCAGTTCGGCATGGTTGGCAGCGTTTTTCTCGACGAGGTGCGCAACCATTTGGACGTTGCGACCGAGTTTCGCCTGCGTGGCTTTCGCTTCGGTCATGCGGCGCAATGCTATGCCGAACGAAGTGTCGGAATAGTCGCCGCTCGTCGACTGCCAAGGGCCGGCGAATAGGTCGACATACGTGAACTCGTCTGCCCAGCTCACGACTTTCGGGATCTGTGCGGGCATGTATGTGTCTAGGAATGTGTGCTTAACGAGCGCCTGCTCACGGCCTTCATACCATTGTGGATCGAGCATTCAGCCGATCACCCGTTGGGATTGCGGCCACTCGCTCCACTCGCGGCCGTCGAGTTCGCGACCACCCGACTTCGGCCGGAACCCGCCCCATTGTTTGAAAAAGAAGGGCACGTCTTGTTCTCGACAAGCGTCTCGTATCTCTCGTGCCCAATCGATGTGCATCACGCGCGCATTGGGACCACTCTCGCCACCGGCGATAACCCAGTGAATCCCAGTTAGATCGATGTCACCAACTGGCCCGATCAGCGGCTCTATTGATAAGAAGCGAACCGCCGAAGGCGTCGCGCGGAGGTGGTCAACCCGCGCGGCGCCTTTGCGATCTTCGACCGACACGCCTGTCCAAATATGGGCGGGCGGTGCGCGGTCGGCATACCGCGCTTTCAAATAATCGCGCAGCCGAGGGCTGCGCTTCGTCAGCACTTGATACGTGTGCCAATCGGCCGCTTCCATGGTACCGAAAACCCGGTCGATAAAATCCTTCGGGATATCCTTGTGGAAGAGATCACTCATTGAGTTCACGAAGATCATCCGGCCGCGTCGCCAGCGTAGAGGTTGGTTTACCCGCTCGGGTCGCAACGTCAGATCGAACCCATTTTCGAACGGATGCCCAGTTACGCCGCGAAACCGTTCGGAGAAGCGCGCAGCGTAGCAATTGTCGCAGCCAGCCGTAATCTTCGTGCAGCCCGTTACCGGGTTCCACGTCGCGTCCGTCCACTCAATTGCGCTATGGTCAGCCATCGTGCGCTTCTTTGCTCCATCCTTCGGGACACGCACCGGCCGTAGAGATTGCCACAGCCGATCTGGAGAAGAATCGCACAGATCTAGCCCCAGGCAAACTAGAGATTCTCGGTCTGTTCCGCTGGCGGGTATTCAGCCGATAAGCACGCAACCTTCCGTCAACATTTAGATGACGGTCGTTTTCGGGATTGCACAGTAAAGCATCGAATGACCGAGATGGCGCATTTCGGCCGTGCCCGCCCATGCTATTCTGAGTTCGCAGCGTCATTCGGATGCAAGCCCGGCGTGCCTCTTGGCTGGGCGCCCCAAAGGAATGCTCGATCCCATCATAGATGGAGTGCTACCGGGCGCGCCGAGGGTCGCAGGGACTGCACAGGACCCAAGCGCTGAATGGTCGGGAGAACTTCGCGTGCGAGAGCGAGGGACCGCAAGCAGTGCGGGCCTCGAATAAACAGATCGCGTGGTCCAAGGCCCTTCCGCTAAAGGCGCGCCATGCCAATCAAGCAGAGCTTCTTCGAACTTAACGACGTCCGGCCGCTGCAGAGCCGGCCGTGGATTCCACTGCGCCAGATCGCCGACGAACGCCTCGATCTGGGAGATCCAGATGTCCTCCGCCTTGAGCAATATACGGCCATTGCGACGGCGGCGGTGCATAAGGCCAAGCGGTCAGAGGCCGAGAAGCTCGGTTGGAGCGACCTCGACGTGAACTCGCACCGCCCGGCGGTCGAGGATTGGGGATATGCGCCGTCCGATGTGTTCCGAAGCTGGAAAAAGGAGCTCGGGATCAACCTCGTGATCGACCAGCTACTCGAGCATGAGCGCCGCAACATCTGGCACCTTCATCCCGATCTGATCGTCGCGCTGCGCCTGCTTCACGAAAGCGACAGCTGGTTTCGGCCGGAGGAAGGCTGGGCCGAAGTTGCGCGGCTCAAGCGGAACGACAAGGGCGAGCCCATGCTTTTCGAGATCCGCGCCGAGTTTCTGGGTGATTACCTCGCGGCGCGAGGCATGGCGCTCTATTGTTCAAGCTACCGCGAGCGCATTGCCGTGACCGTCGCCGATCCTGCCTACAGCCCGGACGAGATCGAGACGGCGGAGGAAGGCCGCGACCGCCGGGAAATGATCACGACCGACGCGGACTATCCGGACCCTCCCGGTCATTTCTGGACGAGGGGCTGCCTGTGGCGCACCGAGTGGGTCGAACCCGCGACGCTGAGCACGCGCGTCGGCCGCGATCGGGACCCGCATACGGCAACCTTCGCACTGAAAAGCGACGGCACTCGAGTGAACGCGGACCAGCTCGCGGGGCCGATCGCGTGGCTCCATTTTGAGCCTACCCTCGTCTCCACCCTGCTTCGGCACCGCAGCGGAAAGCTCCACTGGTTCAGCCAGGAAACCGGGGCCCTCGGAGCGACCAGCCACGGCGTGCATTTCGGCGTCAATGATCTCGGGCTGATCACGGTTCTCGCCAAGGACGTCGGCGACCTCGATCCGTGGGAGCAACGGCTGTGGAGCGCCCACAATGTAACGCCTGAAGGCGGCGTTTCGGCCGAGCTGTTCGCCGCGCAGATGGAGGTCAACCCCGCGGCCACTGTCGCCCCCGAGCCGAAGCTCAAGGCCGCTCTTGAGACGCTCGACGATGCCTTCCACGCCCGATTCAACGCCCGCCTGCTGCGCGACCACGGCAGCGTCCCGGACCTGCTGCGCCGCACCCACCGCTTCCGCGCTGCCGACCCGGACGGCCTGCCGCTGCTCGCCAAGGACGTCACCCGGCTACTAATGGAACGGGTCGACGTGGACGCCGTCGCGGACGCCGCCGGGGTGGCGAAAGGAGAACGCAAGATCGCCTCCCTCAAAGCCATCGAGAAGCTCGTCGCAAAGCTCCGCGACGAGACCGCGGCACGCACCATGATGGCGCCGCTGTTCGGCATCTACGACCTGCGCCTCGCAGACGCGCATCTCGGCTCGAGTCTCGCCGACAGCGGCAGGGCGCGTGTCGGCGTTGACGATACCATGCCTGCGGCCATGCAGGGTCGGGCGCTTCTCGCCGCCCTAGTCGGCACGATCGCCGAGATCACTGCAGTCCTTGCCGAGAAAGGCCCGTCGAAAGCGTGATTATCCCGTTCCGTTCACCTCGGCCGCCCAGCGGGCTGCAAAGGGCTCCGGCAGGATCGCGTCGTGCGGCTGAAGGGTCCATCGGATGCCGTCGTCGGCAGCTTCGATCTCGGTCGCATTGAGGCCGACCCAGAACAAGGCGAGCGCGCGGTCGGCGGTGCAAAGCTGCGTGTCCAGACCGGGCTGGAGAGCGAGGCTGTAGAGCAGCAGCTCGAGAGAACGAATGTCCGACAGTGCGTTATAGGCATCGGCTTCATCATAGCCCGCGTGCAGCTTCAGCAATCGCCGCGGAGCGCAGGCTCCCGGATGGACGACGACGCTGAGTGCAGCGAGCACGACGAGCGAATCCGGCGCCACTCCGCAGTCGGCGGCGGCGACGAGCACGTCATTCCAGCGAGTGTCCCTGTCGCGGCGAGACACGGGGGCTGCCAAGGCCGGCGCGAGCCGGATCAGGAACTTCTGCTTCGCCGCCATCGTCGCCCGGCTGTCTTCGATCAGGCCGAGGAGGCCGATAGCGCTTTCCGGCCCAACCATGAGCCGGGCTTGGGGAAGGGCTTCGCCCAGCTTCGCGATGGCTTCGGCCAGCTGTTGCCGCGCCTCGTGCGGGGTTGGCAGTGCCCGCCCGTTGCCCTCGAGCGCGTACAGCAGCGGGCTGACTTGGACCGGCCTATCGCGGAACAGATCAAGGAAATCCCGCGCCCGGCTCTTCCCGCGCGATCGCCCAGCAATTGCGGTGACGATGTTCCGGTCCGGCATGAGGAGCGTCGTGTCGCGCGTCGCCGCGAGTCCCGACGGCAGCCAGCCGCCGCGCACGAGGCCGATTGCCCGCGCTGTGAACGGGCTGATTAGCGTCGTCGTCACGTGCGCATATCGGCTGGTATCGACGCCCTCCACATCGGTTTCGACGATGCGTCCGTTGAACATTTGAAGGGGAATCGTGATCGGCTCGTGGAGGCGGGCCGCGGCAAGCTCCTCATAGGATCGGGGAACGATGTCGACATCGGTGAAGGCAATCGTTCGAGGGGGCCCGCCCCCCGGACGCTCCTGCTCACGAAACACAAACAAAGTGCCGCCGGGTGCGGGCGGCTCAACGATCGTGAGGGGCTCTTCAGTCATCAGAGCGCGATAGAAGGGCTCAACAGGCATGGACAAGGTGTCCCAGACGCCGGGTTTCGCGGCCGTGGAGGGCTTTGCACGGGAGCCGAAAGGCCGCAGAGACCCGGCATGCCTCCCCGCGCCCGCAAGCAACCGGACGATCTTCACCGTTTTCATCGGTTCCGGGGGAAGCTCGGGGCAGCCGGGCGGGAATCGCCTGTGCGCTTCAAGGCGCGCATCGGCAGCCACGGCGAGCTCGAGCTGGACATTCATGCGTTCCGCATCAGCAAGAAAAGCTGGTTCATCCGCGAGCATTGGAACAACGATCCCAGTGGTGGAGTGCCGGAGTTCACGCTCAGCGGCGTCACCGATGACGGACTTCGCTTCGAAAGCGACAGCCTCAGCTTCCTGGCGCTTGGCGAACGCTGGAGCGGGATCCATTCGCGCCACTGGTCCAAGCCCCGCGGCGGCTGCGCGCAGGCGCGGTTCCTACGCTCGCTTGACCCGCCGCTCGACCGTCCGCTGATGAAGCTTCATCTCAAAGGCTTCGAATGCTTCCCGGCCCTGCACGCCGAATGCGCGCTCGGCGCCGTCCAGGTCGGCGGAGCGACCAAGCTCAAGAACGCCGATGAACTCACCGGCGTGATTCTCATCCAGGGGCCGAAGAAGCTTGAGGATGTGGACGACTGGCGCCGTGAGTCTGAAAGGCTTGTCGAGCACCTCAGACGGTATTTGTCGTTTGCCTCCTCGACCATGCTGCACGCGCCGGTGCTCGAGGTGGCCGTCGCCGACACGCTCGAAATCGAAGTCCTGTCGCAAGGCCGGCAGGATCCGCCCGTCATGCGCGTGTTTCACAAGCTCGATCAGCGGGCTTTGCAGGAGGCAGCGCTGGCAAGCTTCTTTGAGCCGAGGGTCGAAGCGAAGAACCTGTATTTCGCGATCGAGTGGTTCTCGATGGCGAGCAGCTACGACGAGGTCAGGCTGGTCAACGCCATGACCGCGCTCGAGAACCTCATCGATTCCAACCTGCCTCAAGACGAGGCGATCATCGAGCCGAAGCGCGAGTTTGCCAGGACCCGCAAGGCGCTGCGCAAGGTCATCAAAGCGTGCATCGCAAAATGGCCGCTTCCAAAGGCCGAGCTGGTGGTGGAAGAGCTCGACGAGCGGCTCGCCGACCTCAACCGGCGCTCTCTGCGGCGCAAGCTCTATCGGCTGGCGGCGCTCTGGGAGGTTCCGCTCGACGGGATTAGCGACGAGCAGATCCGCCATGCAATCGGCGCCCGCAACGCGATCGTCCACACCGGCAAGCATCCCGAAGTCGAGGATGGGCCGGACCTGTGGGCCCGAATGACGATCGTGCGCGAGCTCGTCGTGCGGTTTCTGCTCACGGCGATGGGCTTCCGCGGCCAATATATCTCACATTTCGGCGGCTATCATTTCGCACACTTCCCCCCGGCCGACGAGCCGCCCGCATCGCTTCTTCTGGACGATCCGCAATCCGGCTCCGGCCGTGCTAGCAACAGCGGGACCCCCTCACCTGCGGAGAATGCATCCGGCAACTAAGCTACGGCTGTTGAGTGCACCCCGGCGGCCCTCGCCGTCTCGCTCGGCCTCTCGTCAGGCCGCGAGCGCAGTCGGGAAAACGTAAAGAGGTTCGCCGTGCAAGGTCGCCGCCCCCTGGAGGTCCCGCAAGCCCGGCTGGTCCGGTGCCATGTCGAGCAGGAAGGTGACCCCGAGGATGGCCACCCTGAACATCGGATAGGCACGCCCGTGCTTGGCAATTATTGAGGCTTCGGTGACCGGAGCGTGAAGCGCCTCGCCGTCCATCGCTGCCGTCAGCACCGGCGCACCGGCCTCCGTCCGCACGAAGGCCCGGACGTGGTCGTATTTCTCACCGGCGGCCTTGGCCGCCCCAAAATGCTTCGCGACCAGGTTTAGTCCGACCTTGTACAGTGCGGGCAGGAACCGCGGGTCATTTCCGAACTGCTGAGTGAAGCCCATCTGGCGGGTCTCGGGTGCCATCCAGACATTGGTGATACCGTTGGCCTTGGAAGCTGGATGGAGCGGCCTGCCGTCGGCGTCGACCACGCCGGGCCCGCCGTTGATCATGAGATGCGGACCGTCAGCCCGGTGTGAGCTGCGGACCGCCGTCCAGCTGTTGATGGTCGGCGCGCGGCCCTTCTTTCGGCGCACGCCGTAGAGCACCGTCAGCATCTCGAATTGCTTGACCAGCGCCCGGTCAACCCGGCTGAGGGCGTTGTTGCACCCCACGCAGGCTACATCATGCAGCTCTAGCTCAGGCGGACAGGCGAGCCCTTCCGGGATGCCGTGCTCTAGAGACAGCTTCTCGAAATCCTCTTTGCACCAAATGCAGATCATGCCGGCACCTTACTCGAAACCGCTTTCCGGTGAACATTCGAAAATCCGCCGGCGCCCCAAACGTACTTCCTGGTAGCGGCCCATGCGATCTTGTGCGGAGTAGCGACAATCTACAGGCGCAAGAACACCTGGCCCCGACGCGAGAGCTACATTTCCGATGGGTTTCGCTCGGTGACTGAGGCCGAACTTGGTCAAGCAAATTCCGAGCAAGAGGGAGGCACAGAGCTGCCTCCCGTTGCTATGCAGGTCCGTTCGCTTCCACACGCGCATCTTCGAGAGATTGCATGGCGTGCGCCATGCGCTCGCAGTAGATGATCGCCAAATCGCGCTGTTCCAGCGTGCGCAGGTGACCGATATCCGTGGCGGTCGACATGAACTCCAGGAGTTTCTCGCGTGTACTGTGCTGGTAGGTTTTGAAGAGGAAATCGCATTTTTCGACGAACGTACGTGCGTTCGCCGCAACGGGCGTTATCGCGTCGAAGAAAGTATCAGGGTAGCTGCGGTAATCCTCAAGCTCCTCTTCAGTGAGCGGACTGGTCGCGATGATGTGCCGACCGTCATCCAGCTCATATACGCCGTACACTAGCTTTTCAGCCTCTAGGACCGTCGCACTCGTCAGCCGAGCGGGCACCTCGGCGCCAGTCCCCTCGGGGACGAGATATCGCTGCCCGATCCGCAGTCGCGGGATCGCAACTGGCCCGACGAGGGTCCCGGGCAGCTCGCCATCAAAGGTCGCCGGGATCTCATAGTGAGTCCGTATCGAATCGATCAGCGCCATCATCGCCGCGTGGCGCTCCCGTGCTGCCAATATCTCCCCATAGCCCCGATACCGCACTTCCGGGCCGAAGTCGGATATGCGGAATCCGTCCGCCACCACCTGCATGCCGCCTCCACTGGCCATCAGGTGGTGGTGGAAGGCATGGTTGGTCACGAACACATAGGCGGGTGGGTAAAGCGAACCGTCGGTCCTTGTGGCCGCCTCGTTGCCGCGGATCTGCGACACCGCGGCGGCCGCCCACCCCTCGAGACGGTCCTGCTCGGTCAGCAGGTCCGGAATGTTGACCTCGATCATCACGACACGCGCGTGGTCGGCAGCCTTCGAAAGCGCCTTCACGAGCTTGGCGCCGACCCGCAGCCGCTTCGTATCGTCGGCGTCGTCGACCTGCGTTCTGGACCGCGCATCATGAACCCTGGACTTGACCTCGACGGAGAAGTGCTCACCCGTACCAGGCCACGTCGCAATGAATTCGACACACGACGTCGATCGGCGCACCGTCTCCTTATATGCCAGCTTGAATCCGGCCTTCAGAAACGCCGCGGCCGCGTAGGTCTCGAATAGCGCACCGGTGAAGTCGTCTGTGCGCGCGCTCCGAAGGCGCCGGAGGTAGATATCTGCCATCGCCTGGCCGTCGCCGTGATGCGCGATGAGGTAGATGTTGTACGCGAGGTTCATGAAGGCGCGAATTGCGCCCGTCATAGGGCCACTGATCATCGCCCGTTCTGTAACCCGCAGCGCCTTGGCCTGCTCAGACGCCTGCGCATACCAGCGGAGGATGGGATGGCGCTCCTCGATCGGTTTGGCCTGCTCAGCATTCGCCCATTCCGGCCCCAGACTGCCGAGGAGGTAGTCCCTGAGGAAGTCGTGAAAGGTTCGCCACTTGGTCGAATGGTAAAGCCGCCCTCCGACGGCAACGACCCGTCGCCCAGAAACCTGCTCCGAGATGATGGGCCGACCGAGCCCTTGCTGCTGCTGCCGGCGACGCTGAAGCGCTTCCATCTCCTGCCGTTTTCGCTCAATCCCTGCCCAGATCTCTCGTGGAAGCGCTGCGCCGACCGTCGGCGAGGCCAAGCCGTGGCAATGCTTGAACTTTTTGCCGCTGCCGCAGGTACACGGCTGATTTCGCCCAATCTTCCCCATCCCACCGATATCAGTTCTCGGCAGAGCAGCATCAACCTCTGGCGAGAGTGGTTTTGGGTCTCAATGTCATTGCTGTCGCGACTGCCTGCAACTCTAAGACTGAAATCCAAGCCTGAAGCAGCAAAAATGGGATTGTGGGCGTCATTTCTCCTTGCGCTCGCCGATGGCTTATCAGCTTCCTGACATTCGCTTCAGCCGTCGGGCGACTGCCGCCTTTCGGATCGCTTTTTCGTCACGCGCGATGCCGCGTTCCGAGCGCGCTAGGGCTCGGGGGATGCGCTCTTGCAATTTTATGAGGGCCTTGACCTTCGCGATCGTGTCGAGCGTCCACACCTCGGGCATGAGGAGCACCGTGATGTGCATGAGGCTTAGGGCGAGATTCTGCCCCGGCTCAACGAATCCGACATTGCTGGCGCCGGCGATGGTCGCGAATTCCCCGTTTAAAGAGCCGAGCCGATAAGCGATGCCCTTCGTGCTGGCGTGAACATTATGGCTCGCCATTTTGTAGTGCGAGCGCATCATTGCCCGACCGGCAGCCGCCTCAATCGTACTGAAATTGGGCTGAGAGTTCTTGAGATGCACCGCAGCCCAGCCATAGTCGCCGGCAAAGTCCTTGCCATACCGGCCGATCGCAGCGGCGTAGTCGCGCTCAATACGCGCGGCAGCTCGCTTTGAGAACGGAGCATAGCCGAGCGAAGCATGACACTGCTGGTATTGCCGGAGACCTTTCTTGGCCTCTACAAACTCGTGGGCGAGATATCGCTCCGCGAGGGCGTCACCGCCGTCGTCCAGCACCATCGCGACGCAAGTGACTTCGTGGAGGGTTCGCCAGCGTGCCATCGCCCCATCGGCATATCCGTTCTCCAAAAGCACCATGATCTCGGAAGCAATCTGAATGGCACGAACGTGGAGGTGGGAAAGCGCACCCTTGAGATGCATCTTGCGTGACGACCGCGATCGTCGAGCGCGACAGTGGAAGTCGGAGCCGACGTCTCGCGAGAGCTCAATCAGCATCCTGAGGTCGTCAAGGCCCTTCCCCCAGCGTGCCTGCAGATTGAAGCGAAACTGATCCATCTGGGCATTCGTCGCGTCCCGCCAGACGGCCCACTCACGCTCGTAGCGGCGCAGCATCTGAGCCGCCGACTTCTCGGTGATGGAGTGGATGAGGTCGGGCAGCGTCTGTCTAATGTCCTCGACGATCTTCTGCACGCGCGCTGCATCGGCATCGGTGAACTCGAGCACGATCGCCTGCTCGGATGCGATTTCGAACACGTCTTCGCTAACGTTAGCTGACAGCAGTCGATCGACGATCGCGTCGACCAATGTCTTGTCCGCTGCATGCCCGCCCGCCCTGAGCTTATCGCGGACGATCTCGGTCGCAATCACTTGCGGTAAAGTGGACAGCTGCTCTTCGAACAGCGATTGCAAAGACCCCATCGCCCGGCTTCCAAAGACTGTTGCAAAGCCTCGAGATTAAAGGAACGAAAGGGAAACAACAATCGAATGGCACCAAAGCAAATTCAGAGTGCGGAATGACGTTTGACGAATATCAACAGGAGGGAAGAGCGCGCTATTCCGCGTTCGTCGACGCCATCCGGCATATACTGCGGCAAGCTCTTGAGCAGCATGGTCTGACAGCGCACGCCGTTACCGGTCGCGCGAAGGAGCTGCCCTCGCTGCGCAAAAAGCTCGGTGACCGCGGGATTGGTCTCGACCAGCCTATAGACGAGATCAGGGACCTAGCGGGTTGCCGCGTCGTCTTCCTGACCAACTCCCAGGTCGATCTCTTCATCAACACCGGTGCCCTCCACGAGAATTTCGAGGTGTTGAATGTGAATGTCCATCACCCCGTCCCAGGCACCGACACCGAGACAAGGCTGTTCGACAGCACCAACTACCTCGTTCGCCTGAAGCCCGAACGCCTGGCACTTGCCGAGTATCGGAAGTTCGAAGGTCTTAGCGCCGAAATTCAAATCCAGACCCTTCTCAACCACGCCTGGGCCGAGATGGGTCACGACACGATCTACAAGGAGCCCAAGCTCACGCATCTCGGCAAATCACGCATGACGGAAATCGGAGAACGCATGAACAAGGTCATGCAGGAACATCTGGTCCCCGCCGGTCACGACTTCGACAAGATCGCGCGGGATTTCCGTAGGCTGCTCGAAGCGGACGGTGCGGCGGAGGCGACCATCGCTGCAATCCATCGCGCAGAAAATAACAACGACCTGGAGGAGGCGCTCGAAACCTACACCGATCTCGTCCTGCCTCATTATGACGAGCCTGCGGCGGAGTTTTCCAAACTCTTGGAAGCACTGATCGGCGCGGTTGAGCGCTCCCGTGACTACCCGGCCAGGCCGATCGACACACAGCTCGGCAAATATCCCGGTAAGTCGGCTCTAGACGTGGCTCGCCGCGTAGCGGATTTGATTCGTTCGTACCGCTACTGGGAAATGGATCGAACTTTCCACGCTCTCGTCCGGCTGTACCAAGGTACCCGCGATGAGGAGGAGCGACTGCTCTGGATCGAAGCTGGCGAGAAGCTCGCCGAGCATAATCTCAGCGTCTGGAAACAGTATGGACCCGCTGCACAGCAGGCCATCCTCCAAGAATTAGCGCGCCTCGAGCCGGAGGATGTCGTTGCATGTCGGCCGCTCCTCGTCGCTATGCTCGCACAGGTCCTGTCGGCCGAACTTGAAGGCACAACCTGGCGCTGGGACAGCGTCACCATTCATCAGGGCGCCGTCCGTGCTTCTGACGAGCTTCGGCGACTGCGTCAGGAATCCATCGGCTGGCTCGAGCAGTGGCTTCATGCCGCCACCGACGACGCTGAACGCCTGTCGGTACTGAGGGCCCTTGGCAAGGCGGATGCTGTGCCAATGCAGGGCGGCCCCGACGAACAATTGATGCAGATGCTGATGGAGGACGGCGCCCGCGTCGCCCGTATTGTACTCGCGCGCGCAAGGGCGTGGAGTTTGGAGCTACGTCGCGGCAGGGAAGTGGATGCGTTGCATACGCATCATCGGTTCCATGTCTTGCGACCAGACCTGGCGGAGAAGCCCCCGCTCATCGCAGCGCGAAGAGACCTGATCAATGCACTTCTCGGGCTGCGCGATCAGCTCTCCGCAGATGAGGACTTCATGCTCTACAAGACGCTGATCGGCCATGACAGTGTTAGGCCTGACGCTTGGGAAGGCGACCATTTCGACTATGAGGCGACGGACGCGTGGCGTCGCGGCCGATACCCGACGTTAATCGCCGACGTAACCGCCGAAACGGTCCCTCAGTGGAAGGCGAGAGTCGACCGCTATGTCGATGCGGCGGGCAATGATGGCGGGCATTTCATGCCAATGCGCGAGTTTCTCGGGCTTCTTTCCGAGCAGAAGCCCGACGTGGCGCTACTGATAATGGAGGAAGTGAGTGCGCAACTAGCTCCTTTCCTCGCGGCGATGCTAGCCGGGCTCGAACGTGCGGGACGCAATCGCGAGGTCCTTGCACAGGTCGATCGGTGGCTTGCTGCCGGACAGGTACTACCCGCGCTCGGCGACTACTTGCAGCACAAGCCTGAGGCAGACCTCGGACGTCTCCGCGCCTATACGCTGAAGGCGATCGAGCTAGAACAACAGACTTCGGTGGTCGGCGCTGCGACGATCGCCGCCGCCTGGTACCAGCGAGAGCCCCACGCCGCGTTGATCGATACCGTACTGATGCCGGTTATTAGGTTCGTGACCGACCATCAGATTCCCTATTGGATCGGCCACTTCTTCACGCCTGGTGGGGCGCTCATCCTACAGGCGCTGACCGAGCAGCAAGCGTCAGAGCTGCTACAGTCGTTTATTGGCGTTTCGGAGATCGACTACCGGGCCGTTCGGCTCCTTGTTGCCATCGGCCGCCGTCATCCGCAGCTCGTTGTCGACTTTTTCGGCACTCGATTGCAGCGCGATCGTCCAGCAGCAGGAGAGCGTTTCGAGCCCGTCCCGTTCCATCCGCATGATCTTGCTGAGGTCCTGTCACCTCATGCCGACCTCTTATTGCCGGCCGCGAGACGCTGGTTTGAGGACGAACCGCGATTCCACGAATATCGTGGCGGGCGGCTCGTGAAACATGCTTTCCCGGAACTCACGGAAGGGGTCGCGGCTCAGCTCATCAGCTTCGCTCGTCATGGCGGCGAGAGCGATATCAAGTTCATTCTGAAAACCCTGTCACCCTACGAGGGCGCGGAGCAAATCTATCCGGTCTGCATGGAGCTGGTCGATCGTCTCGAACCCGGAGACAAACTTCTGAACAAAGTGTCGATCGTTTTGGGTGAGACGGGTGTGGTCTCCGGCGAATTTGGATTTGTGGAGGCCCACACCCAGCGCCGCGATCTAATTGAGAAATATAGGGACGACCCAAGACCTCGCGTCCAGGCCTATGCTCGTGAGCGCGCTCGCGAACTCACTCAACACATGGCGTGGGAGCAGCGTAGGGCTGCCCGCGACGTGGCTCAACGAAGGCGCGATTGGAACGAAGAATGAGGCGAGAACCGACCCAGGCGACGGCGTGGAATATGGCCGCTCGTTTGGCGCAACGCACGACGGCCACCGGCCTCGTGTTAGTGGAAGCGCCTCATTTTTTCGATACTTGGATCGGAGCTCGGCGCCGCCTCGTTGCCGGCTAGCCGGTCGGCTAGTTCGTCTATGAACGTTTCGAATCCCTTCAAGGCCCTCGCCTGAGTGGGCGCATCTGCAGGCGGTAAGCCGGCTGCCATAAGCAGCTGATGTCGCAACATGCGTGCAAGCACCTCCCATTGAAGTCCCTGCTGCCGCCTGACAGCTTCTATGTGCCGTTCGAACCGCGTCAGCCGCGCTCCAAAACCCTCCTCGGTCGCGGCCGGATTGCGTCGGCTCAACCACGCTTCGAGCGCTTCGACGAGCATCTCGGAACGCGTCCGTCCCGTTCCATTGGCGATCCGGTCCAAGCGGCTGCTGAGCTCCTTGGTCAGGAAGAGCTGATGCCGAACCTTTTGCGTCTTCACGCGAAGTCTCGCTGCGGGAGGATGTCGCCAATTCCTACCGTGATCTGGGGCAAACACGACTGCCTCTCCGACGCACCAGCAGCACTTTGCCACGAGCCAACTCACATGCCGATCTCTGGTCCCTGACGCTCCCGGCCAAACGTCCAGCTGATCGAACCCGAGCTCCGTACGATGCCCGAGATTTCTCGGCCGAGCTGCCGCTCGAGGATCGGGCGCCACGGCACCAGCGTAAACTCGCGCGAGTTCTCCACCACCGCAAAGCTGCCCGAAGACAGGTTCACTCGCCGGCGCACCATGCCGGATATCCGCTCGCCGGGAATCGGCTCGCCGCTGAAGTCAGGCCGAGCTCCTTGGCTAACCGCGCAGCGACGACCCTGAGCTCTGCTCGCCTCAGCCGCTGGTCCATGTCAGAGCGGTACACGACCTCGTCGCCGCGTTGCTCCGCCAGCCCCTGCTCGATCAGCCACTGCTGGCGCCCGTACAGAGCCTGGCGCACCTCAGCACCGTAGCCGTGCTTCGCGATTTCGATTGGATCCTCGCCGCGCAGTTGACGGTCGAGCCAGCTCGGGGCGTATGCCGTCGCCTCCTGCTCGAGCGGTCGTAGTTCGATTATCTGGATACGGACCGGCGCTGCGCGGGCGGCACGCTTCTCGTGCTCAAGTGCCTGGTCCGCGTGATCGGGCGGCACGACCCAGATGCCATCCGACTGCCGCTCAACGCCAACACCTCTCCGGCGGAGCGCTTCGAGCCGACGCACGTGGGCCTGCACGTAGTCGTCACTCGCTGAAGGGTCATGGGCGAGATGGATGTTCTGGCTGTACAGACCGCCGTTCGCACGGGCGATCTCTTCGATCGTGCGATCCGCTTTCCTTAGCGCCGGCTGGACTTGCTGCACGCCGACCAGGCTGCCGATCGGGGTTTCGTCCGCGCCACGTCCGACCTCCACATAATGGGTACGGCCGTCGACACCGTCGATGACCAGATAGCGCCGGTCGTGGTGATCATCGGCAGCGCCGCGATGCACGACCTTGCCGATCACCGGAGCCGCATCGACGTCGCGGTCGATCACGTAAAGCTCGGGCCGGCGGTCCAGCTTCGACGCCGTCATCACCCGGTGCATGGTTCGGATGATGTCGCCGCGCCGACCTAGATCGGTCAGCGTCTCTTCCATCGTCGGGTCCAATCGCCAGGCCAGAGGTCCCTCGCGCTCAGTCAGGCCCATGCGCTCCAGCTGCCGCGCCCGGCCGATGAGCAATTGCTGGTATGAGCCGTCGCCGTCCCAGCGCGCGGGTTGGCGCAGATCGATGATGTGACCCTCCGCTCGGGCAAGGATGTCGCGATCGAGCTTCGTCAGACGCTCGGCGCCGATCTCCTGGCTGAGCTGCTCGCGGACCTCGAGCTCGCTTTGCGGTCCAAGCCAGCGGGTCATGATCTCCGTCGCGCGGCCGCGGATCCCACGCGCTATATAATCGCCGGCGATGTTGAGCACTTTGCCGTCCTCGGTCGCTCCGCGCACGAGCAGGTGCGTGTGCGGGTGCCCGGTGTCGAAATGATCGACCGCAACCCAGTCGAGTGTCGTCCCGAGATCCTGCTCCATCTTCGCCACCAGCGCGCGGGTGAAGGACTTCAGCGTATCGAACGAGGCACCATCCTCGGGCGACACGATGAAGCGGAACTGGTGGCGATCGCCAGCGCCGCGTTCCAGGAAGGCCTTGCCGTCAACATCATCGCTGAAGGTCGAATAGAAGCGTCCGTGCTCGCCCTCGCGGGTGACGCCGTCGCGCTGGAGATAACGCAGGTGCACTGCGGCCGCGCCGGCAGCCTTCACGCCCGCGAGCTTCACGACGCGCGCCTTGACCATCACGCGCCGCGCCCGCACCCGCATGCCCGAGATACGGTCGACCGACCATCCCGATGAAGTTGCACCAGCACCAGAAAATTTCCGGCCGCGACCACGGGCATTGAAGCGGCCGGACTGGCGCGCAGGCCCCGATGAAAACGAGCGCCAATTCCCGCCGCCCCGCGCGATCCGGGCGATCAGCAGCGACTGCAATGCGCGGCGCGCACCGGCGCGGCCTTTGCCGCTTCGCATCCGCCCGAGCCGAGGCTTGAACCTAGTCTCTTCATCCGACATCCCAAAGGATATGCGCTCCCACCCCAAGCCGCTAAAGTGTCTCGCGAGCGAGCGGCGCAAATCAGCCGTTCCGTGCGTCGGAAAGGCCGCTCAGTCTCTCCGCGAACCTGCCCGGAGACAGACAGTCTCCCGGAAAAAAGATGTGCAGACAAACACATAGCGGCATTTCTGCGACGAGCTGAAATCCGTTTTATCTTGCCCTCCCCTGCCCCCTCACCAATTCCAGTCTCCTCACCGAACACAAGCAAAAAGGGAGCGACGCCTGAGCGCCGCTCCCTCGTCACAAGAATGATCGTTCAGCGCGCGCGCGCGAACGCATCCGCCGCTTCCTCGCGCGCATCAAAGCTGCGCAGCCACAGCAGATCCGCCGCGCAGCCGTTGCCGTCGACGAGGCAGATGCCCGCATGCCAGCGATCCGCAAGGAAGCTCAGGATCGCGATCCGAGCGAGGTCGTCGCCGGCGTTCGCATCACCGAGATCGAGCGGCAAATGCTGCCCGAGATAGCGTTCCTGGACGCGCGCATCCCAGTGGAACTCGGCCTTCTCGGCCTCAAGAATGCGCGCCGCGAGCGCGGAAACCTCGCTCGTTCCAAACTCCATCTGCAGGCTCTGAACGAGCCGTCCGTACGCATCGCCCGAGCCTCCCGGAGTTGCAGAAATCATCGTCATGGCCGTCTCCTTTCCTGTCCTCGAGGATCGAGGACGGCGCTTCAGCGACGGACGGCGGAGGGGCTGTCAGGGACGCTCGAAGAGCGCCGCGAAGCGGGGCGCGGGGGAGCCGATTTGCGCAGCAAATTGGGGGGACCGCGCATCCTTGAGAGCCGCTTCGCCGTCCGCCACACTGGGCCTCATCGACAAGAGCCCACCCCCGAACCTCATCACCCCCGCGCAACAAAATGGCCCCGGCGGCGCAAACCGCCGGGGCCAGGGAACAGCATCAGAGGGGCAGATCCTGCTCGTCGTTCGAGGTCTCGGCAGGCTCGCTCGGCTGCCTAGGACGGCCGAGGAACTGGACGTCATCGGCGATGATCTCATAGCCGTAGCGGTCGATGCCGTCCTTGTCGGTCCACTTGCTGTTGTGGATCCGGCCGCGCACCGAAACGAGCATGCCCTTGCCGGCATGCTGGGCGACGACCCGGCCAAGGCCGTTGAAGCAGGTCACCCGGTGCCACTCGGTGTCCTTGGCGGTGAAGCCGCTTTCGTCCTTGTAGGTCTTGCCCTCGCTGTCGCGCTTGGGCCGGCTGGTGCCGAGGCTGAAGCTTGCGACGTCGGTGCCGCCGCTGGTCGAGCGAAGCTCCGGATCGCCGCCCAGATTGCCGACGAGAAGAACAATATTGGTCATGGTCAGTCTCCTGAATTGGTCGCCGGGACCGCCCCGTCGACAGCCCGACCGAGGCGAGGCGAAGCGGCGCCGCGCACCGCCGGGCGCAGCCCAAGGGGAACCCCCGGACCGAGGCGTGGAGCGGGCAGCCCGAAGGGCAACACGGGCCGAAGGGTCGCGGGGTTGCGCGGCGCCGCAGCCGAAGCAGGAGGGGCTGGACGAGGAGATGGGGCCGTGTTGCGGCAGTCGGGCGAGTTCGCACCGGCCAATGCGTCTCCCGGGTCAGAAGCCAGCGGCGCTTCCGGTTCCTGCAGGGGCTCGAAGGCTCCCGGTGCCGTTCCCTCGCCACCGCTTCGGCATTCATTGCGGTTAGCGGTCAATGGCCCGGCTCGACAGGACCGCCAATCGCATGACAAAGGTCATCCGCTTGAGCCATATTGAGAACCGGAATGGCCAAGTATGACGCACTCGAGCGCCATCTTCAGCGCCGCGGCAGCGGCGAAATCGAGCTTGCGTTCGAAGAGATCGAGCGGATCATCGGAAGCAAGCTTCCGGCCAGCGCCTCACGCCCCCAATGGTGGGGAAACGAGACCGATCCCGACACCACTCACGTCCAGTCGAGATCGTGGCGCAACGCCGGTTACGAGGCCTTCCTGCTACCGCACCGGCGCGTGCTCTTCAGGTCGGTCTAGGGATTCCTCGGCTGCAAATTCACTAGATCGATGGCCCTCGGCGAGCGCGCCGAGGATGGGTCAGAGCCCGCCGCCGATCAGCATCAGCAGTCCGCCGACGATCAGCGACAGGCACCCGCCGGTGAGCGCCGAGCCCGTCCTGCTGCTTGCAGCAATGAACAAGCAAAAGGAGAAGAACGAAGGCCACGGCGCTACCAGTCGAGGACGCCCTGCGCTCCCATATCGGCCTCAGTACGCACAAGCGCGGCACGATGTTCGGCCAAGGATCTTGCGTCGAAATAGACGCGCGTGAGATTGTTGCACTCGGTCATATAATGCCGGTCGGCACGCGTGCCGCCGCCGGTGATCTGCGCATTCGTGACCCCGTCGCAGCGCGGGTCCCGGGCAGCGATCAGGGCGGCCACCTTCCGCTCCCGATTGATCGTCGGAATGAGCCCGCCCCATTTGCGCACCACGTCGGGATAGTCCGAACGATTGTAGGGATCGATCGCGATCGGATCGACCGAGCCAGCCTTGGCGGGATCGGCAAGCTCCGCACTTTCGCGTGCCAAGCCGGCCTTGCGCGCCTCGAGCAATTGCGGGGTTGCGTAATTGGCGTCGGCAAGCCTCGTCGTCGAGATATCGGCCGCCCCGCCTTTGGCCGGCGCCGCTTCGGCAGTCTCGCTCTTGCGCGCCGGCGACCCGCACGAGCTTGACATGAGCGCCGCGAGCACAGCTGCAGCCAGGTATTTGCTACGCATACCCACCCTCCTCGATGCGCGCTTGCTAGAGCGCGAACGTTAAGAAGCGCTTCCGCCCGCGCCGGCAACCGCCCGCTTCGGCCAGCCCTGCGCCAGCGTCGCGAGCTCCTCGGCGAAGCCCTGAAGCTGCGAATGATGAAGCAGCCGGACCGACAAGGCATGGGCGTCGCACTCCGCCTGGCGGGTGAAGCCCGCCGGCGCGACCACGCAGGCATGATCGCCATTGTACAGCGGGCGGGCGGCATAGACTTCCTGGACGGCCTTGTTGCCGACGGGCTGGCTGTAAAGCTTGCACTGGACGATGAGGCGCCGTCCCTCCTTCTCGGCCACGACATCCGCGCCGCGGTCGCCGGTGACCGGCGTCGATTGAACCTTCCACCCGGAGCGCGATAGGATCGACGCGCAATATTGCTCATATTCGCGTGCGCTGAGCTGCGCAGGATCGACGTCCCGCTGCCCACCGGCGAGCGCCGCCTCGGCGCTTTTCGAGCGGATAACGGCATCCACATGGTCGGCGAGCCGGGCGATGAGATCGCTGTCCAGCCTGATCGATGACGCCCTGAGGCCGGGCAGGACCTGGGTGTCCAGGAATGTGTCGAGGTGCCGCCGCCAGATGCTTATATCCTCATTGCCGAACATGTCGGCGCGGATCGACTGCCTGAAATAAGAAATGAGCGTTCCGGCCTGGGCGCCGATCTGGCGGTCAGCACAGGCGCGCGCGAGCTCGAAATCCCTCTCGCGGCGCATCGCCGAACGGCGCTTGAGGACGTGCCGGACGCCGAAGCCGGCAAGGACCAGCGCGGCAATTTGCAGCGGATAGGTGCGCACCAGCACAATGACGATCGTGGCGGCGATGAGCAGAATTCCGGCGGTGCCCATGAGCATGCCGGCGATCCGTTGCGCTGCCGATTGCCTCGCCATCACAGTCCGCCTCGTGCGGTCAGGTCCAAGCTCCGCATCTCGCGACCCTTAAGCGAAGGCGTTTAAGAGGCGGTAAATCCAAGCGGGGCGGCAGGAGCGGCGGCCTAGGCCTTCCCCTCCGAAGCAGCCGCCAGGCGAAGCTCCTCGAGCCGCTCGAGCGACACCTGCTCGACGAGCTCGCGCAGGCGCATCACCGAGCGGTTCAGCGCCTCGAGATCCTCTCGGCCGATCTCGTAATTGGCGGAGTAGCGGGCTTCGACATAGGCGCGTTTGAGCAATTCGAACCGGCGGCGGTCCTGCTTGGTCGCGCGCGGCCAGGCCGCGATCAGGCGCGGCTCCTTGTCCTCGGCGAGCGAGCGGAGGAACTTGATATTGTGCGACCGCGGAAAGTAGAGCGTCCGGACGAGCAGAAAGCAGATGTAAGCGCGTTCAGTTGCCTGATGGAGATTGAACGCAGCGTCGTTCCATTTCTCGCGATCAACACAGAATTTCGCGATTTCGATCGCGTCATCGACCTTGCCTAGCCAGTCGGCGAAATAACTCTCCGCCATCCGGTAAGCGTCGTCCGCGGCCGCCGGCATCGGCGTCGTCAGTTCGTGAAGCGGCAGTTCGTAGAGCGCGATTCCGTCGCGCGCGATGTCGACCCAGAAATATTCGCCGCGCTTCAGCGCCTGGTTCACCTCGTCGAGCGAATGGACGATGATGTTGACCGGCCGGCCGATGGTGGGATCGCGCAGGATCCGGTCCTCGGCGACATACCAATAATCGGCAATCTCGGTCAGATCCTTGTGGCTGACGACGATCAGCAGGTCGAAGTCGGACTGATATCCGTTCTCGGGCTCGTCGACCCAGTCGTCGCGCGCATAGCTCCCAAACAGCACGATCTTGTAGATCTTGCCGTCGCGGCGCGAGGGTTGCGTCGCTCGCGCAATCGCCTTGTCGAATTCCTCCATGAGGATGCGCGCGACGCGCGCGAGCTCGTCCTGCTGGACCTGCGGAAGATGATCGGTGCCGCTACGCATGGGAACAGCTTGGTCTCCGAATTGACGCGGTTACGCAATCGTCGAGTCTGACGCGGCGCTCGCCGGCGGACGTTGAGAACATGCCTGGAAACATGCGCCCCGCGCTTTGGCTATAGCGCAGGCCATCCGCCGCGCGAGCACCGCGGCCGCACGAGGCGGCCGCGGCCTTAAGGATGAAGGAGGCGCTCAAGCAACCATCGCTTCTCGCCGCCGCTGCGGCCAAAGCCTCGGCTGGCGTCACCCGCGCGCAACCTGACGGGCGGCAAATTTGGGATTGGTGCCGAGCGGCCCGCGGCGGTCGACGACATGCACGCCTTTCTCCTTGGCCTGGATCACCAGCCGCTCGAGCACGCCATTACCCGAATAAGCGACGAGGCAGCGGGGCTTGAGCGACAGCATCTGCTCATTGCGGCGGAACCCCGCGCGGGACCCAAGCCGCCGGTCGAGCCCAAACGCGACCTGCGCGACCTTGCGGCGTTCGGCCCAGGCGGCGGCGATGCGGTCGAGGCCCCTGCTGTCGCCGCCGTGGACGAGGACCATGTCGGCGACATGCTCGCGCACCTTGTCGAGCGTTTGCCAGATGCTGTCGGCAAGCGCCTTTGCGTCGTCGGCGCTCGCGAACGACAGCCGGCCGCCGGCGAACAGGACCGGCGTTCCCTCGGGGATCGCCGCGCGGCGGCGGCTTTCCGACCTGGCGCGCAGATAGTCGCGGCCCTCGACGACCGCTGAGGTCAACGTTGCCGAATGACTGGGGCGCGAGCCGGTTGCAGGGCGCCACGAGGAGCCGGTCTCGCTGAGGTAAAGCCGGGCGGCGGCCTCGCGCATCGCTTCGAGGCCGATCATCGCCGCCTCGGCCGCCTGGGCGCGCGCGATCTGCTGCTCGAGCTCACTCGAGTGGACTTCCGAGCCGTCGGCCGAGGCAAGGAGGCAGCGGATCTCGTCGGTTGCGCGGTCGACCTGCGCGCCGCGCTTGGCCGCCGCCCGGTGGAAGAGGTTGACCAGGCCCCAGGCGATTTCCTCGGCATCGTCCTCGATCGCGGTATCGGGAAACAGCGCGAGAAGGTCGGACCAGATTGCGGCAAGCGTCTGCTCGACGGCTTCGCTGTCGGGCAAACCGGTGGTTGCGGGGCGTTCGCTGCGGTCGATGGCCAGATGGCCGAGCTCGAGCTGGGCAAGCTGTACGGCAAGGCTCGTGTGCATGATTGGTCTCCTGCTGTCGGCGCCGGAAGGGCGGCGCCGGGAGCCCGGAAGGACCGGCCGAGCCGCCTCCGCCGCATCGAGGCGAAGCCGAGAGAAACCCCCGGCCGAGGCTGGCGCGGGCCGCGCCGCCAAAAGGCGGCGCAACACGGGCCGAGAGCCGGCGGGTTGCGGCGACGGCGGCTGCCGGTCCAGGGCGACCTCCCGCGCCGCCTCGGGCGCGAGTGGTGGCCACACCGCAGGCGGGAACAGAGCAAGCCGTCTGCATTGAGACCGGGCTACCGGGGCGATCCGATGTACAGACATGAATGGAGAAATTGTCTGTACACTTGACTGTACAGACAAAAACGACAAGGATGTCTGTACATGCCGAGAGACGCACTCACACCGACCGAGCAGACCCTGTTTGCCGAGCTCGTGCAACAGGTGCAGACGGCGCCACCGGCGGGAACGGTCTACACGCGCGAGCGGGACGGCATCCATTATCATTATGCCAAAATCCCCGTCGGGATCGACCGCATCGACAGGTTCATCGGAAGAGTCGGCGATCCCGACGCCGACGCCAAAGCAGCCGAGCTCAAGCGGGGGATGGAGCAGGCCGGCGAGCGACGCCGCCTCGTTTCCATGCTGCGGCGCACCGGCCTTGCAGCACCGCACCGGACCATCGGGGCCACGCTCGACGCCATCTCGCACGCGGGCCTGTTCAGGAGCGGCGCCGTACTCGTTGGAACCGCGGCTTATATGATGAGCGAGCCCCTGGTCGGCCGCAAGCTGCCCGAACCCACCCTGATGACCGGCGACCTTGATCTTGCGACAGCCAATCTCGCACTCAAGGCCGAGCCGCCCGAGCGCCTGGAAACGATCATCAAGCGCGGTGACCCGACCTTCGAGCCTGTGCTCCAGACACGCCCCAAGGAGCCGCCGTCGCGCTTCCGGACCGCCGACGGATTCCTTCTCGATCTCATCACCCCGACGCGGCGGCGGAGCGACCGCAATCCAATGCCGATGGACGAGCTCGATGCAGGCGCGGCGCCGCTCCAATATCTGGAATGGCTGATCACGGATCCTGTCGCGACGGTGGCGCTGTGGGGGGCGGGCGTTCCGATCAACATTCCGCAGCCCGCCCGTTTCGCGGTTCACAAGCTGATCCTCGCCCAAAAGCGCGATGCCGGGAGCCGGCTGAAGCGGCAAAAGGATCTGGCGCAGGCCGATGCCCTGATCGATGCTCTTCAGTCGCATGATCCCTATGCGCTGGACGATGCCCTGGCGGATGCCGCAGGACGCGGCCGTGCCGGCTGGCGCGAGCCCCTCCACCGTTCGCTCATCGAGCTGAAGCGCGACGGGATCATCGAACAGGCGGGCATCTGACGCCCATCAGCGCGGCTCGGGTGATGCCAAGAAAGGCAGCTTGCCTCCCGCCACACCGCCTCACGTCCGGCCGGGCGGCTCCTGTGTCGCAGTTCACCAGAACCGCCACCAGCGCGGCGGGCGCTGGTCCATGGCGCGGTCGAACTTGCGCACCGCTTTGGCGAGGATGCGTTCGGCACGCGATTCGCTGATACCGAGTCGCGCCGCGATGTCGCCGTTGCGCAGGCGCAGCCCCGCGCTCAGCACGAGGATCTCGCGCTCGAGCGGCGACAAAGCCGCGGCAGCCCGCTCGACACGCCGGAGCTCCGCGCTGGACGGCGCTTCGTTTGTCGGCGCGGTCATGGATGCCTGAGCGGCACACCGCCGATGTGGGGCACGCCCCAGGCGACGCAGCCGGAAGCGACCGCGACGGGAACGAAGATGTCGGCAATCGCCCAGCGGGCGCGCCGCTCGGCGACCATCGTCCAAGTCAGGCCCCCGGGCAGGCGATAGCCCTGCTCCACATAGGAACGCTCGATTGGGGTCGGCATCAATCAGCTCCTTTCCCGGCACGGGTCGGGGGCGGCGGGGAATCCGGGCGGCGATCCGTTCCGGCTCGAGGCCGGCTGCAATCGCGGCGGATAGTGGGGGGCGTCTGCATTTCCCGTTGGACGCACCCTGCGCGCGCTTTTCACTAAGTCCGGACAAAACGCCGCCCCCGGCCGGTGTCGAGGACGGGCGGCCCTCCCCTCCCCGGGAGGGCCGCCCCGAGGAGCAGCCACGGAGACGTCAGGCTGCTTCCTCGATCTCCTCGACGACGGTGTGGCCGGCAGAATGTGCCTCGTCCGGCGCGGCAGGCGACTGCTCGTCGCTGCCGGCGTCGTTCGCCGCCTCCCCGGCTGGAGCGATGAAGCGCATCGCTTCGGGGACCCAGGCAAGCGCCGCCTGCTTGACCTCGGCCTCCGCGACGAAGTCGCCGGAGAAGATCCGTTCGCAGGCCTGGGCGAGCTCGGCCTTCTTCGACTTGGCATAAAGGCCCGCGAGTGCCGCCCCGCCGACTTCGGTCAGCGCCGCGAGCGCTTGGGCTTTGGGCACGCGGTCGAAATAATTGGCGCCGGTCGGCCGCCACCAGGACGCGACCTCGATCCCGAGCAGCCGGCCGAGATGGTCGTGGAAGGCGCATGACCGCTCCGGGAGACCGGCGCTCGCCTCGAGCGTCCGTGCAACGGCATGGCCGAGCCACGCGGCGCGGGCCGCGCCGGGAAGCGCGCGGAATGCGTCGAAGCGCCCGGCCCGGGTCGGTCCCTCGGTCCAGCTGCGGTCGAGCTCTCCGGCAAGCTCGGCCTGCGCCACCGTCGCGCGGGTGCCCGGACTCTTGAAGCCGAACACCGGGTCGGACGGGCGCGCAGCGCTGAGGGTCGAGCCGCTTTTCTCGAACGAGTGGTGCTCGGCGGGATCGACCATCAGGAAGGTCGCAAGGTCGAGCGCGAAGGCCGGGTCGGTCGCGACATGCGCGGCGAGGATGTCGCGGCGCTGGATCGCAAGCTCGTCGACCAGCCGGCGCGGCATGACCGCCGGCCGCGGCGATGGCGCGGCACTCTCATCCGTCCCAAGCTCGGCCGCGGGATCGGCCCCGGCGCCGTCTTCCTCCGCCACGGCTTGGACATAGAAAGCTCTGTCGAGCCTCGGCCGTCCCTCATGGTCGAGCAGCAGGAAGGCGCCGACCTTGCCCTCGAGCTCCTCGGGGATCAGCGGCGGCTTGTCGGTGATCGAATCGATCTCGCCGTCGAGCGCTGCGATCCTGGCTTCGGCCTCGGCGCGCGCGGGCTCGTCGCTCTCCTCAACCTCGAGGATGCCGACCAGGGCGCCGATCTTTTCCTCGAGCGCTTCGACACGCGCCGATTCCTCGTCGGTGAGCGGCACGGTCTCGAGCGCGACGCGCCGCAGTCCGTCGGTCGTCGGATAGCCAACCCAGCTGTCGAGCGTCGGCCGGACAAAGGCAAGCCCATGCTCGGCGGCCGTAGCCGCGGCGAGCTCTTCCATCTTCTCGGCGGCGAGCCGCTCGAGCAGGGCGACGTCGAGCCAGCGCGCGTCATCGGCATCGGCGAACAGGTCGCGCTCGATGCGACCGCCGGCCGCGACATAGGCTTCTTCCCCAACGAAGCGCGCGCGCCGGTCGCCGGCGCTCGCGGTCGCCTGAGTCATCAGCCGGCGGATGCTGTCGGGATGGCTCGACATGTAGGAGCTTCTGACCTGGTCGAAGACATAGGCCTGGCGCTCGGCGTCGGGCGTCGCCGCATAGGCCTTGGCGACATCGAGGCTGATCTCGCCCGCCCCCAGCGCCTCGAACACCACCGGCGCCAGACCGGCGAGCCGCAGGCGGCCTTCGACGAAGCGCACCGAAAGGCCGAACCGCCGCGCGATCGCTTGCGGGTCCGAGCCCTGCTCGATGAGCTGCTGGAAGGCGAGGCATTCGTCGGCCGGGTTCATCGCCAGCCGCTGGAAATTCTCGGCAAGGCTCGCCTCCTGCCCGGCATTGGCGTCGACGACGAGGCAGCACACTCCATGGTCCTTTTGAAGCTTGCCGTCTTCAGCGAGCGCGAGAAGCGCCTGCCGGCGGCGCTCGCCCGCCTTGACCGCGAAGCAGCCCTTGGGCTTCTTGACGCTGGTGACGACGAGATTCTGAAGCAAGCCGTGGGCCTCGATGTCGGCCCTAAGCTCGAGGTCGGCCTGCGGATCGCTCGACCGCCGCACGTTGCTCGGTGAGGCGACAAGCTTGTTGAGTGGGATGGTCTTGATCATGAACCGTCTCCGGATGAGAGCCGGTGCGGCCGTTCCGCACCCGTCGCTCACCCGACTTCGGCCCCCTCTCCTCTCCTGCTTCGCTGACGGCCTTGGCGGGCCCATAGCGGGGCGCTTTTCCTGGCCGGTTCGCGCTATCTTGTAAAATATATGATACGTATTGTCTCCTACGTAAAATATATGATACAGAACTGCCATGGCACAGGCTTATTCCCGCTATGCACTCGAAGCGCTCAGGCTGCTCGGAAGCTCGATCCGCACCGCCCGGATCGAACGGCACATGACGACGGAGGATCTGGCCGAGCGGATCGGAATCAGCCGCCCGTCGCTTCACCGGATCGAACGGGGCGATCCAAGGAGCTCGATCGGCTCGGTGTTCGAGGCGGCGACGATCGTCGGCGTGCCGCTGTTCGAGGCCGATCCGAGCCGCCTCGCCGGCGATCTTGCGCGGGTCGAGGAAAAGCTGGCGCTTCTCCCCAAGATGATCCGCGCGCCAAGGGTCGAGGTCGACGATGAGTTCTAGGCCGCGTCCTGAGGAGGCGTTCGTCTGGACGTGGCTGCCCGGAAGCACCGAACCGGTCGCCGCGGGCCGGCTCGTGCGCTCCGGAACCCGCTTCCAGTTTCATTACGGGCGCTCCTATCTCGCGCTGCCAGGCGCCATCCCGCTCTATGAGCCCGAGCTGCCGCTCCGGCCCGGCCTGCTTCCACTCCCGGCAGGCCTCAGCATGCCAAGCGCGATCCGTGACTCCTCGCCGGACGCCTGGGGACGCCGGGTGATCATCAACCGGCTGACCGGCCTGTCCGGGGAAGCTGCGGCCGCGACGGAGCTCGATGAGCTGACCTTCATGCTCGAATCGGGATCGGATCGGGCCGGGGCGCTCGATTTCCAGCGCTCGCCGTCACATTACGAGCCGCGGCTCACCCATGCGCCGCTCGCCGAACTGCTCGAAGCCGCCGACCGGGTGGAACAAGGAGTTCCGCTCACCCCCGAGCTTGGCCAGGCGCTGCAGCATGGCAGTGCGCTCGGCGGCGCTCGTCCGAAGGCGCAGGTCGAGGAGGCGAATCGCAAATATATCGCCAAATTCTCGACCAGCGGCGACCTCTTCGCGATCGTGAAAGCGGAATATCTGGCGATGCGCCTTGCCGCCATTGCGGGCCTCGACGTTGCGAGCGTGCGGCTCGATCATGCGCTCGGCAAGGACGTCCTGCTCGTCGAGCGGTTCGACCGCGACCGCGCCGGTGACGGATGGCTCCGGCGCCACATGGTGTCCGCGCTGACCCTGCTCGAGCTCGACGAGATGATGGCCGCTTATGCGGGATATGATCTGCTCGCCGATGTCGTCCGCCACCGTTTCGCACGGCCGAGGGAAATGCTTCGCGAGCTGTTCGGGCGGCTGACCTTCAACATCCTGTGCGGAAACACCGACGACCATGCGCGCAACCATTCGGCCTTCTGGGATGGGAGGAGCCTGGTGCTCACTCCGGCCTATGACATCTGCCCTCAGAGCCGCACGGGCGGCGAGGCATCGCAGGCGATGCGGATCATCGGCGACAGGAACCTCAGCCGGCTGAGCCTCTGCCTTGAGGCCGCACCCAAGTTCCAGCTTTCGGCCGACGAGGCGATTGCGATCGTTGCCGGACAGCTCCAATCGATCGCCGCCAACTGGAACGCGGTCTGCGCGGAAGCGGGCCTGTCGCTGGTGGACCGCAATCTCCTCTGGGGCCGGCAGTTCCTCAATCCCTATGCGTTCGAGGACGCTCCACCCGAACTGGAGCGGCCGGAGGCGCCGGCGGCGGACGGCTGATCGAAGGGGATTGGGCGACGCGTCCCTGGAGCGAAATGCTCATTGCTGCTTCACGCGCCAAGCAGCGGCCCCGGCGCCCGCCGGACCGGCAGCGCGGCAGAGCACGTCGTTCCAATCGTCGCCGGGCCGCGCCGGCACGTGCACTTCGATGAGCGGGACATGCGCAAAGGCCTCGCGCGCAAGCCGCCCGGCGCGCCGCCCGCCCCCATCATAGTCGAGGAACAGCAACAGCTCGCGAACCTCGGCGGGAATGGAGATGAGCCCGAAACGCTCGGTCCCGAGCGTCGCCCAGCAGGGCACGCCGAACAAAGCGGTGGCGGACAGCGCCGTCTCAATGCCCTCGGCAAGGCCAAGCCGGGGCGCGCTGCCGCCAAGGCGCACTGCCCCGCGCCCGAAGCGCCCGAGGCCGCAGCGCGGATGGCCACATGAGGATAGGCCCGAGCCGAGAGGGTCGATGAAGGTCCGGTGCACCGCCACCAGCCCCGTTTCGTCGCGCACCGCGGCGACCAGCGCCGGAGCATAGCGGGTGAGCGGCGCCGGCCCATAAGGCGTACGCGGATGGTAGCGCAGCTGAGCCGACGTCGCGACGAGCCCGCGCGACGCGAGATAGGCCGCGGCCGGCGTTCCGGGAATCGACCGCGCCTCGCGCCACAGGCGCAGCGCGGCGGCGTTGCGGAGGTTCTCACGGCGACCGGTGTCACCCTGCTCGGCGGCAGCCGGTGCCGGCTCGAGCAGATGCGCAGCTTCAAGCGCGCGGAGAATATCGGACGCCTCGCACCCCGCAAAGCAGTGCAGCAACAGCCGGGTGCGGCCGGGCCGCACGCTGAGCGAGGGACTGCGGTCGTCATGCGCCGGGCAGCGGCACATGCCGCCGCCTGGCCCCCAATGGCCGCCGAGGCGCTCGACCAGCCTTTGCCCCTCCTGCACGACGCTCAGCACGGTCATGCTTCCGCTTCCATCTGTCCTGCTCCTTCCGGCCCTCGCCGCTAGCGCAGCCTCCCCTCCCCACTGCGACCGTCCCGGGCGCCTTCGTCCAGCGCCACGAACAGGCCCCCCGAACGAATTTGCGCGAAGGGCGGGCGTGGAGGCCGGCTCTCCGCGCGGCCGAGCGCGAATAATGGCGCGGGTCGCTTGAAAGCGAGTGCCGAAGGCGGAAGTGCGGCCGGCGCGAGCGCGGCGACATAGGCGCGCGTTTCGACCGGAAGCGGTCGCGCGCCGGCGAGGAAGGCGGCGAAGCGCCTGGGTCCGGCATTGTAAGCGGCGAACAGGCCGGGATAGCCGAAGCGGTCATACATCAGCCGGAGATAAGCGGTGCCGGCGAGAATATTTTCAGTGGGATCGAACGGGTCGGGACCCAGGCCGAGCGCCAGGCGCATGTCGCGCCAGGTCGAGGGCATCAGCTGCATCAGACCCATCGCACCGGCGCTGCTGACGACCGGCCGCCCGTGAAGGTGGGTTTTGCCGCCGCTCTCGACCCGCATCACCCGCCGGATCCAGCCTGGAGGAATGCCGAAGCGCGACGAGGCCAGCGCGATTTGCGGCGCCCAGCGGTCGAGCGGCCCTGCCGCCGCGGGAGCCGGCAGGAGCAGCATTGCCGCCGCAAGCGCGACCTTCAGCGACGCTTTTAGTGCTGTCCGATGGCTACCCACCGCCCGAGCCTTTCGCGCTCTTCCCCCACAAGAGGCGCGCCTTGCCCACGATCTCCCGGGCATGGGTCACCCCGAAGTAGCGGCCGTCGAACGCAAGCGGGCGGGCGGGCGACAGCAGGAAGGCTTCGCCGGGCTTCAGACGGCGACAGCCCGACCACCAGGGCATCGGCCGCCCCGAAGGATCGCCTGCCCGGCGGAGCGCGACTGCGCGGCCGGCGATCAGGATCCGGCTGCCGATCGCGCACACCTGGTCGCCGGCGACGGCGGCGACGCGCTTCACCAGCGGAACGCGCAACGGCAGATAAGAGCGCGCCGCGGCGATGCGCCGCGCACGCGGCGGCGGCCAGGCGACGGCCATGTCCCCGACCCGCAGGCCGGCGGGCGAGGACAATATATAGAGGCCGACGGGGCTGCTCGGGCTCGCGTTCCACAACAGCAGCGGCCGCGCCGGCCAGGCCAGCGACAAGGGAAGGGCCGCGCAGAGGATCAGCGACACCGCGCCCCAGCCGACCGGCACGGCTGAGCAGCGATCGAGCAGGGCTGTGGCGAAGCGGCGCTGCAGGCCCGAAGCTTCAGCCATTTTGGCTTCGGATGCCGGACTGTGCCGACCAGCTGTCGAGATCGTCGATATGGTAGCGAATGTAGCGGCTGTGGCGGCGGAAGCGCGGGCCCGTCCCGGCGACCCGCAGCTCCTGCATCTTGCGCGCGCTGAGGCCGAGATAGAAGCCGGCCTGCTCGGTCGACAAAAAGGGGCTGCCCTTCTTCGCCCGCTGGGCCCTTGCGATATCGTCATCCACCGGAGCCTGCCTCCCCGTCCGTCGATCATTGAACCGCCGTGCCAGGCTGCGGCGCGCCTGCAGAGGCTCGAAAAAGGGCTCTTCGAAAAACGATCCGCCGCTGTTCGCGCATGGCATTGAGCGAGCGTCCTACATCCTCATCATGTCCCCCGATTGTGAAGGGCATCGTTCCGGCTAGAATCCGGCGCGCCGAGTCGTCCGCCATTGGGAGCGGGCCAGTGGATTATAGGGGGCGGATCACGGTCGCGGACGCCAGCGGTTGCCGGTTCCAGATTCACGAATATCGCGACCGGCGATTGTTCAGGACAATTCGCCGCCTCGTGCTCGAGACGGGTGAAGCGGTTCGGGCCGTGGACGAACACACATTCGAATTGCCAAGCGGCGAACGGCTGGTGCGGATCGGCAGCTGAGCTGCCCGCCGCGCCGCAACGTGCATTGACCCGCCGGGGTCGGCGAAGACCGGTCACCGATAGTGGCTCCTTTGGGTCCACCGGGCCGTCGTTCTGCTGTGCGAAATCATAAGGCCTTTGCGCGATCGTCCGTCACAAACGCTCAGCCGAGGAGGAGCTCGCGATAGCCGCCGCCGGCCATGCGCCTTGCGGCCCGGACCAGCCGCTGCGCCTGCGAGCGGACGCTCGGCTCGCGCGTTCGCCAGCGCGTTTCTCCGGCCGACGGGCTCAGCAACTCGCCGGCGATGCGGCGCTGGTCGGCGCCTTGCTCAAGCGCATCGAACGCCCGCAGCAGGAGGATCCAGCGGCGCGCGCGGGCTTGCCGCGGATGCAGCGAGGCGGCGAAGCGGCCGGTTCGGCACAAAGCGAGAAACCGCCGCAGCGCGAGGAGCGGGGGCTCCGCCGAGGCGAGGCCGGCAAGCGAATAGCCGAGCCGAACCGGCCCGGCGGTGAAGGTTCCGCGCGGGGCGTCGAGGCGGACGGCGCGCAAGCCGTCGGACAGCAGCAGATGCTCGCATCCATCGACGGCCGCGAGGCGCCGCAAAGGACCCAGGCGCTCGACATCGAAGCAGTCGGCCGAACCGCCGCGCCCAGAGGCTTCGGTGGGCAGCACATAAGGATGGACCTCCCTGCGCCACAGCGGCCGGGCATCGGGGACTGCAAGGTGCGGCGGCTCGAAGGCGACCAGCCCGAAGGTAGCGGCAGCGGCGTGCTGGGCCGCGCCGCCCGCGGAGCATGCGCTCGACCAGGCGGCGCGATAGGCGCAATCGCGGCGAAGCCATTCCCAGGCGAACAACGAGCGATCGGCGCAGAGCAGCGGCGCATAAGCCGCTGCATCGCGCCAGTCGCGCCCGGATAGGCTCTCGGCCCGCACCCGCGCACGAGAGCCGCGCGACCGTCAGCCGCCCATTCACCCATTTGGGGGAATTGCATCCTCGAAGCTGATCCAGTCGTCGCGGAGGCCATAGACGACGAGCTGCGTCCGGCTGACCGCGTCATAAGCGGCGCGGGCGCGCTTCACATATTGATGCGCGGTATGTTCGCTTAGCCCGAGAATACGGGCGATCTCCCAGTCCGTCTTCCCGAGCGCGACCAGCCTCAGGCACTCAAGCTCGCGGCGGCTGAGGCGCGGCCGGACGCGCTTTGCAGCGGGGCGCAGGCGCCGCGCCGTGCACAGCGCATGCGCGCCGATCAATTCGGCGCAACGCAGCCGCGACGCCGGAAGCTCGCTGCCGGCGCGCACGGCGAACGAGCAGGATGCGCTCGGCTCGGCGGGCACGTTCGCGGGCACCGTCAGGCCCGGTCCGAGACCGAAATAATGGCTGCGCGCGAGGATGGTCCGGTGCCGGCGCTCGAGCCGGATCAGGCCCGGAAGCGCGCACCAGCCGAAGGCGGCATTGGTTCGGCGGCTGGCGAGGTGCACGGGATCGTCGCGGGCATAGTCGCGGGCGACGATCTCCTGGACCCACTCCTCGGGATAATTGTCGATCCGCAGGAGCCCGGCGCCGGCGGCGCCGAGGCTCGCATGATCGAGCAAAGCGAAATAGTCGAAGCCAAGCTCACGGGCGATGTCGGCGAGCAAAGTGCCGAGCTGCGCGAGGTCCGGGCAGGACTGCGCGGCTTCAGCGAAACGGTCGCTCAGGCGCCTCATCGCTGCCTTGCGGGAATCGCTTCCGAAGGATGCGCAATTCACGCCTCCCTGTTCGCCGAGCGGGGTTCAATTTTTGAGAAATAAGTTACGAACAAATGAATATATTTGAACGGCCCCGCCAAGCCCGCCATGCTCGTCTCGCTCGGACCTTGCGCTGCGCCCCTCGCCTGAGAAACGAAGGCGCGGCACTCGGTTGAAAGGGCGTCCGCGGGAATGACGTGACTTGGAACACCCTCCCCTGGACGTCGCGGCGAAGCCGCAGCGGGGGATGTTCAGTCGTGTAGATGCCTTTGTCCGGGAGGTTCGCGAGCTGGAGAATGAGGAGGCGCTTGCCGGAGCGCTCGGCGATGTCTCGCGCGATCTCGGCTTCCGCTATTTCGCGCTCACCCACCATGTCGACGTGCGCCGCAGCAGCTCGGCGATCCGCATTCACAATTATCCGGTGGGCTGGGCCGAATGGTTCGACGAACAGTCGCTGGGCGCGGCCGATCCGGTGCACCGCGCAACCAATGTCACCAGCGTCGGCTTCTCCTGGTCGAAGCTGCCGGAGATGATCGCGCTCACCGACAGGGATCGGCGGATCCTCGAGCTCGCCCGGCGCGAGGGCATCGGCGAGGGCTTCACCGTTCCGGCGCACGTTCCGGGAGAAGCGCACGGCTCCTGCTCGTTCGCTTGCGCGGCGGGCGATCCTTATTCCGAGCAGCATTTGCCCTTGCTCCAGCTGGTGGGCGCGTTCGCGTTCGAGGCCGCACGGCGGATGCGCCGGGACCGTCTTTCGCGAGCACCGGTCCAGCTCACCGAGCGCCAGCGCGAATGCGTGATGTGGGCGGCGCGCGGCAAGTCCGACTGGGAGATCGCGCAGGTCCTCGGCCTCAGCGAAGCGACGGTCGGCGAGCATTTGCGCCATGCCTATGACCGCTACGGCGTCGGCAAGCGCACCCTGGTCGCGATCCACGCCTTGTTCGACGGCACGATCGGCTTCCTCGACGTGCTCCGCCGCTGACGCTCAAACGCGCCGCGCCGCCCGGCAAGGGGCCGCACCGATCGCTTGCGCACTTCCCGGCGCCTTGCGCCTCAGCCGCCGAAGCAAAGCGAATCATGCGGCGCAATGTCGACCGCCGCGCCCTGCAATCCCAGCTCGCCCGGATCGAACCGCAGGGGCGTCTCGCCCGTGTTGAAGACATTGAGCTTGGACTCGCCCGCCGCGCCGATCGCGCGCTGAACGATGAGCCCGTCGGAGCGGCCGAGCTGCGGAAAGGCGCAGGCGCGGACGGGCGCGGACAGCAGGTCCGCGAACAATTGCGCGCGCTCGGCCGGAAGCTCGTCGAGCTTGTCGCTGGTCATCAGCACCCCGCCGGCCAATCCGGCGAAGACGGCGAGCGAGCGGACTTCCCGATCGGTCAGCTCATGAAAGCGCTCGCGCAGCAGGATGCAGTCGGGATCCGCCTGCCACAGGATGCCCGAGGCGTGGTTGCGCGTCAGCTGGTCGCGAAGCAGGCTTTGCGCCGAATAGTCGCCGTTCCAGCTGACCCCGACGTCCCGGCCGATGCGCACCGCGTCGACCAGGCCGACCGACGCCCACAAGGGGCAGCCGCAGCCGAGCCACAGCGCATCGCCGATTCCCTCGCGGACGATCCCCGCCATGCGCCGCCAGATCTCGGCGCGCGCGAGCCCGGTCTCATGCCAGCGCGCCTGGTCGGGCCCATAGTCCATCCCCGCGTTCATGAAGTCTGTCTTGAAATAACCTGCGCCCCACTCGTGGCGCCACGTCCTGAACACGCGTCGAATGTAATCGGCCGCGTCGGGATGGGTGACGTCGAGCACATGATATTCCTCGCTGCGCTTGTGCCAGCGGAACTCGCCGTAGAATTTCATGTGCACCAGCGGCCCGCCCGACACCGCCTGGACCATCCAGTCGGGATGCTCGGCAAAGAGCCGGCTGCGATTGCCGACGAGGAAGGGGGCGATCCACAGGCCGGGGGTGAAGCCGGTCGCGGCAATGTCCCCGATCAGCGCCTTCATGCCGCGCGGGAATTGCGGCCGGACCTCGAGCCAGTCGCCCATCTCGGGCGTGAAGCCGTCATCGATCTGGAAGATGTCGAGCGGGACCTGGTGCCGGTCGCGGAACGCCCGCGCCGCGCGCAAATGGTCGAGGACGTTCTGCTCGCTGATCGCGGCATAGAGATTGTACCACGAGCACCAGCCGGTGATCCGCCGCGGCGGAATGCGGGGCGCAAGCGGCGCCTCGCGGGCGACGATCCGCGACCAGCAGCGCAGGCATTCTTCGACCTCCTCGTGGTCCACGAGCACCAGCGGCGCGGCGGTGACCGTGCCCGCGTGCGGCGCCTTGTCCCACAAGGTCTGGAGGTCGATCGTTGCCGCGGCGCGCCCGCCGCCGAAATCGAAACGCGTCTGGAAGCGCTCGTGCCGCGTGAAGCCCAGCACCAGCGCTCCCGGCTCGCTGCCGGGCAATAACGCTGTCATCGCAAAGCCGAGCGTCGGGGCCTTGTCCGGCGGACCGTCACCCGCGGGCGTGCCCGGCTCGACGAAGAAGCTTCCGTCCCAGCTGTGATAGCCATTGCGCAGATAAAAGCCGATTCCTTTCGCGCGGCCGATCCTGAGGCCGAGGCTCGCGATCGCCCGCCCGGGCGGAACATTGTCCAGGCGAAGGATGAGACGCGGCGTATCCCCGCCCTCGACGGCAAGCGTCGCCGTGCAATCCTCGAGCGTCCAGCTGAGCGCGCCGTCTTGCACGACTGCGCCCGAATGCGACGGCACCCGGCCGTCGACCAGCAGCTCGATCTCGCTCAAGCTCATCCCCCGGCAGCGGATGCGCAGCGGCTCGAGCTCGACTTCAATTCCCAAGCCGCACCTCGCGTCGCTCGGCGCCCGATTCGACGGCGGCCAGCGCAAGGCGCAGCGAGCGCATGCCCTCGGCCAAAGGGACATAGGGTTCGCGCCCCCCGGCGATCGCCTGGATGACGTCGGCAAGCTGAGCGACGAACGGGTCGGTGGTCCCGGCAATGGCCGCGGCGCTGACCTCGCCGGCGGTCCGGGTCAGCACCGCCTCGTTCCAGCTGGTAAAGCGGCCGGTCATGCGCTCGGCCATGATCGTCCATTCCTTTTGCCATACGCCGGGCACCGCGATGTTGCTGGCGCTGAGGCTTGCAAGGCGGCCGTCGTCCCAGGCGAAGATCGTCGAGGACAGGTCCTCGACGTCATAGCCGGGCGTGTCGCGGTGGAAGAGGTTGGCGAAGCGCGCATAGACGCTGTCCGGCTCGCCCATGAAATGGCGGATGAGGTCGATCTGGTGGATCGCCTGCTCGAGGATCTGGCCGCCCGACAAGGCGCGCCTTCGCCACCAGTCGGCATGGAGCCCATTGCAATAATAGCCGCCGACATAGAGACCCGCCGGGCCCGTGTCGGCGGCGCGCCAGGCGCGCACCGCGTCGCCGAAGCGGTACATGAAGCCGATCGCCGCAACGACGCCGCTCTCCTCCACCGCTTCGACCATTCGCAGCGCCGATTCCATGTCGAGCGCGATCGGCTTTTCGACCAGCAGGTGCACCTTGCGAGCGGCGAGATGCTCGATCTCGCCGCCGCGCGCGAAGGGCGGGATGGTGACGATCGCAAGGTCCGGTTGGTGCCCGGCGATCATGCGCTCGAGATCGACGAACGGCTCGCCGCCATGCTCGGCTGCAAAAGCGGCCGTGCGCTCGCGATCGCGCCCGACGCAGGCGACGAGCTCGGCCTTGTCGCCAAGGGCGGCGATCGCACCCGCGTGGCGCAGCGCGATTCCCCCGCATCCGACCAGCGCCACGCGCATCCGGCTCAAGCCTCGTCCCCGAAGTCGAGCATCGCCTGGAGCAGGCCCGGCTCGCCGCGATCGAGCCGCTCGAACAAGGCCGGCGCCCCGGCGAACGGAACTTTATGGGTGATCAGCGGCAGAAGGTCGAGCAGCCCTTCGTGCTGGAGCTCGATCGCGGTTCGCCACAGCCGCGACTTGGACCAGCGATAGCTCGCATCGGGCGCAACGCCGCCGATCTGCGAACAGATGAGCTGCACGCGATTGTGGTGAAATTCCTCGCCCAGGCGAAGGCCGGCAAGCTCACCCTGGAAGAAGCCCAAGGCGACCACGCGCGCCGAATAAGCAACCGAGCGGATGGCTTCGGCCAGGGCCGGCGCCGCGCCCGACACCTCGATGCAGGCATCGGCGCCCTTGCCTTGGGTCAGCTCCTTGATCGCTTCGGCGACCGACAGGCTCGACGGGTCGAGCAGATGGGCGGCGCCCAGCGCCTGCGCCTTGGCGCGGCGGCCGGCGTCCGGGTCGACGCCGATCACCGTCGCTCCCGAAGCGCGCGCGGCCTGCGCGACGATCTGGCCGGGGACGCCGAGCCCGAACACCGCGACCCTGTCGCCGATGCGAAGCTGGGCGTCGTGAACCCCGTTCAAGGCCACCGCCCCGATATGCGAGAAGATGCCGATCCGCGGGTCTGCCCCCTCGGGGAGGAGCTTTTCGCGAACCTCGCCGGCCGCCGCGACATGGTGCGTGCGGTGGCCCCAGGTGCCGTACACGCGCTGGCCGGGCTTAAGGTCGGTAACGGCCTTGCCGATCTCGACGATCTCGCCGGCTTCTTCATAGCCGAGGTTGCGCACGGGATAGGGCCAGCTCGGGCCCTCGGAATCGACGAACAGGCGCCGCTGCTCATCCCAGCGCCGGTGCATGAAGGGATTGGTGCCGCGATATTGCGAGAGCTCGGTGCCCGCGCTGATCCCCGAAAAAAGCGTCCTGATGCGCACGTCGCCGGGGCCGAGCGCGCGCTCCTCGAGCGGCTCGAACGCAAGCGCGCGGGGGCCCTCGAGCATGAGCGCGCGCGGGCCGCTCATGCATGCGCCTCATGCGCATTGGCAAGCACCGCCCGGCGCGTCGAGCGCTGCATTGCAAGGAGAATGAGGACGGCGGTGAAATAAAGGCCCGCCATTGCAACGATGCCGGCGCGCATGCCGAACGCGTCGCCGATCCGGGCGACCATCAGCGGAGTGAGGCCCGCGCCGAAAAAGCCGATCATGGTCATCATTCCGACCGCGGTCGCGCGCGCCGGCGGCGGGACGACGTCGTGCATCGCCGCATAGATGCAGCCGTCGAACAGGCCCTTGGCGATGCTCGTTGCAACCAGCACGACGCCGATGGCGAGCGCGGTCTTCGCGGCGAGCAGCGGAAGCAGCAGGAGCCCGGCGAGCCCGAGGCCGATCGCAAGCGTCAGGAAGCGGCCGGTCGGCGCGCGCTTGGCAAGCGCGTCGGCAAGCAGGCCGCCGAGCGGAACGGAGAGGAATCCGGCGGTGTTGATGGTTGCAGCGCCGACCCAGGCCGAGGCGGCGAGGTTCATCCCGAGCTCCTTGTTCACATAGAAGGGCGCCCAGAAGGTGACGCCCGTCGACGCGCCCGTCGCAAGTGCGAAAATCAGGCAGAGAAAAACGGCGGGCGGGATTCGAAGGACAATGCCGATCGGCTCGGCGGGCTTGTCCCCTTCGATCGCGGTGTGGCGGATCGGCGCGTCCTTGAGCATTCGCGACAGGACCAGTGCATGCACCAGCCCGACCGCGCCGAAGATCAGGAAGGGCGCGTGCCAGCTCAGGCGCTCGGCGATATAGCCGGTGGCGACCGCGCCGAGCCCGGCGCCGGCGAACACCGCCGTCTGGTGGATCGACAGCGCGCGGCTGCGCATCTCCGGCCGGTGCCAGTCGCCGATGAGCGCGGTCGCCGTTGGATAATAAGCCGATTCCCCGACCGCCACGAGCCCGCGCATTGCAAGCAGCAGGGCAAAGCCCGTCGCCAGGGCCGAGCTGCCGGTGGCGATGCTCCAGAAGATGAGCCCATAGAGGATCACCCGGGTGCGCCTGACGCTGTCGCCGATGCGCCCGGCGACGAACGCGCCCACGGCATAGACCCAGAAAAAGACGCTTCCGAGCAGTGCAAGCTGGCTGTTGCTGAGCCCGAAGTCGCCCTTGAGCTGGGCGAGGACGGCAATGAGGATGTTGCGGTCGGCGGCGTTGAGAAAGGCGACCAGCCACAACAAAGCGATCAGGATCCAGGGATATCGCCCTCGATCCGGCGGGGAGGCAGCAATCGCGGTTGAGCTCATCGCAGTCTCCGCGGCCGGTTCAGGAAGAAGAGGAAGCGCCGTTGATCAGGATCACTCGAAAGTCATTCACATTGGTGCGCGTTGGTCCAGTCACCACCAGGTCGCCGAGCGCGGCGAAAAACAGATAGGCATTGTTCATCCGCAAATGCTCGGCCGGGTCGAGGCCCAGCTCGCGCGCCCGCACGAGCGTGTCCTCAAACACGATTGCTCCGGCGGCCTCCTCGGTGCCGTCGATCCCGTCGGTGTCGCAGGCCAGCGCCGAAATGCCCGGCGCGCCGTCGAGCGCGATTGCAAGGCCGAGCAGATATTCAAGGTTTCGCCCGCCGCGCCCTTGCGGGTTCTGGACGTGAACCGTGGTCTCGCCGCCCGAGATGATCACGCGCGGCTTGCCGTCGACCGAGAGCCGGCGCGCCAGCGCCGCATGGCTTGCGCCGAGGTGGCGGGCCTCGGCCTGCAGCTGATCGCCAAGGTCGGTCACCGCATAGCCGGCCGCGGCCGCTTCGCGCGCCGCCGCGCACAAGGCGTCGCGCGCCCGGGCAATGACGAGGGTCTCGACCCCGGCAAGGCCGAGGCTGTCGGCCGGCGGCGTTTCGTTGGCCGGATCCTCAAGCGCGCTCAGCACCGCCGTCGGCGTCGGGATTCCATATTTGCGAAGGATCTCGCGCGCCATCGCCAGGGTCGTGTGGTCCGGAACGGTGGGACCCGAGGAGACGAACGAAGGGTCGTCGCCCGGAACGTCGGAAATGATCAGGGTCGTGACCTTGGCGGGGCCCGCGGCAAGCGCGAGCCGACCCCCCTTGATGCGCGAGAGATGCTTCCTGACGCAGTTGATCTCGGCGATGGTCGCGCCCGATTCGAGGAGGGCGCGGGTGGTCGCCTGCTTGTCGGCGAGCGTGATCCCCGGCGCCGGCGCGGCAAGCAGCGCCGAGCCCCCGCCCGACAGCAGCACCAGCAGATGGTCCTGCGCTTCGAGGCCATGGGCGATGTCCAGCGCGCGCTCGGCGGCGCGGATGCTGTTCGCGTCGGGATAAGGGTGCCCCGCCTCGATATATTCAATGTCGCAGCGGCCCGCGAGCCGGTCGGTCATGTGGCCGTTGCGGGTGACGACCAAAGTCTCGGCCGGCCTGGGCATCCGCTCGAGCGCCACTTCGGCCATTGCCGCGGCGGCCTTCCCGACAGCGATCACGGCGAGCCGGCCGAGCGGCGGCGCAGGCAGGATCCGCGGCATGACCCGCGCCGCCGAGACCGAAGCGACCGCGCCGTCGAACAATGTGCGAAGCATGGCGCGGGAAGCCGCACGGGCGTCGGGAGCGCCAGCCAGGGTCGACGACGAGGTCATGTGCTGCGAACCGGGCCCCTCCAAACGGCCGAAAAACTGCCCCGAACGACGGCAATCTCCTAGTCACGATTTAAGGAACGCACTGTTTCATCCACCGCAACTTAGTGGATTTCCCAGGAGAGCTTGTGGCGGAACTGGTCGACGAGGAAATCGATCAGGGTGCGGACCCGCACCGGCACCGCCTTGGGGTCCTCGAACAAGGCGAAGAAGCTCATGTCCTCGGTGCGCCAGCCCGGGAGCACCTCGACCAGCCGCCCCTCGACCAGGTCATGCTTGCACAGGAAGGCCGGAAGGTTGGCGATTCCAAGGCCGCAGATCACCGAATGGTGGAGAAGGGTGAGATCATTGCACACCAGCTTCGGATTGAATTCCACAGCGACCGAATCGTCGCCCCGGTGCAAGGTCCATTTGTGCGGTCGGTCGTGCGTACCGGCGGCGAGCAGGTCGAAGCGGGTGAGCTCGACATAATTTTGCGGCATGCCCTTGCGCTCGAAATATTCGGGCGAGCCGAAGGCGCCGCACTCGGTGGTTCCAAGCTTGGCCGCGAACAGCCCCGAGCTTGCGAGCGGCCCGACGGTCAGGGCGACGTCGAAGCCGTTCCGCAGCAGCCCGACGCCGTCGTCGCTGAGAACGCTCACCAGCCGCACATCGGGATATCGTTCGAGGAAAGCGGCAAGCAGAGGCCCGACGAGATTATGCCCAAGCACATAAGGAATGGCGATGCGCACCACCCCTTGTGGGTTGCGATGAAGCGTCTGCAGCGCCCGCTCGCCGTCGCGCAGCACCCCGAGGCTGCGCAGGCAATATTCGAAGAACAAGGCGCCGTCCTGGGTGACCGTCACGGCGCGCGTGCTGCGCTGCAGCAGCTGGCAGTTGAGATGCTCCTCGAGCCGTGAAATGCGCCGGCTGATCTTGGATTTGGGAAAGCCGAGGAGAGCGCCCGCCTTGGTGAAGCTCTCCGTCTCGACAACCTTGGTGAAAATGACGAGATCGCCGAGATCGAGCATTTGAAAAGCGTCCTCCCGAGCGCGCCGATTAGCCTTGTCGTTGCTGCTGTTGCAACGGTTTGTTCTGATTTTGGTGACTTCTCGGCCAAGGGGCCGCCGCGCACCTTCAACCATAGCGCTCGTCTGACCGGCGGAACAACAAGCCCAGGGAGAGTGGGAGTTCCACCGGAGCCGACGAATGCAGTGATGCCGTTGGAGCGTCGCGACCAGGAGGGGCTTTATGACTGTCT
>Ga0207702_10000543_pt1 | contig 42119 bp, 40 predicted proteins | sample KBSCornC62_FD_184302 | JGI IMG/M metagenome (GOLD analysis project Ga0207702, IMG submission 184302) | Corn rhizosphere microbial communities from Kellogg Biological Station, Michigan, USA - KBS Corn C6-2 (SPAdes) (version 2) | ecosystem: Host-associated > Plants > Roots > Rhizosphere > Soil ... | reverse complement strand
CGGGAAGCGAGGATCACATCCGAGCCAACCCGAACTCCCCCTCGGGGGGCAGCGACGGGAGGAGCGAGGGGGCCGCCCGGGAAGCGAGGATCGCATCCGAGCCAACCCGAACTCCCCCTCGGCGGGCAGCGACGGGAGGAGCGAGGGGGCCGCCCGGGAAGCGAGGATCACATCCGAGCCAACCCGGACTCCCCCTCGGGGGCCAGCGACCGGAGGAGCGAGGGGGCCGCTAATTCCCGCGCTTGGCCACCAGCGTCAGGATGTCGTAGCTCGCCACGACCTCGCCGTCCTGGTTGGTGACCTCGACGTCCCACGCCACCACGCCCTGCCCGCGTCCGTCGGAGCCGACCTTGTTGCGGTCGATCTTGCGCTTGCACGTCAGGCGCGCGCGGATCGTGTCGCCGATGCCCACCGGCTTGACGAAGCGCAGCGTGTCCAGGCCGTAGTTCGCCAGCACCGGGCCTTCGCCCGGCGACACGAACAGGCCCGCCGCGGCGGACAGCACGAAGTAGCCGTGCGCGATGCGCTTGCCGAACGGCGACGCCTTTGCGGCAATTTCGTCGAAGTGCATGTAGAAGAAGTCGCCCGAGATGCCACCGAAGGCGACGATGTCGGCATCGGTGACGGTGCGGCGATGCGTCAGCAGCGAGTCGCCGACGGTCAGGTCCTCGAACGCGTGGCGGAACGGATGGACGCCCGATTCGTGCACCGCCGCCCCCTTGACGTGCTCGCCGGTGACCGCGGCCAGCATCGTCGGCGAGCCCTGCACCGCGGCGCGCTGCAGGTAGTGCCTGACGGCACGGATGCCGCCCAGCTCCTCGCCGCCGCCGGCGCGGCCCGGGCCGCCGTGCTTCAGGGCGGGCAGCGGCGAGCCGTGGCCCGTCGATTCGCCCGCGGCGTCGCGATCGAGCACGAGGATGCGGCCATGCAGCGATGCGAGGCGGCTCACGGCATGCGCGGCGCGATGCGGGTCGCGCGTGACCAGCGTGCCCACCAGGCTGCCGCGGCCCCGCTCGGCGAGCGCCAGCGCCTCGTCGAACTCGTCGTAGGGCATCAGCGTGCTGACGGGGCCGAAGGCCTCCACGTCGTGGGCGGCAGACGTCATGTCCGGACGCTCGCACAGCAGCAGCGTCGGCGCGAAGAACGCGCCCTGGTCGGTGCCGGTGCCGCGCGGCGCGAAGGCGTTGCCCACGCTGTCGCCGCCGAACAGCACGGCGTTGCCGCGCGCCAGTTGCGCCACGCGCTCGGCGACATCGCGCTGCTGGTCGCGCGAGGCGAGCGCGCCCATCGTCACGCCTTCCAGCGACGGGTCGCCGACGACGACCTTGGCGAGCCGCGCCTTCAGCCGATCGCTGACGGCCTGCAGGTGCCGGCGCGGCACGATCGCGCGCCGGATCGCGGTGCACTTCTGGCCGGCCTTGACCGTCATCTCGCGCGCCACCTCCTTGACGAACAGGTCGAATTCGACGTCGTCGGGCGTCACGTCGTCGGCCAGCACCGCGCAGTTCAGCGAGTCGGCCTCGGCGTTGAACGGCACGCTGTGGGCGATCAGGTTGGGCCGCACGCGCAGCCTGGCGGCGGTGTCGGCCGAGCCGGTGAAGGTGACGATGTCGCGGCCGTCGACGCGATCGAGCAGATCGCCCGTCGACCCCACCACCAGCTGCAGCGCGCCCTCGGGCAGCAGCCCCGATTCGACGGCAAGGCGCACCATCGCCTCGGTGAGGTAGCTGGTGGACGTGGCCGGCTTGACGATGCTGGGCATGCCCGCCAGGAAGGTCGGCGCGAACTTCTCGAGCGCGCCCCAGACGGGAAAGTTGAACGCGTTGATGTGCACCGCGACGCCGCGCCGCGGCACCAGCACGTGTGTGCCGGCGAACTGGCCCTTCTTGCCCAGCGGCATCGCCGGACCCTCGTGGATCAGGTTGCCGGACGGCAGCTCGTTGCTGCCCATGCTGGCGTACGCGAACAGCGTGCCGGCGCCGCCCTCGATGTCGATCCAGCTGTCGGCGCGCGTGGCGCCGGTGTGCGCGGAGATGGCGTACAGCTCTTCCTTGCGCTCCATCAGGAACTTGGCCAGCGCCTTCAGCCGCGCGGCGCGCTGCTGGAAGTCGAGCGCCAGCAGTGCGGGCACGCCCACCCGGCGCGCGTGGTCGACGGCTTCGCCGAAGTCGATCTCGTCGGCGTGCGCGTGCGCGACCACGCGCCCGTCGACCGCGCTCGCGAGCGCGGCGCCCGCGCGCGCGCCCACGAAGCGTCCGGCGATGTAGCTTTGCAGCTGTCGAGGCTGGCTCATGATGGATGTCCTGGGTTGGGAATTCTTCTGCGGCAGCACCGGGCCGGCACGCAACCGGCCCGGATGTGCCTTACGGCTGCACCTTCCAGGTGCCGTTCTCGATCTTGACCATCACCCGGGCGCGCTGGTCCAGTCCCAGGTGGTCGGTCGGGCTCATGTTGAAGATGCCGTGAGCGCCGGCCACGTCCTTGGCGTTCTCGAGCGCGTCGCGCAGCGCGGCGCGGAACTCCGGCGTCCCCGGCTGCGCCTTCTTCAGCGCGACGGGCACCGCCGCGGCCATCAGCCTGCCGGCGTCCCAGGCGTGGCCGCCGAAGGTCGACACGCTGTCCTTGCCGTACGTCGCCTCGTACTTGGTGACGTAGTCGATCGCGGAGTTGCGCACCGGGTTCGACGCCGGCAGCTGCCTGGCCACCAGCACCGGGCCCGCGGGCAGGTAGGTGCCCTCGACGTTCTTGCCGCCCACGCGCAGAAAGTCGGCGTTGGCCACGCCGTGGGTCTGGTAGATCAGGCCCGTGTAGCCGCGCTCCTTGAGCGTGATCTGCGGCAGCGCGGCCGGCGTGCCCGAGCCGCCGACCAGGATCGCGTCGGGCTTGGCGGCCTGCAGCTTGAGCACCTGCGCGGTGACCGAGGAATCGTTGCGCGCGAAGCGCTCGTTGGCGACGACCGTGATGCCCTTGAGCGCCGCCGCCTTGGAGAACTCGTTGTACCAGCCCTCGCCGTACGCGTCGGCGAAGCCGATGTAGCCCACGGTCTTGACCCCGTGGTCCTTCATGTGCGACGCGATCGCCAGCGACATCATGATGTCGTTCTGAGGCGTCTTGAACACCCACCTGCGCTTGGCGTCCACGGGGTCGACGATCTTGGCCGACGCGGCCATCGAGATCATCGGCACCTGCGCCTCGGAGACGACGTCGATCATCGCCAGCGAGTTGGGCGTGACGGTCGAGCCCAGGATGATGTCGACCTTGTCCTCGGTGATGAGCTTGCGCGTGTTGCTGACGGCCTTGGTGGTGTCGGAGCCGTCGTCCAGGACGATGTAGTGCACCTTCTGCCCGGCGATCTCCTGCGGCATCAGCGCGATCGTGTTCTTCTCCGGGATGCCCAGCGACGCGGCCGGGCCGGTGGCCGACACCGTGACGCCGACGTTGATGTCGGCCAGTGCGGCCCCGGCGGCCAGCGCGAGCACGGCCGCCACGAGGGCCTGGAACGGGAAGCGGTTCTTGTTCATCTCGGTCGTCTCCATCGATCAGCTTGTCAGTCGGTGAGGGAAGGTACAGCGGCATCCCGGCGCGCCGCGCCGCGGGGCTTGCGCACCGCGGCCAGGCCGCCGAAGAACAGGTCGGCCACGAGCGGCGCCATCTGCTCGTGGGTGAGGCTGCCGTCGGGGCGCAGCCACGTGAACATCCAGTTGATCATGCCGAACAGCAGCATCGCCAGCGGCCGGTCGAGCTCGTTGCGCGCGAGGTTCGGGCGCACCGCGGCGATGGCATCGGCGAACGCGGCCACCACGCGGCGCTGCGGCTCCTGCACCCGGGCCCGCTCGCCGGACTCGAGGAAGCGCACGTCCTCGGTCAGCACGCGGTGCTCGTTCTGCGCGTCGGCGTACTCGCGCACGAAGCGCAGGATCAGCGCGCGCAGCCGGGCGTCGGCGTCGGCGTCGCGCGTCTCCTCCAGCACCTCGGCGACGAACTGCTCGAGCCGCGCGACGTGGCCTGCGGTGATCTGGAACAGCAGCTCGCGCTTGTCGCGCCAGTAGTGGTAGAGGCCGGCCTTGGACACGCCACAGGCCGCGGCGATGTCGTTCATCGACGTCGCGGTGTAGCCCTGCTCCGCGAACAGCTTGGCCGCCTGCGCGAGGATGGTGTCGCGCTGGTCGTCGTAGGTGGCGGAGCGGGTGCGGGCCATCAGTGCTGCGATTGGATGTTCGTCTGCTTGCAAGCCGAGACCTGAGGGGTCTGGCATCTCCTTCGTCCGCGCCGTGCTCTCGGCGAAGGCTGGAGGGTCGGCCGCGGACGAAGGCAATGCCTGACCCCGCGTTCCTGCGAAGCCGGGGTCAGGCATTGCCTCGAATCGCGGCGCGGCTGCCGATTGTCATGCAACCGGCCAGCGCGATCCGAGGAGATGCCAGACCCCTTGCATGGCAGCGCGCGGACGACGGTCGGATGCATGCCGTTCTCAGCGGTGGTCGAACGAGATCTTCACCTCGGCCGTCGTCGGATGCGCCTGGCAGGTGAGGATGAAGCCGGCGTCGAGGTCGCGCTTCTCGAGTGCGTAGTTGCGCGTCATGCGCACCTCGCCGGAATCGAGGTGCGCGCGGCAGGTGCCGCACACGCCGGACTTGCACGAGTACGGCACGTCCAGGCCGGCGTGGGCGCACGCGTCGAGCAGGTTGTTGTCCGCCTCGTGGAACTCGATCTGGTGCGTGACGCCGTCGCGCACGACGGTCAGCCGCGCGTCGGCCGCGTCGCCGGGCGCTGGCGCCGGCACCGGCGCGGCCTGCGCACCGAAACCCGTGTCGGCGGGGATCGGCACCCCGAAGCGCTCGATGTGGATGCGGTCCGCCGCCACGCCCGCGGCCAGCAGCGCGGCCTCGGCCTCGTCGTTCATCATGAACGGGCCGCAGATGAAGGCATGGTCGATGTGGTCGGCCTTGATCAGGCCCTGCAGGAACTCGCCCAGCTTGGCGCGGTCGAGGATGCCCTGGTTCAGCGGCGAGTCCACGCGCTCTTCGGAAAACACGTGGTGCAGCGATACCCGGCTGAGGTACCGGTTCTTCAGGTCTTCCAGTTCTTCCCTGAACATCGTCGAGGCCGCGCGGCGGTTGCCGTAGACCAGCGTCACACGGCTGCCCGGCTCGTTGGCCAGCACGGTGCGCATGATGGAGATCATCGGCGTGATGCCGCTGCCGCCGGCCACGCACAGGTAGTTGCGCGGCACGCTCGCGTCGATGGGCACGAAGAAGCGGCCCTGCGGGGGCATGACCTCGATGGTGTCGCCGGCACGCAGGTTCTCGGCCAGCCAGTTCGAGAACCGGCCGCCGCGCACGCGCCGCACGCCCACGCGCAGCTCGCCGTCGTCGATGCCGGCGCAGATCGAGTACGAGCGGCGCACTTCCTCGCCCGCGATGCGCTGGCGCAGCGTGAGGTACTGGCCCTGCGTGAAGCGGAAGCGGTCGCCGAGGGCCTCGGGGACGTCGAACGAGACGACCATCGCCTCGTCGGTCTCGGGGCGCACGGAGCGCACCTTCAGCGGATGGAAATGGGTGTCGACGGCCATGGCTCAGATGGGTTTGAAATGTTCGAAGGGCTCGCGGCAGGCGATGCAGCGGTACAGCGACTTGCAGGCGGTCGAGCCGAAGGCCGACAGCCGCTCGGTCTGCGCGCTGCCGCAGCGCGGGCAGGCGACGTCGCGCGCCATCAGGCGGATGGGCTGCACGTTCGACACCGTCGCTTCGGTGGCGCACGACCCCGGCGGCGCGATGCCGTAGGCACGCAGCTTCTCGCGGCCCTCCGGCGTGATCCAGTCCGTCGTCCATGCGGGCGCGCGCCGTTGCGTCACGCGCGCGGGCCCGAGGCCGGCGGCGTCGACCGCGGCGGCGATGGCCTGCTCGATGACCTCGGTCGCCGGGCAGCCGGAGTAGGTCGGCGTCACCACGACCTCGAGCCCGTCGCCGTGCTCGACCACGTCGCGCACGATGCCCAGGTCGGTGACGGAGATCGCCGGCACCTCCGGGTCGAGCACGCCGCGCAGCACCTCCCAGGCTCGCGTGACGCGTGCCGAGGTGACGAGCTCGGGCGACGCCATCGCGTTCACCACTGCCCGCCCGGGAACGAGCGCTGCAGCGTCTGCATCTCGGCCAGCAGGTAGCCCATGTGCTCGCTGTGCACGCCGCGCGAACCGGTGGAACGGAAGGCGCCGGCGGCGGGGATCTCCAGGCCGGCGTCGGCGAACACGGGCTCGACGATGGCCTGCCAGCCCACGCGCAGCGCGGCGCGCACCGGGCCGAGCCCGGACTCGGCCGCGGCGGTGTCGACGGCGTCCGTCTCGAACAGCTCCGCGGTGTAGGGCCACAGGCGGTCGACCGCCTGCCGCATGCGGCGCGTCGATTCCTCGCTGCCGTCGCCCAGGCGCACCACCCAGTCGGCCGAGTGGGCCACGTGGTAGCGCGATTCCTTGACGGCCTTGCCGGCGATGGCGGCGACCTCGGCGTCGCCCGACTGCTCCAGCTTGGCCCACAGCACGTTCATCCAGGCGGACAGCAGGAAATTGCGCAGGACGGCGTCGGCGAAGTCGCGGCCCGCGCGGCGGCCCGGCAGCTCGGCGAGCGTGAAGTTGAAGAAGTCGCGTTCGCCGCGCAGGAACGCGAGCTGGTCCTCGTCGAAGCCCGCCTGGCGGCCGACGTGCGTCAGCAGGGCGCGCGCCTGTCCCACGAGGTCCAGCGCGAGGTTGGTCAGCGCGATGTCCTCCTCGAGGATCGGCGCGTGGCCGCTCCATTCGGCCAGGCGCTGCGCGTGGATCAGGCAGCTGTCGCCGATGCGCATCAGGTACTGCTGCGCCAGGCTCGGCCGGAAGACGATGGACTCGGCGGTGGTCGACACGGCGGCGTTCGAGGCGCTCGCGGTCGTCGGCAAGGGAGCGAAGGTGGTCGTCATGGCGCGCTCACATGTGGCCGACTTCGGGCGGCAGTTCGTAGAACGTCGGATGGCGGTACACCTTGTCCTCCATCGGATCGAACAGCATCGCCTTGTCGGCCGGGTCGGACGCGACGATCTGGTCGGAGCGCACGACCCACACGCTGATGCCCTCCTGGCGCCGCGTGTAGACCTCGCGCGCCAGCTGCAGCGCCATCTTCGGATCGGCGGCATGCAGGCTGCCGCAATGCTTGTGGTCGAGGCCGGACTTGGGACGCACGAACACCTCCCACAGCGGCCATTCGTGAGCCTGGGCCTTGGCGTTGGCGATGTCGGTCTTGGATGCGGTCATGGGTTGCTCTCCCGGATGTCGTTCAGGCGGCCTGCTGCGCGCCGGCGGCGCGCGCGGCCTGCTTGCGCGCGTGGGCCAGGGCGGCCTCGCGCACCCACTCGCCGTCGTTCCAAGCGTCCACGCGCTCGGCCAGGCGTTCCTTGTTGCACGGGCCGTCGCCGCCCACGACCTGCCAGAACTCCGACCAGTCGATGGCGCCGAAGTCGTACGCGTTGCGCGCCTCGTTCCACTTCAGGTCGGGGTCGGGCAGCGACACGCCGAGGATCCTCGCCTGCTCCACGGTGGCGTTGACGAACTTCTGGCGCAGGTCGTCGTTGCTGATGCGCTTGATGCCCCAGCGCATCGACTGCGCCGTGTTGGGCGACTGGTCGTCGGGCGGCCCGAACATCATCAGGCTCGGCCACCACCAGCGGTTGGTCGCGTCCTGCACCATCGCGCGCTGCGCCTCGGTGCCCTTGTGCATCATCGTCAGCAGCGCGTCGTAGCCCTGGCGCTGGTGGAACGACTCCTCGCGGCAGATGCGCACCATCGCGCGGGCGTATGGCGCGTACGAGCAGCGGCACAGCGGGATCTGGTTCATGATGGCCGCGCCGTCCACCAGCCAGCCGATCACGCCGACGTCGGCCCACGTGAGCGTCGGGTAGTTGAAGATCGACGAGTACTTGGCCTTGCCGGTGTGCAGCGCGTCCAGCATCTGGTCGCGCGACGTGCCCAGCGTCTCGCCGGCCGCGTACAGGTACAGGCCGTGGCCGGCCTCGTCCTGCACCTTGGCCAGCAGGATCGCCTTGCGCTTCAAGGTCGGCGCGCGCGTGATCCAGTTGCCCTCGGGCAGCATGCCCACGATCTCGGAATGCGCGTGCTGGCTGATCTGGCGCACCAGCGTCTTGCGGTAGTGCTCGGGCATCCAGTCCTTGGCCTCGATGAAGCCCTCGTCGTCGAGCGCCGCCTCGAAGGCCTGCTCGGCGACGACCTCGTCGGCGTTGCGGATGGCGACGCGCTCTTCCTTGGGCGCGGTGTCCATGGCTTGGGTGTACATGGCGTGCTCCTTACTTCTTTCTGTGGTCGACGACGCGTCGGGCCTTGCCCACCAGCGTGCGTTCGATCGAATCCGGCGGCCCGACGCGCACCGCGGTGCTCACGCCGGTCAGCGTCTTGATGCGTTCCTGCAGCTCGCGGCCGATGGCGAGCGGGTCGGCGGCCGCGTGCGCGGGCAGCAGCTCGCACAGCACGTCGACCTTGTCCAGCAGCCCCTCGCGCGTGACCACCAGCTGGTACTGGCCGCCGAGCGCGCCGTGCGCCAGCACGATCTCCTCGATCTGCGTCGGGAACAGGTTGACGCCGCGGATGATCAGCATGTCGTCGGAGCGGCCGACGATCTTGCCCATGCGGCGCATGCTGCGCGCCGTCGGCGGCAGCAGGCGCGTGAGGTCGCGCGTGCGGTAGCGGATCACCGGGAAGGCCTGCTTGGTCAGCGTCGTGAAGACGAGCTCGCCCTCCTCGCCGTCGGGCAGCACCTCGCCCGTCTCGGGGTCGACGATCTCGGGGTAGAAGTGGTCCTCCCAGATGACCGGGCCGTCCTGCGTCTCGACGCATTCGCTGGCCACGCCCGGGCCCATCACCTCGGACAGGCCGTAGATGTCGACGGCGTCGAGGTTCGCGGCCTGCTGGATGTCGCGCCGCATCGCCTCCGTCCAGGGCTCGGCGCCGAAGATGCCCACGCGCACGCTCATCTCGCGCGGATCCAGCCCCAAGCGGCGGAACTCCTCGCAGATCACCTGCATGTACGAGGGCGTGACCATGATCGCGTCCGGCCTGAAATCGGTGATCAGCTGCACCTGCTTCTCGGTCTGGCCGCCGGACATCGGCACCACCGTGCAGCCGAGCCGCTCGGCGCCGTAGTGCGCGCCCAGGCCGCCGGTGAACAGGCCGTAGCCGTAGGCCACGTGCACCATGTCGCCGCGCCGCACGCCCGCGGCGCGCAGCGAGCGCGCGACGAGATCGGCCCAGTGGTCGATGTCGGACTGCGTGTAGCCGACGACAGTCGGCTTGCCCGTCGTGCCCGACGACGCGTGCACGCGCACCACCTGGTCGCGCGGCACGGCGAACATGCCGAACGGGTAGTTGGCGCGCAGGTCGGCCTTGCCGGTGAACGGGAACTTCGCGAGGTCGGCCAGCGTCTTCAGGTCCGACGGATGCACGCCCTTCTCGTCGAACGCGCGCCGGTAGTGCGGCACGTTGGCGTGGACGTGTTCCAGCGTGGCGCGCAGGCGCGCCAGCTGCAGCGCGGTGATCTCGTCGCGGCTGGCGCGTTCGATGGGGTCGAGGTCGACCGGACGCACGGCATGGACAGGCATGTCAATCCTTGGAAAGCGCAGCGCCGACCACAACGCGGGCGTGCGCTCGGCCGCTCCGGAGGAGCCCGCGCGCCCCCGCGGGGGGCTGCGAACGAAGTGAGGCGGGGGTCGTCATGTCATTCGGCAAGAACCGGCTTGCCCTTCATCGTGTAGGACCGGCCGCGGAACGCGAGCACCCGTTCGTCGCGCTGGTTGCGCACGTCGACGTCGTAGACGCCCAGGCGCCCCGTCTTGCTCACTTCCACCGCCGTGGCCACGAGCTGGTCGCCGAGCTTGCCCGGGGCGACGATCTGCACGTCGAAGCCCGCGGCCACGGTGATCTCGTTGTAGGCGTTGCACGCGAACGCGAAGCACGAGTCGGCCAGCGCGGTCAGCAGGCCGCCCTGGCAGGTGCCGTAGCCGTTGAGCATGTCCTCGCGCACCGTCATCGTCATCGTGCAGCTGCCGGGCCCGATGGCCGCGACGCGCATGCCCAGGCCCTGCGAGGCGCGGTCGGTGGACCACATGTGGTCGCGCACGCGTTCGGCGATGCGTTGCGGCGTCTGCATCAGCGATCCTTGAACACGGCCGGCCGCTTCTGCTGGAACGCCGCCACGCCCTCGGCGAAGTCGTGCGCGCGCCCCAGTTCGCCCTGCATGTGGGCCTCCAGCGTCAACGCGTCCGACAGCGTCAGCGACTGCGACGCGTCGAGCGCCTGGCGGGTGGCCACCAGCGCCTTGGACGGCATCGCCGCCAGCCTGTCGGCCAGCGCCAGCGCCTGCGACTGCAGCTCGGCGTCGTCGACCGCCTGCCAGATCATGCCGAAGCGCTCGGCGTCGGCGGCGGACAGCTTGTCGCCCGTGAGCGCCAGCGCCAGCGCGCGCGGACGGCCCACGAGGCGCGGCAGAAGCCAGGTGCCGCCGCAGTCGGGGATCAGCCCGATCCTGGCGAACGCCTGGATGAAGCTGGCCGAGCGCGCCGCCAGCACGATGTCGCAGCAGAACGCGAAGTTCGCGCCCGCGCCCGCGGCCACGCCGTTGACGGCGCACACCACCGGCACCGGCATGGACTGGATGCGCAGCGCCAGCGGGCGGTAGTTCTTCTCGATGACGGCGCCGATGTCGGGCTTGCCGTCGGCGCCGGCGGCCATGCCGGGGTCGTTGAGATCCTGCCCGGCGCAGAAGGCCCGGCCGGCGCCCGTGATCAGCACCGCGCGCACGCCGTCGTCGGCGGCCGCGGCATCGAGCGCGGCGCGCAGCTCGGCGTGCATGTCGGCCGTGAAGCTGTTGAGCGCGGCCGGACGGTTGAGCGTGAACGTGCGCACGGCCCCGCGCTGCGCGACCAGGATCAGCGCGTCGGGCGACGACAGGAGGATCGGTTCGGACATGGCTTGCCTCGGATGGGTTGCTTCGAACCCCGGTCTGGGATGGGCGGACGCCAGGGATGCGGCGGCGGGCGCCAGGATCGCCCGCGCCCGCCATCGCTCGAAAAGGGTTGTCTCCCCCACCCGCGCCGCTGGCTTGGTCGATTCTTTGACCGACCGGTCGGTTAATCTTAGACTCACCCTTGATCCGGCGCAAGCCCGCACGCCGGACTCTGCCATTACCCGAGGTAAACCCGAATGCCCTGCTACGAGATCGACGGCCTGCGCCCGGTCGTCCACCCGACAGCCTACGTCCATCCCACCGCCGTGCTCATCGGCGACGTGGTGGTGGGCCCGGGCGCCTACATCGGCCCGTGCGCGAGCCTGCGCGGCGACTTCGGCCGCATCGTGCTGCGCGACGGCTGCAACGTGCAGGACACCTGCGTGATCCACGGCTTCCCGGCCTCCGACACGCTGCTGGAGGACAACGCCCACATCGGCCACGGCGCCGTGCTGCACGGTTGCGTGGTGCGCGCCGACGCGCTGGTGGGCATGAACGCGGTCGTGATGGACGAGGCCGAGATCGGCGCCGGCGCGTTCGTCGCGGCCAGCGCCTTCGTGCGCGCCGGCCTGAAGGTGCCGCCGCGCTCGCTGGCCGCCGGCGTTCCGGCCAAGGTGCTGCGCGAGCTCAGCGACCAGGAACTCGGCTGGAAGCGCGAAGGCACCGCCACCTACCAGCGGCTGACCGAGCGCTGCCTGGCGACGATGAAGGAATGCGCGCCACTGGCGGCGGAAGAACCCGGCCGTCCGCGCCTGGACGCCGGCACCGTCCAGCCCCTGGTCACGACCCGGCGCGGCGCCGGCTGAGCGCCGCGCCGGCGTGGCCGCGCCGTTTCGCGTACCCTTGCGTGGTTTCGTGGGGTTGGCGCAGCCTCCGGGGCCTGCCGACAATCCCGCCTTCACCCGGGAGACAGAAGAATGGAACAACGCGAGTTCGAGGCGGTTGTGGACGAGTTCGGAGCCGACGTGCAGGACCTGGTCGAGCTGGTGGAGACGGCCCGCTACGAGCAGGCGACGGCCGTGGAGATCTCGCGGCTGCTCGACGCCCGGGAAGACCTGCTGGTGCTGGTCAACAAGCTGCCGGCGCTGCGCGCGGCCGAGGCACCGGCCAGCATGAACGTGCCGCTCGCGAGCCTGCGCGAGCGCATCGCCCACGCCCGCGAGGCGCTGCGATCGAGCCACGACTCCAAGGAGATCCTGCAGATGGTGGCCGAGACCGGGGAGACCTTCGCCAGCATCGTCGCGCCGCTGCAGGCCGCGGGGCGCTGGCCCAAGGGCCGCTCGCGCTGAGCCGCCGCCCGGCGAGAATGCGTCCATGAAACTCGTCATGGACGTCCACATCGCCGGCGCGACCGCCCGGGTCGGCGCCGTCGCGTTCGAGGAGTGGGGCGCGGCCGAAGGCACGCACCACTACGTCCTCGACATCGCGCACGTCGACAAGCCCGCCAAGGGCGAGCTCGACCTGCGGGCCCTGCCGTGGCTCGTGCAGGTCGTCGAGGCCAACCGCCTGCAGCCGGAGGCCATCGTGCTCGACGGCTTCGTGCACCTCGATGCCCAGGACACGCCGGCGCTCGGCCGCCGCCTGCACGACACGCTCGCCGGACGCTGCGCCGTCATCGGGGTGTCGAAGTCCCTCTTCAAGGGCGCGGACACGCCCGACCAGTTCTGCGTCTTCCGCGAGGACGAGACGCCGCCGCTCATCGTCACCTGCGCCGGCATCGACCTCGGCGCCGCCAAGGCGCGCGTGCGCATGATGCACGGGCGCAAGCGCGTGCCCACGCTGCTGAAGCTGGCGGCGCGCATCGCCAAGGGAACCGTCGACGCCTGATCGTCGCCAACCAGACACCGCGGTACATGGACGCCACCACTCTCGCCGCCTACGACGCCGACCCGGCCGGCTATGCCCGCAGCTGGGACACGCAGCCGCCGCCCGCGGACCTGTACGAGCAGTTGCGCGCCTGGTTCACGCCGGGGCCGACGGCAGAGATCGGCACGGGCAGCGGCCGCGATGCCGCCTGGCTCGCCGCCCAGGGCTTCGATGTGCACGGCTTCGACGCCTCCGCAGGCCTGCTGGCCCAGGCGCGCGCCGCGCATCCGGGCATTCCCTTCGACTTCGCCACGCTGCCCGAGCTGGCCGGCGTGCCGCGCGGCGCGTGGCAGAACGTGCTGTGCGAGACGGTGATCATGCATCTGGACGCGGCGCAGGTCGCGCCGTCCGTGCGCGCGCTGCTGTCCTTGCTGCGACCGGGCGGCACGCTGTACCTGAGCTGGCGCGTGACGCCCGACGCGTCGACCCGCGACCCGGCCGGCCGGCTCTACGCCGCGTTCGACAAGTCGCTGGTCACGAACGAGCTGGCGCCCGGCGACGCCGTCGTCTTCGACGAGGACGCCATCAGCGTCGCGTCGGGCAAGCGCCTGCAGCGGCTCGTGATCCGGCGCGCGCCCTGAGCGCTAGAAGACGGTGACGCGGCGGTCGCCGTCCTCCTGGACGGACGTGCCGGTGTCTTCGAGATAGGCCGACTCGTACATGTCCGGGGCGGCATAGCGGCGCACGAACGCGAGCGCCGCGTCGGCGACGTCGCGCCAGCCGCTGTCGATCACCAGCGAGTGGCCGCGGCCGGGGATCTCGACGATCTCGGTGTGGCCCGGGTTGAGCGACTGCTGGCGATAGGCCGCGTTGGCGACGGCCCAGGGCACCGTGTTGTCCTTCTGCCCCGAGATGATCAGCAGCGGGCCGCGTTCCTGGTTCAGCGTGTCGACCTGGGCTTGCGTCCACGGGTTCAGGTTGGCCGTCGCGGCCTGGAACAGCGGTGCGCCGGGCGCCGGCACCGCGAACTCGGCGAACAGGGCCTGCGCCTCCTCGTCGGGCACGGCGTTGGCGAACGCGAAGCGGAACTGCTCGTAGGTCAGGCCGACCGCGCGCCGGCGGTTCGACAGGCTCCCCAGCACGGGCCACGAGGCCTTCAGCGCGGACAGCGGCAGCGGCAGCACGCCGCGGAACGGCGCCGGGTCGATGGCCACGGTGACGTGCGACTGCCCGCGGCCCGCCAGCAGCTGCACCAGCAGGCCGCCGAACGAGTGGCCGACGAGGACGGGCTTGCGTTCGAGCTGCGAGACGACCGTCGACAGGTGGTCGGCCACCTGGCCCACCGTCTGGCCGGCCATCGCGTCGGGGTTCGCGTTCGCCTCGGCCGCCGTGGCAGGGTCGCCCGGCCAGCCCGGAGTCAGCGCGACGTAGCCCGCCTCCTCGAAGGCCTCGGCCCAGCGTTGCCAGCTGCCTGCCAGCAGCCACAGGCCATGCACGAAGACGACGGGCTGCAGCCCCGAGACGTTGGCGCGCTGGACCTGCTCGCGCTCGGCCACCGTGAGGCGGCCCGCGGATGACGATGCCGAAGTGCCCATGCGCCTGCTCCCGCCGGATCCGGGCCTCGACGCGAGGTCCGTTTCGGATCCGATTTCATCGTATCCAAATGTTGCACGGCGTCAACCGGTGCAGCGCGGCCGTCCCCTGTTCCGATGAGGTCCGTTACATCGACATCGCGCGGGCCCCGCGCGCCGGCCCGTCAGCCGGCGGGCGAGTGCGCCGCGATCCAGCGATCGGCCTCGGGCAGGCGCTGCGCGCGCACCGTGGCGCGGTAGCGGATCAGCGCGGCGTTCTTGACGATGCGCCCGCGCGTGGCCGCGGGCACATGGGCGCGCACGAACGCGTCCAGGCGCGGCAGCAGCGCGGGGTCGGCGCCGGTGTCGAAGAAGCGCGCGGCGATCGTGGCGGCCGCGCCCTCGCCGAACAGCGGCTCGACCTGCGCCCAGTGGCCGGCGATGAAGTCCAGCGTCAGGCCGGGATGGACCCGTCCCACCGCGCGCATCAGGCGGCTGGCCACCGTGGTGGGCGGCTCGCCGGAGATCGCCAGTTCCAGCGCGCGCAGCGCCAGCGCCGGATCGCGCGGGTGGCCCAGCGTCTCGTAGCCCTCCGCCTTCTCGAGTTCCGAGCCGGCCGCCCGCGCGAGCCCGTGCAGCTGCTCCCAGGTGCGCTCGTCGGCGCGCGTGGCGACGACGTACAGCACCGCCTCGCGGTGATCGGCGTCGAGGCTGTCGTGCTGTTCCAGGTAGCGCGCGAACGCCTTGTCGGCCCGGCCCAGCACCTGCGGGTCGCCGAACTCGCCCAGTGCCTCGATGAGCGCGACGCGCAGCGTGCGGACGTCGCCGCTGTCGTCGGGGCGGCCGTCCCAGCCCACGGCGGCCAGGAACGGCACGAGGCGCGCCCGCGCCCAGGCCCGGAAGGCCGGCTGCGAGGCCAGTCCGTCGTGCAGGCGGTCGAGATCCTCCAGTTGCGCCACCAGCAGCTGCGCGACGGCCGGCTTGTCGCGCGCGGACGGCACGCCGTCCATCAGCGCCAGCAGCTCGCCCATCGGCAGGCGGCCGGCGAGCGCGAGGGCCTGCGTGTCGGCCAGCAGGCCCAGCTGGTCGTCGACGCCCAGGCGTCCGAACGCGGGCAGCAGCGCGTCCAGGCCCGCGGGCGAATAGCGGACGCGGGCGTAGGTCGCCTGCCCCGCGTTGATGACGACGGGGCCGCAGCCGGGCACCGTGACCTCCTGCGGCGTCGCGCCGGCGATCACGGCGCGCGTCTCGCCGCCGCCCGGCACCGCCACCTTCACCGGCACGTGCCAGCGCGCGACGTGCGGCGCGTCGATGCTGAACTGGCCCTGCGAGAGCGTGACCACCGTGCGGCCGTCCGCGCAGCGCGCGTCGAGCTCGGTGACCAGCGGCACGCCGGGCTGCAGCGTGAGGTCGCGCGCGATGGCCGACACCGGGCGCGGGGTGTCGACGTCGAGCGCGCGCCAGAGGTCCTCGGTCACCGTGTTGCCGTACGCGTGCCGGGCGATGTAGCGCCGCACGCCGTCGCGGAAGGTCTCGTCGCCCTGCCAGGCCTCCAGCGTGCGCACCACCTGCGCGCCCTTCGCGTAGGTGATCGTGTCGAACGCGCCCTCGGCCTGGCTGACGTCGTCGATGTGCATGATCACCGGATGCGTGCCGCGGCGCGCGTCGATGTCCATCGCGCGCTGTTTCTCGCCGGCGTCGTTGGCCCAGCCGGTCCACTCGGGGTGCAGCTGCTCGACGGCCTTGACCTGCATCCACGACGCGAAGCCCTCGTTGAGCCACAGGTCGTCCCACCAGGCCATGGTCACCAGGTTGCCGAACCACTGGTGCGCGATCTCGTGCGCCACCGTCTCGAACACGCGGCGGCGGTCGTCCTCGCTGGCGCGCATGTCGTCGACGAGCAGGTCGCGCTCGAAGTAGAAGATCGCGCCCCAGTTCTCCATCGCGCCGAAGGTGACGCTGCCGCCCGCGCCGGCCACCATGTCCAGCTTGGGCAGAGGATACGGCGTGCCGAACCACGTGTCGTAGTACGGCAGCAGCTTCGCGGCGGCGTCCAGCGCGTAGGCCGCCTGCGCGGTGTCGCCGCGCTTGACGACCACGCCCACGTCGACGCCGCCGACCGTGCGGTGCACGCGCTCGAAGTCGCCCAGGCCGAAGAACAGCAGGTAGGTCGACATCGGCGGCGTCTTCGCGAAGCGCACGCGCTTGAGCTCGCCGGGCAGCGCCTCGGTGGACGAGACGGGCATGTTGCCGATGGCCATCAGCGCGGCGGGCACCGTCACGGTCAGCTCGAAGGTGGCGCGGCGCGCGGGCTCGTCCCAGCTCGGCACGAAGCGACGGGCGTCGGAGTCCTCGAACATCGTGTACAGCGAGCGCACGGGGCCTTGCGCCGACTCGTGGTCGAGATGGAACAGGCCGGCGGCCTGGTCGTTGATGTGGCCCGAGTACGCGATGCGCAGCACATGGCGGCCGGGCGCGATCGCGTGCGCGAAGGTGAACGTGGCACGCTGGCGCTTCGCGTCGAGCGCCATGCGCGGCGCGACGGCCGCGCCGTCGAGGCTGGCGCTGGAGATCGCCAGGTCGGCGCTGTCCAGCTCGATGCGGTTCGTGCGGCGGCGCACGTCGACATCGATCTCGACGCGGCCGTCGAAGGTGGACTCCGCCATGTGCGGGGTGATCTCGAGGCGATACGCGTCCGGCACGACGTCGTCGGGCAGGATCATGCGGTTCGCGGGCGCGGCGATCGCGCCGCTGCACAGCACGACGAGGGCGCCGGCGGCGAGCCGGGGAAGGTTCTTCAGCATGGATTGGGGGAATGAAGCGGCGCCGCGCATTCTAGGGATCGGGCCGGGACGCGCTTGCATTTGGTTAACGATAAGGTTTATCATCAATCCATTCGTTGACAACTTCCAGCGAGGCGTCCCATGCGCAAGTCCCCGCCCTCCGGCTGGCCGCAGGCCCAGTCCGGCCTCTACTACCGCGACGCCGCCAAGGCGATCGACTGGCTGTGCGACGCGTTCGGCTTCGAGCTGCGCCTGAAGGTCGAGGGCGAGCCCGGCGAGATCATCCACAGCGAACTCGTCTACGGCGGCGCGATGATCTACGTCGGCAGCGCCGCGAAGCCCGGCGAGGCCGCCGAGCCGGGCCGCGAGTTCAAGACCCGGCACGCCAGCCCGCTGGACGTGGGCGGCCGCAACACGCAGTCGGTGTGCCTGTTCGTCGACGACGCCGACGCGCACTGCGCCCAGGCCCGCGCGCACGGGGCGGTCATCGTGTCGGAGCCGGCCACCCACGACTACGGCGACGACTACTGGAGCGACCGCAGCTATGGTGCGGTCGATCTCGAGGGCCACTCGTGGTGGTTCATGCACCGCGTGCGCGAGCAGCCCGCCCGGTGACGCGCCGCGCCGCTTCCTCGCCGGTCGACGACGGCACGCTCGACCGCACGCTGCAGGCCCTGGCCGAGCCCACGCGGCGCGCGGTCGTCGGGCTGCTGCGCCACGGCCCGCAGCGCGCGGGCGAGATCGCCGACGCGCTCGCGATGTCGCGCCAGGCGATGAGCCGCCACCTGCGCGTGCTGCGCCAGGCCGGCGTCATCCACGAGGTGGGGGCCGCCGGCCCGGACGATGACGCGCGCGCCCGCACCTATCGCCTCGAGGCCCGGCCGCTGGCCGACCTGCAGTCCTGGCTGGGCGAGGTGCAATCGTTCTGGAGCGTGCAGATGCAGTCGTTCAGGAAGCAGGCCGAGCGCGTCGCGCGCGAGCGGGGCCATCGATGACCGCCGGCGACCGCGTCAGCGCCAGCGTCTTCGTCGACGCCCCGCCCGACATCGCGTTCGAGGTCTTCACCGCCCAGATCGACAGCTGGTGGCGCCACGGCATGAAGTTCCGCAGCGGCGCGCGCGACGTCAGCGTCCTGCACCTGGAGTGCCGGCTCGGCGGCCGCCTGTTCGAGACGATCGAGGCGCCCGGCGGCGACGCCGGCCACGTCGTGCAGACCGGCACCGTCACCGCCTGGGATCCGCCGCGCGCGCTCGAGATCGAGTGGCGGGGCGTGAACTTCGCGCCGCACGAAAAGACCACCGTCGCGGTCACGTTCGAGCCGCGCCGCGACGGCACCCAGGTGACGCTGGTGCATGCCGGCTGGGCCGCGCTCCCGCCCGACCACCCGGTGCGCCACGGCCAGCCCGTGCGCGCGTTCATCGCCGGCATGGGGCTGTGGTGGTCCGACCAGGCGACGTCGCTGCGCCTGACCGTCGACGCGCTGCGCGCCGCGCCCTGGCTGCGCTTCGCGCGCGGCGAGACGGGCGTGCGCGCCCACCCGCCGGGCAGCAGCAACCCGCGCATCACCGAATACCACGCCCACACCAACATCGCCGGCTACGACGACAAGGCGAACTGGTGCTCGTCCTTCGTCGGCTGGTCCTTGCGCCAGGCCGGCATCGCGGGCACCGGCTCGGCGCTGGCGCGCAGCTGGCTGGACTGGGGCGAACCGCTCGACGCGCCGCGCCCCGGCTGCATCGCCGTGCTGTGGCGCGAGGATCCGGCCAGCTGGAAAGGACATGTCGGCTTCTTCGTGCGCGAGGACGGCGACGACGTCGTGCTGCTGGGCGGCAACCAGCTCGGCGCCGTCCGCGAGCAGCGCCATCCGCGGGCGACCGTGCTGTCGTATCGCTGGCCGGCCACGGCGGCCCGGGTGACGGCGTCCCGGTGAGTCGGGCCCGGACTACGGGTAAAGCCTAGGTGTTGGCCGGCCGCGGGGACGCGGAAGATGCAGCGCAGACGCGCCTCGTGACGAGGCACGCCGGTTCTTTCACAGGTCCCGTGGGCCACGCGCCCGCCTGAACGAGGAGACATCCCGTGAACGTTCCACTGTCGTTGACCGTCAACGCAAAGGCGGTCGAGGCGAGCGTCGATCCCCGCACGCTGCTGGTGCAGTTCCTGCGCGAGCAACTCCGGCTGACCGGCACCCATGTCGGCTGCGACACCGCCCAGTGCGGCGCCTGCACGATCCACCTCGACGGGCGAGCCGTGAAGTCCTGTTCGATGCTCGCGCTGCAGGCGCAAGGCCGCGCCGTGACGACCATCGAGGGCCTCGCGCCCGCGGGCGAGCTGCATCCGATGCAGGCCGCGTTCCGCGAATGCCATGGCCTGCAGTGCGGCTTCTGCACGCCCGGCATGGTGATGGCCGCGGTGCAACTGCTCGCCGACAACCCGAAGGCGACCGAGGACGACATCCGCAGCGGCCTCGACGGCAACCTGTGCCGCTGCACGGGTTATCACAACATCGTGCGCGCGGTGCAGGCCTGCCAGTCCGGCCAGGTCGGCTCCACCACCGTCTGAAGGGGGCCCCGCCATGACCGACCTCTCGCAGCCGCCCGCCTCGCTGATCGGCCAGCCGCTTCGGCGCCGCGAGGACGCGCGCTTCCTCACCGGCGCCGGCCAGTACACGGACGACGTCGTCCTGCCCGGCCAGAGCTACGCCGTGTTCGTGCGCTCGCCCTATGCGCATGCGCGCATCCGGTCGATCGACACGTCGGCGGCGAAGGCCGCGCCCGGCGTGCTCGCCATCTTCACCGGCGCCGACCTGGCCGACGCCAAGGTCGGTGGCCTGCCGTGCGGCTGGCTCATCCACAGCCAGGACGGTTCGCCGATGAAGGAACCGCCGCACCCGGTGCTGGCGCAGGGCAAGGTGCGCCACGTCGGCGACCAGCTGGCGCTCGTCGTCGCCGAGACGCTGCTGCAGGCCAAGGACGCGGCCGAGCTGGTGGCGGTCGACTACGAGGAACTGCCGCCGGTGGTCGACCTCCGCACCGCCGCCGGCGCCGCCTCGTCGGTGCACGACGACGTGCCCGGCAACGTCTGCTACGACTGGTCCCACGGTGACAAGGCCGCGGTCGACGCCGCGTTCGCGCGCGCCGCGAAGGTCACGAAGCTGGAGTTCGCCAACAACCGGCTCGTGCCCAACGCGATCGAGCCGCGCGCCGCCAACGCGCAGTACACGCGCCACGACGACAGCTACACGCTGTGGGTCGCCAACCAGAACCCGCACGTCGAGCGGTTGCTGATGACGGCCTTCGTGCTGGGCCTGCCCGAGTCCAAGGTCCGCGTGATCGCGCCCGACGTGGGCGGCGGCTTCGGCTCGAAGATCTTCCTGTATCCCGAGGAGACGGCGCTCGTGTGGGCGTCCAGGCGCGTGGGCCGGCCCATCAAGTGGACGGCCGAGCGCAGCGAGTCGTTCCTGACCGACGCGCACGGCCGCGACCACCTGACGACCGCGGAACTCGCCATGAACGAGCAGGGCGATTTCCTCGCCATGCGCGTGAAGACGACCGCCAACATGGGCGCGTACCTGTCGACCTTCGCGTCCAGCGTGCCCACCATCCTGTACGCCACGCTGCTCGCGGGCCAGTACCGGACGCCCGCCATCCATGCGCAGGTCACCGCCGTCTTCACGAACACCGCGCCCGTCGACGCCTACCGCGGCGCGGGCCGCCCGGAGGCGACCTACGTCGTCGAACGCCTGGTCGAGACCGCGGCCCGCGATCTCGGCATGAGCCCGGTGGACCTCCGCCGGCGCAACTTCATCACCGAGTTCCCGTACGCGACGCCGGTCGGCCTGACCTACGACACCGGCAACTACGCGGCGCACCTGGACCGCGCGCTCGAGCTCGCGGACGTGGCCGGCTTCGCCGCGCGGCGCGACAAGTCGAAGGCGGCGGGCAAGCTGCGCGGCCTCGGCTACAGCTGCTACATCGAGGCCTGCGGCCTGGCGCCCAGCAACATCGCCGGGGCGCTCGGCGCGCGCGCCGGCCTGTTCGAGGCCGGCGAGGTGCGCGTGCACCCGACGGGCACCGTCACCGTGTTCACCGGCTCGCACAGCCACGGCCAGGGCCACGAGACGACCTTCGCGCAGGTGGTCGCCGCGCGCCTGGGCATCCCGGTCGAGAACGTCGAGATCGTGCACGGCGACACCGGCCGCATCCCCTTCGGCATGGGCACCTACGGCAGCCGCTCGCTGGCGGTCGGCGGCACGGCCATCGTCAAGGCGGTCGACAAGGTGATCGCCAAGGGCAGGAAGATCGCCGCGCACCTGCTCGAGGCCGCGGACTCCGACATCGAGTTCGAGAACGGCGAGTTCAAGGTGGCCGGCACCGACCGCAAGATCCCGTTCGGCCAGGTGGCGCTGACGGCCTACGTGCCGCACAACTACCCGCTCGACAAGCTCGAGCCCGGCCTGAACGAGAACGCGTTCTACGACCCGACCAACTTCACCTACCCCGCCGGCAGCTACGTCTGCGAGGTCGAGGTCGACCCGGAGACGGGCCGCGTGCGCGTCGACCGCTTCACCGCGGTGGACGACTTCGGCAACATCGTCAACCCGATGATCGTGCAGGGCCAGGTGCACGGCGGCATCGCGCAGGGCCTGGGCCAGGCGATGCTGGAAGGCTGCCGCTACGACCCGGACTCGGGCCAGCTGCTCACCGGCTCGTACATGGACTACTGCATGCCGCGCGCCGACGACCTGCCCAGCTACCAGGTCGACCACACCGTCACGCCGTGCACGCACAACCCGCTGGGCGTCAAGGGTTGTGGCGAGGCCGGGGCCATCGGCTCGCCGCCGGCCTACATCAACGCGCTCACCGACGCGCTCGGCGTGCGCGACATCGCCATGCCCGCCACGCCCGAGCGCGTCTGGCGCGCCGTCAACCGCTGAACGCCGGGGAGGTTCCGCCATGTACGACTTCGACTACCAGCGCCCCACCGACGCGAAGGCGGCCGCGGCCGCGTTCCAGGGCGACGCGCGCTACCTCGCGGGCGGCCAGAGCCTCGTGCAGGCGATGCGGCTGCGGCTTTCGGGCAGCGAACGCCTCGTCGACCTCGGCGCCATCCCCGCGCTGAAGGGCATCCGCGCGGGCGGCGGCACGGTGACCATCGGCGCGATGACCACGCACGCCACGGTCGCACGCTCGCCCGACGTGCGCCAGGCGATCCCCGCGCTCGCGGAGCTCGCGGGCTGGATCGGCGACCCGAGCGTGCGCAACATGGGCACCCTCGGCGGCTCCATCGCCAACGCCGACCCGGCCGCCGACTACCCCGCCGCGCTGCTGGCCCTCGGCGCCACGGTGCAGACCGACCGGCGCTCAATCCCCGCGGAGCAGTTCTTCACCGGCCTGTACGAGACCGGCCTGCAGCCGGGCGAGCTGGTCACGGCGGTGGGCTTTCCCGTGCCGCAGGCCGCCGGCTACGAGAAGTACCGCAACCCGGCCTCGCGCTTCGCGCTGGTGGGCGTGTTCGTCGCGAAGACGGCGGGCGGCGTGCGCGTGGCCGTCACGGGCGCGAAGAGCCACGTCTTCCGCAGCGCCGAGCTCGAGTCCGCGCTGTCGGCGAGCTTCACGCCCGACGCCGCCAAGGCGGTGCGGCTGTCGCCAGCCGGCATGAACGCCGACCTGCATGCCTCGAGCGAGTACCGCGCGGCGATGGTCAGCGTGATGGCGTCGCGGGCAGTGGCGGCCGCGCTGGCGCGATGAACGCCCGCCTCGCCGCCGCGACGGGCGCTCGCACCACAGCCCGCAGGGCGGAGCCTGCCTTGTGAGCGAGGGCGAGCGCGATGCGGCGCGGCCGACGCAGCCCGCGTCCGTCGACGAGCTCGCGGCGCGGCTGGCGGCGCAGGACTACGTCTGCGACCGATCGCTCGCCACCGCCCTCTTCCTGGCGCTGAAGCTGGGCCGGCCGTTGTTCCTCGAGGGCGAGCCCGGGGTCGGCAAGACCGAACTCGCGAAGTCGCTCGCGCGCGCGCTCGACGCCCGGCTGCTGCGCGTGCAGTGCTTCGAGGGACTCGACATCGCGCAGACCGCCTACGAGTGGAACGTCGCGCGGCAGATGATCGAGATCCGCCTCGCGGAGGCCGCGCACGACGTCGATCGCGCGCGGCTGGCGCAGTCGCTCTACACGCGCGACATGCTCATCGAGCGCCCGCTGCTGCAGGCCCTGACGCAGGACGCGTCTCCGGTGCTGCTCATCGACGAGCTCGACCGCGCCGACGAGCCGTTCGACGCCTTCCTGCTGGAGGTGCTGGCCGAGAACCAGCTCACCATCCCCGAGTTCGGCACCGTGCGCGCCGCCGCGCCGCCGATCACGCTCATCACGAGCAACCGCACGCGCGAGGTGCACGACGCGCTCAAGCGCCGCTGCCTGTACCACTGGGTCGGCTTCCCGGACGTCGAGCGCGAGCTCGAGATCCTGCGCCTGCGCGTGCCCGGCGCCCCGCAGCGGCTGTCGCGCCAGGTCGTCGAATTCGTGCAGCGCATGCGCGGGCTCGACCTGTTCAAGGCGCCCGGCGTCGCCGAGACGATCGACTGGACGAACGCCCTCGTCGCGCTCGACGCGATCAGCCTCGACCCGCGCACCGTGCACGACACGCTGGGCGTGCTGCTGAAGTACCAGGAGGACATCGAGCGGCTGCGCGGCGGTGATTCGAACCGCCTGCTCGACGAGCTGCGCGCCGCAGGAGCGCTGGCGTGATCGCCGAGAACGTCGCGCACTTCGCGCGCGTGCTGCGCGCCGCGGGCCTGGCCGTCGGGCCGGATCGCGTCGTCGTCGCCGTCACCGCGCTGGAATGCATCGGTGTCGAACGGCGCGAGGACGTGCGCGCCGCGCTGTCGTCCGTGATGACCGATCGCCACGACCAGCAGCCCCTGTTCGACGCCGCCTTCGACGCCTTCTGGCGCGATCCGAAGCTGCTCGAGAAGCTGCTGATGGAGCTGCTGCCCAGGATCAGCGGGCGCGGCACGCGACCACGCGAGCCGCGCTCCAATCGCCTCGCGCAGGCGCTCGCGCCCGAGCGCGACCGCTCGTCGGCGCCTGCGAACCCGAGTGCGTGCGAGGAGATCCGTTTCGATGCAAGCTTCACGTTCTCCGACCGCGAACGACTGCAGCGGGCGGACTTCGAGACCATGACCTCCGACGAATTCGCGCTCGCCAGCCGCCTGGCCGAGGAACTGCCGCCGCCGGTCGCCCCCGTGCGGCGGCGGCGCCACGAGCGCGCGCCGCGCGGCCGGCCCGACCTGCGCGCCACGCTGCGCCGCATGGCCCGCGCGCCGGACACGCTCGTGCCCGCCACGTCCCGGCCGCGGCGCGAGCTGCCGCCGGTGGTCGTGCTGCTCGACGTCTCGGGCTCGATGGACCGCTATGCGCGGGTGATGCTGCACTACGTCCACGGCCTCGCGCGGCGCCACGCCCGCGTGCACGCCTTCGCGTTCGGCACCCGGCTGACCGACATCACGCGCTGCCTGCGCGACCGCGATCCCGACGTCGCGCTGGCCGCGGTCGCCGAGCGCGTGGGCGACTGGCATGGCGGCACGCGCATCGCCAGCTGCCTGGCCGAATTCAACCGCCGCTGCGCGCGCCGGGTGCTCGGCGCCAACGCGGCCGTGCTGCTGGTGACCGACGGCCTCGACCGCGACGAGCACGGTGGCCTCGCCGAGGAGGCGGCGCGGCTGCGGCGCCAGGCGCACGAGCTCGTTTGGCTCAACCCCCTGCTGCGCTTCGAGGGCTTCGAGCCCCGCGCCGCGGGCGTGCGGGCGCTGCTGCCGCACGTCGATCGCTTCCTCCCGGTGCACAACCTCGCGAGCCTGGCCGACCTGCGGCGCGCGCTGCAGGCGGCCGCCACCTCGAACCGACCCTCGAGCCGACCATGGAACTGACCGGCGAACGACTCATTCCCGCGGATCGCGCCACCACCTGGGCGGCCATCAACGATCCCGCAATCCTCAAGGACTGCATCGCCGGCTGCGAGTCGCTGGAACGCACGGCCGACGACGGCTTCGCGGCGGTCGTCGCGCTGCGCGTCGGCCCTGTCAGCGCGAAGTTCAAGGGCACGCTGCGCCTGCTGGACATCCGGCCGCCCGAGCACTGCACGCTGCAGTTCGAGGCGCAGGGCGGCGCGGCGGGCTTCGGCAAGGGATCGGCCGACGTCGACCTGTCGGAGGCCGGGCCCGGGCGCACGACGCTGCGTTATGCGTCCAAGGCGACCGTGGGCGGCAAGATGGCCCAGATCGGCTCGCGCCTCGTCGACGCAACCGCGGCCAAGCTCGCGGAGGACTTCTTCACCGCCTTCGAGGCCCGGCTCGGGCCGCCGGCCCCGCCAACCGGCGCGACGCCACCCGTCGCGGCGGGTGCGCCGCACGCCGACGCGATGTCGACGCCGTCTCCGGCCATCGCGAGCCCGGCTCGCAACAGCCTGCTGGCGGCGGTCGTCCTCGCGGCGGTGCTGCTGGCGATCGCCGCCTGGCTGGTTGCGAGGTGACGCGATGGACAGCCTCGACCTGCAAGTGCTCTCCCAGGCCCGCGACTGGCTCGCGCAGGGCCACGCCGTCTGGCTGGTGACGGTGCTCGAGACCTGGGGCTCCGCGCCGCGGCCGCCCGGCGCGCTGCTGGCGCTGCGCGACGACGGCCCGGTGGTCGGCTCGGTGTCCGGCGGCTGCGTCGAGGACGACCTGATCGATCGGGTGCGCCACGGCGAGCGCGTCGCGGCGCCGGCGCTCGTCTCGTACGGCGTCACGCGCGAGGAGGCCGCGCGCTTCGGCCTGCCTTGCGGCGGCACGCTGCGCCTGGTGCAGGAGCCGCTGCGCGACGCCGGCTGGATCGGCGAGATCCTCGAGCGCTGCGCGCGCCACGAGCTCGTCGCCCGCACGCTGGATCTCGAGTCCGGCGCCGTCGCCATCGAGCCGGCGGCCCGCGGCGAGCGCTTCGCCTTCGACGGCCGGCGCATGCGCACCTTGTTCGGACCGCGCTGGCGGCTGGTCATCATCGGGGCAGGACAGCTGTCGCGAGTGGTCGCGGCCATGGCGCTCGCGCTCGATTTCGAGGTGCTGTGCTGCGACCCGCGCGAGGAATACCACGTGACCTGGGACGTGCCCGGCACGGGGTTCAGCCGCGAGATGCCCGACGACCTGGTGCAGCGCCTGCAACTCGACGCCCACAGTGCGCTGGTGGCGCTCACGCACGACCCGAAGCTCGACGACCTGGCGTTGATGGAGGCGCTGAAGTCGGCCGCCTTCTATGTCGGCGCGCTCGGCTCGCGCGCGAACACGGCCCGCCGCAAGGAGCGCCTCGCGCTGTTCGACCTGTCGCCCGAGGAGATCGGCCGCCTGCACGGCCCGGTCGGCCTGGACCTCGGCGGCCGCACGCCGGCCGAGATCGCGGTGTCGATCGTGGCCGAGATCGTCGCCGTCAAGAACGAGGTCGCGATCGTGCAGAAGAAGCCGGCGCTGTCGGCGGGGTGAGGTCTGCGGCGCTGAAGCCGCAGGTTCGATGAGCTGCCGGGCGCCGATCGGCCCCGCGCAAGGCGACGCGCGCGCGCCCTGTGCCCGGCCGCCATCTCCCCTGATTCGCGGCACGGCCCGACGCCGCCATCGCGACTCGAACGAGCCGCCCTGCATTGCCTGCTCGCTCTCGCCGGGTCGCACGGCCCGACCTACGACGAAACCACCTTCGCCCCGGGCGGCACCTCGCCGCGCAGGAAGTGCTCGCGCTGCGCCGCATCGTCGAGCGCCATCTCGAAACGCACCCAGGCGCCCTCCTTCAGGACGGCCATCCAGGTCGAGCCGGGGTCGTGCCCGCCGGGTTGCCACACCACCTGGCAGCCGCTCTCGTTGGTGAAGCCCTTGCCGTCGGCCTGCAGGATGCCGTCCAGGCGCGACCACAGCGCATTGCGCACTGCGGCGATGGCCTCCCAGCCGTCGCCCTCGACCGCGCCGGGCAGCGCGCGGAAGGCGTAGATCGTCCTCACCTTCGCCACGTAGCTCCATACCCAGTCGGCGCCGGCGGCGGGGCGTGCACCGGCGAGCGATGCGGCCATGGCATAGAGGGCGCGGGCGCCAGGGGTGTCGTCCGCCACCGCGAGCCGCTCGACGCGTGCGATGCCGCGCCAGTCGGCGTGGGTCAGCAGGAGTTCGTCCCACTGCGCATCCTCGCCCGCTTCGATGCACAGCCTGGCCGAGCCGGCCCGGGTGGCGAGCAGCGCGGCGAGTTCGCTCGCGGGCACGATCTCCGCGGACGGCGTGAGCAGGCACAGCCAGCCGGGCGCGGGCTTCGGGGAGTGGGTGACGAGCCGGTTCATGGCCTGGACGAAGAGGCGAAAAAAGGCGGCCAGCCCGGGCAGGACTGGCCGCGTCGAGGTGGGCCGCATCGCTGCGCGCCGCCCGCGATCAGTTGGCGGCCTGCGCCTGGCGGCTGGCCTGCATCGAGCCGTTCGCCGAGCCGTTCGCGCCGACGTTCACGCCGTCCTGGCGCGACGCCGAGCCTTGCAGTGCGCCGTCGCTCGAGCCGTTGGCCGAGACCGAGCGGCTGCCCGTGCCGGCCGAGCGCGTGGCCGTCGCGGCGCCGCCGCCATTGCCGGCCACGTTGCCGGAGACCGAGCGGCTACCGGACGACGAGGTGGCGCCGTTGTCGGTCGACGTGGCCGGCGCGCCGTGCGTGCGCGACGCGGTGGCCGAGCCGTTGCCCGCGACGCCGCCGGCCAGCGAGCGGCTGCTGGATGACGGCGCGGTCGACGTGCCGCTGTCATGCGTGTGCGAGGCCGTCGCGCTGCCGGTGCCGGCAAGGTTGCCGGCGATCGAGTGCGCGGCGGGCGCGGTCGACGGCGACGGGGCCGTGGCGGACGGCGTGCCGGTGGCGGAGGCGCCGTGCGAGATCGAGCCGGTGGCATTGCCCGCGCCCGTCAACGCGCCCTGCGACGTGGCCGCGTCGCCGGCGGCCGTACCGGCTGCGCCGTTCGCCGCGCCGTCGGCCGAGCCCTGCACGCTGCCACCGACGTTGCCCGCCGCGGAGCGCGCGGCGCCCACGCTGTCGCGGGCGCCCTGCACGCCCGCGCCGGCCGCGGCCTTGCCATCCGCGGCGCCGCTGGCGGCGGTCGCCTTGGCGGCGGCGGCGACGCCCTTGGCGTTGGCGGCGGCGTCGCGGCCGGTGGTCTTGCCGGCATCGATCACGTTGCCGGCGGCGTCCTTGACCGGCGCCGTGTCGGGCGTGGCCAGGTGGCCGGCGGCGTTGCCGGTCACGTTGCCGGTGACGTTGTTCGTCGCGTTGCCGAGGCCGCCCGCGCGGCTCAGGCCGCCGCTGCCGCCCAGGCCGCCGCCCACGGCGCCGAGGCCCCCGCCGCTGCCGCCGCCCAGAAGGCCGGCATGGGCCGAGGGGGACAGCGCCACGCTGGCGGCCGACAGCGCCATCACGGCGACGATGTGGAGAGTGGAGTGCTTGCGGATCATGTCGTTCACCTTTGAAGAGTGGCCCGCGACGATTCGCGGCCTGCAAAGGGAGAACGACGCTCGCGCCGGCATTCTTCCGGCGACGATGAAAAAAGATGTAACGCGACTCAGCGCGCCCGTGCGAGGTCGACGTCGTCCGGCGACGTGCGCAGTTGCTCGGCGACGAGCCCGCGCCCGATGCCGTCGCGCGGCGCCTGCGGCAGGTCGCGTGCCGTCCCGGCCAGGCGCGCGACGGCCGCGCGCGCGCCGTCCGGCGAGGCCGACTGGTAGTGCGCGGCCAGCAGCCCCGCGACCAACGGCGCCGCGAACGACGTGCCGCGCACCGGCGCGAACCCCCGCGTGCCGCTGGCGGCAGCGGCCATGTCCGCGCCCGGCGCGACGAACATGACCTGCGGCCCGCGCGCGCCCTCGGCCAGCAGCCGCAGCTTGCCGTCGACGGCGCCCACGCCCACCACGCCGGGCCACGAGGCCGGATACAGCGGCGGCGCCGCGGGCCCGTCGTTGCCGACGGCCGCGACGACCAGCACGCCCTGCGCGATCGCGCGTTCGACCAGGCGCTGCAGCACCAGGTTCGGCGGGCCGACGAGGCTGACGTTGACGACGGCGACATGCTGCTTCGTCATCCACGCGAGCTCGCGTGCGATCGCCTCCACCGAGCCGCCGGTGGGGGCGTCGCAATAGACATCGCCGGCCACCAGCACGGCGCGCGGCAGCGCGGACTCGAAATGCGCGGCCTCGCCCACCATCAGCGACGCGACGGCCGTGCCGTGCGGGGCGGGATGGTCGCCGTCGCTGCAGCCGTGGCGCCGGATCGTCGCGTGGCGCAGGGCCGGGTGCGCGGCGTCGACGCCGCTGTCGATCAGGCCGACCTGCAGCGCCACGTCGCCCCCAGGCACGGGACGCTCGGCCGGCACCGGCGCGGCGGGCACGGCCGCCGCCGGCGTGCCCACGCTGCCGCTGCCCAGGTACACATGGTGGAAGTCGTACGTGCCCGCGGGGTCGAGCGCGCGCGCCTGCGCGAGGGCGTCCGCGAGCGACAGGCCCGCCGGCGCCCGCAGCACCAGCAACGCGGCGTCGTCCAGGCCGTCGAGCGCGTCCTCGCGCAGGGGCTGGAAGCCGGCGGCCCGCAGCGCGTCGCGCGCGGCCGCGTCCGAGGGCTGCGCCAGCAGCTCGGCGCGCACGATCAGTTCGCCGCGCGGATCGCGGTCGAGCTCGCGCCGGTGCGCGCGGGCGCGGGCGGCCGTCTCCTGCAGCCGCGCGGCGGCCAGGTCGACCGGCGCCAGCACGTTGTCCACCAGGGGCTCGACATGCTGCACCAGCGGTGAGCGCGTGAGCGGCGACAGCGTCGAGCCCAGCGAGGGCAAGCGCAATTGGGCGTGGGCGGCGCCCGACAGCAGTGCGGCGGCCAGCGCAAGGAAGCGGCAAGTTCTGGAGCTCATGTTCGAATAACGTCGCAGGCATGGAAGAAAATCCATCCCCACGACGTTCTCCCATCATGTCATGAGCCAGTCGCCCCTTGCGTTGCGCGCGGAGATCGCGGCCCTGCTGCCGCGGCTGCGCCGTTTCGCCCGATCCGTCACCCGTCACCGGGAGGACGCGGACGACCTCGTGCAGATCGCGGTCGAGCGTGCGTTGAAGCACCTCGACCATTGGCAGGATGGAACCCGACTGGACAGCTGGCTGTTTCGAATCATGAAGAACGCGTGGATCGACGAAGTGCGCGCGCGCGGCCGCCGCGACGAGGTGCTCGCCCCCGAGGAGGCCGGCGAGCACGTCGGCTATTCCGAGACGGGCAGCCGCGATATCCGGCTGTCCATCGAGAAGGCGATGGCCCGGCTGCCGGAGGACCAGCGCATGGCCGTGAGCCTGGTCCTGGTGGAGGGCCTGCCCTACAAGGAAGCGGCCGAGGTGCTGGACATCCCCATGGGCACGCTCACCAGCCGGCTGGCGCGTGGCCGCGACGCGCTGCAGGCCATGCTCGGCGACGGAGACCTGACGCCATGAGCCCGCACGGCCGCCCGAAGGGCGAATCGACCGCAGCGCGCAGCGCGGAGGTGGCCTGATGTGCCCGCACGGCCGCCCGAAGGGCGAATCGACCGCAGGGCGCGGCGCGGAGGTGGCCATGAGCGACGCTCGGCCGCCCGCAGGCGCTCGGGCCGGGATCCGCAGGATGGAGGCTTTGCAATGTCTGCATTGAACGAACCCGATCGCATCGCCGTGATGGCCTACGTCGACGGCGAGATGCCGCCGGAAGACATCGCCCTGTTCGAGCCGCGCCTCGCGCTCGAGCCCGCGCTCGCCCAGGCGGTCGCGCGCGAGCGCACGCTGCGCGCGAGCCTGCAGTCGGCCTATGCGCCGGTGCTGGACGAACCGATGCCGCCGGCCCTGCTGGACCTCCTGGCGATCCCCGATGCCGCCGCCAAGGCTGCGCCGGTGCACCTGGTCGCGGCGCCCGCGCCGGCCGCCGCCTCGAACGAGGCCCTGCCCGCCGGCACCAACGACGCCGCGCGCGCCGCGCTGCCGCACGCACGCCGCTGGGCCTGGCCGCAGTTCGGCGCGATGGCGGCGTCGCTGGTGCTGGGCGTGCTGTTCGGCGCGCGCCTGTTCGCGCCGCATCCGGCAGCGGGCGGCGACACGCTCGCGCTGGCCGTCGCGCCCGACGGCGCCATCACCGCGCAGGGCGCGCTGCGCAGCGCGCTGGAGCAGGACGTCGCCGGCACGGTGCTCGACCCGAACGCCAGGGTCGGCGTCGGCCTGACCTTCCGCGACCACGCCAAGCAGTACTGCCGCACCTTCACGCTGGACAGCGCATCGTCGGGCATCGCCTGCAAGCAGGCCGGTGGCTGGGTGGTGGCGCACCTGGAGCACGGGCGCAACGCGCGCGCGGGCGAGCAAGGCGGCTACCGCACCGCCGCCAGCCCGCTGAGCCCGACGCTGCTGCAGGCGATCGACGCGATGCGCGACGGCGACACGCTGGACGCCGCAGGCGAAGCGGCCGCGAAGGCGAAGGGCTGGAAGCCTTAGGACGGCCGTGCGCTGTCCCGGATGCACGCACGCGCGCGCCTTTCCGGCACAGCACGCTGGCGGGGCTTAAGCGTGCCCTAAGCGATCGCCCGCAGATTCCGCCGTTCGCCCGGGCACACAATCGCACGCATGAGACTGCTTTTCGTCGAGGACGACCACATGATCGGCGAGACCGTCGTGGACGTCCTGCGCGCCGAGAACTACGCGGTCGACTGGATCAAGGACGGCCAGACGGCGCAGGCGGTGCTGCGCACGCAGGCCTACGACCTCCTGCTGCTCGATCTGGCGCTGCCCGGCAAGGACGGCCTCGAAGTGCTGCGCGGCCTGCGCGCCGCGAAGCTGCGCATCCCGGTGCTGATCGCCACCGCGCGCGACTCCGTGGAACAGCGCATCGCCGGACTCGATGCCGGCGCCGACGACTACATCCTCAAGCCCTACGACCTCGGCGAGCTGCTGGCGCGCGTGCGCGCCCTGCTGCGCCGCGCCGCCGGCCGGGCCGAGCCCGTCTACGAGCACCTGGGCGTCACGCTGAACCCCGCCACGCGCGAGGCCACGGTCAACGGGCAGCCGGTGCTGCTGTCCTCGCGCGAATGGGCGGTGCTGGAGCCGCTGATCGCGCGTCCCGGCGCGGTGCTGTCGCGCGCGCAGCTCGAGGAGAAGATCTTCGGCTTCGACGATTCCATCGCGAGCAACGCGGTCGAGGTCTACGTGCACGGCCTGCGCAAGAAGCTGGGCGCCAATCTCATCCAGAACGTGCGCGGGCTGGGCTACCTGGTGCCGCGCGCATGACGCGTGATCCGCGGCACTCGCTGCGCACGCGCCTGCTGGCCTGGCTGCTGGCGGCCATCGTCGTGGCCACACTGGCGCAGGCGGGGCTCGCCTACACCACGGCACTGTCGCAGGCCGACGTGATCTTCGACCGCCACCTGCAGAAGATGGCCGCGGCCCTGGCCTCCGGCGCGGCGCTGGGCTCGCTGCCGCCCAACGAGGAAGTGAGCGACGACCGCGCGAGCGAGGACTTCGTCGTGCAGATGTGGAACGCGCGCGGCGACCCGATCTTCCGTTCGGCCGCGCACCAGAAGCTGCGCCAGCCCGCGCAGCCGGGGTTCTCGCTGGTGCACGCGCTCGACGGCCGCGAGTACCGCGTCTACGCGCAGGCCTCGCCAGGCCTGACGCTGCTGGTGGCCCAGGACATGGACGCGCGCCGCGACATGGCGCGCACGCTGGCGCTGCGCACCATCCTGCCCACGCTGCCGATGACGCCGCTGCTGGCGCTCATCGCATGGCTGGTGGTCAGCCGCTCGCTGGCGCCGGTGGCGCGGCTGCGCGCGCAGATGGCCGCACGCAAGGTCGACGAGCTCGCGCCGCTGAACGGCCGCGGCCTGCCCGCCGAGATCCAGCCGCTGATCCAGGAGCTGAACCTGCTGTTCGAGCGCCTGCGCCAGGCCTTCGATTCGCAGCGCGTGTTCGTCGCCGACGCCGCGCACGAGCTGCGCTCCCCGCTGGCCGCGCTCAAGATCCAGCTGCAGGGCCTGCAGCGCGCCGGCGACGACCCGACGCGCGAGCTCGCCGTCAAGCGGCTGGCCGCGGGCATCGACCGCGCCGGCCACCTCGTCGACCAGATGCTGGTGCTCGCGCGCCAGGAGGCCAGCGTGGCCGAGGGCGTCGCGCTGGAGTCGCTGGATCTCGCGCAGCCCGGCTTCCTCGCGCTCAGCGACACGCTGGCCAGCGCGCAGGCGCGCCAGATCGACCTCGGCGTGCATCGCGCGGAGAGCGTCGTCGTGGCGGGCAACGCGGAGTCGCTGCGCATCCTCGTGCGCAACCTCCTGGACAACGGCGTGAAGTACACGCCCGCCGGCGGGACCGTCGATCTGAGCGTGCACGCCACGCCCGAGGGCGCGCTGGTGACGGTGGAGGACAGCGGCCCGGGCATCCCCGAGAAGGACCGGGCGCGCGCGCTCGATCGCTTCTACCGCGTCGTCAACGGCGCGGGCGCGACGGGCAGCGGGCTCGGGCTGGCGATCGTCAAGTCGATCGCGGACATGCACGGCGCCACGATCGCGCTGGACGACTCGCAGCGCCTGGGCGGCCTGCGGGTGCGCGTGTCGTTCGGCTTGCGTTCAGCGGCTTAAGCGCCGCCTAAGACAGCTCGCCCAGAATCCCCCGGCAACTCGACCGACCCCCTGAATCGGCCTCGAGCGACCTCCCGCCCCATCACGAGGATCCCCGTGCGCATCTCTCCCCTCAGCATCACCCTGACCCTGTCCTTCCTGGCAGCCTGCAGCACTCCCCCGAAGGCGACCGAGCCCGCTGCCCCGCCGCCGGCCGCCCCGGTCGTGCCCGCCCCGAAGCCGGCTCCGGCACCGGCCGCCGCCGACGATGCCCAGGCGCTCGCCGCCAAGCTGCGCCAGCAGGTCGCCGACCTCGACGCCAAGAGCGTGTTCTTCGATTTCGACTCGTTCGTCGTCAAGCCCGAGTACGACGCCACCCTGCATGCGCAGGCCGACTTCCTGAAGGCGCATCCCGGCTCGAGGCTGACCGTGCAGGGCAACACCGACGAGCGCGGTGGCTCGGAGTACAACCTGGCCCTCGGCACCAAGCGCGCGGAAGCCGTCCGCAAGCAGCTGGGCCTGCTGGGCGTCTCCACCGACCGCATCGAGGCCACCAGCTTCGGCAAGGAAAAGCCGCGCGCCACCTGCCACGACGAGTCGTGCTGGTCGCAGAACCGCCGCGACGACTTCGTCAACAAGCCCTGAGAGGCTTCGAGTCCACGAACCAGGCCGTCGTTGGGATGGCCGTTCCTGACGCCGCAAGGCGTGCAGGATCCAGGAGGCCCGCGAGGGCCTTCTTCCGTTGCGGTCTCGCGCTCGCGCGCGCGGGTGCCGCGCCCGTGGTCCGGGCGAGGTGGTCGCGATGCGATCGGCCCGCCGGAGTTTCTGCCGCGAGGCCGGTCAGGGCGTGCGCACGCCGTCGGTCTCGAACGAGGCCATCGCGCTTGCCAGCATGCCCGCCTGGTCGCGCAGGCCATCGGCGGCGGCGGCCGACTCCTCGACGAGAGCCGCATTGCGTTGCGTCGCCTGGTCCAGTGCGGCGACCGAGCGGTTCAGCTCCGCGATGCCGATGGTCTGTTCGGTCGCCGCCGTCGAGACCTCGGTCAGCAGGGTGCTGACCTGCCGCACGTGCTCGATGATGCCGCCCAGCGCCTGTCGTGTCTGGGCACCCACGGCCACGCCGTGCTCGACCTGTTCTGACGACTTGCCGATCAACGTGGTGATCTCCTTGGACGCTTCGGCGGCCCGCTTGGCGAGCCGGCGCACCTCGCTCGCGACGACCGCGAAGCCACGGCCCGATTCGCCGGCCCGCGCCGCCTCGACGGACGCGTTCAGCGCGAGGATGTTGGTCTGGAACGCGATGCCGTCGATCACCGTCGTGATCTCGGACACGCGCCGCGACGCCTCGCTGATCGCTTCCATGCTGCCGGCAAGCTGGTCGGCGGCCACCTCGCCCTCCGCCGCCCGGCAGGCCGCCTCGTTGGCACGCTGGGACGCCATCACGACTGTCTCCGACGACTGGCGCACGGTCGCGGTCATCTGCTCCAGCGCGGCGGCGGTGCGCTGCAGGTCGGCCGCGGTCTGCTCCGTTCGCTGCGACAGGTCCTGGTTGCCGCAGGCGATCTCGTCGGAACCGCGGCTGACGGTGATCGCGATGCCGCGCGCGAGCGAGGTCGCGTCGCGCACCGTCCGCAGCACGGACAGCAGGCGCCCGCCTGCCTCCGTCTGCGGCTGGGCCTGCAAGTGCGTGAAGTCGACCCGGCCCGGCTTGGCCGACAGGCCGCCGGTGATGCCGTCGAGTTCCGCGGCAAGCGTCGACTCGCGTCGCATCTGGCGCGCGATGACGATGCTGAAGCCGGCCTGTGACGCCAGGTAGGTCAGCTGCTCCAGCACGCCGAGCAGGTCCGGCCTGGCGAGGCACCAGACAGGGTAGCCTCGCGCCTGCAGACGATCGAACAGGACATGATGGAGCGCGATCGCGCCCGCCGTGGTCACGATCGGGAGCCAATGGCGGTAGACCAGCGCGTAGGCCAGCACCACGAATGCGCCGAAGTGGTATTCCGCCCGCCCGGAGGTGACGTGGATCTGCGCGGCCACCACCGCGGCCGAAAGGATCGGATAGGCCACCGAGTTGAACCAGCTGCCGCGCGCCATCACGAAGAGCATGGCGGCGGCCGCAAGCAGTGCAAGCGCCAGCGCCCCGGCGAGCACGACCTGGTCGAAGCGCAGCCCCAGCCAGGCGAGGCCGACCGTGCCCAGCGCCGTGGCCGCCAGCATGTAGGCGTCTCCGGTGCGACGGAGTTCGGGCAGGCTGGTGCGGTCGGTGTCGCTGTGGGCTCGCATGGTCAGGATGGCTCTCTCGATGAAGGCGCAGGCGACGCGGCCTGGCTCTGCATGAAATCGGCTTGCCCCCCGGGTCCTTGAGCGCCGTTCGCGCGCCGCTTGACGCAGGTCAAACGCGAGTGCCGCGGCCGGTGCAAACGTGACCTGCGGGCATCCTTCCATGCGGCTGGGGGCCGCTTGCTGGTCGGCGCGACGCCGTCGACGTCGGACCGGTTGAATCGATATCTGCCCCGGCCATCCGTCACTTGGCTGACGGTTCGAAGCAGACTCGTTCCATGCAGCTCGTACTTGCGGCAATCGAGTGCGACCTTCGCCCCTGCGGTGGGTTGCTGGCTGCGGATTTTCATGGACGACGCCAGCGGGCGATACCTCCAGGCAGCCGACCAGCCCCCCCCGGGAAGGAGCAGCCCCGGCACTGGCAGCCACCCGCCGAGACATTTCATCGGCCGATGGCAGCCGACGCACGCGAGGGACAGGCCGAAGCCCTTGAAGGTGTCCAGGTCATGCCTTTGAGATGGCCACATGTAGCCGGCCGCTGCGCCAAGGCCCTCTGCGAGAGGCACGCTCGACAAGACCGCGAAGATCGCTGAACGGAGTCCGATCCCTCGCACGCATTCGGCGCAACGACGCAAGGCTCGATCCAGCGGAAGCGCTTCCAGCACGGTGTCGACGAGCCTCACTTCGAGCGGGATGCCGCGACGTCAGATCAGCCGCGGACAGCGGCATCGACGAGCGCCGCCAGCCGCTCCCGGGACGCCGTGGACAGGCGCCTGGCAGGGACCGCCCGGATCGCGTCCAACAGAAACTTCTCGACCATCGACTTTCGCGCCTTGGCCTTCGCGGCGTCCCACGCTGCGTGCTCGATGCTCTTCTTGACGAGGCACGCATTCTCCGAACGGCGGAAGCTCACCTTGTCGATGCGGGGCACGTCGCCCGCCCTGATCACGGGGATCGCGACGATGTCAGCCAGTTCGCAAGCGAAGTGCGAGCCGCGGATCAGCGTCTTCAGCCGCTGCGCCGCGGCGAGAAAAGGCGAGACGTCGACGCCGAACGTCACCAGCGGTGAAACGGCGAAGTTGAACGTGGCGTCCAGGGCGGCGAAGTCGATGGGAACGCCCTTTGCAGCGAGCTCGGTCAACATCCCCCCGTCGGCTTTCCTGGTCACCATGGCCGGGATTGTCGCTTCGACGCGTCCTGCGCCCGGGTGGCCGCTGTTCGATCAGGCGCGCAGCAGCCAGGCGACGCGATCGTATGAGGCGACATAGTGAACCAAGACCGCCACGGCCAGGATCGCCGAGAAGGGCTTGCTTCCGACCTGGTACAGCGCGAAGACCGCGAAGGCGAAGAACGCAGCCTCGAGGCCGAGCCGAACGGCGCCGGGCACGGCGACCGGCGCCTTGCCGGAACGGCTGCGATCCCCTGGAACGGCAAGGACGCCCCACGCTGCGGCTGCGACAACAGGGACGAGAAGCGCGACAGCGTAGCGCTCCGGACCATCGCCCTGCTGCCAACCCCAGAAACCCATGGCGGCGAGAGCGGACAGTTCGAGCAGGAACCGGATGGCCAGGTTGGCCGGATGGAAGCCCATGTGCGTTTCCCAGCGTCGCTGGCCTGAAACCATTTCATCGATGGTGAGCGCCGCCCTGCTGCAGTGCGGCCTTCGCCGAAGGCGGCTTCGCGTCCCCGCGGTCGAACGATCGGCCGGACCAGGTCGCCCGGCCGCGTTCTGCTAGGCCGCCGCCACGTTGTCGCTCACGCGGCCCAGCCAACGATACAGCAGGGCCGTCGCGACGACGAAGCCGATGGCGCCGAGCCACAGCGCGGTGCCGGCGAAGCTGTCGCCCACGACCGCCAGAGGCGCGTCCTTGCCGCTGAACACGGTCACCGCGGCGATGGCCACGCCGAACAGGCCCTCGCCGACGATCATGCCGCTGGCCAGCAGCACGCCCAGCTGCTTGCGCATCGCCGGACGGGACGACGCCTCGGCGCGGCGATCCCAGGCCCAGCCGACGATGGCGCCGACGACGACCATGAGCGTCGTGGACATCGGCAGGTAGATGCCCAGGCCCACGGCCAGCGGCGGCAACTGCACGCGGCTGCCGGGCTTGCGCCGGCGCTTGATCACCTCGTCGATGCTGACCAGCAGCACGCCCAGCACCACGCCCTTGCCGAGCAGGCTCCAGTCGAGGTCGCCGCCCAGCACGCCCTTGGCGAGCGCCGAGATCAGCGCCGCCTGGGGCGCGGCCAGCGCCTTGGCGGTGGCGCCGGGCGCGCCGGCGAAGCCGTAGGCCTTCTGCAGCAGGTCCAGCACCGGCGGGATGACCAGCGCGCCGGCCACCGTGCCGATGGCCAGGGCCACCTGCTGGCGCCACGGCGTCGCGTCGACCAGCTGGCCCGTCTTCAGGTCCTGCAGGTTGTCGTTGGCGACGGTGGCCGCCGCGATGATGACGGACGTCACGAACAGCGTGAACGCCACCAGCGCCGGGCCCGCGCTGGCCGGCAGCATGGGCTTGACGCCTCCGGCGACCAGCAGCGCCGCCGTGATCACGACGATGATGCCCACGCCCGACAGCGGGCTGTTGCTCGAGCCGATCAGGCCGGCCATGTAGCCGCAAACGGCCGCCACGAAGAAGCTCATCAGCGCGATGAAGGCGATGCCGCCCGTCACGAGGATGACGGTGGCCGAGCCCAGTCCCGCGCCGGCGCTCATGTCCGCCAGCAGCCAGCCGATGGGCACCAGGCAGGCCAGCGTGACGCCGGCAACCCAGCCGATCGGCAGGTCCTGCTCGGTGCGCGGCAGCGTCGCGCCCTGGCCGGCCTTGCGCACGCGCGCAGCGGCCATGGCCGACGCCAGGCCGCCGGCGACGGGCTTGACCAGCCGGATCAGCGTCCAGACGGCGGCCACGGCGATGGCGCCCGCGCCGATGAAGCGCACCTGCTTGGCCCACACCTTGGTCGCGACGGCGGCGATGTCGGCGCTGGCGTCGAACGGCAGCAGGCTCGTGAGCTGCGGCACCGCACCGGCCCAGGCGATCAGCACGCCCACCAGCATGGCCACGCCCACCCACAGGCCCACCAGGTGGCCCACCGCCAGCAGCGCCAGCGACAGGCCGAGGTCGGCGCCAGACGACGCGTTGCTGCTGCGGCTCAGGCGGAAGAAGCCCACCACGTCCGCGGCGAACAGCTGCGTCGCGATGACCACCTGGAAGCCCGCCGAGACGATGCCGCCCCAGACGATGGCCAGCAGGCCCGCGCGGTTCTCGGCCGCCGCGCCCTGCCCCTCGGAAGCACCGACCTTGAGCACTTCGGCGCAGGCCACGCCCTCGGGATACGGCAGGTCGGACGTGGTCACGAGCGCGCGCCGCAGCGGGATCGAGTACGTCACCCCCAGCACGCCGCCGAGCGCGCAGATGATGACGCAGGTGAGGTACGGGAAGCCGCTCCACCACCCGACCATCACGAGGCCGGGCAGCACGAAGATGATGGACGAGATCGCGCCGGCGGCCGAGGCCACCGTCTGCACGATGTTGTTCTCCTGGATGGTGACGCCGCGCGCGTAGCGCAGCAAGGCCATGGAGATGACGGCTGCCGGGATCGACGTCGCGAACGTCAGGCCCGCCTTGAGGCCGAAATAGACGTTGGCGGCCGTGAACAGCAGCGTGATCAGGAAACCGAGCACGACGCCGCGCAGGGTCAGCTCGCTGGTGGGTGGGGCTTCGACTTTCAAGGAATCTCCTCGGGATCAAGCCGCGCATCATCCCTCAAGTGCGGGGTGGCCGGCATAGTGACTACGCGCAGCGCGCAACGGACCGGGCCGTCGGCGGCGTCGGGCGCCGCGCCGCGAGTCCGCCGGCGACGGCGGCGCTCGCCGCATGGGGGCACGACAGCGGGCCCTCACGCCGCCCCGTTCACCGGCGCCAGCCCGTGACGTTCGCGCGCCCGCGTGCACTTCCCGTCGCCCGGCTGGACCTCGCGGCAGGCCGGCGGCCGGGCCTCGTAGGCGCTGCAGCGCGTCGGGCCGCCCACCGGCCCTTCGAGCGCGATGCAGCGCGGCGACGCGGTGTTGGTGCCCGCCATGCACAGGTGCTGGCGCCCGAGGCGCTCGATCAGGCGCGCATCGAGTTCGACCGGCGCCTCGACCCAGTGGAAAGAGACGCGGAAGGCGGCGCAGCAGGCACCGCAGGACAGGCAGGGGTTGGTCATCGGAGAACGGGCGAGACCGCCATTCTGGCCGCATCACGGCGCCCCGCCGGTCGATGTCCGTGAGCGGTCACTGCGTGGCCGCGGCCCTCGGGCCACTGTCGAGAAGGGACGACGGCAGCCTGTGCCAGTGCGGCTTCCAGCGCGGCCGTGCGATGCGGCCTTGTCCGACAGCGCCGGCGCCGCCTCCCGCGTTGGACCGGCAAGCGGCACAACGAATGCCGACGTCCATGCATCGCCAGCGCCCCGGCGCTCCCCCTCTGAACATCACCGGAGACGTCCATGACCCGAAGCTCCCGCTCCCTCCCCATCACCTTGCGCCGACCTGTCATCGCGCTGTCGATCGCCGCGGCTTTCGGGCTCGCCCTGACGGGTGCCGCGCAGGCGCAGGTGTCCATCAACGTGGGCGTCAGCACCCAGGAACCGGGCTGGCTGTACGACACCGGCGCCGTCGTGAGCCTGTACGTCGACCCGCCGATCCAGCAACCGGAGCCGGTGGCGATCGCGTGGGCGCCGCCGCCGATGCTGGTCGAGGAAGTGCCGCCGCCGCCCGACCCCTATGCCGTCTGGACCGGCGGCTATTGGACGTGGCAGGGCGATTGGGTCTGGTGCGCGGGCCGCTGGATGGATCCGCCGCGCCAGGAATACGTGTGGGTGCAGCCGTACTACGAGCACCGCGCCGAACGCGTCATCTTCATCCCGGGGTACTGGTCCGCGCCAGACGCCGAATTCATCGCGCCGCCGGAGGACCGCGAGATCGCCTGGGCCTACGTCAACGAAGGCGTCGTCATCGGGCCGCCGCCCGAAGGCCCGGTGGGCATCTTCGTGCCGCCGCCGCCGGGGTCGCGCCCGGGCATCATCGTGCCGGCGCTGATCGGCACGCCGCCGGCGGTGGTGATCAGCGCGCCGCCGGTCATGTCGGTGGGCATGCGCATCTCCGGCACGTTCGCCTACGACGGACGCCACACCATCAGCGACAACCGCGCGGTCAGCTACCGGCCGGCCGCCTTGCGCAACATCCAGACCGTGACCGTGCAGGCGCCCGCCACCGCCACGGCGAGCGGCCGCGAGTTCCAGGCGCAGGTGCCGCATCGCGCCGCCCAGGCCGCCGCGATGCATCCGCAGGTCGCCGCGCGCGCGCCGGTGCCCACGTCGCGCACCGCGGTGCCGGCCTACGTGCCGGGCCGCACCGTCGCCGCGCTGCCGCCGCCGCAGAAGGTGCAGGGCCTGCCGGCCGTGCCGCCGCACGCGGCCGCCAACGTGCCGCCGGCCCAGCGTGCCCAGATGGCGCATGCCCCCCTGACCCCGGCCGAGGCCCGCCAGGCGCGCGCCGGCGGCAAGGACGTCGACCTGCAGCACCTGCCGCCCACGGCCGCCGGGCCGCAGGGCGCGCATCCGGCCGCGCCGTCGCCGCAGGCCAACCCGCGAGCGGCGCAGGACCAGGCGCAGCAGCGCGCGGTGCAGGAGCAGGCCCAGCGCGCCGACCAGATGCGGGCCCAGCAGGCGCAGTCGCAACAGCAGCAGAAGGTCCAGCAGGAGCAGGCGCAGCAGAAGGCGGCGCAGGAGCAGGCCCAGCAGCGCGCCGCGCAGGAACAGGCCCAGCGCGCCGACCAGATGCGCGCGCAGCAGTCGCAGCAGAAGGCCCAGCAGGAACAGGCGCAGCAGAGGTCGCAGCAGGAGCAGGCCCAGCAGCGCGCCGCGCAGGAACAGGCCCAGCGCGCCGACCAGGCGCGCGCGCAACAGGCACAGCAGAAGGCCCAGCAGGAGCAGGCCCAGCAGCGGGCGGCGCAGGAGCAGGCGCAGCGGGCCGACCAGCAACGCGCGG
>Ga0207702_10000542_pt1 | contig 42203 bp, 59 predicted proteins | sample KBSCornC62_FD_184302 | JGI IMG/M metagenome (GOLD analysis project Ga0207702, IMG submission 184302) | Corn rhizosphere microbial communities from Kellogg Biological Station, Michigan, USA - KBS Corn C6-2 (SPAdes) (version 2) | ecosystem: Host-associated > Plants > Roots > Rhizosphere > Soil ... | reverse complement strand
TATGGCGATGGTTAAAGAGGCATGTGAGTCAGGCCTCAGCGCCCTTGAGTGCCAAAAGGCAGCTGATGATGGATATACCGTCCACGACAGAGCGATTAAGCGCTTACGAGAGGCAATCACGGCGGCAAACGCCAACAAAAACAAGAAGCCGTCATGAACCCTGTTGTTAAAAACATCGAACATCCAACATCGAACACCGAACATCCAATGGAGACGGGCGGGACGCCTGTGCTGTGGACGATTTTGACTGAGGCGGAGCGGGCGGCGCTGGTGGAGTGCGAAACGATTATTCGCCAGGGCAGGGCGATGTTTGTCCACGTGGGGAATGCGCTTTCGCGGATCCGGGAGTCGCGGTTGTATCGCGAGAAGTACGCGACGTTCGAGGAGTATTGCCTGGTGGAATGGGAAATCTCGGATCGTTATTCACGCAATTTGCGGTCCGCCACGGATGTGGTGTGCGCATTGATGGGAAAGAACTTTGCGGTCCTGCCGGCGACGGAGAGCCAGGCGCGGCCGCTCACAAAGTTGCCGCGTGAAGAATGGACGGAGGCCTGGCGCGAAGTCCTGGCGGACGGCCAGCGGGTCACGGCTTCGCGCGTGGCGGAAGTGGTGCAGCGGAGGATCAACCGGATGGCGGGGGTTTCGACGGATACGGAGATCGTGACAAAATCCGCGGGGGAACATCGAACATCCAATGAGGGGAACTTTGTCGAGGCCGGCACGCGGGAGGAAAGGATCCTGGCTGCCGCGGCGAGCGCGCAGGCGAAGTTGCGCGAGTTGCAGGATCTGATTCGCACGGAGGATGGCGATGCCGCGGCGAAGGTGGTGGTGGCTATTCGGTTCATGGACGATTTGCAGGATCACACGCAGCGCGTGCGGGAGTTGCACGCCAGCCGCAGCGCGACGGGCCAATATGAACAGAAGGAAACGGAGGGAGCGAAGTTATGATTTCATTTGCCGAACATCCAGGCGGAGGGCCTCAGCAGGATCCGGCGCCGTCGGTTAAACCAAAGGCTGCGGCCAAAATTGATTCAGCGAATCATTTTGACGTAGTGAAAACACAAACCGGCGTAGCGATGATTTCGCCTCCTTTGGCGCGCCAGGTATTGAGTAGAGGCCAAGTAGTGAACCTGGCTGCCTGGCTTATGGCGATATCCGGCGCCGAAATCGATGACGTGATAGCGGTGATGAAAGAGATCGCGAAGAAATGATTATGCAAAACGAATCTACCCCCCAAGAACAGTTGGAGCCGGTATATCTCAGTGCCCAGGACAAAAGCATGATCGTTTTCGCCCTGGGTGCCTTGGCTGGATTAAACGGTTTGGACGAGAACCGCAAAATCACGCCGATGGCACTCGAGTCCCTGCGCGTGGCGCGCAAATTTGGTGTGACCTATTAATCTGCCTATGAGCGCTAAAGCAACCATCACGGATTCCCAATATCGGCAGATAAAGAGATTGTTGGAGGGCGCGCAGTCGGATGCGCGATCGCTTTCTCGCACGAAGCGATTGTTGACGGACATGATCGAATCCGCGGCTCCGGAACATCGGCCAACAACCTGGGCGGTAACCGATGTGGCGGTGTTATCCGGAGAATCGGCGCGGGCGTTTATTTCGCGGTTCAAGTTGCGGGTGAAGTCCTAGCGGACGGCGATTATGACTAAGCGACAAGAGGAAAAACTGAGGGCGATGAATCTTCCTAAAAAAGAGGAGGAGGCCGTGCGGGCTATTGTGCAGCTGCTGAACGAAGAGCTCGGCAGCGATGATGCAATGAAAATCCGCGTTCTTGCCACAATCAACCATTACGCTCAAGCAGAGGGCTTTTTAGATTAAAATCTGCATGAGCGAGCGCGCCAAAGTTCGTTTCGGAATCCACGTCGAGGTTGAGGTGGAGGATGGATCTGAGGAGCTGCAGCGATCCGCAGAGCTTTCGGCTGCCAGCTTCATGGAATTGCTCGAGGCCTCAATGGATCAACATATCCAGGAGCTTCGGCAGCAATATCCCGAATGCCGCTTTGAGGTTGGCCAAGGCGACGAGGGAGAGGAGTGGAAGGGCGAATGACCTCCGAACAATATGCGGCCGAGTGCAGACTCGATGTGCTTGAAGGACTAGGAAAAGGGTGCCTTGGGTATGTCTGCGTGAACTGCAAAGAGCGACAGCCGGAAAATCATTATTGGTATTCCGCGACCAATAAAGACACGAAGGAAAACGTCTTTCCTCTTTGTGCACCGTGTGTTCGCGGTGACAAAGCCAGCAAATATATCAGTCCCCAGTGGAAGCATTCGGGGCCCAATAAACAACCCGTTTTCAAATGAAATCACCCGTAAACATTTGTCTTTTTGTCATGGTTATCGCCCTTTTCGCTTTGCTCACGCAGGAGGGGCGCAAAACGTATGCGCTCACGAAGCGGGTGCGTAAGCTGGAGATGCAGGTGAGTCCGCAAAGCTATTCGCCTTGGGATTTGGAGGCGGCGGGGTTGAATCCGGCGGATTATGGGTGGCAAATGTCTGGACCGATTTCCCTGGGCGATCTGGGCCCAGGCGAGAGTGTCACGATCCCAAGCCACATTGATTTGAAGACCGGCAAGGTCACCGTGGATACCAACGGCATCGTTCATCATCCCAAGCAATGAGTGACCGAGACGCCATCATTGAGAAGATCAAAAAGCTTTTGCGCATGAAGCGCGGAGGCACGCCAGGTGAGATAGAGAACGCCTTGGCTATGGCAGCCAAACTAGCCCGCGAGCACGCTATTGATTTGGCGCAAGTTAATCCCGATGAGGAATCATTCAAAGAGCGATTAACGCACTTGCATGCGCTGATGAATACACGCTTGCCGTTGGAGGCGAAGCTGGCGGGCGGAATCTGCACCAAATTTTTCGGGGTATCGGTGGTGGTGCAACGTGTCGGAGAAATATCTCACGGTCGTTTATTGAAGCGATGGAAGGTGAACCTGATTGGAACCGAGTGGGATTGTGAAATTGCAAAATATGTTTTTGCGTTTTTGCAATGCACGTTTCGGTGGGCATGGAATCATCGGACGAACCGACGGCTGCGCAATCGAGAAGCGTTCTTGCATGGCGCTTACATAGGCTTAGCTGTCCGCCTGGAAACCGAGCAGTTAAAAACCGTGGTTAGCAAATCGGCCTTGGTGTTGATTGGCCGCGCCACAGCACGACGTGAACAATTCGTAGCGCAACTGTTCCCAAATCTCACGAGGGAGGATTTGGATTTAGATAATTCCGCCACGGCTGCCACATATGAGGGAGTTAAGGCTGGAAAGAATATAAATATTCGCCCAGCCGTGGAAAATCGCCCAGCGACATCCAGAGCTGCGCTGCCCGCACCAGAAAGGCAATTGTCATTGATATGAGCGCCAAACGGAAACCTCGCCAAGATCGTAAGGACCGGTTTTGCATGCGTTGTGGCTGCACCAATGCACGGGCGTGCCCCGATGGGTGCTCCTGGGTGTGTGGCAGCGATGTTTGCAGCGCTTGTCTCAGTCCGGCTGAATGGCTTCTTTGGAACGAGCTGGCTCTTTTGCCGACGGGAGATCGTCGGTTGAATCGGCGGAAAAATAATCGGCTGGAAACGTTCGGCCGATATCTAAACGAGTCTTCGGCGGATATGTCGATTCCGTTTGTGGTGGTGCAACCAACCAAGAAAAGGGCCGCTCCGATCGGAGCGGCTTTGTAAAATCTCTGAACCCTATGGACGCGAAAATACCTGAAATACAGCGGATTTGCAACTCGCAGCGCGAGCGGCCAATCGCAACGCCTGGCGCTCAACGGGGGGGGGGTATGGTGAAAAGTGAAGACGCGCATGCTTTTGCGGCGATGTCGATCGCTTTCCGGCAGACGTTGGAGGCGCATAAAATGTTGCCCAACGAACTGAGGTTGGCGCACATGCTGTGCCTGGACACGTTTGACCAGGGCAAAACCCAGGGGATGATTCGGCTGGACGAATGGGCCCGGAGGATGAATCTAAGGGATTCCAAAGGGTTGAGGCCCGACAAGGTTGCTACCTTGTTAAACACTTTGAAGGACCTTGGCGTTGTCGATGTCAACGCTGCCCAGGCTACCTTCGAACCACGGCCAGATGCTGATCTCTGGTCCCGGGCGCGGATTACTCGCGCCCGTGCTATTTCCACGCCCTCCGCTGAGGGTTCCAGCGCTCCGGCAGCTGCCGAGCTTGCGCTGCGCGATGAACGGCCATTGCCAGAGGCCATGAACGAGTTAAGCCGAGAGAAGGCAATAGGGCAAGCCACCGCTGTGGCGTCGTCGGAGAAATCCGACGAAAGTCGTCGGAGAAATCCGACGGGCGGGGCGTCGTCGGAGAAATCCGACGACACTGTACAACGTTTAACGTTTAATCGTTTGAACGTTGAAACGAATAAACGTTTAACGTTGGGAGCGTCGGAGAAATCCGACGACGCCGACCGACCGGAACAGGATCGCATCGAGCTGGTCCGGAAGATGCGCAAGCTGGTGAGAGAATTTGTGGGGGACGAGGATTTTTTCCGTTGTTGGGACCGGGCTTATTATGTTTGGGAAAACCTTGAGAGGGTGGAGCAGCTCGAGCGTTCCTACAATTATTTCACTGCCGGCGTGAGGAGTGGCGAGATCACCGTAAAGTCAACGCGAGGCGCCGGGCTTTGGAGCCAGGTGCAGATCGATTGGCGAAAATTTAGCCGGGAGCAGGCGGAAAAGGCGGCTCAGTAAACCAACCAGAAAGGAACCATGAATACGGAAATTATTTTGAATCGTGAAGTGGCGAAAAAAGTTTTGGAGGTGGTGGATTGCGGTTTAACTTTGGGCAAAGGAGATCCCAGGCCCGGCGAAATGTGTGTCGAAGCGGCGGTGTGTTACGCGCTGGATCTGCCGCATGGGGATAATCCGCCATGCGTTGGCCAGGAAGTGCGTCAATTCAAGATTCGGCTCAATGATTGTCCCTGGAGCTCGGATAAGGCCAGGGCGGCCGGGATGCGTCGGCTGGCGATCGCTCAGCTGGGAAGCAATGAGATCGACCAGAACGAATTTCGGCGCCGGCTTTTCTTTAAGGGCATGAAGCGCGTTATGCCGTTATATATGCGGCGGTTTGTGAAAGAAACCGACGATCTCACGCAGACACAGAGTGAGAAGGTTTTGTCTTTGGCGGGAAAATTTGAAGACGCCAAAACGATCGAAGATATGGAAGCCATTATCGAGGCGAATAAGGATTATCGAATTTATAAAGGCTTCGGCGTCGGCGTCGGCGTCGGCGTCGGCGTCGGCTTCGGCGTCGGCGTCGGCGTCGGCGTCGGCTTCGGCGTCGACGTCGGCGTCGGCGTCGGCGTCGGCGTCGGCGTCGGCGTCGGCGTCGACGTCGGCGTCGGCTTCGGCGTCGGCGTCGCCGTTTTTAAGGAAGAATTTGGCGACAAGTTTTTAGTCCAGGTCGCCGATATTGGTTTGGAGTGCCTGGTTGAATTGAAAAGTCCGGGCTGCCAATGGTTGTATCTGTGTGGGGTATGAGCAAAGAGCCCTCCATTTGGCTACGCTCGCGGATGTTCAATATTTATATTTTCACGCCGGCCATGCATCTATTTTTGGCGATCTTTCATTGGCGTCGAGGGCAATACCTGAGGGCGTTATTTTTTGGATCCTATTTTTTGTTTTTCGTCAGCGCCTATCCGCGTTTTGCGCAATTGGTCTGGCGATCGTTGAAAGGGGAATGGTGATGAAGGCTATTTGTCTTTGGCAGCCCTGGGCATCGCTTATGGAATTGGGACACAAATCAATTGAGACACGATCCAGGCTCACACACATCAGAGGCGACGTTGCCATCTGCGCCGCTATGACATGGCGCAAAGAATGCGCGGAGTTATTGCGCAGCGATGCCTGCCAAAACTCTCTCAGAGCAAGATTTTCAGGCGGACGTTTAATGGTCAATAAGTGGAACCTGCCTTTTGGTAAAGTGGTTGCAGTCGTTGAGATTTACGATTGCGTTGGAACGGAGAAGCTCGGTCCCCAGCCCATTGGAAGCGAAAGATTGTTTGGCGATTATGCGCCTGGCAGATTCGCCTGGCTAACTCGCAATCCGCGTAGGCTTGTGAAGCCGATTCCAGTTGTCGGAAGACAATTCTTTTTTGATTTACCAAAAAACGTGGAGTTATTGGTTAAATCTCAGTTGTGACGCGATCGGCATTGAGTCGCGATTCTTTGTCCGCCGCGGATGTAGGCGGCGTTGCGTAGGCAGGTGGCGAAGGTTTTCACCAGGATGTGTTTCGCGTGCGTGCGCACAGTTTCCACCCCGATATCAAGTTCCGTGGATATTTCTTTGTAGGATTTGCCCTGGTCGTAGAGCGCCAGGACCCGCTGTTCGGTGGGTGAAAGTGGCATCACAATATTCTTAATTTCAGGGCCACTCAGATTTTACGCCGCCAGTATAAGCGGATTGTCAACTATCCCAAAAGGAGGGGATGGGCAAACACCCGCTTGCGCGTAGAATGCGCGTTGCCAATGGAGGCGCTGAAGACCAAGGAGGAGGCCGCCGAGGCCTTGAAACAATACGCACACAAAACCGCCCTAATGGGCGCGACTGTGGCTGCGCGTAACAAGGCTGCGTTGGAGGCTGAACAAAAGCTGAAGGATAAATATCAGCCGGTCATTCTCACGCTCTCCAATGAACTCACCGAGATCGAACGGAAGCTGGAAGCATGGGCCAAGGCGAATCGCGATGTCTTCGGCAAGGAGCAATCGCTGGAGTTCAGCTATGGCTTTCTGAAGTTCAGGCTGGGCCAGCGCAAGCTGGTGATGCTCGCGCGGTGGACGGAAGAGAAAGTGTTGAAGGCGCTGTTGGCGTTCCCGGTTACAAGTCAGTGGCAGGAATACATTCGTCGCGAGCCGGAGATCAATAAGCGCAAGCTATTGGAAGAAACCAAGGAGGGCGGAAAACTTCCAGAGGCGAAGCTGCGTGAGATCGGATTGCGTGTGGATCGCGAGGAGAAGTTCACCATCGAAACGAAACCGGAAATGGTCGCGAATGATTGCGACCTGATGCCGTAGAAATTTTGCGCGCGAGCACAGCGCGGACCAATCATGAGCGTCTCGCTGAAAATTAAAGGAATCTTTTTGGAGGCCGCTTTCGGCAATGTCGTTCGACAGTTTTCGGTTTTCGCATGAGGAAAATTTCCGAGCAAAAACACGCGAAAAAAAATTCTTCGGAACGTTCCAGGGTCAAAAGTTCCGAAAAATCCGCTTCCGCGGCTGTTTTGTTCCCGATTACCAGATTGGATGATGCGGCGCTGCGCCGGCTGGCCGGCAGCGTAAATCCTGAAACGAAAAAGCCGTGGATCCCAAAACCTTCGTGTGGATTTTACGACGTTGAGGCGACGATCGCCGGCGCTTTGGCATGGTGGCATTACCAAGCTACCCGCGATTCGGTTGAACATCCGGTTTATGCCGATATGGGCGAGGCGGAGAGCCGTGGTTTAATTCCTCGCGAGTTCCAGAAATACGCAAAGTCTCGCGGCGTCGATTTCATCAATCTGAATCGCACGATCAAAATCGAGCCGCTGCGGCAATTGGCGTTTGAGATCCTCCGCAAAATCACCTCCAAGAAATCTGCCGGCATGCTCGAGGCCCTCGAGGGTGAGGAATATCTAAACTCCGATGCCGAGCTGGCGAAACTGCGCCGGGAACAACGTTTGGAAATAGCGCGATCGAACGCGGAGGCGGAAGGCCTGATTCACAACCGGGAGCGCATCGAGGAGTTGATTTGGGAAAATGCGATCGCACCTCTGCGCGCCGGCATCATCAGTTTGCGCAAAACGGCCTTTGCCCAGGTGGACGCGGAACTCGATAAAGCGGAAGTCACCGAGCCGGTCCGCGCGGTGGTTAAGGGAATCCTGGTTGGATCCATCGAAAACCTACTGGCTCAGATCCACAACGGTTTCCCGAAAAAGGAAGCAGCCCTGAAGGAAAAATCCTAATGTACGATCCTTGCCCCGAATGTCGCGGTCCGACGGAAGTGAAAGGGGAATCCTGTAGCCGGTGTTGTGCGCGCCATGAAGATACCTGGGATATCGTCGACACCATCTACCGGCAGGGAAAACAAACGGCGCAAGACCCGGACCGATTGGATGAATACCGGGGCGGTCCATTCAAGGTGACCAATCGCGACTTGGAAGTCATTCGCGAAAAACTCAAGAAGTGACTTTCCATGCCCGACGTCGACTCCGAGGTCCTCGATAGCCTGGCTGAGCTTGATGCCGGCATGCGCGAGCGTGATTTCGATTACGCCCGGGAGCTCGCGGACCGGCTCCTGGCGCCATTGCCCAATCAACGGCCGTCGCAATGGGCGATCGAGAACATCGTTTTCGATGAGCCGGAGATCAAAGGCCCGTTCGATCTCACTGGCCGGCGCTACATGGAGGAGCCGATCGACAACATCGATGACGATTCGGTCCGCAAAGAGACGTATTGCTGGGGAACGGGCAACGGGAAAACGATCACCAGCATGGTGAAATGCGGCTGGGCGTTTGCCAACGAGCCATTCCGCGGGCTCTGGGTGATGCCGGCGAAGGAAGGGGAGGGTGGCGCGCGCCAGTTTAACAACACGCGCATGAGCAAAATGGTGAAAGCCAGCCCGTGTTTTAAGGACAAAATCCCGGCCGGAAACGATCGCCACAAGTTCAGCGGCCTCCGCCTGGAGTTCGCGGGCAATATCCTGGGCTTTGTCGGCAGCAATAGCCCTGGACAAGTCGGCGCCAACCGCTGCCGGCTGGTATTCAAGGACGAGACCGACAAATTTAAATCTTTCCTCACGCGCGATCCCATCACGGGCGAATACAAGGAGTCCGGGGCCAATTATCTCGCAGACGAGCGCACGAAGCAGGTCCCGCGGTCGAAAAAGATGGGGAGCAGTACTCCGACGACGGAAAGCGGCATCATCTGGAAGGATTTGATGTCTTCGGATCTGCGCCGGCGTTTCCTGCCGTGCCCGCATTGCGGAAGACATCATCCATCGAGCCGGCGTTTCCTCCTGGTCAAAGACGCCCAATTCACGGTTTTGCCAACCAAGATGCCCGACGGCACAGCGATCGCGTTTGCCGAGCTGCACTGGGACAAGGAGTGCAAGCGGCGCGATGGGACCTGGGACTACGATCGCGTGGTGCGCAGCGCGCGTTTCGAATGCCCGCATTGCGGAGGCCATATCCAGGATAATCACCGCCTCTGGTTGGACGAAAACGGCGTGTGGATTCCGACCAACCCGTCCGTCCGGGACCACCGCGGCTATCATCTGCCAAGTTTTTACGCTCCCTGGACCGGCCGGGATTACGAATCGAGCTGGGGCGGCATGGCGAAAAAGTTTCTGGAGAAGCTCGAGCAAAACGAAGTGTCGGGCTTCATCAACTCGGATCTGGCGGAGGTGAATGCGCAACAGCAGCACGTCGACAAAACGGTTATCGAGATCTCGAGCGAGCAACCGCAACCCACTTCCGTTATGCGCGCAAAAACCTTTTCCGTCGACCACCAGCAGCTTTACCCAAAATTCTGGTATGTCATACGGGAATGGATCGCCTCCATTCTCCGGCCGGCGCGGACCGCTGAGCAACAAGCGGCGTTTGTGAAATCACTGCCGGCGGACCAGAAAGCCCTGGCGGATAAACTGGCGGGACCGATCACCAACGCACCGGTCACGATTTATTCGCCTCACAATATTCTCGCGCAAATCCAGCGGACCGATCATTGGGACAAGATCGCCGACTGGCTGATTGCCAACACGCTCACGCAAAAACGCCTGGCGGAATTCTTCCGGGAGGAATTCCAGATGGATCTCATCCGCCTCCTGGAATTCGTCGCCAAACAAAAAGAGGTGAACGTGAATCTTGGCCGGCAGGGCGATAGCCAGGCGCTGGAGATTGGATCCGCTGATTCCTGGGATGAGCTCGATGAAATTCAACAGCGCCACAAAATCACGAATGCGGACGTGATCATCGATGCGCGTTTCGGTGAGCGCGATAACTCCGAAGTCTTTGCCGAATGCTTCCGCCGCTGCGCGCCGGCGGGATTCTGCTACTTCATGCCGATCGGCGCCGGCGGGCGCTTCTTTCCGTCTCCCATCCCCGGTGGAAAGCCGTTCGCGCTGGCGGGCTGGCGGCCGATCATGGGTTTTCCCGAACACAAGGTTTGGCCCAACAAGGAAAAGATTCGGCTGCCGTACGGCCTGGTGATCGACGATCCCTACAAAGGCACGATCGATGCCCGCAAATATCTCCACTACGTTTTCCAGTTTGATGCCCAATGGGCGTTGAGCGAGCTCGCCCGGATCCGGAAGCGCTACAAATGGGAGCTCGCGCATAACGTCCAATTCGCCGGCTACGATTCGAAAATGGGCCCGGTGAACCTTGCGGAATACAACCGGCACATGAAGGGGTATTTTTGGAATTCGACGCTCAATTGCTGGGATGCGCCGGCGAAAGGCGGCGGCAGCCAGAGCCGAGCCAGGCCAAACCACCTTTATGACTGCGAGAAAAACGCCGTCGCGTACGCCGTCTGGAAAGGAATTTTCCGTTACGAGCGCGCCTCCAAGCCAGGGGAAACCAATCCGAAACCCGCAATACCGACGTGAGCCGCTATATCACGCGCAAGGAGATCGCCGCGGCGAATGAAGTTTCCGTCGACACGATCGCACGCATGGAAAGCCGAATCGGCCTGGACGAATGCAAGGACAAGGCCTGCGCACGGCCGGTGAGGTACCACGCCACCGAAGCCCGGGAGTGTTTACGCAAAAATAAGATGAACGAACCATGACGACCACTGAAGGGTTTGAGATTTACTCCAAAATGCTCACGCGCACGCGCCAGATCCAGCTCGAGCGGCTAAAGCGTGAAAATGCGGTCCTCCGCGCGCAAATAGCTTTGCTTCAATTCGGGAAAATCTATCACGTCAAAATTGCTTTGAAGGAAGGCGAGGTTGTGATTTCATAAAACCAAGGAAATATGAACGCGCATCCATACATCATCAATCTTGCCGGTCAAATGTACGAAGCCTATTGCACGGCCGTTGGTGGTAAAGCGTTCAATGGTGACCCGCTTCCGGATTGGAAGACGTTTCGAACCGACCCGAGCAAACAAAAACAAGCCGAGGCCTGGATAGCCGCGGCAAACGCAGCACGTAATTGGATCCAAGGAACCCAATAAACTATGAACGCATCCGAATTTGGAACCGAGTTGGGAAAGTTGGTCGAGCGCGCCGTCGCGGATGGTGTGCTCAAGCGCAAAATGTCCGTCGAGGAGCTCGTTGGTTGCCTCGAGCTGCAAAAGCTGGAAGTGACCCGGCATTTTCAGGACTTGGCCCGCGCGGCCGCTCAAAAACAGCGTCCAGCCATTGTTCTGCCTAACCGGTTTAAATTCCCTCCCGCTCCCGGTGAATCATGAAGAGGGTGGTTAAGCAAGAGGTCGTCACCGAGTGGGTTTTGGTCATCCTACAGATTTCCTAATTGAGAACGCGATCGACGGCGACAAACTCACACTTACTATCACCGCTTCATTACCGAGGATCGTGCTTAAGAACAGCCTTTTCGTTTCTTTCGCCGGCGAGCGTTACCCTTGGAGCGAGAAATGAGGCAGAATTCCAAACGCTGGCGTCGAGCTCGCCGCCGGGCGATGCGACGGCCAGTTTTTATCCGGATTAAATATGAGGAGAGTCCTTCCATGAAGCATTACCTGGAACTTTACGGGCTCGTGATGAGATCCATGGGCGTGCCTCCAGAAATGGTTAGATCGGCAAGATGGGAGCGTATCATCGCTTTCTGGCGGTAGAATCTAATTAGATTCCCGGACAAATTTTAAAAAGCTGTCCGAATTTACTCGCCTGCGTTTTCTGCGTTAATTGCGGCCTTTGCGTTATCTGCGTGATGCGCTTGATGTGCGGCTAACACTTTCTCTTCCGTTTATGCGTGAATGGCCTCTGTGCAAGGCCATCGCGCCAAGGAGTCAAATGAAAAGCTAGTTACTGCCCTATGGGCATTCGTTGCGGCGCGTACCCGTGGGGTGTACGCGCCGTTTTCTTTTTGCGGAGGCTCCTGGTGAGATTTTCCCAGCGCTTCATTCGTTCCGTGATCCGTCTCGTCTGGAACCAGGCGAAAAAGGGCGCGGACACCTTTCTCGAAGCGCTGAACACCTGCCAGAGCGGACAATGGGAAAATGTCGGGACCGGTTGGACCGTCCAATCCTCCAGCGGAGCGGGGTATGCCACCTCTTTCCACATACCCGCCACTCCGGACGATCCCGTCGGTCTAACCCCAGCCGCTCTGCAGGAACTTTTCGAAATGCTCCTGGAAGCCTATGCGGCCGTAAAAGCTGCCGGCATCAAGGAAGAGGACGATGGCGATGCCACCGCCTCGGCATTCGTGGCGGCGATGTGGGGACGCTTCCCGACGATCAAGGGGTTCACCAATAACTGGATGTATCTCACGCCGTGACCCTGCATTCCTCACGTGAGCTGATCCAGATCCGCGGCATCACACCGCGAACCAAAGCGCCGACGGCGCAATGGTACGAGTCCTCGCGCTGGTCGCCACAGCGTTCCTGGATTTGGGATCCCGTCCAGGACGCCAAAGCAGATCTCGATCGCTTCACGCGTTACGAGCTGAACAAGCGCGCCGAATCGCTTTGGAAAAATTCGCCAATCATCCGCGCCGTCATCCGCCGCATGGTCACGTTGATCATTGGCGTCGGTGCGTTCCCAACGCCGAAGAGCTCGAGCAAGGAATTCAACGCGGAGCTGCGCAGCTTTTTGAAGACCCGACTGCGCCGGCCATGCGTGGATAACAAAAAGCCCTTTGGCAATTATCAGCGCGTCAAAATGACCGGCATCATGAAGCACGGGGAAAGCTTCACGGTGAAGGTTCACGATCCGCGGACCGGGCAGGACAAAATCCAGGGCTTCGAATGGCATCGCTGCAGCGGCGGCGGTGGCAAACCCGGTTCCAAAAACCAAATGGTCTTTGGCAACTCGGATTCCTACATGGCCAAGGCCACGGATAAAACCGGCGGCGGCGATGGCGTGGAATTTTACGAAACCGGTTATCCCAAGGCGTATCGCTTTCTCGGCATGGACCAGCCGGTCGACGAAAGCCTGGTCGTCCACCACGCCATCATCGAGCGCGACGAACAAGTCCGCGGCGAAACCATTTTGGCGGCCGCCATCAATACCGCGCATGACGTAAAAGACATTCTCGCGCTCGAGAAAGCCGCGGTTAAGGACGCGTCCAGCAAGCAGGACATTATTCAGACCGCCACCGGCGATTTCGATCCGGAAAGCATGCTGAAGCTGCCTTACGGCGAAGGCACTGGAAATTTTCCTACCCCGATGAGTCTTCCCCAGGACGACACGGCGCGGACGCAATATTACAACGCCAAGTTTCAGGGTGGGGCGGTGATTCTGAAAACGGGGGACAAATATACGCCCTATGAACCGAAGCGCCCTGGCAGCGCTTGGGAAGGATTCATGGCGTTCCTGGCTAATTTGATCGTCTTGTCCACCGGTTTGCCGCCGTCGCTGGTATTGCCGATCGATATCGGCGGTACCGATATCCGGCGCGACCTGCAGATCGCGCAAAAGCTGGTGGCGATCTTCCAAAGCGATTTCGAAAACGACCTGCAGGAGATCGCCGAATATTTCATCCACGGCGGCATCGAGGATCGCGTTTTCAAAACGCCGGTACCGCCGGACTGGAATGAGCTGGAATGGCATTTCACCGGCAGCCTCACCGTCGATCGCAATAAGGACCAGGACCGCCGGGAAGCCGTCGAGGCCGGCCTGATGAGCTGGGATGAGTATTGGGGCCAAACCGCCCAGGATGGCGACGAGGAGTGGCAGAAAATCAATCAGGAGGTCCGCCGTCGCCGCAAAGATATCGCCGGCATCGAGGAGGACGCCCCGTTCGAGAGCGCGCGTGAATTCAAGGAATTCCTTTCGCTCTCCATGACCACCAGCGAATCCGCGAAGGAAACCGGCACGCTCGAAGACGACGCGCCGCCTCCCAAGAAATCCGAAAAGAAAAAGGGCGCCAAGAAAACCAATCCGCAATCCGCATGAAAGCTTCCAAGCGCCCATTCAATCTTTCCATCCGCGCGCAGGCCTCGGGCCGCTACGAAATCGCCATTCGCGGTGTCATTGGCGAATACGTGGATTACGAGCGTTGGACCATTAGCGACACCGAACAGGACGTCCTCAATGAACTCAAACAAATTCCCGAAGACGCAGAAATCGATTGCCGGATCAACTCCCGCGGCGGCGACGTCGGGCTCGGGCTCGGCATCTATAACGCCCTCAGCCGGCGCCGGGATAAGCTTACGACCTACAACGACGGTTACGCGATGTCTGCGGGGTCCATTGTCCTCCTCGCCGGCTCTCGCCGTGTCTGCCCGACGGCTTCCATAACCATGATCCACCGCGCCCAGGGTGGCGTGGACGGCACCGGTGAGGACATGCGCTCGATGGCCGATGGGATGGACGTCATCGACAAGATGATGGCCAAGGTTTACGCCGAAGTTTCCGGGAAAAAGTCTGCCGAAGACTTCATGGCCATGATGAAGAAAACCTCTTTCTTTGATGGCGAAGCAGCCTTGGAACTTGGGCTCGCCACTCACTGCGAAGGGGACGTGATGGATCCCGACGGCGATGGAGACGAAATCACCGATGCCGAAAAGCGGATCATCGCCAGTTTCGAAAAGTTTATTCCCACCAATTTACGCGCTCGCGTGTTGCCCAAGGCAATCGCGCTCCCGCGCGCTTCGGCCGAGAAAACGGCCACCAACCAACCGAAACCAACCAAAGCCAGTATGAATAAGATCACCGCCGCGTTGGTGGCCGCCGGATATTCCGTCGCCGCCGATGCCACTGAGGATTCCATCCTCCCGCACATTAACGCGCTCATTTCCGATCGCGCCAACCTCAAGGCCTCTTTGACCGGTCACGAAACCGCGCTCAAAACCCGCGTTACCGCGAAGGTGGAAAAGGCCATCACCGACAAGCTGGTTAAAGCCGAGCGCAAAGACGCTTTGATCAAAGCCGGCCTCGCGGATGAGACCATGCTCGATTTCATCGACGATCTCCGCGCGGAAGCCGCCACCAAACAACCGCGCGGCGCCAATCCTGCCCGCCGGGTGGAAGAGGACGAAGGCGAGGACGTGGAAGCCCAGATTGAAGCGAACGAGGAAGTCATCCACGGCCGCCGAACGGACGTTTCCAAACGTTCAGAAACGATCCGCGCCAATCTCAAGCTGCGCGGCCTCGACGGCATCGTAAAAAAATCCACCAGCACCCAGGCGAATTAATCCCGCGACTCACCGGATCCATTTCCAAAAAACCGACCAGGAAAATTTAACGCCTTACTTATGAAACCATTTCAAAAACATCTCATTCTCGCCGCCGTGGCGATGGCCGTATTGATCGGCCTGATCACCCACAGTCTCAGCTCATTCCTGACGCTGTTATTCATCGCCTCGCTCATGAACCTGGCGTGCCAGCGCCCGACGGGCGTTCTCCGGATCACGCTCAGCGTGCCGGAGCTCAGCCAGTTGATTTTCGACGCGTTCAAAACCCTGACGCCGGAATTATTCGGCGACGGCGGCTTCGCGCTCGATGTCTCGAGCAAAACGGCCGTGCTGGGTGATGTCATCACGTCGCACATCGGCGCCGTGCCTGTGGCCGCGGATTATGACCAGGCTACCGGCTTTGAAAACGGCATCCAGGATGCCACCGCGCTTGCGCAGGACGTTCCGGTCACGCTCGCGTATTTCAAACACGTCCCCATCCGCATCAAATGGCTCTCGCAGCTATCGAGCAAGATCGATCTCACCCGGTTTGTCATGAACCAGGGCTATGCGCTGCGCAAATTGATCATCGATACCGCGCTGCAACAAATCACGGCCGCGAACTTCACGCATCAATATGCGACCGACCCGGCCAACATCAGCCTCGACAGCATTGAGTATCTGCGCGGCAAATTGAACGACCAGAAGGCCTCGCCTTTTGGCCGTTTCGGCATCGTGAACACCAAGGCCGCCGGCGCCCTGCAGGCGGATCAACGCGTGGGCTCCTCGCTGTTCTACAACCAATTGAACGGCGACAACCCGATTCGCCATTACAAAAACCTCGCGGGCTTCCGCAACGTTTACGAATACCCGGATTTCCCGAATGCCGGAAATCTCCAGGGTTATTTCGGTGACAGCCGCGGCGTAGTGATCGCCTCCCGTGGAGTGGACTTCTCCAATGCGGCGGATCTTCTGCGCGTTCCCAAAGTGGTGGAAACGGTCCCGATGCAGGACGACGAGACCGGCATGCCGTTTACGGCCGTCGGTTACCAGAAATACGGCACCGGCGACGTCACGTTCTCAATCGGCGTGCTCTTCGGCATCGGCGCCGGCAACCAGGGCGGCGCGGCGGATACCAAGACGGATCCGGCTGGCGTGCGCTGGGTCACCGCGGGCAACGAAGCCTAATCATCACCCAACCTTCAGCTCCCGGCCCTCGCGGCCGTGAGCTGAGTTGGCGCAACCAAGGAGTTTTTATGTTGATCGGAATCAAACTGACGAAGGCCAAAAGCGGACCACCCATCCCGTCCGTTTTCTATTGCGGCCTGAATGCGACGGAATTGCGCGCGGCGCATGCCGAGGAGCTCGCCGCCAACACGGATGGCGCGCGGTTCTACCAGTGCCACAACCCGATGATGGTCCCGCTGCAAAGCGTCCCGGAAAACACCGAGGATCATCCGGACCAGGTCGCCGCACAAAAACGCCGCGAAGAATTGGCCGCGAAAGCCACAACGCCGGCGCCGGAAGTGATTCGTATTCCGGTCACGGAAGGGCAGGGGCCGGAAACCACGGCACCGATCATTCCCATTCCGGGAACCGAAACCGGCAGTGAATTGCCGGCAGCCGAAGGCGCGGAGTCGGAAGTCGAATCGATCACACCCGAAGCCCGGCGCGCCGAGCTCGCGGTTTTGAAACATGCGGACCTCCGCGGCATCGCCGACGGCATCAAAAACTCCGGCCGCCCGATCGCACTGACGAACGGCACCAAGGCCCAGCTCATCGAGGCGATTCTCGCTTCGGAAATTTCCACGTCCGGCAGCGAAGTGCCTCCGCCGGTTACGCCCTAATTGAACCTGAAACCAAAACTTTTTAACCGACCATGAAAAACATTTTAGAAAAAATCGCGGACACGTTCCGCAAAACCGTGCTGGGCATCGCCATTGGCGGCGCCGCTCTCAGTGCGGAGCTCATTCCCACCATCGCGCAGGCGCAAACCACGCCCGCCGTCGGCTCGTTCAGTGTCAGCACTGTCACGCTGCCCTATACCACGCTGGCAGCCGGCGCGGCCGGCAGCGGCGGTACCAGCACCAATCTGGGGCTCGGCTGGTCTGTGATTCTGACGAATACCCTGACGAGCACCACGTGGAACTCGTCTTCCAATGCGTTCGTTACCGTGACCAATACCAGCTATGTCACCAATACGACTTATGCCGATATGCCAGTTCCTTTCCAAAAGGATCTCACGGTGTTTGTCAGTTTCAACAGCAGCTCCCTGGTCACGAATCGAACACTGACCTTCGCGCGCATACTGGATTCCGGGACCGTCGATAACGTCAGCACGTGGACGTGGACGATTCCCTCGAACGGCGCCACCAACCAGGTGGCGAGCACCAACTTCCCATCCACCCTCATCGGCGGCGCCGGAGGTGTGCGCATTGTGAACGATCTCTGGACGTCCACCAACGCGCTCACGATGACCAACAACTACATCAAATTCGGGAATAAACGTTTCTCGTTTTAGTTGTGAGTCTCGCGCGGAAATTTGCGGCGGTTGGCCAGCAAGCCACCGCCGCTTTTGAGGAAGAGGACGTGGTCAATTTAAAGACCGGCCGATCCTTCCGCGCCAAGATTTCCACCATCCAGGACACGAGCCTCAACAGCGAAATGGGCATCGATCCGCGCGCGACCGATATTTTTTACGTCCGCGATCGCTCCGTGCTCGGAACCATCATTGCCAACCAGCAGCTGAGCGCCCTGGGCGCGAAGTTCCAGGTCCTGCCCAAAAACGATCCCGATAACCCCGTGAGCCTGCACCTGGAATACCACTGCATGAAGCTCTCGGCCAAAGATTCATGAAAGTTCAAAGCGACAAACTGCCGCGAGACGGCCGGCTTTGGACTTCACCATCCTGCCGCGCGGCAAAAATAAGCGTCCCTGCCACCGCTGCGCGAACTACACATGGCGCCAGTCGGACTTTCATTTCAAGATTGGCGCTCCTCTTTTTATTGCTGGGCCTCTGGACGGCTGAGACGAGCCGGGCCGCGTATGTCAGCTTTGGGTTTACCAACAGCGTTGGCGAGCCAGACACGAATCCTTTTAAAGCGATCCCGGTTTCGGGCCCCATCGCCAACGCCGATGGATCCTTCACCACGATCGGACTTCCCATCCGTATTACGCCCGCGGCAGATGGGTTTGCAACCAATTGGCTCGCGAACAACAACTATTTGATCACCAACGCGTTTCTGGGGCAGGGGTATTACATTCGCGTTCCCCTGGATTCCGGTGGCACGGTGTATCCTTCGGGCCAATTACGGATATCGGGCGGGAATATCTTTGTCACGGTCACCAATGGGCCAGGCGGAACGAATCTCCCGACTTTCAACCAGCTCACCAATATTTTTTTTGGCACGCCGATCGTGCAGAGCAATCTGCCGGCGCTGACGAATGGCTTTATCACGCTCCTGGAAGCCACCAATGTGGCGAATGCGAAGGCCAATAGCTCGAGCAATTCAATTTACAGTTATTTCAATACTCAGCTCGCGATCCAGTCCGCGCTGAGCATTACCAATATTTACCCGACCAATGCCGCCGGTGTGAGCTGGGCAGCCGGCCGGGCTTATGTTTCCACCAATTACGATCCGCTGGGTACCGCGCTGGCGATCGGCGCAGCGGGCACCAATTACGCGACTGGCATCAGCAATGCGCTCTTTGCGCTGCATTCGCTCAGCCTCACCAATTTGTTTGCCACCAATGCCGCGGGCGTGAGCTACGCCGGCGGACGCGGTTATATCTCGACGAATTACGATTCCCTGGGCGCGGCGCTCACGATTGGCCAGCAGGCGACGAATTACGCCAAGAGCGTGACCAACGGTTATAGCCCGATCGTGTTTACGAATGCTTCGCAAATTCTCTACACCAACTCACTGCCGGGACTGACAAACGGTTTTGTCGACAAGAGCATCACCAATAACGCCGCCACTCGAGCCGAGCTGGTGTCAGCCACCAACGGGATTTCCGGCGGGGGAATTTCGCTGGCGACGGCGACGAACATCATGGCGACCGCGACCAATGGTTACTCACCGTTGGTCTTCACGAATGCGGCGCAGGTCCTCTACACCAACTCGCTGCCAGGCCTGACGAACGGTTTTGTCGACAAGAGCATAACCAATAACGCCGCCACGAAATCCTATGCGCAATCGCTCACCAATGGATTTGTGGATAGGAGCATCACGAATGGTTTTGCCACCCAGGCCTACGCGCGCGGATTGACGAACGGTTTTGCCGCGCAATCCGATCTCAACAAAAAGGCGGACACAAATGCTCCAACGATTTGGACGCCCCTGTTTTATGGGCCAATCGAAGCCGATACGAATAACGAGTCCACCAATATGTTTGGGGGCGCCTACACGATCCTGGGAATCAATGTGATCGAAGGGAATGGTCAAATCACCGGCCTCGCCGCGAATGCGCATGTCGAGGGGGATAACTCTGTAGTGATTAATGGCACCGGCGGTCATGCGGAAGGGGAAAACACCACTGTAACGGCCGGGCTCGGTGCGCACGCGGAAGGCGATGCTACCACGGCCAGTTTCACCGGATCCCACGCGGAAGGCTTTGGCACCACTTCCAGCAACACCGGTTCGCATTCTGAAGGAATTACGACGGTTGCTTCTGGGACGGCATCGCATGCGGCCGGACAGAACGCCAACGCGACCAACAACAATTCCTTTGTTTGGTCGGATAGCACCACTACCGGAAGCGTGACCAATAAAACGTTCACGGTGTTTGCCGCCAACGGGATCAAACTTTCCGGGGGTCTCATCACCGGCAACGGCGGTGCCGTCAGTAATACCACGGCGACGAATTTCGGACCGGCAGGGTTGGTTATCATCACTAACATCGCTTCCGCAATCGGGGGAGCCGGAATCAGTGCGAGCACCGGCACGAATATATCGGCTTATATCGTTGGGGTTTCCAACTCTCCGATCGTCTCGAGCAACTCGCTTTTATTCGTGGCCAAGGTTGATAAAACCAACGGTTTCGCAACCAGCCTGGTCTCGAGCAACACCGCGCTGGAAGCGAATGTGGCTTTCGGTCTCGCTGGCCAGGCGACGAACATCTTTGCCTCGACGAACTATTTGTATTTCGTCGGCGCCGGCAGCGGGATCGTGACCAACGGCGCGTTCATTTGGGATTCTACCAGGAACGTTTACACCAATTGGAATGGCTGCATTGTCACCAACAACGGCACCGCGGCATTGCTCCAGACGAACGGCGTGACGCTGTATTCCCTGGCTGGGTCTTCTCCGATCGGAGCGTATTCGGCCGTGAATGGATCCGCGCCGGCTCCCGCGGCGTATTACACCTCGGCCATGAACGATCACATGCCGATTCTCGGCGTGTTTTCACTGACCAATGTTTTGCAGCTCATTCAGTCCGCTTCGAATTCCACGGTCTCACTTTTCACCAACGGAACGAGCACCGGCTCGATCGCTGTGTCCAACGGCTTCGGAACGAATACGACGCTCTTGTTCGCGAACGCAGCGTGGGGCCTCAATAACTCGGTGGGGAATGCCAGCTATTCCGCGGTGCTTTCCGGTTCGGGGAATACCATCAGTGGAATCAGCACGGGGAATGTGATCCCCGGAGGCCTTGGCCTAGGCATCGGAAACTCCCCGGGTAATTTCATTGGGGGCGGACTCGCCAATACCATTGCCAGCGGCGGCGGTTACTCCGTGATCGGGGGAGGCAGGACCAACACGATGGACGTCAATTATAGCCAGAGTGTTATCGGTGGCGGTCTTAACAACAAGATGGTTGGGATTTTCGGAGGTTCCTACGATTTCATCGGCGGCGGCCAGCTGAACATGATTTCCAACAGTGTGAATTCTTCCGCCATCCTGGGAGGTCAAAACAATATCGTGAGCGGGAATTTCTCGGTCGCTGCAGGTAGAAACGCCACCACGATTAAAGACGGTACGTTCATCTTTTCGGATGGGACCATTTCCTCCGCGCTGACGAACGCGCAAGCCACCATCACCGCGACGAACGGACTCTATGTGAACGGCCCGGTTTGGCTCGGAGCCACCAGCACGAATAGCGGCGTCTATTACCTCTCTAACACTTTCAGTCTTTTTGCCATCACCAACGCGATGCCGAACTTCGCGCATTGGATCGGAAACTCCAACGGCATCATGGTCGACATCTATTACTCCAACGGGGTGGCTTACATGAAGAACAACTGGCCATGACGCTATCTCCCGAAATCGTTGCTGTTTTGCTGACTGCCGTGCTTGGCCTGCAGGCCTGGACGCTGAAGGCAATCGTCTCTTTGAAAGTCGAGATGGCGCGCGTGCAGGATTTAAAGGAGCGCATCGAGAAGCTCGAGAAGATCAATTTCATCCCCGCCAAAACATGAAAGCCGTCACTGTCATCGTCAGCGCTGTTACTGCGTTCACCATCGCGGCCGCGGGTTCTCTTGGCCTCATCGTCCTGGGCGGTCCTCCCAGCAAATGGCAGATCGTCGGTGTGATTGCCTTTGGCCTGGTCGTTGCCGCCAAGGATACGCGCTCCCTTTTGAAGCTTCCGCCCGTGGATCCAAACAACAAACCCGATTGAAAAAAGTAGTATGAAATTCAAAGCACTCGTTTATTTAACGGCCGTCACGATCGGCCTGATCATCACCACGATCTGTCACGCCCAGGTTACTCCGCCGCTTCCTGTGACAATGAATGCGCCGGCAGTCAATCAGCTCGAAGCCGCCCCGGCAGTTTTCAATATTCCGCCCATTGTCACGCCGGGTCACCCATTCACGGTGAACGGCCAAACGTTTTTGATATCGACCAACGCCGATGGCTCACTGGCCATTTTAACGTCGGGCCCGGCCGGGACCAACAGTGTGACGCCGCCATCAAACAGCGCGCAACTCCTGCAGCGCATCGAGGAGATGGTGAATGCGAACAATCCCGCGAACATTTCCTATTACGGATCCAATGAATACGTGCTCTCCGTCGGTGGCGTGTTCGCGCAGAACTCCGGCCAGGCCGCCGCGCAATTGAGCCTGGAGAAATACGGCCTGTTGAAAAGCGCTCCCAACTTCGCCCTGGGCGCCGCGGTCCTCGAGGGGAACGCCAATGGCCAAAACGGCACCGCCGGCGCGTATGCGTTTGTGGATTACCGGCGGCCAATCGGCGACGTCGCTTTTACGGCCGGCCTGGGCGCGGGTTGGGATAACTACAACAAAGCACCGATGGGTGTGGTGAAAGCGGAAATTGAGTACCGGCAAAACAGTCACCTCGGTGAATACGTCGGTCTCGGTTACGCGTTCGAAGGCCTCCAGAAGAGCCAGGATCGCGGCCTCATGATCGGCGGCGGTATTCGCTATGCATTTTAGCTGACGCATCGTGCATAACGCTCCCTCCACTCAAAGTCCGTTCACGCCGGCGCTCCTGCAACCAGGCGATTGCCTGCTGTACGCGCCGTCGGATGTCTTTGATTGGGGTGTGGTGATGAAGACCTGGACGCGCGTCTCGCATGTCGAGGTTTATATCGGCAATGACGTTTCCGTTGCCTCCCGAAACGGAAAAGGGGTGGACAAATATCCCGTCCGGCCCGACCACGTCGCCCTGGTCCGCCGTCCGGGATCCAGATTCAACCTCGAGGCGGCCATGCGCTGGTTTTATTACGGCGATGGCACGAGCCCAAAAGCCCAAGGCCAAAAATACGGTTGGCGGACGCTGCTCACCTTCGTGTTGCTCAACAACAACCCGATCGAAGGCCACATGATTTGCAGTGAATTTGTCGCCGGATTCTATCGCGCCGGCGGCAATCCCTTGTTTGCCGCCGATTGGCCCGACTACCGCACGCCTCCCAGTTTGGAAGTCGCCACCCCCGCGCTCACCACGATCTGGGACAACGGCAAAGTTTTTTAACCCAACTCTGATTTATGAAACGACTCGATTTAAAAAAAGCAGCCTGTGACGTGGCGTTTGCCACCACCCAACAAAATTTAGTGGCCGTGGACGTGGCGACCTCTGCCAAGGCCTCCGAGCTGCAGCTGGCAGACGCGCAGTATGCGCAATTTCGCAACGACGTGATTTCTTTCCGCGCGCTGTTCCTTCCCGCTTACCAGGCGGACCAACAGGAAGCCGCTCGCGCCAAAACTGCAGCTGCTAATCCGCCAAAGCCCGCGCCAGCAGTGGCGCCGACGGCACCAGCGGCGCCCAAGGCCTGATTCCATGATGCCGGTCCCGATCACGCTGAGAAGCGATCTGACCATGCTAAACGACCGAATGGCGATATACGCCAACGCGCTCAAGCTCGAGCCGCGCCAGGTCGTCAAAATGCAGGCGGGGATTCTTTCGCGTGAACTGGCCTCCGGAGCGGCGCCGAAGAGCAAAGAGGCGCTCGATCGCTCCATTGAATCGGATGTCCGCCGGGTCTATTCGCCGGCGCCGAAGAAAATGCTGCCGATCGCGCATCGGCAGGGCAAAGGCTTCACCTGGATCATGGCCACGCCCGACACCGTGGTTGGAGTGAAAAACTACGATTACCACATGGAGGACACGGTCGAGGACATGACGCGGTTTTTTCACAAAACGAAACCCCGCGGCAAGCGTTACGAGGTTCTGGGCATACGCCGGCAATCCGCTGGCGCCAGGATCATGCGGATGGCGCGCGGCCGTTACGGTCGGCAACACGTGCAACGCCTGAACCGGATCGTGGTCCCGCGTGGTGTTTACAGCCAATTCCTCGCGCGCCAGAAAAAGCGCGGCGGCATTCTGGGGGGCTCCTGGGTCGTTTCCTGGAATGTGCTTCAACCCAAGGGCGCGAAGCCGCCGGCATACAAGTTCCGCCACGTGCAGGACGGAACGGCGCGCGGGACTTATATCGACGGCCTCGGCATTCCCGGTCACGCGACGTTCACCCTGGTGAACCGCGCCACCGGTTGCACCAACGAGAGCCAGCTCGAAATGGTCCGCGGCAAATTGCGCCATCGCGCGGAAGCGATGGCGGCGGATCTGCAAAATCTGTTGCGCGGCGCGTACAAGCGCGCCGGGTTCAAAAACTCCTAGTGGACGGCCATCATGTATCTCACGGCCGAACAAATCGCCCAGCTCTACGATTTCTCAGGAATCTTTGAAGTTGCATTGAAGGGCTTATTTACCGCACGCCAGGTCAAGGCCTTCACCACGCAAGCGGTGAGCAGCACCGGCGATCCCGCGGCGGACCAGGAATTGATCGACCAGGGATTTGAGATCATCGATTTCCAACGCGATCGCCCGCGCATCGAGATCATGTTCACGCCCGGGGCAGGGCGGGAGCAATTCCGGCCGCTGCGAATCAGTGAAGTGCGGGAGATCCCCGTCGAGACCAGTTGGAGCGGCCAATACAAATTGGACGTCATCACGCTGGCCGACATCCGCGTGCACCGCGAATTCGTCACGGCCGTGCGTTTCATTTTACACACGCAGCTCTACACGCTGAACGCGGATTATTTGCCCAGGCATCGGATCCAGGTGGATTACAAAGACGCCGGCTCTTCGCCGGCAATGGAATGCGACAAGGGGTCTTTCCAAACCATCATGCTCTTCGATCTGGATTTCAGCATCCAGGACGATGCGTGGCCAGTGTTAAACCCCGACACGCCACCTCCGCCACCGCTAACAGACCGGTTAGTGGATACCGACGGCAATCCAATCGTCGATACCGACGGCAATCGCATCGTTCTTTTTTAGCCTATGAAACCGCTCTTTATTTTAACCGTGCTGCTTATGGCGGTCGTCACTTATGGCGAGGACAAGAAAATCAGCGACTTGCCGAACACCGGAACGCTTCAGTCCACCGACCTTTTGCTCCTCGAGCGGCCGAACGACCACAATTACAACATCACCGGATCCCAACTCTCTTCCGCTTACGACGCCGCCGGCGCCGCCACCGCGGCCACGAATGGCCTGGGTGGATCCGCGTTCAAAGGAACAAATGCCTTCGATCTCGCCGGAACGGCGATCGCGGTCACCAACGGTTTTCCCTGGGGCGTGCTTTACGATCCGATCGGACGCGCGGTGTCGGTGACCAATGGCTATCCCTGGGGCGTGCTTTATGACGCCGCCGGTGCCGCGACCGTGGCGACGAACGGATATCCGTGGGGCGCACTGTACCAGCCCGCCGGCGCGCTCACGAATTTCGACACACGTTCTTGGTCCAACTCAAGCGCATCCGGTGTCACCATCACCAATCTCGCCGACGGATCCAATACCAACCTGGTTTACTCGGATAAAAATGGCCGGCTGCATCGCGGTGCGATCGGCTCCGGTTTGAATTGGAATGCCGCGACCGAAACTCTTTCCGCCAGTGGCGGAGGCGGATCGCAAACTCCCTGGGCGCAAGATATCAATGCGGGAACGTTTAATCTGACCAACGGCGGTTATTTCAGCTTCACCGGCAATTCCACCAACGGCGGCAATTTAAAAAATGGCGGCAATCTCACCAATGCCGGCACAGCGAGTTTCACAGGGAATGTCACCAATTTTGCCGATACCTATCACAACGGCGCCACCGTGTTTGCGGGCGGTGTGACGAATAGCACACTGACCGCGAGCACGCTGCTGGAAGCGGACGCCAATAAGAAGATCGTTTCCATTCCAAACGGAGTCGGTGCCCTTACCAATGATGCCAGCGGGCATTTTGGTTTTGCTCCGTTGCTCGATGCTTCCGCCTTGGGCGCGAGTGCGCACGTCAAAACCGGCGCGACCACCAACCTGATATCGAGCGAAGACGGATCCGGTTACACCAACCTGGTTTCGTGGACGCATGAAGGCACCACCACGAATATTACCGCCACGTTCAACGGAACGCTTCAAACGTTCACCTGCACCAATGGTCCGAGTATCGGTCAGAATTATTTCATCCATTACGCCGGCGCGAATGGATCCATCAGTTATCGCTTCGCGGGATCGAGCTACAACAACCTGACCTTCGATTATCAGCCCAAATGGCTGGCCGGCTCCAATAGTGTGATCACCAACGGCGTGTTGACGCTTACCAGCTACGGCGGAACCAACGCCACGCAGATCGAAGCGGCGATTAGGGAGAATCAATGAACCGCCGGAAATTCATCAAGAGCGGAGCTTTGTTCCTGCCGGCCTTTTCGATTTTCGTGCCGCGCCTGATTCGGGCTCAGTCGATTCTGACAGCGGAAGGCCTGGCAGCTTACGTGCCACCCGCGGCTGGTGGTGGCGGTGGCGGTATTACATTGCTCGGCAGTGGAGTTATTGCTGGTAGCACAGACGAAAACACCGTTACAACTGGGCCATATAACACCACCACCGCGAAGCTGATTGTCATCGCAGAGGCGACAACCTTTGGGGCGGTAACTCCCACAGACTCGAAAAGCAACACGTGGACGCAAATTATCGGTGAACCTTCATTCGGTTCAGCCTATTGCAGCCTTTGGTATTGTTTAAACCCCACCACAGATGCGGCTCATACATTTTCCGCGAGCACAGTCAATACACATCCGACGCTCGGCGTTTTCGCATTCACCGGATTGGTGTCAGGCGCATTGGACCAGCACAACGGTTCTTTCAATGCCAGCGGAGGAGCCACAACGGTTAGCACGGGTGCGATTACTCCGAGTGGAGACGGGTATTTGATAGTAGCCAATGCTTCCTATGATAGCGGCACTTCTTCATCATGGGATTCAGGCCTCGGCGGGGCTTTGAACAAAGGATGGATAATTTTCCAGAATACCGGATTAGGTGTCGCGTTTAAGGCTCAATCCGTAGCGGCTTCCATAAATGCCACTTGCACTCTGGGTGGTTCCTCGCAGGCGTGCGCCGCCATTGCGTCCTTCGTGAAATGAAACACTTGTTTTCAATCATGGTTTTGCTTGCGGCTTTCGTGCTTAATTCAGCAGCCCAGTTAGTGCTGCCGGACAATTCTACAGTGGCAATTTTCGGCGATTCTTTCTTCCACGATGGCGACAGCACGTCACCGCAGACCGGCTGCATGTTCCCGGACTATCTTATGTCCGCCTATTATTTGGGGAATCCAGACGCAACCAATATCGCGATTTACAATTTTGGGCGCAGTGGCGGCAACATGGCCGACCAAACCTACGCAGTTGCTTCGTTGGCGATGCCCGCCTGGGCCTTCAACGCTTTCACCGGAAATTTTCATGGGACAAACTGGGGGCTTTCTCAGACCACGGAAAACGGGGGCATGGTCAGCAATGCTTTCTGGTTAGCGGCCTCAAATATGTTCCAAGCGCCGTTGGTGATGACAAACGCCACGACTGGGTTGAACACAAACAATGGGGGCTGGTGTGGATCGAACGTTGTCGCCTGGAGAGCAATCGGAGAACCCGGAACGGGAGCAGATAGCGGGAACGCAGCGAATGATTTTGGGCGCAACAACGCGGGAACAAATGCCAGCGGACTTTATGGCATCGGTGGGGTGGATTGCTATAGCGATTCTCTTTTCTGGTGGTCCAACAGTTACGCCCTAAACCCTTCGGTTTTATATATCACCAATGTAAATAAGAACGGGCATTTAAAACCGGCCGCACAACTCTCCTGGACGATTTCCTATTTGAAAATGTCAACGACGGACACCAACGTCGCTGCCTGCACCTTGGATTGGAATGGCACGGTGGTCGCAACCAATCACTGCGTGGTTCTCAGTCCCGGACAATCGGCAAACACGCTCACTTTTACGCAGCACTGTTACCGGCTCCCACTGGCGTGGGATTATCCAGGCACAGACCCGTCTGGCGCGACCATCACGAATGACGCTTCGGACGCTTATACCAGGGTAAATACAAACCAAGCAAACCTGTTTCACTTTGATATCCAGGTAACGAACATCCCGGCGGGAAATTATGACGTTAAGATTGACGGCACGCTCGTTGCCCACAACCTGACAAATACGGTGTTGGCCGCTGGTTGGAATATGTTCACAAATACGGTTGGGCCATACTGGCAACAGCGGTTGGAGGTGTTGGGGCGGTGCCGCGACATTGAATACGCGAATCGCGGGACACTGGTAGTCGGAGCATCTGGAGACGGAATTGGGTTTGCGGGCTATGCCAGCCAGCAGTCGGCGACTTATCCCGCCCATCAAGGTGATGATTTGGTAACAAATGTTTTGCCTGCTTCTGGAAAATCGGCGCTGACTTACATCTGGGGTTTGCAAACCAATAGCACGCGCAGCTTCGCGGCGATTAGAACCGCTGCGATTCAGACGAACCATACAATCACCATCACACAAATTTCACCACTCCCGGTCGTTTTCGCCCCGGCAGTCGTTCAAATCGAAAAGCCGCTCAAGTTCGTTTGGAACCCAGGTGGTTACTCCAACTTTTTTGTGATGACGTCCGACGATCTCGAGCGGCGATTGCCTTTTTGGAGCGTTTTCACAAATACAACCGAAACGAACTTCACCGTCTTTCCCGATCGCGCACATCAATTCTTCGCCGTGGCTGGCGTCGACTTGGAGCGCGGGTATTGGGATTGGTGTGTCGATGCTGCAGCGAAATCAAACAATTAACCTAACAGATTTATGTATCCAAATATCGTCTATAACTCCGGAAATGTGCCGCACGGCGGCCTCTACGTGGACTGCTATCGTCCGAATGATCCTGAAAACCCGAACAACGGCGGGACCAAGCTCGGCACGTATCGCATTGAATCCATTTCGCCCAAACCCGGCGCCACGCTGACTAAGCGGCCGGATATCGATGGCGGCAAAGGCGGCTGGTTCATCATCGATGGCGACACAGAAGGCAATGCCGTGATTCAGCGCAACGTGGCCACCACGCCGACGTTGAAGAATGGCGATTACTTCGACGCCACGCTCGGCGTGGATATCAACGGCGCCGGTGTGGCGGAACGTTTCGTCATTCACGGCCCGGACCGCCCGGCCGATGCCGGCTATCGCAAGATGAGTCTCAGCGTCATCGTCGACCAATACGCGACGAATGTTGTTCCGCGGGATCCGCTGAACGGCAATTAATCCCGGCATGGAAATCCGAGAGCAAATCGAGGAGATCGAGCGGCAGAGACTGGCGGATGTCGAGCGCGAGCGCGTCATCCGCGATGCCGCCTTTCTCGGTTTGCGCGTGGAAGTCATTGCCGGCTTTCCGGCGGCGCCGCTCACGTTGCGACATTGCAATATGCTGCGGTTGATGGGATCGCCCTTCATGCCTCCATTCGACACGCCTGGACCCAGCGAGCTCGCCTCGTTTTTGTGGGTGGTCAATCCCGGGTTCATTCTAGGAAACCATCGCGAAGCCGTCCGCGCCCGCAATGCGTTTTTCAAGACCTGCCGAGTGTTTGTTAAACCGGCGGAGCCGATCTTTGGTTTAACATACCGAATCAAACGCTGGGAGAAGCGCGCCGGCCAGGCGTTGGATATTTTCACGCGCACGGTTACGGCCGCGCGATCGTACATGGAGGAAGCGCTGCAGGACCGTCCACCGATGGAGGGCGGCGCCGGCGGCCCGGATTATTATTCTGATTTCTGTCATATCTCCGCGGCATTGATGCGCAGTTATCCCGGGCTCGATTACGAAATGATCCAACGGCTGCCGGTGAAGGTGATTTATCAATTCCTCAAGGAAATCCGCGAACACAACGCGCTCTCTGCCGGCGAAACGCCCGTCCTGTGGAACACCAGCGACAGTCAATACGATCGCATCCTGGAATTGCTGAACACCACGGACCAATCCGGGAAGACCAACTGATATGCCTGGCAATCTAAGAGAAGAAGTCCTGGTCGCGATGGGCATTGATAACAGTGCCGTCGAACGCGGGCTCGGTGTGCACCGCAGCCACTTCCAGGAGTATCTCAATTTCCAGCGCAGCGAAGAGGGGAAGTACTCGAACTGGTGGAATACCGAGCTGAAGAAACGCGAAGACGCGGAAGTTGCGGCTTCCGTGCGAGCGGCCTCGCGATCCATCCAGGCGCGACGCTTATTGCGCGAACGCGAAGCCGCGCGCGAAGCGGCCGCCAATGCGGAACAAGCCGTGGCAAATACCGTCATTAGCGGCGGATCCGTTCCGTCCGGCTGGGCGGAACAAGCGGCCGCCAAGAAAGCCGCGCGCGAGCTCGAGATGAAGGCGGCGGAAGCGCTGAAGGATGCCGCGGGCGGGGCCCATGGCAGCGCCGGCGCTTTGCGTGAATTCATGGTGGTCATACGCGAAGCGGCCCGTGGTGATTTTAAACGGATGGCCAGCAGCTTAAGCATCCTCGCGACCAGGCTCGGATTTACCGGGGCCTCGCTGGCAGGATTTGGCGCCGTCCTGGCTGAATCCGCGGCGATCGCTTATTACGCCCTGCAGACACGCAAAGCGGTCAAAGAGGAAGAGGATAGCGAGAAGCGCGTGAACACCGGCGCAAATATCATGGCCAAGCGTTTGCGGACCGAAGTGACGGACTTTGAGAAGGTCGGGAAGCTAAGCCACGAAACCGCCGAAAAATTTCAGAAGATTCTGGAGAGCCCCACACTCGAGCGAAACCGGATTGTGCAGGATGCGCTGCGCAAGTTAGGCGGCAATGTCACCAAGCATGACGTGGTGGAAGAGGCGCGCCTGGATGAAGAGCACAACCGGAATATCCGCCGTAACGCCCGTGAGGACATGAACGCGGAGGAAAACCTGATCATGTCGGGATTCAAGGTCCTTGAGATAAAAGGGGAAATGGCCAAGCTCGATCGGACCAGCGTGGAATTCAAAAAGAAGCAATTGGAGCTCGATGAGGCTGAGCGGAACCAACTGCAGGACCAGAAACGGTTCACCGATGAAAAGCTCGAGCTGCAGCGCAAGGTAAACGAGGAACAACATATTTATGAGCAGGCGCAGATCCGCATCAAAGATATCAATCAGCGCGAGCGCGAGAAATTCCTGCCGACGCTCGAGGAGCTGAAGCATTCCCGTTTTGGCGGCCAGGCAGCACAGATTGCGATGCTGGAGCGCAAAACCAAATTGGATTTCCTGATGGGAAACACCACACAGGCGGACAAAGATATCGCCGCGCGAAACAAGATTTACGATTCCCTGGCCGATCGCGGCGTGATTGCCGAGCGCACGTCCTTGCGCGAGATCCAAAAAATAAACGACGAATCGCGCGTGCACCTCAAAGCGATCGCCGAAGGCAAGGCCGAGCTTAGGGTCAAATTCGGACTGAAATAAAATGTCGAACGTCAAATACCGTTCCGGGGATTGGACCGTCGCAAAGCCGATTGGCATTTTGCGCAACGAATCGCCTTTGCTGCCTGAATTAAACGACGTGCTGGTCTTCCACCAGGACTATGTCCAGTTGGGCAATTACTTCCAGGCGCTCGATTACAACTCGATCAATCCCGACCTGGCTGGTCCGCCGGCGTATCTGTTCAACGAATCAGAGCGTTCTGATTTTGGAGGTAATGTGGTCCGGTGGACGCGCAGTTGGGTGCGGATTCCCAACAATTACGGCAAAGCAGGGGGCACATACCCGTTTGAATTCCCCGGATATGTTTCCGGCTCAAACATCCGGCTGCCGTTCAAAAAACCGGTCGCGATGGAAGTTTTACGGGATTTTTTCCTGTGCGGAAACTTTGGTGCCTATCCGACGTGGCAGGATATTCCGATCATTCGCGGCTGGGGTCCTTACAATATTTTGCCGGATCCGACGGACACCAGTTTTGATTCCGCCAATACCTTGCGAGATCCTTCGCCAGGCGACCTTGGAACCTCACCGTCGCTTTCGGACTACCGGGCCATGATCGCTGCCGGCGCCGTGATCGATGTCCAGGACTCCAAAGTCACCAACTTCCGCGGCGGGGTTTACATGCGCGAGCGTTATACCGTGGTGGCGCAATGAACAATCAGCCGCAACCAGCAATCCGGAGCGGAGAGAAGATTCCCTATCTCGATGCCACGAATGATCACCTGATGTTCACGCGGGAATTTTGGAACAAGGTGATTGCCGCGGCCAATGCATTGCTGCAATCGCGCGACTGCCAGGTCACCGAAAACGGAATCCTTTTTAACTTCACCTCCTCGAGCGGCGGAGGCTCGACAATACGCGGCGAATGGGATCCCGCTCCTCCGGATGGTCCTTACAAAGCCGGCGACGTGGTTTTCTTTACTCCCGACGGCGAATCGGCCGCTGCCTTTTACGCGCTCCTGGATGTTCCCGGCGGATTATCGCCAGACACCGCGGCGCCATACTGGGCGAGCTGGCCCAATGCGCCGGCCGGCCTTTGGGCCTGACGCATGGTCTCCCCGATCACAAAGATTCAATACGCGGATCTCGCAGCGCTGGCCACGCTCGCCAATGCGAAGCTCGCGCCAGCCACGCCTTACGCATTCAACGCGCTGGCGGCTCCGAATGAAATCACTTTGCCGGATGCTCTCTTTGCCACGCCAACCTATGGCGGCGCCGGTCAATTCCCTGACGGCAGCAAAGTCACCATCCGCCTCTACGCGTACAAGACCATCGGCGGAGTTAAAAAATACACCGGTACATTTCTAAGGAAGGCTTTCACCGGCACACCGGGCGCCGGCGCTTTCTCCATGACCTGGAATTGGGCGGCCGTATTGGGCCCCACCAAGCCGGATGGTTACATTGCCGCGATCGCGCTCCCGTCGAGCACCACGATTCCCTGGATCGATCACACCGTGGAATTGTTGTCCGAAGATGGCAGCTTCAGTGATCCCGCCTGGAAATTCGACGCCACGCTCGAGGCTAATAATTTTGGATCGCCGGCGCAAAACCTCCCGTGCGGCCGTGGCACCTGGTTGAAATCTCTGAACACGATTTGGAAGGATCTGTTTGCGGGCTTCGATGTTTTTGGCGGCAGTGCATTCGCGCTCAATGACGCCAAGAAAGTTTCCGGTCCCTGGATCGTGAGCGCCGGGCCCAAGTGTTATCTCAAGCTCAATGGGTTCAGCCTCTACAAAAACCTGAAGTTCCTTTACTCCGAAGCGGAGAGCATCATTGGCAACCAGCTCGCGCCCGAAGCCGATATGTTCACCACATATATCGGTGTGAATAACGGTGCCAATAACTTCAATTGGGACGCCAACGTCAAGGTGAACGGCCGGATCATGATCTTTGCCGCGGAGGGCGAAGACCTGGCCAATTGGACCGTGACTATGTCGCATCTTGGGATCACGTTTTCTTTTGACCCGGAATATCTCGATGTCGATTATCCCGGCGGGCGGATGGTAACCGCCTTCATTTTTGATTTCCAAGACGTCCAGTACGCCCTGGGAACGCCGATTGTTCTCACCGTGACGCCTCTGGCCGGCGGAAGCGTGATCGAGCCAGGCAACCCGGCTGGCGGCGGTGGATTGGTCTCTTGCATCTTCACCGGCGATGCCGTGACCTATGGCACCGCCAATACCACCGCCATTCACCCTGGAGGCGGCGCAATTGCGCCGGGAACGGCAAAAGCTGCCTCCATACCGTCGACTCTGGCGGCCATAACGTTCTATGCTTCAACCGTTGGCGGTGTGGCGGTGCTCGAATCCCATCACCGGGCTTTCTGCGATGGCGTTTACCAGGCGAATACGCTGCCGACGCCAGGCGTCTTCCCGTTTGTGGACGTGGATCTGCCGCAATATCAGATCTACGGCGCCGCGAGCTCGCGCCGGGTGGCGCGCAAGGCCTCGCTGCCTTATCAGGCGGTGATGGACAATCTCGGCTGCCTTTATCCCGTCGCTCGCGATACCGATTACGCTCCCGACCTGGTTGCCGGCCGGCCGGTGAATGGAAGCCTGGCCTGGCAACGTTTCCTCGCCAGCAAATACGCCGACACCGAAACATCGGCCGATTCCGTTCCGTCCTATGCGACGAGCGGGCATTTGTTCCTCGATTTCAAGTTTGTTTCCCTGGGTGCGGTGGACGTCCGTTTCTTGGTGGATAACCCCGGCTTGGCCATCTACGCCAAAGCGAATAGCGCGCCGACGCTGAGTGATTATGATATCACTGGTCCGGGCGGCGGATGGATCTCCCTGAAGGATTCACTGCCAGGCTTCGCGAAAGGAACGACGTGGTTTATCGGGCTCTACAATCCGACGGATCAAACCATCACCGCCAACCTCACCGTGGTCGAAATCACCAGCGAGGACCCGCCGACGGGCACATTTTTTCCAACCGAGCTCGATCGCGACGGCAATGCTCTCCCTACGATCGAGGGTTACAGCTATCACCCGGCGCCGGTGAATAAAGACGACCCGGAAAACCCGATTCCTCTCCGCGGCTATTGCATTCACAAAATCACGGTCCGGAGAAAGCCGGTAAAGAATGACGCGGGAATTGCTGTGTCGCCGTCGACCGGGACGGCCGCGCTCGATGTGAAGATCGGGCTGATGAAAGATTTCAGTTTCGATTCCGCCGGCGTTTTTACCGAGCTGCAGACTATCACCATCCCCGCCGGTTCGGCATCGGTGACGGTGGACGTGTTCCTGCCGGTTTTGAAAGGTACGCCCCTGGCATACCAATGCGATGAGATTGCGATCGTCCTGGCCGCGGTGAATTACCAGCCGATCATGCATTCCAGTTTTTTTCCCGACACGAGCGCGAGCGTGATCAATCCCGCACACAATACCGGCCGTCATGATGGACCGCTCTGGGATTTCAGCGCACGTGCGCTCCTCTTTTTTACCAACGGAGATTTGACCAAACCGATCGAGCTCCCGATCGCGGCGGCGGTTTACAACGATCTGACCGCGTTGCTGAATCTGTTATAGCTTCATTCTCGAGACTTGCCCCTCTGATTCGAGCCGCTTCATGTGAATCTCCATTTCGGGCAGAACGACGATGTCGTTTGAATGGATCATGAAGCCCATCGTCTTACCCGATTTCTCCCCCCAGACGATGCAATTGACATTGGTAAACCCGGCCTGCCTCAAAGCTATCTGAGCCGCTTCCGCCGTCGGGGTTGGAAGCGAATTCTGTTCTTTTTCCAGAACCTCGGTTTGCAACTTGAGGGCCGCTGTCTGCGCCTTTAGCGATTCAGCTTTTTGATGGTAACTGAACGAAGACCAGGTTTGCGCCAGAATGATTCCGAGAACGCAGATGATGATAGCGACCGCTTTAGGGTTTTTCATAGAAGTGGATTTGGATGGGAGGTTTTCCGCAGTTCTATCAGAGTTTCCTCTTATGACAATTTATGACACGAAGGGTGCGTATTGGCGCGGGATCGCGCGTGAAGTGAGCTGTTTGGCCGCGCTGTTTTGAAGTAAAACAAGCGCAATAACGACGGGCCTGCGCTGGAAATACCTGCCTTGGAAAACTGGTTGCGGGGCTAGGATTTGAACCTAGGACTGCATCAATATCCACCGAGCGAAGTTCACGGCTCCTGGAAGTTATGACAGGCCTATGACAAGGCCGGGCTATATGGCGAAGCGACATTGGAGGATATCGGCGCTGGTGGGGTGGATGTTGAAAAGGCGCTTGGCCATCGATTCCGGCATGGGCTTGCGATAGTTGCTTTTGATCTTGGCCGGAGAATTGCCGGCCTCCTCGGCAACCTGGCCAATGCTCTTCACGATCGCGAGTCGGGCGGAGATCCATGTTTTGCGGAGAACGTTTCGGCTCTCATTTTTTCCGACGGGCAATTTCGCGCGCGCTTTGGCTCGCGCGAGCGCGTTGCTAGTGTTGGTCAGGCTGCACACTCGGCCGGACTGTTTGGCGTGCGGCTGCAGCCAGGCGATCAGGTTGTCGCTCATCGGCACAATCCGATCTTGTCCGGTCTTCGCCACGTCCTCGGTGATGTGGATCGATTTTTGATCCCAATCGAAATGACTCCAGTCGAGCGGCGTTTTGGCCAGGTCGAATTCCTTCGGGTTCACCTCTTCATGGCGGATGCCGGCAAACACCTGCAGCACGGTGAAGGGGATCATGTTTTCGCTCGTATGTGCCAGCAGTTCCACAACCTGTTCGGGAGTCCAGGTCTTTATTTTCACTGAACCGGGTTGCGGATCTTCCACCAGCGAGAATTCATCCCAGTCTCGAGGCAGATAATTTTGTCCCTGGGCGTACCGGCAGAGCTGAGCGGCCGCGGCGCGGTGATGCCGGCGATAAACCAAACCGCCCGAAAGCGATTTCAGCCAGGCGTTCAGATCGTGCGCCTTCAGGCCGTCGATCGGGCCAGTGTAGTAAACAGCCAGTCGATTAAGCATGAGGGAAAGAAACTTGAACCACGTTTTCCGTTTTAACTCCTTGTCCTTTTCTTTCAGATATTCCGTGACGACATCCGGCAAACTCTTTTTCAGGTGTTTTTTCGCAGCCGCTTTTTTGCGAGCCTCAACAGCTTCCGCGACCAGCAGCTCGAGCGGGACCTGCACCTGGGCGGCCAACTCACAGCAGCGGCGATAACTGGCGCGCTGATCCTCGGTGAACTGAGACATGGCCACCTGGCCATTCGCGATCGCGGTCGCGATATCTTCCGCGCGCTTTTTCAGCTTCGAAAAACTGACGCGGCTTTCGCGGATGCGCCGGCTGCCATCGCGATAGAACAGCATCCAGTATTTCACCTTGCCGCTTTTGTATTGGCCGTACGGGATCCGGATGTTGCCGAATTCAAAGGCCTGCAGTTCGCGGCGAATTGCTTTTGGCGCTGGTTGTCTGGACAAATCTTGTCCAGACGGCCGTTGTCCGAGATCGATGCGGATGCGAAGGCGTTTTTCAGGGGCAAGATTTGTGGACAATCTTTGCCCTTGAATTCCGGCCACGTGAGGTATGGCTTTATTCATTAGGGTTCAAACCGGCGCAATTGCGCCGGAAATTTATTCTTTGTCTTTGATTAATGCCCAGACCAGGGCGCCTACCCAGCCAATGAAGGTCCAACCGGCGAGAAGATTCAATGCGAAGAGCGCAGGGAATTGCCGCTTTTTGGATCCAACCAGGGCGGGAATAAAATACAAAATGCCGCCGCAAAGGCCCAACAGAAGCGTCACCGCGGGATTCATATCCGCTTCCTTGTCGGCAAACGCAATTACCACACCAAGAAAAGTAACGATTCCAATGACGGCGAAAACGATCGCGATGTTTTTCTTATCCGACGAATACTCCTCTTCGTTACTTTTCTGCAATCTTGATGACGGCATACTGGCGCGCGGAATAAACAGAAGGGTTTCCATATTGCATCCAGGACATGGAACTGTTTCGCCGGCGCGGCTGGCCTCGAATTCAAGATTCTGGCTGCAGTGCTGACATTTGCATTTAACAAGGAAAGTGTTCATTTGATCCTCCCGCGCGGCTTGGTGTTTTTTATTGGCGCATCCAAAGGTATTCCAGACCGGACGCGCACATAGTTGCGTACGCGGGTGCGATTTCTATCGCGGCAAAGATCACACCTCCCGTTTACGTTTTCCCCCTGGCCACACTCGATGCATTTGCCTTGTAAGCGGCGAGCCATCTGCCATCTGAGTTGCTTGCTCTGCTTTATCCCCGTTTTCATTTCAATTAACGTTTGCTGTCACCTATGCCCGAAGTTTTTTTGGCGGTGAATTTGCTGTGTGAGGTGCTCGAACCACTATGGAACACAATCTGTTGGGATGGCTCCGGGGGAAGCCGCGGAGGGAACAGGACAGAATTATAGATCGAATGCTCACAGCTGTGGCGACGATTTTCGACGAGCGCGCTTCTTTGAAGCCGAAGCCTTCGAAGCCGGCTCCTCCAAATGGGAAATTATCTCACGATCGATATCGTCCCCCTGGGTGGAACTAGGCGGTTTATCGTTTACAGCTTCGGCGCTGGGAGTGTGCACGGGATAGGAGATGCTGGCTTCGCTCTTCGCTTTCGCCGTCTCGAAAGCTTTGGAAAGCCCGTCGAGACCTATCCTCATCGCTATCCGCATCACGGTGCTTTTCGGCTCGCCCATTTTTTCTGAGACCTCTTCGATCCGGCTGCGTAATGCTTCATCCAGCAGCACAGGAATGGGCTTTGAATTCTTCGGAAGTCTGAATTTCACAGAGCGTTTATACGCTTCAAAAACTTAGTTGCAAGTTAAATGTTGACAAACCATATACAAGTTGTATATGGTCAAACCACGATGAGCACGCCGAAGAATAACCGACCCAAACAGTCCGCAAAAACCGTAGTCCCCATCCGTCTTCCCGAGGATATGGGCGCCAAGGTCAAAACCCTGTCGCGTGAAAATCACCTCAGCGAGCAGGATATTTTACGGATGGCCCTCGACCGTGGTTTACCGGTCTTGGAAAAACTTTTGTTGCAGCCCGACAAGGCTGCCGCCTAGCGATTTGCGCCGGGGCGGGCAACAAGTCCGGTTTTCTGAGCCACACTTAGAAAACTAACTCCGCCCTGGCGTTAACCCGGCCGCGACGATCTCCGCGGCCAAAACCTGTGAACCCTATGAATACAACAACCAGTCCTGAGTCCGCAGTCCTAAGTCCGCAGTCAATTTCCCAAGCGTTGGTCCTACTTAAAGCGTTAGAGGCGATTTGTGATTTGGATCCGGGTAGCAGTCGCCAGGAGGATCGCTACAAGCTTTGTGAGGAAGTGGATAATGCGCGTTGGCGCATTCGTCTCGCCAAGCAGAACACCGACCAGACGGGCGCGTGGAATACCTCCGAGGCACCGAAGGACCGGCCGATTATGGTTATCGGAAAGGTCATGGCTCATGACGAGTACTCCACTTGCGCAATTCCTTTTAGTGGGGCCATCGAGTGGAAGACAGTCACCGATCATTCGGATTGGTATTGGTATTACGGGCACGATTATCCGCAATGCGTGCGTAGCGCGCTCGATGATGAGGTGATCATCCACTATTGGCAGGAGATGCCGCAGGAGCGCCCAACGACGAAGGAGGCGGCATGAACGATTCCGGCGCCGAGAGGAAAATCCTGGTGAGCGAGGTTGTTTATCAAGTTCCGCCAGACGCCTCGCTCTGCACGATCAACTATTGCTTCGATCTTCCACCGGCGCACCCCAAGGCCAAGGTGTTTTCCATCGCGAGCGTTTTGGCTTACACGGAAAAATTGCGGAGCGCGGGAAACGAGATCGCGCTGAAGCAACTTGCGGACGCGCTCAAGGTGATTGCTGCGCAGCCGGTGCAGGGCACCTGGCATGAAGTCACGTCCGGCATGGCGGGAGGCACTTGCATTATTCCGCTGCGGAATATGTTCCGGTTGAAATTTCCTCAGCTGATGGCGCTGGGCGTGGTTTGTCGCTGTAAGGAATGCCGGGAGAAGAGGAGGGCGAATTGATCCAGGGATTTCCCATCCGCGAGGAGCAGCTCGTGCATGTCACCATGGAGCGGCATACGAATAATTTGTGGTCGCTGGTGGTGCGGGAAGGTGTGTTGGGTCCCACGTTGTTCGAGGCCTATGAGTGTCTGATGCAATTGAGCGCGTGGAGAAGGAGGGCGGGCGTGTTATGAGCTCACCGGTCAAAAAATCACGAGCCGGCATCACCAACCCGCTGAAGTGGCCGGAGCAGTATGTGACGTTTTACACGATTGGCGATCGTGTCGATGCGCGCCTGCCAAAGTTTTCCACTGAGCAAGAGATTGCGGACAAGCTGGGAAGCACGCGCCAGAGGATTCACAACGAAGCCCGCGTTGCCCTGGGCAAATTCATTTATCGACTGGTCCGCGCGGTTGGAGAGATTCCCGACTTATGAATCACCACAATCATCTGGAAAGATTCGCTTCGCGCGGGCTGAAGGCTCAGGCGCTGGTGGATGGCATCATTAATGGCGGCGGTCATAGACCAGCCGCTACAAGAGATTTGCCGGCGGGTGACGCCGCCGGTGTTGCGGAGAGAGGCCCAGGCGCGGGGCGGCGAGAGACAGCTGCCCCGCGCTCCACCGGGATGCTCGTGAGGATTCTCTCGAGCACGGACACCGCCTGGCTCAAGGCGGTGATGAACAGCCAGGATTACACGATCGGGATCCGAACCGCGGCTCAGCGGAGATTGGCGAAGTTGTTTAGGAAGGGGGCGCGTAAGTGAGCGTCAAACGCAAGGGAAAGCAGTGTGAATGCCCCCGGTGCATGGGCTGCCGGCACGCGGATCCGAAGTGGGGCTACGATCGCCGGAAAGTTGCAGACGTAAAATGCTTCTATTGCGCAAAGAAGATCGGGCGAAAGCCGTTTCGGGAAGTGATCACGTTTGCGCGCTTCGGCTCGATTTCTTTTGCGCATGCGCAGTGCTGTGTAGATCGCAAGACATCAACCCTCGGTCCCGTTGTGATGTCCTATTGTGAAAAAATACGCGTCACACGCAAAGCGACTATAAAGGATTTGAATCAGCCCACCAAAGCTCCATACGAAGGATGATCCCCAACAAACATTTAGCTACCGACGAGCTTGAACATATTTTCAAGGAGATCGTGAACGATGTTGGTGGCCACGGCGATTTCTTGAAGTCGTTTAGCCTTGCATTCCTGCGCGCCGATCACGAAAACCAAATTTTGCTCAAGCCGAGCGCCTTGGCGTTGGTGGAAAAATACGATCTGCAAAAACATTTGCCGGGTAACTGATGACCCTATTCGCGCTCCATTTAATTTGCTGTGGTGCCGCGGGTGCGGCGGTGGCGCGGTTTTTATATTGGGCCGGGTATCGCATGCAGCAGTTTCGATTTTGGTTTTTCGCGGTCCTGCTGGATTTGATTTTGACCAGCCTGATTGGCCGCGTGTTTCGATGAGCAGTGAACCCACAACGAGTTTGTTGACGTTGGAAGAGGCGGCGGAGCGCCTGGGGGTGAAGCTGCGTACGGTGCAGGAGTGGGTTTATGGTGGTGAGGATTCGGAGCCGGTGTTGGATTCGTTCACGAAAGTGAAAGGGCGCCGGATCAGCGAGGAGGCCCTCGCGCGGTTTGTTTTGGCCAACACGCTGCGAGCTCGCCGGCCAAAATGGCTGACGGAAAAAGTGGAGAGCGAGTTCATGCAAAAAATGCGGCAGATGATCCAGCTCGAGGTGCAGCGGTCTTTGCAGTCTGCCAACACGGAAAGGGTAGCGGCATGAATGTGATTGAAGCCAGGACGCGTCTCGAGGAAGCGGTGCAGGCGATGCGCTACATAGACGGCATGGAGTTTGGCCAATGGCGCCGCACTTTTCCAAATGTTTACGATCGCGTCAGTAGCGGTCCGCTTTCCATATCATGCAGTGACCAGCCCATTGTCAGGTTGGTGGCTAATTTGCAGATCGAGCTGGAGCTGCGCACCGCTGAATTGATTTTGGCGATCGAGGACGCAAAAGAATGAACGCAACATCTTCAGTTTTAGCCGGGGGGGGGGTATGCCGTGAAACCGTTTGTTTGCGATTGTGGCGAGCCGGCCGTTGCGCGGACGAGCAACCGCGAGCCGATTTGCGAGCGGTGCCAAAAGCTCGAGAAAGCCATGCGCGCCGTGAAGATGGCCAACACGCTGGTGGGTGTTCCCCAGGACGTCCGGCAATCGCACGTTTTGCCAGCGTATCAATTGGTTGAAAAGCCGGTGGCCGGAGCATCGCTGGAAATTTTGAACGCTATGTTAACGCAAAAAATATGAGCAAATCAAACTACCAACCGATTAGCGTGGAAGTGGCCAAACAATTGGCTGAACAACACGGAAAAGATTGGGTCGTTATTTTGGCGTTCGATCGCGCAAATTGCCTCACTCATACAACGACGTACGGCGCCAGTGCTCAAGACAAAGTGGATGCTGCAATATTTGGCGAGGTTGCCACAAAAGCGATCGATTGCGAGGTCTCACTCGGAGTCTCGTATGAGGATTTCCGGACTGACTTTGATGCAGGGATTATGGCGATGCTTAAAGAGGCATGTGAGTCAGGCCTCAGCGCCCTTGAGTGCCAAAAGGCAGCTGATGATGGATATACCGTCCACGACAGAGCGATTAAGCGCTTACGAGAGGCAATCACGGCGGCAAACGCCAATAAAAACAAGAAGCCG
>Ga0207702_10000541_pt1 | contig 42221 bp, 40 predicted proteins | sample KBSCornC62_FD_184302 | JGI IMG/M metagenome (GOLD analysis project Ga0207702, IMG submission 184302) | Corn rhizosphere microbial communities from Kellogg Biological Station, Michigan, USA - KBS Corn C6-2 (SPAdes) (version 2) | ecosystem: Host-associated > Plants > Roots > Rhizosphere > Soil ... | reverse complement strand
CCCGGCGGCCGACCCACCCGCGCCGGCGGCCGACCCACCCGCGCCGGCGGCCGACCCACCCGCGCCGGCGGCCGACCCACCCGCGCCGGCGGCCGACCGGCCCGCGCCCGAGGCCGACCGGCCGAAAACCGTGCGCAGCGCGTCGTGCCGGGCGACCAGCACCTCGAGGGCCTGCTGCACCTGGGCCGGCCGGACGCAGGCGCCGACCCGGGCGACCGCCGGCACGGTGATCGCCGACTCGGACACGCCGTCCAGCAAGGACTCCTGCGCGTACGAGACCGGATACGTCACCGCGCCGGCGTCCGGGTGAGCCGCCCGGGTCGGCACGCATTCAGTCACGGCGGCCCACCGCCTCGCGGGCCGCCGCCGCGTCCACCCGCACCGCGAACGCGCGCAGGCTGGTGGCGTCGAGCAGGTCGCGGACCGTGATCTCCCGGCCGAGCTCCTCGGTGGCCCGGCTGGTCACCTCCATCGCGGTGAGCGAGGAGCCACCGAGCCGGAGGAAGTCGTCGGTCGCGGCCACCCGGTCGAGGTCGAGGGCCTCGGCCCAGAGCCCGGCCAGGTAGATCTCGGTCGGGGTACGCGGCGGATCGTTGCCACGGTCGGGCTGCCCGGCCAGCTGCTCGCGCAGCCGCTTCTTGTCGGTCTTCCCGAGGAAGGTGCGGGGCAGGTCGTCGACGATCACGATCCGGTGCGGCGCGGCCGGCCCCTTGCGGTCGCGGACGTACTCCCGCAGGCCGTCGAGGTCGAGCCCGGTCTCGGCCCGGACCGCCGCCACCACGCACTCGGTCAGCACCGGGTGCGGCACCCCGCAGACGGCCGCCTCGACCACCCCGGGGAAGTCCATCATCGTCGCCTCGACGTCGAGCGTGGAGACGTTGAGCCCGCCGGTGTTGACCAGGTCGGGATTGCGGTCGACGAGGAAGAAGTAGCCGTCCGCGTCGACCATGCCGACGTCGCCGGTGCGGGTCCAGCCGTCGCGGAGGAACACCGCCGACGCGCCGGTCTCGCCGTCGTACCGGCGCTGCGGTGCGTCGCTGCGCAGTTGCACGTCACCCGGGATGCCGGGTGGCAGCTCGACGCCGTCCGGGTCGACGATCCGCACCTGCGCGCCCGCCGACGGCCGGCCGAGCGAGCCCGGCCGGTCCCGGTCGAAGTCGGTGGCGAGGCGGCGCGGCCAGCACTCGGTCGTCGAGTAGACGTTGCGGATCCGGGCCGCCGGGAACAGTGCCGCGAGCGCCTCCAGCGTGGCCGGATGGATCGGTGCGCTGGTGGTGCGCACCTGGCGTACCGAGCTGAGGTCGTGCTCGGCCGCCCCGCGCGCGGTGACGAGGGCGATCGCCATCGCCGGCACGAGCACGACGTCCGTGGGCCGCTGCCGTCCGATCGCGGCGAGCATGCCGTCGGCGGTGAAGCCGCCCAGCGTGGCCGTGCGGTGCGGCCGGGCCGACAGCGGCTGCACCAGCAGGCCCTGCCCGACGGTGGTGCCGGGCGGCAGGGCGTGCAGTGCCGTCCGGGTCGGGCCAGGATGCGGGGAACGGAGCGGGTGCAGCACGTTCTCGTGCGAGGCCACCACGCCCTTGGGCACGCCGGTGGTGCCGGACGTGTAGATGATCTCGGCGTCGTCTCCGGGCGCCGGACCGTCCGGGAGCGGCTCCGGCGAGCCGGCAGCGAGCAGGTCGGCGAGTGACAGGTGCCGCGCGTCCGGCAGCGAGGCGAGGTCACCGCCGACCACGCAGACCGCACCGGATGCCGCCCACACCGCGCGGACGGCGTCCCGGCCGGCGGACCGGGACACCGGCACGGCGACCGCGCCGGCCTTGAGCACCCCGGCCCACGCGACGGCATACCTGGTCCAGTCGGATGTCGAGCAGGGCAGCAGGACCCGGTCGCCCGGCCGTACGCCGCGGGCCAGCAGGCCGCGGGCGGCGGCGTTCGACTCCCGATCCCACCGGCCGAAGCTGAGGTCGTCGACGTCGACCAGGCGGTGGGCGATGTCGTCGGGTCGCTCCTCCGCGCGGCGGCGCAGCTGCGCAGGGACCGTCCACTCGGTGCGGTTGCCTTCCATCGGTGATGTTCGTCCCTCGGGTCGTCTGGATGGATCCACAAACGAATCGCTCGACGGTGAGATCGAGGACGGGGATCTCGCGGTGGATGCGCGCGCTCGACCATCTGAATTCGAGCGTAATGCCGCGCTCTATCCGCCGCCGTCAGCGTCGTCCGCGGTCGCCGGGTGTTTTCCGGGCGACCGCGACCGGGACGACGTTAGGCGGACGCCGGGACCGTCACAATCCACATCGCGCGGCCCGTCTATCCATTCCGGGAAGGCCCTTTCGACGCCGGTCACCCGAGTGGCGGTACCACTACCCTCCGTGCCGACCTACGTTGACGTGCAGGTCAGGGCGCCGAGCTCGGCAGTCCGACGTACGGTCCCTGGCCGGCTGCCAGTCAACGGGAGAATTCCTGCAACGCGCAGCTAATCACATAGCAGCATTTTCCCTCAACGATTCGGAGACCGCCGGACCGGTACATCTAATTGCACGCGCTCGATACGGCCACGTCACGCATGACGATCCCGCCGCAGCTTGGTCCGGTACGAGTAGAGCTCGGGCAGGAAGTGGCTGACCGCAAGCTCCACCGGCCGGCCGGCGGTGTCGGAATAGAGCCGGTCGATGCGCAGCAGCGGGTCGCCGGCCGGGCAGCCGAGCTGTGTCGCGGTCGCCGGGTCCGCGGGCGCGACCGTGATGCTCTGGTCGGCCTCGGCGATCGGTGCCGGCAGCCGTGCGTCGAGCAGCCCGATGATCGTCGTCCGGCTGCCGGCGCCGGCCACGGTCAGCTCCGGCACCGACGCCAGCACCGCGCCGACCGCGGGCGGCACCGACACCGTGGTCACGCAGAACGGGCGGCCGTCGTGCGAGCGCCGGAACGTGAGGCTGTGCACGACGTCGTCGGGCAGCCGAAGCCGGCTCGCCGCGGTCACGTCGACCAGCCGCCGCAGCGGCGCGGTGACCTCCATCCGGGTGTCCACCGACAGGCCCATGAGGTCGTCGATCGACCCGAACTGGCGCAGGTACGCCTCGTCCCGCCGGGTCACGAACGTCCCGCGCCCGGGCACCCGGTAGACCATCCCCTCGGCGACCAGGTCCTGGAAAGCGCGCCGCACGGTCTGCCGGCTGACCCCGTGCCGCTCGGCCAGCTCGGCCTCGGTCGGCAGCCGCCGGCCGTCGGCGTAGGCACCCTGCAGGATCCGGTTGCGCACGTCCCGGGCCACGACCGCGTACGTGCTCTCCCGGCGCCCGTCCGTCACGGCCGGCACTGCTCAGGCCAGCGCGGCGACGAAGCGCCAGTCGAGGACCTCGCTCGGCTCGGCCGCATCCCGCCGGGCCGTGACCCGGGAACGCAGGTGGGCCAGGCCGCCACCAGCCGGCAGCCGCTCGGTCTTCTCCACCGTCACCGTGCTGGTCAGCGTGTCCCCCTCGCGCACCGGCCCGACGTGGTCGCAGCCGTGCCAACCGACGACCGTGAGCAGGTCAGGCAGCGCCCGCACCGCCTGGTGCAACGCCAGCCCGATCGTGTGACCGCCGTAGACCAGCCGCCCGGACGGCCCGGCGTCGTGGTGCACCCGCGCGACGTTGCCGGTCAGCCGGGCCAGTTCGGGCGCGGAGCTGACCACGTCGCCGCCGGCGACCACGTGCACGTCGCCGGCCCGTACGCCGTCGAAGTGCGGTCCCGGCCGGGCGGCCCGGTAGGCACCGAGGTCCCAGCGGGCGGTGACCGACGCCAGTTCGTCCGCCGACGGCGGCCGCCCGACCGAGCTCAGGTCGTCGGCCAGCCCGGTGTCCGTCGACCCGTCCCGCAGCGGCAGCATCGCGCACCGCCAGAAGTCCAGCACCGGCCGGCCGTACTGGTCGTCGGTGCCGATCCGCAGCGCGACGAGCCCGGTGGGCGGGCGCCCGGGCCGCCGCGCGTTCTGCCGGAGGCCGACAACCTCCGTCACGGTCCGCAGCGAGTCGCCGAGCCGGGGCGCCCGGTGGAACACCACGCCGCGGTAGAAGAGGTTCGCCACCACCGCGTGGGTGGCCACAGTGGACTGTCCTATCGCGACGTCCCAGACCAGGTTGGGCGCGGCCAGCACGCCGTCGCCGAGCACCTGGCGGGACAGCAGGTGCGCCGCGGCCAGCGGCAACCGGCTGCCGACCACCGCCTGGTGCGCGGCCGCCAGTCCCTCGGTCAGCGTCACCGGCACCGCCGGGAACCGCTGCCCGACCTGGAGATCCTCGAAGTACGGCCCGTCGACCACGATCTCCACCGTCCACCTCCCGGCCAAAATATACGGCCAAATTCCGCCACCGTGCGCTGCGTGTGTCAGGAAGCTCGTTGACACAGGCGAAAGCGCATCAAAAAATGGCCGTACAAATCTGGAGGTGACGATGACCGCTCCGACGGCCGACCAGCCGCTGGCCGGGCTGCGCGTCGTCGAGGTGTCGACCTTCGTCGCCGCGCCGCTGGGCGGGATGACGCTGGCCCAGCTCGGCGCCGAGGTGGTCAGGGTCGACCCGCTCGGCGGCGCCCCCGACCACACCCGCTGGCCGCTGGCCGAGTCGGGGACCAGCCTCTACTGGACCGGGCTGAACAAGGCCAAGCGGTCGATCGCGGTCGACCTGCGCTCGGCGGCGGGGCAGGAGCTGGTCACCCGGCTGGTCACCGACTCGGGTCCGGACGGCGGGATCGTGCTCACCAACTCGGTCGGCCGCGGCTGGCTCGGCTACCGGGCACTCGCCGAGCGCCGGCCGGACCTGATCCACCTGCAGATCGAGGGCCACCCGGACGGCGGCGCCGCCGTCGACTACACGGTCAACGCCGGGCTCGGCTTCCCGCTGCTGACCGGCCCGGCCGGGCACGCCGACCCGGTCAACCACGTGCTGCCGGCCTGGGACGTCGCCTGCGGGCTCTACGCGGCGGTCGGTCTGCTCGGGGCCGAGCGCCGGCGCGCCCGCACCGGCCAGGGCAGCGCGCTGGCGATCGCGCTCTCGGACGTCGCCCTGGCCACCGCCGGCAACCTCGGCTTCCTGGCCGAGGCGGAGCTCGGCCAGCGCCGGCCCAGGCTGGGCAACTACCTCTACGGCGGCTTCGGCCGCGACTTCACCGCCCGCGACCGCACCCGGTTCATGCTGGTGACGCTGACCACCCGGCACTGGCGCGACCTTGTCGTCGCGACCGGGCTGGAGGAGCCGGTGGCCGCGCTGGAGAAGGCGCTCGGCGTCGACTTCGCCGAGGAGGGCGACCGGTACGAGAGCCGCGAGCTGCTGGCCGCCCTGCTGGACCGGTGGTTCGCCGACCGCGCCGGCGCCGAGGTCCGCGCGGTGCTGGGCCGCACGTCGGTGTTGTGGACGGTCTACCGCTCGGTCGCCGAGCTGGTCGGCAGCGACGAGGTGCGGGCCAACCCGATGATGCGGGAGGTCGACCAGCCCGGCGTCGGTCGCTACCTCGCGCCGGGATCGCCGATCAGGGCGGGCGAGCGACCGGTGGTCCGGGCGCCGGTGCTCGGCGAGCACACCGCGGCCGTGCTGGCCGGCTGGCTCGGCCTGTCCGACCGGGAGATCCGCGAGCTGCACGAGCGCGGCGTGGTCGAGTCCGCGCCGAGGGAGGGCTGAGGCGTGGGCAGGCTCGCCCGTACCGACGGGCTCACCGACGTCCAGGAGCAGATCCTGGCGACCATCCGCGAGTTCACCGACCGCGAGATCATCCCGCACGCGCAGGCGCTCGAGCACGCCGACGACTACCCGCAGGACATCGTCGACGGGATGCGCGAGCTCGGCCTGTTCGGCCTCACGATCCCGGAGGAGTACGGCGGGCTGGGCGAGTCGCTGCTCACCTATGCGCTGGCGGTCGAGGAGCTGGCCCGCGGCTGGATGAGCATCTCCGGCATCGTCAACACCCACTTCATCGTCGCGTACATGCTGCTGCGGCACGGCACCGAGGAGCAGAAGCGCTCGCTGCTGCCGCGGATGGCCACTGGTGAGGTGCGCGGCGCGTTCTCGATGTCCGAGCCCGGCTGCGGCTCGGACGTCTCGGCGATCCGGACGAAGGCGGTCCGGGATGGTGCCGACTACGTGGTCGACGGCCAGAAGATGTGGCTGACCAACGGCAGCACGGCCAACCTCGTCGCGGTGCTGGTGAAGACCGACGAGGGCGCCGGGTCGGTCTACCGGAACATGACCACCCTGCTGGTGGAGAAGCCGACCGGCTTCGGCGAGGTGGCGCCCGGGCTCACCGTGCCCGGCAAGATCGAGAAGATGGGCTACAAGGGCGTCGACACGACCGAGCTGCTGTTCGCCGGCTACCGCATCCCGGCCCATACCGTGCTCGGCGGCGGACCGGGCCGCGGCTTCTACCAGATGATGGACGGCGTCGAGGTCGGCCGGGTCAACGTGGCCGCGCGCGGCTGCGGGGTGGCGCTGCGCGCGTTCGAGCTCGCCGTCCGGTACGCGCAGCAGCGGGAGACGTTCGGCAAGCGCATCGCCGACCACCAGGCCGTGCTGTTCCGGCTGGCCGACATGGCCACCAAGGTGGAGGCGGCGCACCAGATGATGGTGATGGCCGCCCGCACGAAGGACTCCGGGCGCCGCAACGACCTCGAGGCCGGGATGGCGAAATATCTCGCCTCCGAATACTGCCGGGACGTGGTCGAGGACTCCTTCCGCATCCACGGCGGCTACGGGTTCTCCAAGGAGTACGAGATCGAGCGGCTCTACCGGGAGGCGCCCATGCTGCTGATCGGCGAAGGCACCGCCGACATCCAGCGGATGATCATCGGCCGCCGGATCCTCGAGGACTACCCGCTCTGACGCTCCCGCTGCCGCACCCACTTGCGCAGCGCAGCCGGCGCCAGCACCGCGCGCATGACGAAGTCGGCGTACGAGTCGGCGATCTCGGCGTCGGTCAGCCGGCCGGCCGGGTTGTACCAGAGAGCGACGTTGGACAGACCGAGGATGCCGAAGCAGATCGTGTGCGAGTCGAGCGGGCGGAACAGCTCTCGCCGCATGCCCTCCTCGAGGATGGTGATGAACAGCGCCTCGTATTCGTCGCGCTGCTTGCGGGTCTCGGCGAAGTTCTCCGGCGTGAGCGCGCGCAGCTCCCGCTCGCCGACGAGCGCCTGCGTCGAGTTGACGCAGTAGAAGATCACGTGCGCCCGCACGCCGGCCGCGAGCCGCTGCACCGGGTCCTCGCCGGCCGCGTCGATCTCCCGGGAGACCGTCACGATCAGGTCGTTCGTCGCCTTCTGGATCAGCTGGAAGAGCAGGTCCTGCTTGGACGAGATGTGGTTGTAGAGGGAACCCGCCTCGATGCCGACCCGGGCGGCGAGCTGCCGGGCGCTGGTGGCGTCGTAGCCCTGCAGCGCGAACAGCTCCAGCGCGCTGCGGAAGATCTGCTGCTTGGTGGGCGCCAACCGACCTTCGTCGCCGGCCGCTGCGTTCACGGCGCTCTCGGGCACTGCCACTACCGACCCACCTTCCTCGCGACAGCCCGGCGGGCCCGGCTCCGGCCCGGACTTGCCTCTCCGCAGACGATAGCCGCACCGGCGGGTACACCTGGCCGCATACCGGGCATCGGCACGGCCGGCGCCCGCCGGCCGGTCACCGCCGCCTCCGGTCCAGGAAGGCCTGGATCCGCGCGGCCGTGTCCGCGTCCTCGTACTGCAGTCCCATCGCGATCGCGTCCCCGGTCCGGCGGTGGTCGCCGGCGACCCGCATGAGCTCCTTGGCCAGCGCGACCGCCCGCACCGAGGTCAGGGCCAGCTCGGCGAGCAGCGCGTCCACGGCCGCGTCCAGCTCCTCGACCGCGGCCAGCCGCTGCACCAGGCCGATCCGGTAGGCCTCGTCGCCGTCGATCCGCCGGCCGGTGAGCACCAGCTCGACGGCGCGGGACCAGCCGATCGCCCGGGGCAGCCGCCACATCCCGCCGGCCGCCGGCAGCAGCCCCAGCGTCACCTCGGGCAGCCCCCACAGCGAGCGCGGCGTGCCGATCCGGAGGTCACACGCCAGCGCCAGCTCGCAGCCGCCGCCCAGCGCCGGCCCGTCGACCACCGCGACCGTCGGGTGGGGGTGGTCCTCCAGTCGCTGGAACAGCTCGGCGTTGCGCCGGGCCAGCCCGTCGGCCAGCCGCCGTTCGGCGATCTCGGCCAGGTCGGCGCCGGAGACGAACATGCCCGGCGTGGTGCTGCCGAGCACCAGCGGGACCGGGTGGTCCGCGGCGAGGTCGAGCACGCCCGCGAGCGCGGCCCCGACCTCGCGGTCCCAGGCGTTGCGCACCCCGGGCCGGTTCACCCGGGCGTACACGGCCCGGTCGGTGACCGTCACCTCGAGTACGTCGGTCACGCTGCTCTCCAAACTAACGGTCGTTCACCTAGGATCGAGGGGGCGGCCGGAGGCGCCGGCCCGGGAGGTGTCGGTCGATGCTGATCGCCGTGCTGGGCGCGGGAACCATGGGTGCCGGGATCGCGAACGCGGCCGCGGTCGCCGGCCACGGCGTAAGGCTGTACGACGCGGCGCCGGGCGGCGCGCAACGTGCCCGGGAAGCGGTCCGATCCCGGCTGGAGCGGCTGGTCCGTACCGGCCGGCTGGACGAGGACCAGCGCGCGCAGGCCGTCGCCCGGCTCGCCACCACGCCGACGCTCGAGGCCGCGGTCGACGGCGTGGACGCGGTGATCGAGGCCGTCACCGAGGACATCGCGGTCAAGCAGGAGGTGTTCGCCGCGGTCGCCGCGGCCGCGCCGGCGAGCGCCCTGCTGGCGACCAACACCAGCGCGCTGTCGGTCACCGAGATCATGGCCGCGTTGCCGGATCCCGGCCGCGGCGTCGGCATGCACTTCTTCAACCCGGTGCCGGCGATGCGGCTGTGCGAGATCGTGGTCGGCCTGCGGACGACACCGGAGATCGTGCGGGCCGCCCGCGAGCTCGCGGTCGCGCTGGGCAAGGAGCCGGTCGTGGTACGGGACTCCACCGGCTTCGTCACGTCCCGGATCAACGTGGTGATCGGCAACGAGGCGATGACCCTGCTGGCCGAGGGCGTCGCGACCGCCGAGGACATCGACACCGCGATCAGACTCGGGCTGAACCACCCGATGGGCCCGCTGGAGCTGGCCGACCTGGTCGGCCTCGACGTCCGGCTGGCCGTGCTCACCGAGCTGCGCCGGGTGCACGGCGACAAGTACCGCCCTGCGCCGCTGCTGGAGACGCTGGTCCGCGCCGGCCGGCTGGGCCGCAAGACCGGCGCCGGGATCTACGCGTACGACGAGGAAGGCGCCCGCATCCCCGGCTCGGCGGTCTGGCCGCCGGCGACCTGAGCCGCCGTCCACCCCACGCACCCGGCTACGGATGGCCGGTGTGTGCGGACTCGCCCACCGACAGCCAGCGGTCCTGCAGGTCGGTACGCCCGGCGAACTCGGCCGCCGGGCTCGAGTGCACGACCGTGCCGCTGTCCAGCACGTACACCCGGTGGGACAGGCCGAGCACGAGGTCGAGGTTCTGCTCGGCGATGACCACGGTGACCCCCGTCCGCTCCGGCAGCGCGGCGATAGCGGTCTCCAGCTCCGCGACCACGACCGGCGCCAGCCCCTCCATCGGCTCGTCCAGCAGCAGCAGCCGCGGCCGGCTGACCAGCGCGCGGGCGATCGAGACCGCCTGCTGCTGGCCGCCGGACAGGCCGCGGCCGTCCTTGTCGAGCAGGTCGCCGAGCATCGGCAGCAGGTCGACCACCTCGTCGACGGCCAGCGGGCTGCGGCCGCGGGCCGCCGACCGGCCGAGCTCCAGGTTCTCCCGTACGGTCAGCCCGCCGAAGACCCGCCGGTCGTCGGGCACCCAGGCCATCCCCCTCCGGGCGCGCCAGGTCGCCGAGCGGGAGCCGACCGGGTCCCCGAAGTACGAGACCGTGCCGCTGCACCGGACCTCCACGCCCATCAGGCTGAGCAGCGTGGTGGTCTTGCCGGCGCCGTTGCGGCCGAGCAGGCCGACCACCTCGCCGGCGGCCGCCTGGAGGCTCACCCCGAACAGCGCCTGGGCCCGGCCGTACCAGGCGCGCAGGTCCTGCACGGCGAGCGCGGTCCCGGCTCGCTCGGCCACCTCGGTGTCCGGCACGGCTCAGCCCTCCCCCGCCGGCGCGGCGGCCGGCGTGATCGCGTGCTTGTCACCGAGGTAGACCCGGCGGGTGACCTCGGCCGCGGCCACCTCCTCCGGGCTGCCGCTGAGCACCACCTTGCCCAGCGAGAGCAGCACGACGGTCTCGGCCAGCCCGAACACCACGTCCATGTCGTGCGCGGTGAGCAGCACGGTCAAGTCCTGGTCGGCCGCCCGCAGCGAGCCGATCAGCCGGATGAACGACTGCGCGTCCTCCCGGCCCACGCCGGCGGTCGGCTCGTCCAGCAGCAGGATCCGCGGCCGGGCGGTCAGCGCCAGCGCGATCTCCAGCCGCTTGCGCTCGCCCTGCGCCAGCAGCGCCGCGGTCCGGTCCGCCTGCCGGCCGAGGCCGACCAGATCGAGGCCGGCCCGGGCGCGCTCGACCACCCGCCGGTTGCCGCGCGGCTGGTCGGTGACCCGCAGCGCGGCCTTGTCCGCGGCCCGGACGGCGATGACGCTGTTCTCCAGCGCGGACAGCCGCTCGAACACCCGCGCGGTCTGGAACGTGCGGCCGAGCCCGAGCCGGGCGCGGCCGGACGCGGTGACCCGGCTGACGTCCTGCCCGGCCATCAGCACCCGGCCGGTGTCCGCGGCGAGGTCGCCGGCCACGATGCCGAACAGCGTCGACTTGCCGGCGCCGTTGGGTCCGATCAGCGCGGTCAGCCCGCCGTGCGGGACGACAAGGTCGACCCCGTCGACCGCCCGGTACTGCCCGTACGACTTGGCGACGCCGACCAGTTCGATGGCGGCCGGTGGCGCGGTCATCGGGGCCCCTGCCCGCGATCGGGACCGGTGCGCACCGGCTGCGGGGCCGGGGCCGCCGAATCACCGTCCCTAGTGGACTCCGTCGGGCCGGCCGCGACGGAGCTGCCGATGCCGCGGGCGGTCCTGGCCCGCCGGATCAGCGCGCCGAGCCGGTCCGGCGCGACCGAGCCGAGGATGCCGTCCGGCACGACCAGCACGATGACCAGGAAGACCGCGCCGATCAGCAGGTCGGACAGCGCCCCGGTCTGCAGGAAGGCGTTCTGCACCCAGATGAACACGGCCGCGCCGAGGAACGGGCCCCAGAACCGGTACCGGCCGCCGAGCAGGCACATGATCACCACGTTGCCGGAGACGGTCCAGAACAGCAGGTCGGCCGAGACCGTGCTCTGCACCTGGGCCAGCATCGCGCCGGCCAGACCGGCCAGCCCGCCGGCGACGAGGAACGCGATGGCCTGCGCCCGGCGTACCGGGATGCCGACGATCGCGGCCTTGGTCTCGTCGTCCCGTACCGCCCGCAGCGACATCCCGAACGAGGACTCGCTCAGCCGCCACAGCACGACCATCGCGATCGCCACGACCGAGGCGACGTACCAGCTGAACGCCTGGTAGCTGGTGAGGTCCTGGCCGAGCACCGAGGTCACCGTGATGCCGGAGAGCCCGGTCTCGCCGCCGAGCCGGCGGTTGGTGAACACCAGCTGGTAGATGATCTGCGCGACGATCAGCGTGATCATCGCGAAGGTGATGCCCGAGCTGCGCCGGAGCAGGATCAGCAGCGGGATGCCGAGCACGACGCCGGCGCCGAGCCCGACCAGCAGCGCCAGCAGCGGCGGCACGTCCTGCTCGCGCAGGAACGCGACCATGTACGCGCCGGTGCCGAAGAACGCGGCCTGCCCGAACGAGGCCCGCCCGACCCAGCCGAACAGGATGTTGGTGGAGCTGGCGAACAGGCCGTAGATGAGGATCAGCGACCACGTGTAGACGTCGGCACCGCCCAGCACCGAGACCGCGATCGCGTTGGCGACGATGATCACGACCGCCGGCAGCGGCCAGGACCACCGGGTCCAGCCGCGGATCCGGGAGAGGCCGGGAAGCCCGGTCGCCACCGGGACGGGTGCGTCAGGCAACCTGCTCACGCTCCTCGGCCGGCCGCAGGTTCCTGATCCAGGCCCGGAGCAGGAGCAGCACGCCGATGACGACGTAGGTGGCGTAGCCGAAGAAGCTCGGCGCGTAGTTCACGACCAGGCTCTGCGCGACGCCGAGGATGATCGCGGCGACCAGCGCGCCGCTGATCGAGCCGGCTCCGCCGATCAGCACGATCGCGAAGCAGGGCACGATGAACGACAGCGAGAGCCCGGCGTCCACCGAGACGCTCGGCGCGACCAGGCCGCCCGCGAGCCCCGCCAGCAGACCGCCGATCGCGACGACGCCGGTGCCGACCAGCGACGCCTTGATGCCCAGCGCGGCGGCCATGGACCGGTCGAACGCGACCGCCCGCGCCTTGCGGCCGAAGTCCGTCCGGCGCAGCAGGAACCACAGCCCGACCGCGACGAGCAGGCCGATGGCGATGAGCATCACGTCGTAGGTCGTGATCGACGCCGGCCCGAGCGCGATCTGCTTCGACAGCGCCGTGGGCATGGTCAGCGACCGCGGGGTGACGCCCCAGACCTGCTCGGCCACGCCGACCAGCAGCAGCAGCAACGCGAACGTGCCGAGCAGTCCGATGATCTCCTCGCGCTTCTGCAGCCGGCGAAACACCACGAGATCGCAGACGACGGCGACCGCGGCGATCGCGACCGCGGCCACCACGACCGCGCCGAACAGCGTCCAGCCGCCGGAACCGCCGCCGAACCAACCGGCGGCGGACACCGCGACGAACGCGCCGAGCATGAAGAACCCGCCGTGGGCGAAGTTGAGGATGCCCATCACGCCGAAGATGAGGGTCAGGCCGCTGGCGATGAGGAACAGCGGCACCCCGGTCGAGAGCCCGGACAGCAGGGCGCTCAGGAACTGCCCCATCGGCCTCCTCCTTCGTGGTCCGCGCGGTGTCCCGGCGCCCGCCGCCGGTGCCGCACCGGCCGCCGCCGCCAGGCAGCGGCGGCCGGGCAGCGGCGACCGGCCCGGGCGGTCAGGGACCGGTACCGGTGATCTTGTTGTCGTGCGAGACCGTGTAGTACTTGGTGATCTTCAGGCCCTGTGGCGCCGACTTGTCGCCGACCGACTGGAACACGACCACGTCGTGCTCGCCCTCGTGGGTGTCCGGGTTGACGGTGAGCTCACCGGTCGGGCCGCTGACGGTCAGCCCGGGCAGCGCCCCGTTGATCTTGTCGACGTCCGTGCTGCCGGCCTTCTCGATCGCGCCGGCGAGCATCTTGACGCCCATGTAGCCCTCCCACGACCAGGCCGTCGGCGGCCGGCCGTTGGCGAGCTTCTCGTACGCCTGCACGAACTTCGTGTTCTCCGGCGAGTTCGACGCGCCGTACTCGTAGTCGTAGGCGTCCCAGACCGGCGGGGTGGTGCCGCCGAGCTCCCAGGCACCCGGCGCGTACCCGCCGGAAGTCGCGATCGCGGCGTACTTCGTGGTCAGGCCCAGCGGTGCCGCCTGCTTGAGGAACGAGGTGGTTCCGGCACCGTAGGTGGACAGCCACAGCACCCGGTCCGGATACTTCGGCTGGGGCAGCGCCCGGGCCATCGCCGCGACCTGCGCCCGGTAGTCGACCGAGGTCAGCGGCACCCACTGCTGCTGTTCCTTCTGCAGCTGGACGTTGTTCGCGCCCATCTCCTTGACGAACAGGTCGTAGAGCTCGTGCCCGACCACGTAGTCGTAGCCGAACGCGTCGACCGTCTTCAGGGCCGGATACTCCTTGGCGATGATCTGCGCGATGGCCGCGGACATCTGCGTGTTGTGCGCTGTCACGCCGTAGAAGTTCTCCGCCTTGCGGTCGGTGCCGACCAGAGCGTCGGCCGAGCAGGTGGTGCCGATGAACACGCCCTTGAGCTGGTCGACGACCGGCGCGACGGCCAGGCACACCGCGCTGGACAGCACGCCGACGACGACCTTCTGCCCGGACGAGATCGCCTTGCGGGCGAGCTGCGTGCCGGTGGTCGGGTCGAGCTTGTCGTCGTAGACCTGCATGGCCAGCTTGGTGCTGCCGGCGCCACCGGCGGCGTTGATCTCGTCCAGCGCGACCTGCGCGCCGTTGCGCATGTCCACGCCGGTCTGCGCCAGCGGCCCGGACAGCGGCGTGAGGAACGCGAACGTGTACGTCCCGCCGCTCCCGCCACCGCCACCGCTGCCGTCGTCGCCACCACAGGCGGCCGCCGCGAGCACGGCGGCGGACGCGGCGGCGAGCAGGACTCGGCGCCCGCCGGCCCGCCTCCTGACTGCGGTCATCGGCGTCTCCTTCCCTCGTCGTCACGTCGTGGGTCGATCCGTCGGTCGGCACCGCGCATCCGCCGCTCGATCTCGGCCGGTCCGCCCGGCGGGGGCGGCATCGCGCCGGCATCCGGCGGCTGCCAGGGCAGCTCGGCGCGCAGCGTGGCCAGGCTGCGCACGTCGGCCAGCGCACCGAGCAGCGCCCGGGTCGGGATCATCAGCGGCAGCCCGCCGCGGGCGTGCCGGTCCAGCGCCTCGGCCGGCCGCAGCCAGCGGGCGGCCGACGCTTCGGTGCGGGCCCGCACCGGCCGCTGGCCGGCGGGCAGCGCGGCCACGAAGAAGTACGTGTCGAAGCGGCGCGCGGGCACCCAGGCCGGGGTGATCCAGCGCGACCACGGCACCAGCAACCGCGCGTCCAGTCGGAGTCGCTGCTCGTGCAGGACGTCGGCGAGCCGGAGGGTCCCGGCCCGCAGCGCGGTCCGCAGCCGCACCCGCCGGCCGGCCGGCAGTGCCGGCACCCGATCCGACGGGTCGGTCGCCAGCAGCACCGCGGTCTCCTCGAACACCTCGCGCACCGCCGCGGCGAGCACCCGTTCGACGTCCATAGTGGACAGACCGGTCGGCGCCCAGGCACTGCGGTCGGTGGTGGCAGGCGTCGTCGGCGACGCGGTCGTGGCGTCGAGCGGGTCGACCGACCCGCCCGGCACGACCCAGACGCCCGGCGCGAACGTCATCGTCGGCGGCCGGCGCATCAGGTACACCTCGGGGCCACCGGTCGCGTCCCGGACCAGGGCCACGGTCGCCGCCAGGCGGGGGACGACCGGCTCTCGCGGTGCACCACGCTCGCTCCCGGCGTCGCTCGTAGCCGCAATCGCCATCAGCAGTGGCTCCAATGTGACTTACAAACGTTCGCTAGTGACGTTAACGTGTGGGCCACAGCACGTCAACGGCTACGGCCAAGGCCGGCGAGGAACGTCCGGCGCGCGTCGCGGGTCTCCTCGTCGCCCTCGTTGAACCAGACGTCCATCCACTCCTGCCGCAGCGCCGCCGCCAGGTCCTGGCCGGCCGCGTCGCGCACCATCGTGCGGGCGATCCGCTGGGTCCGGCTCGGCAGCGCGGCCAGCCGGGTCGCCAACTCCTCCGCCACCGACACCGCCTGCCCTGGCGGCGTCAGTCGCTGCACCAGGCCGATCGACCTCGCCTCGGGCGCCGGCAGCCGTTGTCCGAGCAGGATCAGCTCGTTGGCCCGGTGCCGGCCGATCGAGCGGGCCAGCAGCCAGCCGAGACCGACGTCCGGGACCAGGCCGCGGCTGACGAACGGCGGCGCGAAGAACGCGTCCGCCGCGGCGACGACGAGGTCGCAGGACAGCGCGAGGCCCCAGCCGCCGCCGACCGCGCCGCCCTCGACCGCGGCGACGACCGGCATGCGCGCCTCGACCAGCGCCAGCACGGCGCGGCCGACCAGGCCGAGGGAGCGGTCGGCCGGGCCAGGGCGGTGGTGCTTGAGGTCGAAGCCGGCGCTGAAGAAGCCGCCGTCGCCGCTGAGCACCAGCGCGCGCAGGTCGCGGTCGCGGCCCGCCGCCGCGACGAGCTCGGCGAGCCGGGCCCAGTCCTGCTCGCGCAGCGCGTTGCGGACAGCGGGGCGGGCCAACCGCAGCACGCCGACGGCGCCGCGCCGGTCCAGCAGCACGCCGTCGTCGGCGGACCATCCCAGCTCCCAGCCGGCGCCGGCCCCACCGCCATTCCCCGGCAGCCCAGCCGCCGATCCGGCCGGGGGAACGTCGGCGGCGGGGGCAGGGCCGCCGGCGTCCGGTCCCGGGTTCACCGCGGGGCGCACGCCGAGACCAGCGCGAGCCCGGCGGCTTCCACCTCCTCGGCCGTGCAGTCGGTGCCGACGAGCTGGAAGACGAGCTCCTCGATGCCGTGTGCGGCCAGCCGCTCCTCCAGCTTCGGCAGCCTGGAACGCACCTGGACCGCCGTACCGGTCAGGGTGAGGTCGTCGACGACGTGGTCGGGCACCTCGCGGGCGACCCGGCCCCAGTCCTGGTACCGGGTCTCGGTGGCCAGCTCGCGGACCCGGGCCGCCACGTCGCCCCAGCCGCCGTGCTCGGCGACCGTGCGGTAGCTGGGCGTGGACAGGTAGAACGCCAGCTGCAGCCTGGCCGTCTGCCGGGCGACCTCCTCGTCCTCGTCGACGCAGGCGATGTACCAGCAGGCCAGCGTGGGCTTGCGGTCGTTGCGCTCGGCGCCCTCGGCGAGCGCCGGCATGGTGACCTCTTCCAGGTAGCCCGGCGCGGCGGCGAGCGAGTGGATGCCGACACCGTCGCAGACCGTCGCGCAGTACTTGAGCATGATCCGGTTCAACCCGGACCCGTAGATCGGTACGGGCACGTGCCCGCGGCCCAGCCCGGCCGGCATCTCGACCTGGTAGTACTCGCCCTGGTAGTGCACCGGCTCACCGGACAGCAACGCCCGCACCGCCCGGACGTACTCGACGTACTGCGGGGCAGGGTGCTCCCACGGTGCCGCGTACCGCTTGCGCTGGCCGCGGGTGCCGGCGCCGACCCCGAACAGGAACCGCCCGTCGGTCGCTACCCACGCGTCGGCGATCTGCGCCGCGGCGGCGAGCGGGTGCCGGGTGAACGAGTACGCGATCCCGCTGGCGACCCCGATGGAGGACGTCGCGCAGCCGACCGACACCGCCCGCAGGACCGCGTCCCGGTCCATCGACTCGGTGGTCCACAGCCGGTGGTAGCCGGCCGCCTCCGCCGCCCTGGCGATCGGCACCATCGCCTCGAAGTGCGGGATCGCCGTCACGATCGATCTGTACACAGTGGACTCCTCAGGCCTCGGTCGCGGCGAGCTCGGACTCGGCCCACTCCTGGACCTTCTTGCGCAGCAGCTTGTGGCTGGCGTTGTGGGCGATCTCGGCGGTGAACAGCACCCGGTCCGGCGCCTTGAACCGGGCCAGCTGGCTCCGGCACAGGGCGACGATCTCGGCCTCGCTGATCGCGGTGCCCGGCCGCGGCACGACCACGGCGACCGGCCGGCGACCCCAGCGCGGGTGCGGCAGGCCGACCACGGCGACCTCGACGACACCCGGGTGCGCCGCGATGACCCGCTCGATCTCGCTCGGGTAGACGTTCGCACCACCGGACACGATCAGGTCGCTGCGCCGGTCGACGAGGTAGACGTAGCCGGCCGCGTCGGTCCAGCCCAGGTCGCCGCTGCGGTACCAGCCGTCCCGGACCGCGTCCGCGGTGGCCTTCTCGTTGTTCCAGTAGCCGCTGAACAGCGCCGGGGACGCCAGCACCAGCTCGCCGACGTTGTCCGGACCGGGTGGCAGCGGCCGGCCGGCCGGGTCGAGCACGCGGACCTCGCAGGCCGGCACCGGGCGGCCGACCGAGGCGAAGATGTCGGCGGCGTCCCCGGTCAGATCCGCCTCGGTGGTCGCCGTGACCGGGCCGCCGGAGTTCTCCATCATGCCCCAGATCTCGACGTACCGGCCGCCGGTGGCGGCGCAGACCGCGGCCACCTTGTCCGGCGGGGCCTTCGAGCCGCTGTGCATGATGGTCCGCAGCGAGGCGATCGCGTCCGGCCTGGCCGTCGCCGCCTCGGCGAACTCCAGCATCACCGGCGACGGCAGGTACATGTACGTCGCCCGGATACGCTCCACAGTGGACAGCACCCGCTCGACGTCCCAGCCGTTGGTGAGGTGGATGGTCCCGCCGATGAACAGGTGGGTGAAGATGTCCGCCGGCAGGATCGCCGGGAACGACAGCGACGCGGTCATCAGCCCGGTGCCGTACAGGTGCAGCCGGCGCGCGGTGGCGCTGATCGCGAGGATCTCCCGCAGCGCGCGCTCCCGGATCAGCGCGCCCTTCGGGAAGCCGGTGGTCCCGCTGGTGTAGCCGACCAGCACGTCCTGGTCGTCGACCGGTTGCCGCGCGGTCGGCAGGTCCGGCGCCCCGGCGGCGAGGAAGTCCTCGTACCGGGCCGTCCGGTCGGCACCCGGCTCGCCCAGCGCGACGAGCACGTCCAGCTCGTGGTCGGTCGCGGCCAGCGCCGGCGCGACCCGCTCGGCCAGCCCCTGGCTGGTGACCAGCGCGCGGGCGCCGACGTCGGTCAGCACGTAGGCGGCTTCCGGCGCGGCCAGCAGCCGGCCGATCGGCACGCCGACCAGCGACGCCTTCGCCGCGGCCAGGTAGACCTCGACCGTCTCCGGCACGTCCTCCATCCACACCGCGACCCGGTCGCCGGGGGCCAGACCGGCGCCGAGGAACGCGTTGGCCAGCCGGCTGGTTCGCTCGTCCAGCCGCGCCCGGGTCAGGCTGCGGCCGTCGGCGCCGACCAGCACCGGCCGGGCCGGCGCCTGGCGGGCCAGTCGGTGCACCAGGTGCCCTACGTAGGACGGCATGAGCGCTCCCTCCGGCGGTCGGTCAGTTGCCGCGGTTGGCCAGGAAGGCGGACGAGGCCTCGTTGGCCTCCTTGGTGGTGGACAGCCGCTCGGTCAGCGTCTGCTCGTACGTGTAGCCCTCGAACAGCGAGAGGTTGCCGAGCTCGAGGTGGTTGAAGCCCTCCTTGGCCAGCCTGATCGCGGTCGGGTTCTTGCCGGCGATCTCGCCGGCCAGCTCGAGCGCGGCCTTCTCGGGCTCGTCGACGACCTGAACCGCGCCGTACGGGGCCAGCTGCTCCGCGGTGAGCCGGCGCCCGGTGTACTGCATGACCCGGGCCTGCTGGGGGCTCACCAACCGCATGAGGAACTTCGCGCCGCCGAGCACGCCGACGTTGATCTCCGGCAGCCCGAACGTCGCGCCCGGCGCGGCCAGGACCGCATCGCAACTGGCGACGATGCCGACGCCGGAACCGAGCGTCGCGGACCGCACCGCGGCGATCACCGGCCTGCTGCAGCGGAAGATCGCGTGGAACGCGGCGTGCGCCTTGCGGGCGTGCCGACCGGCCCAGGCCGGGTCGTCCTGGTGCTGGTTGGCGAAGTCGCGCACGTCGGTGCCGGCCACGAACGCGCGGTCGCCGGCCGCGGACAGCACGATCGCCCTGGTGTCCGCGTCGAAGGACAGCTCGTCGAAGCACTCACCCAGGCCGGCATACGCGGCCTCGTTCATCGCGTTCACGGGCGGGCGGTCGATCACGACCCGGGTGACCCCGTCGCCGCTTCGGAAGACCTGCAGTGCGCCGTCGCCGAAGCTGAGGTCGGGCGCGCCGGTCATGCCGTCACCGGGTCGAGCGCACCGGCCAGCGCGACTACGTGCCGCAGGCGGTAGTGCAGATCGACCTCCCAGGTGAAGCCCATCCCGCCGTAGACCTGGATGGAGCGCTCGACGACCGACCGGGCCCGGGCGAAGCCCTCGGTCACGGCCGGGCCGACCAGCCCGGGGTCGTCGGCCTGCAGCGCGGTGAGCACCAGGCTGCGGCCGATCTCGACGTCCCGATGGCTGTCGGCCAGGTGGTGCTGCACCGCCTGGAACGAGCCGATCGGCCGGGTGAACTGCTGCCGGGTCAGCGCGTGCCCGATCCCATCGGCCAGCGCGCGGGCCGCGGTCCCGATCGCCTCGGCCATCCCGACAGCCCGGGCGGTCGCCAGCTGCCCGGCGGTGAGCGGGCTCGGTTGGTCCACAGTGGACACCGGGTAGCTCGGCGCCCAGGAGTCGACCGGGCCGGCCGCCGGGACGCCGGGCCAGCCGGACACGGTGATCCCGGGCCAGTCCGCGAACGGGACGTACGAGCCGCCGCCCGGGGCCGGCAGCGCCAGCGTCAGCGCCGCGCCGGTGGGCGGGTCGGCGAACCCCCACCGCCGGGCCAGCACGGTCGGCACGAACGGGACCGGGAGCGCGACCCGGCCCCACTGCTCGGCCACGTGGCAGAGGTCCAGATCGGACAGCCCGCCGTCGGCCTCCGGCTCGGCGCCGACCAGCGGCCACTCGCCGGCCACCAGCGCATCCCAGTACGCCGCGCGGGTCGCCGCGTCGGCCTCGAACGACCGGCCGCGGGACTCGGCCAGGTCTGCGGTCAGCTCGCCAAGACCGGCCGCGATCTCCTCGGCCTCCTTCGCCACCAGCACCTGCATGCGTGCCTCCTCTACCGGGACCGGGGCAGGCCGAGCACCCGCTCGGCGATGATGTTGCGCTGGATCTCCGAGGTGCCGGAGTAGATGGTCGACGCCCGCGAGGACAGGTACTTGAACCGCCACTGGTCGCGGTGCTCGGCGCAGCCGCTGCCGAGCCCGGCCGCGGTCATGTCCTGCCAGAGCTCGCTCCAGTAGAGCTTGAGCACCGACATCTTGTGGAACCAGTGGGCGTCGCCGGCCGACTGGCTCTCGATCGCCCGCATCACCTGCCAGCGCAACGCCTCGACCAGGGTGAGGAACCGGGCCGCCCGCTCGTCTGTCCCCTGTAGACAGTGACCGAGCAGCTGTGCGTCCTCGAGCAGCTCGACGTACTTGTTCGCGCCCTCGACGGCGCCGCGCTCGCTGGTCAGCAGCGTCATCGCGGCCCGCCAGCCGTTGTCGACGCCGCCGAGCACGTTCTCGGCCGGGACCACCACCTCGTCGAAGAACGTCTCGGAGAACTCGCTCATCCCGGAGATCTGCTTGATCGGACGTACGGTCACGCCGGGCTGGTCCATGTCGACCAGCAGCATGGTCAGGTTGTGGTGGCGGGCCTCGGCCGGCCCGGTGCGGGCCAGCAGCACGCACCAGCCGGCCCACTTGGCGAAACTGGTCCACGTCTTCTGCCCGCTGACGACGAACCGGTCGCCGTCCCGGGCCGCGCGGGTGGCCACCGCGGCGAGGTCGGAACCCGCGCCGGGTTCGGAGAAGCCCTGGCACCAGACCTGCTCGCCGGTGAGAATGCCGGGCAGGAACCGCTCCCGCTGCTCGTCGGTGCCGTGCACCAGCAACGTCGGCCCGACCAACAGCCGGCCGACCCGGCCGAAGCCCTCGGGCGCGTGGTGGCGCGCGGACGCCTCGTAGAACAGATACTCCTCGACCGGGCCGGCGCCCCGGCCGCCGAACCGGGTCGGCCAGGTCAGCCCGGCCCAGCCCGCGTCGTACAGGGTCCGGTCCCAGTCCCGGCGCAGCGCGACCACGGCCTCCTCGTCGAGGCTGCGCCGGTCGTTCCGCCAGACCTCGGGCACGTTCGTCGCGAACCACTCGTCCAGCGTCGCCCGGTACGCCGCGGCGTCCGGGCTGCCGAAGCTCGACAGCACCACCATCACCCCGTCTCCTCGAACAGCTTGCGCACCTCGGGCCGGGCCACCTTGCCGGCCACCGTCCTCGGCAGCTCCGGCACCATCAGCACCCGGACCGGCTTCTTGAACCCGGCCAGCGTCGACCGGCAGTACCCGACCACGTCGTCCGGCCCGAGCCGCGGGGACCCGGCGCTCGGCACCACCGCGGCGACCACGGCCTGGCCCCAGCGCTCGTGCGGCACCCCGACCACGGCGACGTCGGCCACCCCGGCCAGCCCGCGCAGCACCCGCTCGACCTCGCTGGGGTAGACGTTCATGCCGCCGGAGACGATGAGGTCGTCGCGCCGGTCGACGATCCGCACGTACCCGTCCGGGTCGACGGTCGCCAGGTCGCCGGAGTGGTAGACGCCGCCGCGCAGCGCCCGCTCGCTCGCCGCCTCGTTGCGCCAGTAGCCGGCCATCAGCGCCGGGCCCTCGATGGTCAGCTCGCCGACGCTGGTGCCGTCCCGGGGCAGCTCGGCGCCGCCCGGGCCGACCGCCCGCACGACCGTGCCCGGCACGGCGGTGCCGACGGTCTCCATCAGCTCCGGCTCGCCGGCCAGCGCCCTGGCGTGGTCGCGGGCGGAGGTCGCGGTGGCCAGGCCGCCGGAGTTCTCGGTCATCCCCCAACCCAGCACCAGCCGGCCGGACAGGCTCTCGTTGAGGTCGACCAGCTTGTCCGCCGGCACCTTGCCGGCGCCCTGCAGCACCGAGGACAGCGTGCCGATCCGCTCCGGGTGCCGGCGGAACGCGGCCGCGTACTCGTCCACCATCGGCGGCGGTACGGACAGGTAGTCGGCCCGGTGCTCGGCCGCCTGCCGGGTCACCGCATCGGCGTCCCTGGTGCCGCCGAGCACCACGGTCCCGGCCAGGAACAGGTGGGTGAGGATGAACGCCGGCACGGTCGCGGTGAACGACATCGACCCGGTGTAGAGCCCGACGCTGCCCATCGGCAGCCGGTAGACCAGCGCGTTGCTGCGGTTGATGTTGAGCAGGCCGCGGTGGGTGATCTCGGCGCCCTTCGGGAAGCCGGTGGTGCCGCTGGTGTACCCGAGCAGCATGAGGTCGTCGACCCCGGGCGGCGGTCCCGGCCGCCCCGCCGCCCCCTCCCGCAGCCGCTCGTACGGCAGCGCACCGGCGATCCGCGCACCGCCAACCTCGACCACCCGCACCCCGTCGTCCAGGCCGAGCCGGTCCACCTCGGGTGCGAGCGCCGAGTCGACGGCGAGCATCCGGGCGTCCGCGTCGGCCAGCAGGTAGCCGGCCTCGGCGGCCAGGAAACGCTCGTTCACCGGCACGATGGCGATCCCGGCCTTGGCCGCCGCCAGGTAGAGCTCCAGGTAGGGCAGGCAGGTCCGCAGCCAGCAGGCCAGCCGGTCGCCGGGGCGCAGGCCGAGCCCGAGCAGCGCATTGCCGACCCGGTCGGTGACCTCGTCCAGCTCCGCGTACGTCAGCGCGCGATGCTCGGGCACGCTGACGACCGCGGTCCGACCCGGCGCGGTGGCACGGGCACGGGCCAGGTAGTCGCCGATCGGGTAGTCACGCGCGGGCGGCCGGGGCATGTCCCTAAGCGCCCTCGGCCTTGAACTTCTGGATGGCGTCCTTGAGCCCGAGCTCGCGGATGGTCGCGGTCAGCCGCTCGACCGCGGCCGAGTAGTGCAGCAGCGCGTCGGTCTCCGCGCCCATCGGCGCGATCGTCCGGAAGCCCTGCACCTCGGCCACCCGGTTCACGGCCAGCTTCTTCATCCGCAGGATCTCCGACGGGATCCGGCTGATCTCGGTGGCCAGCGCCCGGACGTTGTCCAGCAGCTCGTCGGCCGGCACCGCGTAGTTGGCCCAGCCCCACTCCGACGCGGTGGTCCCGGAGATCTGGCTGCCGGCCACGAACGACATCTGCTTGGCCCGCTTCGGCCCGACCAGCGGTGTCCACAGTGGAGTGATGTAGCCGCCGCCGATCGGGATCGACGGCAGGCCGATCTTGGCGTCCTCGGCGACCACGGTGATGTCGGTGAACACGCACAGCTGGGTCGCACCGGCCAGGCAGTAGCCGTGCACCGCCGCGAGCACCGGCTTGGGGTGGTCCCAGATCTTCATGAACCGGGCGATGTTGCGCTCCAGCCGGGCGTGGTCGTAGGTGATGTCGCGTTCCAGCCCGACCTCGGTCTCGTCCCGCTCGATGTCGTAGCCGGTGGAGAAGGCGCGGCCCTCGCCACGCAGGATGATCACTCTGGTCTGCTCGTCGTCGACGAGCCGGTCCAGCGCGTCGGACAGCTCGTCCAGCAGCGCGACGTTCATCGCGTTGAGCCGGTGCGGCCGGTCGAGCACGAGCCAGGTCAGCTGGTCCTCGCGCTCGATCCTGATGTTCTCGTACCCGGTCTCCAGCGGCGGGGCCTGCGTATCGGTCACGTCGGTCTCCTTCGGGCTGCGGTCAGATCAGGGCCAGCGCGTTCCCCGGCGAGCCGACGCCGCGCGGGAGGTAGAGCGGGACGCCGACGAACAGGAACTCCCACCGGCCCGCGGCGGCGAGCGCGTCGCGCAGCTCGTCGAGCACGAACAGCTCACCCAGCGCGAACCCGAGCAGCGGGATCAGCCGGCGGTGCAGCGAGCCGACCTTTGGGTCACCCGGGGAGACCTCGATCGCCGGGTTGTCGGCGACGATCGCGGCGACCCTCGTGTCCCACAGGTAGCGGGACATCGCCTCGTCGGCGGCCAGGCCCGGGAACGACATCTGCTCGCGCAGCTGTTCGCGCTGCTGCGGCGACCAGCCCTGGTAGGTGCCCATCCAGCCGGTGCGCACGCAGACGATGTCGCCCGCCCGGCGCTCGACCCCCTGCGCCTCGGCGACCTCGGCGAGCAGGTCGGCCGGCAACGACGTGTTGACGGTCGGCTCCAGCGGCTGTCCCTGCGCGCGCAGGTGCGCGTCGACGTCGAGCAGCACGCCGCGGCCGACGATGCCGGTGGCCCAGTTGTCGATGCCGAGCCGGTCGTGCGTGTCCGGGTCGCCGGTCTCCCCGCCCCAGAAGCCGAACTCGCGGCAGCGCACGTGCCGCAGCGAGTCCCACTGCGTCGACGCCTGCGGGTAGAAGTCGTCCAGCCGGTCGTCCCAGTTGTTCCGGTCCGACGCGTAGATCTCGTGCTGCAGCGGCTTGCGGCCGTACAGCGGCGGGTCCGGCTCGGTCAGCGGCAGGTCCAGCCGGATCGACCGGCCCTCGGTCACCGTGGTGGCGGCGGCGGCCCGCGCCCGCGGGGTGATGAAGTTGATCGTCCCGCGCTGGTCGTCCGGGCCGAACACGCCCCAGGCGTGCCGCAACCCGAGCTTCTCGATCAGCGGGAGATCGTCGAACGCCGGCACCGGACCAGTCACGCGCACGCTCCCCGAGCATCGGACGTCCCCGCACCGGCGGGGTCACTTACGAACGCTCGTTCACATTACGACAGGGCGTGGGGGCGGTCAACGACTCGGGCGGCCGGCTCGGGTGGTCAACGACTCGGCCAGCGGCGCGGGCGGTCAACGACCCGGCCGGCCGTCCGGGCGGTCGACGACCCGGCCGGCCGCTCGGGTGGTGCCCCTCACCTCGTCAGCCAGGCAGCTGGGGCAGGATCGCCGCGGTGATCGCCAGCTCGCCGGCCGCCGTCGGGTGGAACGGGGCGGTATCGCGCATGCCCTGGACCCACGGCTGGTCCGTGCACAGCTCGTGCCCGTCGAACCGGGGCTGCACGACCGTGAACCCGAAGGCCTCGGCACCCTGCTCGAGCACCGCGTTCATCCGGGCCAGCTCGACCCGCAGCGGCTGGATCTTCTTCTTGACCTTGTCGCCCTGGTTGTCCTTGCCCGGGTCCGGCCCGAACCCGTAACCCGGCGGGCCGCCCGCCTCGGCCTGCGGATCCTGCAGCGCCGGGCAGTCGAAGCTCGATCCCAGCGGATCGTAGTACTTGGTGACGATCACCTGCGGGTGCGTCGGCAGGTCGGACAGCTGCTGCAGGAGCTGGGCGTACTGGATCTTGAACGCGTCCAGCCGGCTCTGGAACAGCTTGTTGCTGGCCTCGTCATCGCAGCGGGGCAGGCCGTAGCAGTAGCGCAAGAAGTCGGACCAGCCGACGTCGTTGGCCCCGATGCTGACCACGACGACCTTCGCCGACTGCACCGAGCGCAGCACACCGACCTGCGGCGGCAGCGTCAGGCCGGCCGCCGGCTGCGGCCCGAGCAGGCCGCTGGCCACGGTGGCCGAGCTGCAGGCCAGGTTGAGCACGCTCACCCCGGCGATCGACTGCAGCGAGGTCGCGTACGCGTCGGCGGAGCGCTGGCAGGCGTTGTCCTCCCTGGTCGGCTTCCGGATCGGGGTGTTGCCGATGCCGGCCGCCGTGGAGTCACCGATCACGACCACGTCGGTGTCCGCCCGCTCCGGTCCGACCGCCGCCGGCAGCGGGGCAAGGTTGGCCGCCCCGACCAGGTCGGACAGCGAGGTCACCGAGCCCAGCTGGTGCACCGCGGTGCGCACGGTCAGGGCGGTGAAGCCGAGCGTCATGACCAGGGCCGCGGCAACGCTGGCGCCGAACAGGCCGAGGTGCACCGCCCGGCTGCGACCGTGGTCCCGGCCGAGCAGCGCGACCGCGCCCGCGGTCACGAGGTAGAGCCCGCCGCCGAGCAGGCCGGCGATCGCCACCAGCCAGCCGAAGTAGCGGGTCCAGCCGGCCGCGAGCTCTCGGCCGACCTCGGCCGAACCGGTCGAGACCGTACGGTGGCCGTCGGCCGAGCCGGACTGGATGAACGCGGCTGCGTCGTCGTTGCGGTTGAAGCGCTTCCAGACGATCAGCGGCCGGATCGGGCCGTCGAAGTGCTGGATCGTCTCGACCATGCCCTCGCCGAACAGCTCGGCCTGGCCGGGGCCGGACAGTCCGAGGCTCAGGCTCGGCGGCACCGCGCCGACCGCGACGCTCTGGCCGAACACCGAGACACCGGCCTTCGGCGTGACGGCCAGCGCGAGCGTCATCGCGGCGAGCGCAACGGCCACGACGAGCGCCAGGCGGCCGGCCCAGATCGCCGGCCGCCGGCGGCGCCAGTCCGCGAAGCTCACCCTCCCAGGGTTACATCCCTGCCTGAGCGCCTCAGGCAGGAGCCGGCGTGCCTCGGCGGGAGCACGTCCGCCAGAGACGACAACGCCGCCGCGGCGCGAATGCCACGACGGCGACTGCCGACCGTGTCGAGCTAGCCCTAATCCTCCACCTTGGTCGGACCGCCCTCGAGCAGCCCACGCACCTCGGACTCCTTGTAGCGGCGGTGTCCGCCGAGGGTGCGGATCGACGTGAGCTTGCCTGCCTTCGCCCACCGCGTCACGGTCTTGGGATCGACACGGAACATCGTGGCGACCTCAGCTGGCGTGAGCAGTGGTTCGGCTTCGGTTGTCTGGCGCGTGGTCATGGCTCGTCCCTTCCTGCCACGTTGGCCGCTGGACCCCGGTTCGTCCCCCGACCACAGTCCACTATGCACCATTCGACCGCATCGCTCAACGGCCTGCCCGAGTTATACGTTCTCGATCTGTCGGAAACGCCCTGTGCGCCTCAGTTTGACGATTCCACAGAGTAAGCGACACGCCACCGATCGATTACGCGTTCGTACGCAGCCGACGCAAGCTTGGTGTCTCCACGCTGCAGCGCGGCCAGCGCCTCGGCCACGTCGCCGGCCGAGTCGTCGGTGCGCAGGGTCGACTCGGCACACAGGTCGACCAGCCCCAGGTAGTCCAGCTCGACGAGGGAGCGCGGGTGGAACTCCTCCAGCCAGCGCCCGAGCGCCTCGACCGAGGGAACGGTCGGCCCCTCCGGCAGGGCCTTGCGCAACACCTGCAGCGCCCGGGCCACCCGGCGCCGGGCCTTCGCCATCGCCGTGCGGCGGCTGATCGCGACCCCTTCGGTCGCGCCGCCGGCATCACCGCCGGAGCCCCCGAACAAACCACCGAACGAGCCGCCGAACGAGCCGCCGAACGAGCCGCCGAACGAGCCGAACCCGCCGCCGGAGTCGGTCCCCGCCGGGCCGAGCTGCAGCCGCCGCTCCTCCCGGTCGAACAGCACGAACCAGCGCACCGGCACCGACCAGCGGTGCGCCTGCACGTGCGAGCGCCGGGTCGGGTGCTCGTCCAGCCAGCGCTGCTGCTCGGTCGAGGCGAGCTCGACCTCCGCGTCGGGCAGCACGGCGGCGGCCACCTCCGGCGGCAGCACCGAGCGGGTCTCCACCGCCGCCTCCCAGCACCGCAGCTCGGTCCGCAGCGGGCAGATCAGCAACCCCGACTCGCCCCGCAGCACCGCCGCGTGCTCGCCGGCGTCGCCCGGTCGCGGCACCGCGGCCACCCGCCGGCAGGCGCCGACCAGCCCGAGCACCCGCTCGCGCCGGGCGCCGGCCTGCGCCGAGGGCACGGCGGGTGACTGCGCGTACTGCTGCCAGTGGTGCCGCTCCTCCACGTCGAAGGCGGCCAGCGGCTCGTACACGCGCAGTTCTGCGGCGTACGGCGGGGTCACCGTTCGATCGTCGCATGATCGCAACCATCCCGGGAGGCGACGGCGATCTAAGGTGAGCGGCGGAGCCATCGCTCCGCCACCTGCGGCGCGCGGGCGATCCCCGCAACCCGCCCGGAGACGACAGCGGAACCTCACGACCAGGGAGTGCAGCGTGACCGTCTTCGCCACCGACCACGAGGAAGTGGTCTTCTGCCACGACCGGGCCTCCGGCCTGCGCGCGATCATCGCGATCTACTCGACCGCGCTCGGCCCGTCGCTCGGCGGCACCCGGTTCTACCCGTACGAGACCGAGGCCGACGCCTTGGCCGACGTGCTCAACCTGTCCCGCGGCATGGCGTACAAGAACGCGCTCGCCGGCCTCGACCACGGCGGCGGCAAGGCCGTCATCTGGGGCGACCCGACCACGGACAAGACCGAGGCGCTGCTGCGGGCGTACGGACGGTTCGTCGAGTCGCTCGGCGGCCGGTACGTGACCGCCTGCGACGTCGGCACCTACGTGCAGGACATGGACGTGGTCGCGCGCGAGTCCCGGTTCGTCACCGGGCGGTCCCCGTCCGAGGGCGGCGCCGGCGACTCGTCGGTGCTCACCGCCTGGGGCGTCTTCCAGGGGATGCGGGCCTGCGCCGAGCGGCAGTGGGGCACCGCCTCGCTGGCCGGCCGCCGGGTCGGCATCGCCGGGGTCGGCAAGGTCGGCCGGCACCTGGTCGACCACCTGGTCGACGACGGGGCCGAGGTCGTGGTCACCGACGTCTCCGCGGCCGCGGTCGCCGCGGTGGTCGCCAAGCACCCGCGGGTCGGCACCGTCGCCGACGCCGACGCCCTGGTCCGCGCTCCCCTCGACGTCTACGCGCCGTGCGCGCTCGGCGGCGCGCTGTCCGACGCCGTCGTCGACGTGCTCACCGCCCCGGTCGTCTGCGGCGCCGCCAACAACCAGCTGGCCCACCCGGGGGTGGAGAAGATCCTGGCCGACCGCGGCGTGCTCTACGCGCCGGACTACGTGGTCAACTCCGGCGGTGTGATCCAGGTCGCAGACGAGTACCGGGGATACGTGCCGGAGCGGGCGCACGCCAAGGCGACGGCGATCTTCGAGACCACCCGCGGCATCTTCGCCGAGGCCGCGCAGGAGGGCGTCCCACCTGCGGTTGCGGCGGACCGGTTGGCCGAGCGGCGGATGGCCGAGGTCGGTCGGCTGCGCGGGATCCTGGTCCCCGGCCGGGACCACTGATGCCGCCGACGGTCGCTACGCCGCTGGCGAACGTGCCCCAAGGGGGCGAGGCGACTGCGTCGGACGGGCCTCGGTCGCTCCGCTGTCCGGGTGACCTGCGCCGCGTTGCGGGCGCGGCGCCGGTGACGCGACGTGGTACGAGTCGCCCGTGAGTTGTAGCCTGGTGGTACGACGATGACCACACTGTGGGGCCGCCTCGTGCAGGTCGCCCCTTTGTCCTGTGCGAGGGGGTCGAGCCATGGGGCGCGGCCGTGCCAAGGCTAAGCAGCAGAAGGTGGCCCGTGCGCTGAAGTACAGCACGCACGACACCGACCTGACTGCCTTGCAGCGCGAGCTGAGGGGCGAGCCGTCCGCGAATCCGCCGTCGGTGACGGAGGACCACGCGGACGACGCGGACGACGAGTACGACCCCGACGACGACTGGTCTTCCTCGCGCCGCTGACGCCGGGCGTCCGCTAGTCGGGGTGGGTGCCGACCAGCAGGGCCCGGCCGCTGCCGGGAGCGATCTCGCCGGCCACCCAGGCCGGCACGCCGCGGTCGGCCAGCAGTCGGACGGCCGCGGCTCCGTCGGGAAGCACGGCGACCATGCCGACGCCGACGTTCAGCGTGCGCTCGATCTCGGCCGGGGCGACCGGACCGAGCCGGGCGACGAGGTCGAACACCGGCGGCCGGGTCCAGGTCGACCGGTCGACGACCGCGTCCACCGTCGGCGGCAACACCCGGGCCAGGTTGCCGGCCAGCCCGCCGCCGGTCACGTGCGCGTACGCGTGCACCTCGGTCGCCGCGGCCAGCGCCAGGCAGTCCTTCGCGTAGATCCGGGTCGGCTCCAGCAGCTCCTCGCCGAGCGTCCGGCCGAGCTCGGGCACGTGCTCGGCCAGCGACCGTCCGCGGATCACCCGGCGGACCAGCGTGTAGCCGTTGGAGTGCAGCCCGGACGAGCCGAGCGCCACCACGGCATCGCCGGCCCGCACCCGGTCCGGGCCGAGCAGCCGGTCCGCCTCGACCACGCCGACCGCGGTGGCGGCCAGGTCGTACGCGTCCGGCTCCAGCAGGTCGGCGTGCTCGGCCGTCTCGCCGCCGACCAGCGCGCAGCCGGCCAGCGAGCAGCCGTCGGCGACGCCGCGGACGATCTCGGCGATCCGCTCCGGCACCACCCGCCCGCAGGCGATGTAGTCCTGCAGGAACAGCGGTTCCGCGCCGCAGACGACGAGGTCGTCGGCGACCATCGCGACCAGGTCCCGGCCGACCGTGTCGTGCCGGCCGACCGCCTGCGCGATCGCGATCTTGGTGCCGACGCCGTCGGTGCTGGCGGCCAGCAGCGGGCGGCGCCACCGGCCCGGCTCGAACGCGAACAGCCCGGCGAACCCGCCGAGCCCGCCGACCACCTCCGGCCGCCGGGTCCGGGCCACCGCCGAGCGCATCAGTTCGACGGCCCGCTCGCCGGCGTCGATGTCGACGCCGGCCTGCGCGTACGAGATCTCCGGACCGGTCACCGGGGAGCCGGATCGATGAGCCCGAGCCCGAGCTCGTCGAACGTGTCGCCGGCCGGACCGGGCGAGCCGGCGGTGACCGAGCGCTCGATGCCTTCCAGCACGTGCTTGCCGACCAGCTCGGGCGCCGGCAGCGGGATCGGGTAGGTGCCGTCGAAGCAGGCCGTGCAGAGCCGGGACGCCGGCTGCTCGCTGGCGCCGACCAGGCCCTCCAGCGAGACGTAGCCGAGCGAGTCGGCGCCGATGGAGCGGCGCACGCCCTCGACGTCAAGCCCGTTGGCGATCAGCTCGGCCCGGCTGGCGAAGTCGATGCCGTAGAAGCACGGCCACTTCACCGGCGGCGAAGAGATCCGGACGTGCACCTCCAGCGCGCCGGACTCGCGCAGCATCCGGACCAGCGCCCGCTGGGTGTTGCCGCGCACGATCGAGTCGTCGACGACGACGATCCGCTTGCCCCGCAGCACGTCCCGCAGCGGGTTGAGCTTGAGCCGGATGCCGAGCTGCCGGATCGTCTGCGAGGGCTGGATGAACGTGCGGCCCACGTACGAGTTCTTGACCAGGCCGAGCCCGTACGGGATGCCGGACTGCTCGGCGAAGCCGATCGCGGCCGGCGTGCCGGACTCGGGCACCGGGATCACCAGGTCGGCCTCGGCCGGGTGCTCGCGGGCCAGCCGGCGGCCGACCTCGACCCTGGCCGCCTGCACGTTCCGGCCGGCGATCGTGGTGTCCGGCCGGGCCAGGTAGGCGTACTCGAACAGGCAGCCCTTGGGTGTCGGCTGGACGAACCGCTCCGAGCGCAGCCCGTCGTCGTCGATCGAGATCAGCTCGCCCGGCTCGACCTCGCGGACGAACGACGCGCCGACGATGTCCAGCGCCGCGGTCTCGCTCGCCACCACCCAGCCGCGGTCCAGCCGACCGAGGACCAGCGGGCGCACGCCGTAGCCGTCCCGGGCCGCGTAGAGCGTGTGCTCGTCCATGAACACCAGCGAGAACGCGCCGCGCAGCGTCGGCAGCACCTTGACCGCGGCCGCCTCCACCGACAGGTCCGGGTATCCGGTGAGCAGGCCGGTGATGAGGTCGGAGTCGGTGGTCACGCTGGCGTCGGCGACGCCGAGCTTGGCCGCCCGGTCGGCGAGGTCGGCGGTGTTGACCAGGTTGCCGTTGTGGCCGAGCGCGATTCCCGTCCCGGTCCGCGTGGTGCGGAACGTGGGCTGAGCGTTCTCCCAGGTGGACGAGCCGGTCGTGGAGTAGCGGCAGTGCCCGATCGCGATGTGGCCGCGCAGGCTGTCCAGCGTCGGCTCGTCGAAGACCTGGGCGACCAGGCCGAGGTCCTTGTAGACGACGAGCGCCGAACCGTCGCTGACGGCGATCCCGGCCGCCTCCTGGCCGCGGTGCTGCAAGGCGTAGAGGCCGTAGTAGGTGAGCTTGGCGACGTCCTCGCCGGGAGCCCAGACGCCGAACACGCCGCACTCCTCCCGAGGTGGCGACTCCTCCGGCACGCCGCTCACTCTACCGGCCGAACCGGGACGGGCCGGTGTGACGCCCCGCGCACGGCTCCGCACGGCAGCGAAGAAGCCGCGGCCGACCGCTTGGGGGGATGCGGCCGGCCGCGGGGCCCTCACGGTACCTCTGGGCGGGCTACCGCGCCCACCTCGCGATCACCGGCGCTGCTCAGAACAGCGGAAGCCAGCCGGTCAGATCGGCCCGCTCGCCGCTGGCCCGGACGGCTCCGCCGGCCACCGCCTCGCGCCAGTCCAGCCGGCCGGCGGCGAGCCGGATCCAGGTCAGCGGGTCGGTCTCCACCACGTTCGGCGGGGTGCCGCGGGTGTGCCGCGGGCCGGCCACGCACTGCACGGCCGCGTACGGCGGGATGCGCAGCTCCAGCGACCGGCCGGGGGCGCGGGTGGCCAGCAGGTCGGCGCAGGCCTGGGTGACCAGCCGCAGCGCCGGCCGGTCCAGCTCCACGGCGACCCGCTCGGGCAGCGACCGGGACAGGTCGTCGGCGTGCACGACCATCTCGATCGCCCGGGTGACCAGCCAGTCGGCCGGGGTGAGCGGGCCGCGCGGGCCGGCCACCGCGCGGGTCACCGGCGGGTCGGCCACGGCCGCGGCCGCCGCCTCGCGCTCGGCGTACAGGCCGGCGAGGACGTCGGCCGGGTCCCGGCCGGCGGTGCCGGACAGCTCCCGTTCGAGCACCTCCGGCCCGGCAGCCGCGTAGGCGGCGACGTAGCGGTCGAGGCCGATCGGCTTGTCCGGGCTCGGGTCGGCCAGCACCGTGTGCGTCGCCCGCAGCGACATGGCCAGGTGCTGGGCCAGCTCGGCGATCGTCCAGCCGGGCAGCACCGACGGCGTGCGCCAGGCCGACGGCGGCAGGCCGGACAGCCAGGCCGCGATCAGGTCGGCCTGGGCGATCACCGCGCGACCGGCCTGCCCCGGATCGACCCGCCTGGCCATCTCGGCCGCCTAGTCGAACAGCGCCGGGAGGGTGGACTCGGAGGCGGTGCGCAGGTCGGCGAGCGGGACGCTGAGCACGTCGACCACGGTGAGCGTCGGCTGGTCGGTGACCTCCCCGAGCACCAGGCACGGCACGCCCTGCTCGTCGGCCAGCTCGGCCAGCCGGTCGAGGTCGTCCTCGGCCACGCTGACCACGGCCCGGGCGGTCGACTCGCTGAACAGCGCGACAAACGGGTCGCCGTCCACCGCGACGGTCGCGCCCCGGCCCCGGCGCAGGCAGCATTCGACCAGCGCCTGCGCCAGCCCCCCGTCGGACAGGTCGTGCGCGCTGCGCAGCGGCGCGGTCCGCAGCACCAGGGCCAGCGCCCGCTCCGCGGCCAGGTCGACCGGCGGCGGGGTGCCGCCGAGGTGCCCGTGCTCGGCGAACGCCCACTCCGACCCGCCGAAGTGCGCGCCGGTCGCGCCGAGCAGCACGACCACGTCACCCGGCTCGCCGAAGCCCATCGGCGTGCGGCGGGCGACGTCCTCGAGCACGCCGAGCACGCCGACCACCGGCGTCGGCAGGATCGGCGTCGCCCCGGTCTGGTTGTAGAAGCTGACGTTGCCCCCGGTCACCGGCGTACCGAGCTGCTGGCAGCCGTCGGCGAGACCGCGGACCGCCTCGCTGAACTGCCACATCACGGCGGGGTCCTCGGGGCTGCCGAAGTTCAGGCAGTTGGTCACCGCGATCGGCTCGGCCCCGGTCGCGGCCACGTTCCGGTACGCCTCGGCCAGCGCCAGCTGCGCCCCCGCGTACGGGTCGAGGCGGGTGAAGCGGCCGTTGCCGTCGGTGGCGATCGCCACGCCCCGGTTGGTCGCCTCGTCGATGCGGACCACGCCCGCGTCCTCCGGCTGCGCCAGCACCGTGTTGCCCTGCACGTACCGGTCGTACTGGTCGGTGACCCAGGCCCGGCTGCACAGGCCCGGGGACGCCACCATCCGCAGCAGCAGCGCCCCGAGGTCGTCCGGCCGCGGCAGCCGGTCAGGGGTGTCGGCGACCAGAGCGTCCTGGTCGGACGGACGCTGGATCGGGCGGTGGTAGACCGGGCCGTCGTGCGCGACCGTCCGCGGCGGCACGTCGACGATCCGCCGGCCGTGCCAGTCGACCTCGAGCCGGCCGGTCGCGGTGACCTCGCCGAGCACGGTGGCCAGCACGTCCCAGCGCTCGCAGACGGCGAGGAACTCGGCCACCCGCTCGGGCGCGACGATCGCGCACATCCGCTCCTGGGACTCGCTGGCCAGTACCTCCTCCGGGCTCATCGACGGCTCCCGCAGCGGCACCCGCTCCAGGTCGACGTGCATGCCGCCGTCGCCGGCGCTGGCCAGCTCGGTCAGCGCGCAGGACAGCCCGGCGCCGCCGAGGTCGGAGATGCCGGCGACCAGGCCCGCCCCGTACAGCTCCAGGCAGCACTCGATGAGCACCTTCTCCGCGAACGGGTCGCCGACCTGGACGCTGGGCCGCTTGCTCAGCCGCGCGTCGTCGAAGGTCGCGCTGGCCAGCACCGACACCCCGCCGATGCCGTCCCGCCCGGTCTTCGCGCCGAACAGGACGACCTTGTTGCCGACCCCGGTGGCCGCGGCCCGCTGGATGTCGCCGGGCCGCAGCACGCCGACGCACAGCGCGTTGACCAGCGGGTTGCCGAGGTAGCTCGGGTCGAAGACGACCTCGCCACCGACGGTGGGCAGGCCGAGGCAGTTGCCGTAGCCGCCGATGCCGGCGACCACGCCCGGCAGCACCCGGGCGGTGTCGGCGGCGTCGGCCGGGCCGAACCGCAGCGGGTCCAGCACCGCGACCGGCCGGGCGCCCATCGCCAGGATGTCCCGCACGATGCCGCCGACCCCGGTCGCCGCGCCCTGGTAGGGCTCCACGTACGAGGGGTGGTTGTGCGACTCGACCTTGAACGTGACCGCCCAGCCGTCGCCGGCGTCGACCACGCCGGCGTTCGCGCCGATGCCGGCCAGCAGCCGGCCGGTGGGAGGGGTCTTCTCGCCGAACTGGCGCAGGTGCACCTTGCTCGACTTGTACGAGCAGTGCTCGCTCCACATGACCGAGTAGACCGCCAACTCGGCCGCGGTCGGCCTTCGCTGCAGGATGTCGCGGATCCGGGCGTACTCGTCCGGGGCAAGGCCGAGGTCCGCGTAGGGCTGCGGCTCGTCGGGGGTGTCCGCCGCCCGCTCGACCGTGTCGATCACGCCGACACCAGCGAGGTCAGGATCGAGGTGAGGAAGCCGAGGCCGTCGGCGCTCGGGCCGGTCAGCGGGTCGACCGCGTGCTCCGGGTGCGGCATCAGGCCGACGACGGTGCCGGTCGCGTTGGCGATGCCGGCGATGTCGCGGGCCGAGCCGTTGGGGTTTCCGCCCAGGTAGCGGGCGACGACCCGGCCCTCGGCCTCGAGCTCGTCCAGGGTGCGGTCGTCGGCGACGAAGCCGCCCTCCCCGTTCTTGATCGGGATCACGACCTCCTGCCCCGGCTCGTACGCCGCGGTCCAGGCGGTGCGCGCCTCGATCCGCAGCCGCTGGTCGCGGCAGACGAACCGGCGCACGTCGTTGCGGATCAGCGCACCGGGCAGCAGGTGCGACTCGCAGAGCACCTGGAAGCCGTTGCAGATGCCGAGCACCGGCAGGCCCTCCCGGGCGCCGGCCATGATCGGCCCCATCACCGGGGCGAACCGGGCGATCGCACCGCAACGCAGGTAGTCCCCGTACGAGAAGCCGCCCGGCAGCACCACCGCGTCGGCGCCGCGCAGGTCGGGGTCGGCGTGCCAGAGCGGCACCGGCTCCGCGCCGGCCAGCGCGACCGCGCGCACGGCGTCCCGGTCGTCGAGGCTGCCCGGGAACGTCACCACCCCGATCCTGGCTGTCACGGGGGTCGATGGTACGGGGAACTGCGGCAGGATCGGCTCGTGTTGGAGTCGGCCCTCTGCTCGGTGGTCGGGGCTGAGCACGTGCTCACCGATCCGGACCTGAAGGCGTCGGCGGAGGTGGACTGGACGGGGCGGTGGCGGGGGACCGCGCGGGCGGTGGTGCGACCGGGCGCGCCGGGTGAGGTGGCGGCGGTGCTCGCGGCCTGCGCGGCGGCGGGGGTGCCGGTCGTGCCGCAGGGCGGCAACACCGGGCTGGTCGGCGGCGGGGTGCCGGCCGGGGTCGACGGGGCGGTGGTGCTGTCCACCCGGCGGCTGTCCGGGCTGGCGCCGGTGGCCGCGGACGGCACCGTGGTCGCCGGCGCCGGCGCGACGATCGCCGCGGTGCAGGCGCACGCCGCCGCGGCCGGGTGGCAGTTCGGGATGGACTGGGCGGCCCGCGACTCGGCCACCGTCGGCGGCGCGATCGCCACCAACGCGGGCGGGCTGCGGGTGCTGCGCTGGGGACCCGCCCGGGCCCAGCTGATCGGCGCCGAGCTCGCGCTGGCCGGCGGGGAGCTGCTGTCCCGGGTGGACGGTCCGGTCAAGGACTCCACCGGCTTCGACCTGTCCGGGCTGTTGTGCGGCAGCGAGGGCACGCTCGGGGTGCTGACCCGGGTACGGCTGCGGCTGGTGCCACCGCTGCCCGCCGGCCGGGCGGTGGCGCTGGTCGGCGTGCCGGGGGTGGCCGCCGCGGTCGCGCTGCTCGGCGCGGTCCGCCGGGCCGGCGCCGACCTGGCCGCGGCCGAGCTGATCGGCGACGCCGCGCTCGGCCTGCTGGACCTGCCGGCCCCGCTGCCCGACCGCTGGCCCGCGTACGTGCTGCTGGAGGTCGTCGGCGGCGCGGACGAGCTCGCCGGGATGCTGGCGCCGGCCCTGGACGAGGGTGACGCGGTGCTGGCCGCCGAACCCGGCGACCGGGCCCGGCTCTGGCGCTACCGGGAGGACGTCACCGAGTCGATCTCCCGGTCGGGCGTGCCGGTCAAGCTCGACGTGTCCGTGCCGCTGGATCGGCTGGCCGGGACCTGGGCCGCGCTGCCCGGGACCGCCGGCACCCGGACCGTCCTGTTCGGACACCTCGCCGAGGGCAACGTGCACGTCAACCTGCTCGACCTGGCGCCGGCCGAGGAGACCGGGGCCGTCGACCGGGTGCTCCGGCTGGTGGCCGGCGCCGGCGGGTCGATCAGCGCCGAGCACGGCATCGGCCGGGCCAAGGCGCCGTGGCTGCCGCTGACCCGCTCGGCGGCCGAGCTGGCCGCGATGCGCGCGATCAAGAACGCCCTGGACCCGACCGGCATCCTGAACCCGGGCGTGCTGCTGACGTGAACCGACCGGGGAGTGGGATCGCCGGCGCGCTCGAGCAGCGGAGCGAGCCGGAGGCGAACCGATGGAGACCGTGAGCCGCAGCGCGCTGGTGACCGGCATCAGCCGGCGGGTCGGGATCGGCTGGACCGTCGCCCGCCGGCTGGCCGCCGACGGCTGGACCGTCGACGGCACCGGCTGGCCGCCGCACGACGACGAGATGCCCTGGGGCGGCGAGAGCACCGACCCGGAGTTCCCCGGGCTGGACTGGACCGCGGCCGACCTGGCCGACCCGGACGTGCCGGCCCGGCTGGTCGAGGCGCACGTGGCCGAGCACGGCCGGCTGGACGCGCTGGTCGCCGTGCACGCCCGGTCCAGCGACCAGTCGCTGGAGACCGTCACCGCCGCCGAGATGGACCGGTCGTTCGCGGTGAACACCCGGGCAACGGTGCTGCTCGTCCAGGCCGCGGCGAGGGTGGGCGTGCGGCGGGTGGTGCTGTTCACCACCGGCGTGCACCGGGACCCGATGCCGACCGAGCTGCCGTACGCGCTGTCCAAGGCGGCGCTGCAGGGCATCACCACGTCGCTGGCGGCCGCGCTGGCGCCCCTCGGCGCGACCGTGAACTGCGTCAACCCCGGGCCGAACGACACCGGCTACGCGGACGCGGACACCGAGCGGTTCGTCGCCGGCCGGATGCCGCTGGAGCCGCGCTGGGGCCGGCCGGCCGACACCGCCGAGCTGGTCGCGTTCCTGGTCTCGGACGCGGCCGGGTGGATCACCGGCCAGACCATCGACTCGGACGGCGGCTGGGGCATCCGGTCCGGAGTCGCCGGGCGCTAGGCCGTCGGGCGGATCGTGAAGTCCTCGATGACCGGGTTGGCCAGCAGGGTCTCGGCGATCCGGGCGACCACCGACTCGTCGGTGCCGTCCGCGACGTCGAGCTCGAAGTGCTTGCCCTGCCGCACGCCGGTCACGCCGGTGTAGCCGAGCCGGCCCAGGGCGCCGAGGATCGCCTGGCCCTGCGGGTCCAGGATCTCCGGCTTCAGCGTCACGTCGACGACCACCCTGGGCACGGCGCGACCCTAGCCGACCAGCCGGGCCAGGGCCGCGACGAAGTCGTCCACGTCCTGGTCGGTGGTGGCGAACGAGGTCATCCAGCGCACCTCGCCGGTGGTCTCGTCCCAGACGTAGAACGGATACTGCGCCTGCAGCGGCTCGGTCACGCCGGGCGGCAGGATCGCGAACACCGCGTTCGCCTCGACCGGTCGGGTGATCTTCACTCCGGGTACGTCCGCCGCCTTCTCCGCCAGCCGGGCCGCGGTCGCGTTGGCCTGCAACGCATTGCGCCGCCACAGGTCGTTCGACAGCAGCGCGACGAACTGCGCTGCCGCGTACCGCATCTTCGAGGCCAGCTGCATCCCCTGCTTGCGCCGGAAGAGCATGTCGCCGCCGAGGTCCGGCCGCAGCACGACGACCGCCTCGGCGCCGAGGCCCCCGTTCTTCGTACCGCCGAAGGACAGCACGTCGACCCCGCAGCCGGCGCTGGCCTCGCCGAGCGTGACCCCGAGCCCCGCGGCGGCGTTGGCCAGCCGGGCCCCGTCCATGTGCACGAACAGGCCGCGCCCGTGCGCCCAGTCGGCCAGCTCCCGCACCGCGGCGAGTGAGTAGCGGGTGCCGAGCTCGGTGGACTGGGTGATCGACAGCGCCCGGGCCTGCACGTGGTGCTCGTCGCCGACGCCCCAGACCTGCTTGTCGGCTGCCGCGACCGAGATCCGGCCGTCCACGGAGTCGGCCGGCAGCAGCTTGCACCCGAGCTGCCGTTCCGGCGCGCCGCACTCGTCGGTGTGGATGTGCGCGGTGTCGGCACACACCACCGCCTCGTACGAGCGCAGCAGCGTGCCCAGCGACAGCACGTTCGCCCCGGTCCCGTTGAACACCAGGTGCGCCTGGGAGTCCGGCCCGAAGTGCTCCGCGAACAGCCGCTTCGCCTGCGCCGTCCACGGGTCGGCGCCGTAGCTGGCGGCGTCGCCGTCGTTCGCGGCGACGATCGCGGCCAGCACGTCCGGATGCACCGGGGCGTGGTTGTCGCTGCCGAAGGACTTCATGCACCAGGCCAATCTGCGAAGGACGACCCGGTGATCCGCTCGTATGCCTCGACGTACCGGGCCCTGGTCTGCTCGACGATCTCGGCCGGCAGCGGCGGCGGCTCACCCTGCCGGTCCCAGTGCGCGGACATCCAGTCGCGCACGAACTGCTTGTCGTAGGAGGGCTGCGGCCGGCCCGGCTGCCAGCGGTCGGCCGGCCACCAGCGGGACGAGTCCGGCGTGAGCACCTCGTCCCCGAGGGTCAGCACCCCCTCGACGTCCAGGCCGAACTCCAGCTTGGTGTCGGCCAGCAGGATGCCGCGCCCGGCCGCGATCCCGGCCGCCCGCCGGTAGACGGCCAGGGTCAGCTCCCGCAGCTGCGCCGCCCGCTCCGGTCCGACGACCGCCTCGACCTCGCCGAGGGTCATCGCCTCGTCGTGCGCACCGACCGCCGCCTTCGTGGTCGGCGTGAAGACCGGCTCGGGCAGCCGGGACCCGTCCACCAGCCCGGGCGGCAGCGGCACGCCGCAGACCGCGCCGGTCTGCCGGTAGGACCCGAGCCCGGAGCCGGTCAGGTAGCCGCGGGCGACGCACTCGACCGGCAGCATCTCCAGCCGGCGCACCAGCATCGCCCGGCCCCGCCACCCCGTCGGGATGGCCGGGTCGTCGACCGACACCAGGTGGTGCGGCACCAGGTCGGACAGCCGCTCGAACCACCACACGGACAGCGCGGTGAGCACCCGGCCCTTGTCCGGGATCGGCGTCGGCAGCACGTAGTCGTACGCGGAGATGCGGTCGCTGGCGACGACGAGCAGCAGCCCGTCGGGGCCTGCGTACATGTCCCGGACCTTGCCTGCCGCGAGGTGCTCCAGGCCGGTCACCCGGGCAGTGTGTCACGCGGTCGCGGCGGGTACGTCAGCCGCCATGGCGGATCAGAGCGACCTCACGAGCAACGCCGAGAAGGACCCCGGGGACTGGACCACCGGCGACGAGCCGATGACCGGACCGCAGCGGTCCTACCTGCACACGCTCGCCCGGGAGGCCGGCGAGGACGTGCCGGACGACCTCACCAAGGCGCAGGCGTCCGAGCTGATCGACCGGCTGCAGCGGGCCACCGGCCGCGGCACGTAGGCGGGTCTCCCCACGCACCGGCGGCGCGGGGAGTGCGCCTAGCGCAGCGCGGCGAGCCGGTCGAAGACCGGCCCGAGCCGGGCCACGTACCGCTCCGGGCGCATCACCTCGTCGAGCCCGGCCTCGTCCAGCTTCACCCCGGCGGCCGCCGCGTGCGCCCGCAGCGTCTCCCGGAACGGCGCGCCGCCCTGCCAGGTCTCCATCGCCGCCGCCTGCGTCAGCGCGTACGCGTCCTCCCGGGACAGGCCGGACCGGACCAGGTCGAGCAGCACTGCCGACGTGTAGACCAGCCCGCCGGTCGACTCCAGGTTGGCCCGCATCCGCTCTGCGTCCACGACCATGCCCTCGACCAGCCGGCGGGTCAGGTTCAGCAGGTAGTCGGTGGCGATCGCGGCGTCCGGCAGCGCGATCCGCTCGGTCGAGGAGTGCGAGATGTCCCGCTCGTGCCAGAGCGGGATCCCCTCGGTCACCGGCGTCACGTACGACCGCACGATCCGGGCCAGGCCGGCGATCCGCTCGGACATGATCGGGTTCTTCTTGTGCGGCATCGCGCTGGAGCCCTTCTGGCCGGCGCGGAACGGCTCGGCCAGCTCCCGCACCTCGGTGCGCTGGCCGTGCCGCACCTCGAGCCCGACCGCCTCGCAGACGGTGACCATGATCGCCAGCGCCGACACCCACTCCGCGATCCCGTCCCGCATGACCACCTGGCCGGCCACGTCGGCCGGGCGCAGGCCGAGCGACCGCGCGACGGCCGCCTCCAGCTCCGGATCCACCGACGAGTACGTGCCCACCGCGCCGGAGATCTTGGCCACCGCGACCGCCTCCCGGGCCCGCCGGAGCCGGTCGCGCGACCGGGCCAGCCCGAACGCGAAGTCGGCCAGCCGGTGCCCGAAGACGTCCGGCTCGGCGTGGACGCCGTGGGTGCGGCCGACCCGCAGCGTGTGCCGGTGCTCCAGGCCGCGCTCGCGCAGCACCGCGACCAGCGCGTCCGCCTTGGCCAGCAGCACGTCGCACGCCTCGACCAGCTGCACCGCGAGCGCCGTGTCGAGCAGGTCGGACGAGGTCAGCCCGAAGTGGACGTACGCGGCGGCCTCGCGCGGGCTGGTGTTGTCGGCCCAGGCGGTGAGGAACGCGATCACGTCGTGCTGGGTGACCTCCTCGACCTCCGCGACCGCGGCCGGGGTCGGCGGCGGGGCGTCGAGCACCGGCCGCACCGCCCAGGCGGGCACCGTGCCGGCCTCGGCGTGCGCGGCCAGCACCTGGCGCTCCACCCGGCACCACAGCTCGTACTTGTGCGCCTCGCTCCAGACCGCACCCATCTCCGGCAGCGTGTAGCGCTCGATCACGGCACCAGTCTTCCAGCAGGTTGGACAGGCCGTGGATCCTCGGGGTAGGTCACACTGGCCAGACGACGACCGACTCCGAACCCCGAGGATGGCCCGTGGACAGGTCGACCCGCGCCTCCGACGCGGCCCCACCGCCGGACGCGGCCCCACCGCCGGACGCGGCCCCACCGCCGGACGCGGC
>Ga0207702_10000539_pt1 | contig 42329 bp, 39 predicted proteins | sample KBSCornC62_FD_184302 | JGI IMG/M metagenome (GOLD analysis project Ga0207702, IMG submission 184302) | Corn rhizosphere microbial communities from Kellogg Biological Station, Michigan, USA - KBS Corn C6-2 (SPAdes) (version 2) | ecosystem: Host-associated > Plants > Roots > Rhizosphere > Soil ... | reverse complement strand
CGGTATGTTCACCCGCTTCGCTCCGCCTCGTGAGGGGCTACGCGAACCGGGTGAACACACCGCCTAACCTCACAACTGTCGGGGATCATGCCGGTCCAAAATATCGACAATCATTCCGGTTGCACAGACCCGCGAATGCTGAACGTGAAGTTGGCGCCGTGCCTCGCCCCTCACCCGGATCGCGAAGAGCGATCCGACCTCTCCCCGCAAAGCGGGGCGAGGTTAAACTACACCGACACCGCGTAAACCTCGTACTCGCCGCGCACCAGTTCGATGTGGGCGCGCATCGCGCTGGCAGCGCCAGTGCGGTCGCCACGCAGGATCGCGACCACGACGCGGTCGTGTTCGGCATGCGATTTTGCCAGCCGGCCGAGATTGCGAAACTGGGCGCGGCGGAACGGCTGCACCCGCACCCGCGTCGCCAGCGTGATCTCGGCGATGTAGCCGTTCTGCGAACCGGCATAGATCGCATTGTGAAAGCGCTCATTGACCTCGTGAAACCGCTCGGGATTGCCGGCGTGGCTCAGCACCCGCAACTCCTCGTGCACCGCCTCGAGCTGACGGCGCTCCGCGGGCAGCATCCGTTCCGCGGCAAGGCCGGCGCACAGCGCCTCCAGTTCCGCCATCGCCTCGAACATCCCGCTCAGCCGGTCGATCGTCGGCCGCGCCACCACCGCGCCGCGATGCGCCCGCGCATCGATCAGGCCGCTGGCGGCGAGCTGGCGCAACGCCTCGCGGACCGGCGTGCGCGACACCTTGAAGCGCCGCGCGATATCGGTCTCGTCGAGCGCCGAGCCCGGCGGCAGCGCGCCGCGCACGATCTCGTCGGCGAGTTGCAGCCGCAATTCCTCCGCGCGCGTCACCTTGTATGGATTCGGCACCGCGCGGTCGACGCGCTGCACCACCGGCTCGGCGGGCTGCGGACCTTCACTGGTCGGGAGATCGTCGAGGCTCATGCTTTGTCCCGGGGTTGGTCGATGACGCTGACATGGGCCGCGACGATCCGCCAGCCGTCGGCGAATCGCACCCAGGTCTGCATCTGGCGCCCGACTTTTCCGGGCATCGAGTCGCGATAGAACAGCGTCGAGGCGATCGCCGTATCGCGGCCGTAGCTGGTGATGACGGTCCTGTCGAGCTTGCGCACCAGCCCCACCGGCGAACGTCCGGCGCGGAACGCCATGATCGCGTCGTAGCCGTAGAGATTTTCGGCAATGCCGTAACGCAGTGTCCGCGGATCGGGACGGAACAGCGCGTCGAGCACGGCGACATCGTTCGACACCAGCGCCGTTTCGTAAATCGCGAACTGTTCGGTCACTTCAGTCACGATCTCGGGGATATCGACCTGCATTATGAAAGTCCTCTCGGAGCCGGCGCGGCAACCACCCCGGCGCGTTCCAGCGCATGCGCCACCCGCAGCGCGATGTCCTCGCGCCAGGGCGCGGCGATGATCTGCACCCCGATCGGCATCGGCTCCAGCGGCACCGGCACCGCGACCACGGGCAGGCCAATGAACGAGATCGGCTGGGTGTGGATGCCGATATTGGCGCGCACCGGCAGTTCGACGCCATCGAGCACGAAGGTCGCCTGCCCGAGTTTCGGCGCGGTGCAGGGCGTCGCCGGCGCCAGGATGACGTCGACCGATCTGAAAAGCTCCAGCACTTGGGCACGATACCAGCGGCGGAATTTCTGGGCGCGATCGACCAGCGGCGCCGGGATCATCGCGCCCGCGATCAGCCGGTCGCGCACCGCCGGGTCGAAATCGTTCGGCCGTTTGCGCAGCCGATCGAGATGCAACGAGGCGCCCTCGGTCGTCGTGATGACGTAGGCCGCGGCGCGGGCGCGCGCGGCTTCCGGAATTTCGACGGTCCGGGTGACGCCGAGCGCCTTTGCGACGCGGGCGACCGCTTCCACCGCTTCAGGGAAAAGGTTGTCCTGAAAATATCCGCCGGCGAGCGCGATCCGAAGCCCGCCGGTGTCCTGCGTCAGCAGCGGCGTGACCGGCTCGGTCGCACGCGTCGTGCACGCGGCATCGTCCGGATCCGGCCCCTGCATCGCGTCGTAGGCCAGCGCCAGATCGCCGACGCTGCGCGCGAACGGGCCGAGATGATCGAAGCTCGCGACAAACGGAAACGACCGCGCCCGCGACAGCCGGCCATAGGTCGGCTTGAGCCCAAAGATGCCACAGAACGACGACGGCACCCGGATCGAGCCGTTGGTATCGGAGCCCAGCGCCAGCGGCACGAGGGCGCCCCCGACCGCGCCGCCGGAGCCACCCGACGAGCCGCCGGTCATGCGCGTCACATCGTGCGGATTGCGCGACGGCCCGTCATGAACGTTCTCGCCCGTAAAATCATAGGCGTATTCGCCCATGTTGAGCGCGCCGACCAACACCGCGCCGGCCGCTTCCAGCCGCTCGATCAGGGTGGCATCGCGCGTCGACGATTTTAGATCGCGATTGATCTTCGATCCGGCGCGGGTCGCAAGGCCCTCGACGTCGAACAGATTTTTCACCGCGAACGGCACCCCGGCGAGCGGGCCGGCCTTCCGTCCGCTGGCGACGGCGGCATCGACAGCGCGCGCCTTGGCGCGGGCGCGATCGGCGGTGACGTCGGTAAAGCAATTCAGGACGCGATCATGCCTGGCGATCCGCGCCAGCGCCGCCTCGGTGGCATCGAGCGCCGACATCTTGCCGTCAGCGACCGCCCGCGCGATTTGCACGGCCGACAATGCGCCGGGGTCGACGGTGGTCGCGGGTTCAGGCTGTAAAGACACTGGCCGGCTCGGTTTCGTCAGGTAGCGAAAATTCATCGACCAGCCGCGCCAGCCGCAACGACACTTCGAGGTTGGCGCGCACCGCCGGCCGCCAGCCGTCTTCGACCGGCAACGCCAGCGCCCCGGCAACGGCGTCGATGTAAGCGTCGAGCGGATCGGAACTCGCGGTCGTCACACTTTCCTCCCTGTTCATCGCCCGGTGCCTGTCCCCGACTGGAGCGGGAACGACCGGACGGCCCTGGTCTACAACGGCGGATGCGGAATCGCCGTCAGCAATTCTTTTGTATAGGCGTCCTTGGGATCGCCAAGCACGGCTTCGGCCGAACCCTGCTCGACGATTCGTCCCGCGCGCATCACGATGACACGATCGCACAGCAAACGCACCACGTTCAGATCGTGCGAGACGAACAAATAGCTCATGCCCATCGATTGCTTGAGATCGTGCAGCAGATTGAGCACCACCGCCTGCACCGAGACGTCGAGCGCCGCGGTCGGCTCGTCGAGGACGACGAGCTTTGGATACAGCGCGATCGCGCGCGCGATGCCGACGCGCGCCTTCTGTCCACCGGACAATTGATGCGGAAACCGGTCGAGCAGGTTGAGCGGCAGGCCGACCAGGCCGGCCAGTTCCTCGCAGCGGGCGCGCAGCGCGTCGCGTCCCCTGATATCGCCCAGCTGCAGGATTGGATCGACGATGGCGCGCGCCGCGGTGAAACGCGGGTTGAGGCTATCGGTCGGATCCTGGAACACCATCTGGATGCTTTTGCGCTGCGGCAGCCGCGCGAACGCATGCGGCAGGATGCCGCCGATCTCGTCGCCGTCGAACATGATGCGGCCCGAGGTCTGGTCCAGCAGCCGCATCACCATCATCGACGTGGTGGACTTGCCGCAACCGGATTCACCGACCAGGCCGACGCTCTCGCCATGGCCGACTGAAAAGCCGATGCCGTCGACCGCGCGGAATTGCTCGAGCTCGATCGGTGGCTTGCGCGAGAAGAGCTTCGACAGCGTCGCGGTCGCGCCCTGTCGCGGATATTCCTTGACCAGTTTTTCGACGAGCAGCAGCGGCTTTGCGAAGGCTTCGCCGTTCATCGGAGTGTCACCCACGGGCTTGACTCGGGGGTCCATCCCCCTTGAGGACTCTTGCGAAGATGGATGGATGGCCGGGTCAGCTACTTGAAGACGCGCTTCGCGCTTTTGGCCGGCCATGACGGCTGTAGATGGCTCCTCCTCCGGCAGCAGATCGCGCAGGGCAACGCCGAGCCGCGGCGTCGCGCGCATCAGCTTTCGCGTGTAGGCGTGCTGCGGATTGGCAAAAATGTCGGATGATTTCGCGGTCTCGACGACGCGCCCCTTTTCCATCACGATGACGCGGTCGCAATAGGCCGCCGCAAGCCCGAGGTCATGCGTGATCAGGATGGTCGACATGCCCCGGCGTTTGGTCAGTTCGACGATCAGGTCCATCACCGCTTTCTGCGTGGTGACGTCGAGCCCGGTGGTCGGCTCGTCCGCGATCAGCAGCTGCGGATTGCAGGCCAGCGCCAGCGCGATCACCACGCGCTGGCACATGCCGCCGGACAGTTCAAAGGGATAGGCGTGGTAGCGCTCGCGCGGCCGGGCGATCCGCACCTGCTCCAGCGCCTCGATCGCCTTCTCGCCGCGATCGTTCGCGGCGTCGGTCTGCACATGCTGGCGCAGCACGTCCTCGATCTGGTCGCCCACTTTCCGGATCGGATTGAGCGCCGCGCGCGGGTTCTGGAAGATCATCGAGATTTCACGGCCGCGCAAATCGCGCATCTCGGCCTCGGACGCCGACCTGACGTCGATCCCGGAGAACATCACCGAACCCTCGGCGATCTTTCCCGCCCGGTCGAGAATCCGCATCACCGCATAGGAGGTCACCGATTTGCCCGAGCCGGACTCGCCGACAATGCCGAGTGTCTCGCCCTTGGCCACCGCAATATCGACATGCTGCACCGCCTTGACGATGCCGCGCCGTGTGGCGAATTCCACCGTGAGATCGTTGACGTCAAGCAGCGGCTGCGCGGTCATGGCGTTGCCTCCGCTTCCAGACCGTCGCCCCCGGGCTTGACCCGGGTATCCCTCTCCCTTGGGAAAGATTCTTTCGAAGACCGATGGATTGCCGGGTCAAGCCCGGCAACGACGATTTTCCGTGTTGCCCCGCCCATCCTCTACGTCCTGCGCTGGGGATCGACGATGTCGCGCAGGCCGTCGCCGAGCAAATTGAAGCAGAACACCGCGACCATCAGCGCCAGGCCCGGGAACAACGCGATCCACCATTCGCCCGACACCATGAAGCCCGCGCCTTCGGCGACCATGATGCCCCATTCCGCGGTCGGCGGCCGCACTCCGAGGCCGATGAAGGAGAGGCCGGCGGCATTGAGGATGGCGTAGCCCATGGTCAGCGACATCTGCACGATCATGATCGGCATGATGTTGGGCAGGATATGCACCAGCAGGATGCGGAATTCGCCGTTGCCGGACAGCCGCGCCGCCTGGACGAAGCCGGCGTCGCGGCGCACATTGGCTTCGGCGCGGGCGACGCGGGCATAGAGCGGAAAATTCACGATCGCGGTGGCGATGATGATGTTCTGCACGGTGTTGCCGAGCGCGGCCACGATGCCCATCGCCAGCACGAACAGCGGAAACGCCATGATGGTGTCGGCGATGCGGCCGACGATGCGGTCGGTCCAGCCGCCAAAATATCCGGCGGCGATGCCGGCGAGGCCGCCCATCAGGAATACCAGCACCACGGAGGCGACCGCGATGAAGGTATCGAGCCGCGTTGCGACCACCACGCGGCTGAAGATGTCGCGGCCCAACTGGTCGGTGCCGAACCAGTGCATCGCCGATGGCGGCTTCAGCGCGGAGGCGGTGTCGGACGCCAGGGGATCGTAGGGCACGACAGCGGGACCGAACAGCGCCGCGATCACGATCCCGATCAGCAGACCGAACGCGAAAGCCGTGACGCGGTTCTCGCCGAGTACGTAGCGGGTGTGCTCGAAGATCGCGGCAAGGCCCGAAGTTCGCGCTGGGCTGACCGGTTCGACGGCGGGGGCAACGCTGCTCATGCCTTCATCCCCTACCCTTCCAGCCGCACGCGCGGATCGATCACACCATACAAAATGTCGATCGCCAGATTGAGCAGCACGTACATCACCGCCATGGTCAGCACAAAGCCCTGCACCGGCGCGAAGTCCGACGAGATCAGGGCTTCCACCGCATAGGAGCCGATGCCGGGCCAGGCGAACACCTTTTCGACCAGCACGTTGGCGCCGAGCAGGAACGAGAACACCATGCTCAGCGTGGTGATGACCGGCAGCATGGCATTGCGGAACGCGTAGGTGACGATCACGGTGGAGGGCGACAGCCCGCTGGCGCGCGCGGTGCGGACGAAATCCGACGCCAGCACCGCGAGCATCGAGGCCCGCGTCATGCGCGCGATCGGCGCCAGCGAGAAGATCGCCAGCGTCAGCGCCGGCAGGATCAACTGGCTCAGCGCCGAGCGGAAAGTCTCGAAATCGCGCGCGATCAGGGCGTCGATCAGATAGAAGCCGGTGACGGTCGGCGGCGCGCTGTAGAACACGTCGAGCCGTCCGAGTGGCGCCGGCGACCAGCCGAGCCGGAAATAAAAGATGTAGACCAGCACCAGGCCGGTGAAGAACACCGGCAGCGAGACGCCGGCCGTCGTGGTGATGCGACAGAGATGGTCGATCCACGAGCCGGGACGGGTCGCGGCTAAGACGCCGAGCGGCAGCGCCACGGCCACCGCGATCACAAGCCCAAGCAGCGTCAGTTCGGCCGAGGCCGGCAGGCGATTGCGGATTTCAGCCGCAACCGGCTGGCCCGTGGTCAGCGACGTGCCGAAATCGCCATGCGCGAGATCGCTGGTGTAGCGGAAGAATTGCTCGATCAGCGGCTTGTCGAATCCGAGCTTCTTGCGGATCTGCTCGACCGCTTCCCTGGTCGCCGCGGGGCCGGCGAAATAGGCCGCGGGATCGCCCGGCAGCGCCCGCGTCAGCAGGAACGTGACGATCACGACGCCGATCAGCGAGGGGACCGCGAACAACAGCCGCTTGCCGAGCACGGTCAGCATGGCGAGAGTCTCGCGGGCGGACAATCACGGCTGACGATGGCGCCCTTTCTGCTCCCTCCCCCCTTGTGGGGGAGGGTCGGGGAGAGGGGTGAGCCACAAGCGCCGGACTCGCGGCCATCCCCCTCCCTACCCCTCCCCCACAAGGGGGGAGGGAACGAGAGAAGTGCTGTGGCGCGAATCATCATCACCGCCTTACCCCTTCACCAGCGCCCGATAGTCGAGGCGGCGGTGGAACCAGTATTGATAGCCCGAGATGTTCTTCTGCATCGCGACGTTGACGAACGGCTGGTACAGCGGCACGCGCGGAATGTCGGTGAAGGCGAGATCGACGAATCCCTTGACGTCGCTGTCGTAGCTCGCCATGTCGCCGGTCGCAGCCGCGTTGCGCGCGCCGTCGATCAGCTTGTCCATCTCCGGCGACTTGTAGCTCATGGTGTTGAAGACGGAATTGTTGCCGTGATAGCACCAGTAGAAGAAGTATTCGGGGTAATCGAGCCAGCCCGAGAACACATTGGTGTAGAGCGGCATCTCCTTCTTGTTCAACTCGGTGCGCCAGTTGGCGCCGGGCACCTTGTTGATGGTGGTCTTGATGCCGATCTGCGCCAGGCTCTCCTGCGTCAGCACGCAGAGCGGCTCGTTGATGCCCGCAAAATTGAGATCGAACGACAGCGTGGTCTCGAACCCGTTGGGGTAACCGGCCTCCGCCATTAACGCCTTGGCCTTCTCGATGTCGGTGAAATATTTGGTCGGCTGCGGCCACGACACGTCGGTCGCGCGCTCCGCCGGCGCGCCGAACATCGGGTTGGCAAGGCCGTACAGCACCACGTCCATGATCTTCTGGTACGGAATCGCGTAGGCCACCGCCTGGCGAACTTTGGGATTGTCGAACGGCGGTTTTGTCACGTTCATGCCGATATACTGGATGCCGTTGGAAAACGGCAGCGACACGATATCGACCTTGCCGGCGGCCTTGAGCTCCTGAAAGTCCTTGTTCGGCAGTTCGTAGGAGATATCGGCGTCGCCGCGCTCCAACAGCGCGCGGCGATTGCCGGCCTGCGGCACCATGCGCCAGATCACGCGCTTGATTTTCGGCACCGGGCCGGAAACCCATTCGTCGTTGCGCTCCATCACCACTTCGGTGCCGGCGGTCCATTTTGTCACTCTGTAGGCGCCGGAGCCCGCGGTCTGCTGTTTGGTAAACTCCAAACCCCAGGGATCCTTTTCGCTGGCGTTTTTCTTCACCAGTTCGGAGTTGACGACGCAGGGCACGATCACCGCGAGATCGGGAATCGTCAGGCGATCCTTCTTGGCGAAATCCACCCGGACGGTGTTGTCATCGACGATGACGAACTGTTCGGGTTTGATCAGCGAGCCCGCGCTCATCTGGAAGGTCGGAAAGCCGCCGACGCTGACGGCGCGATCGAGCGACCATTTGACGTCCTTGGCCGCGACCGGCGTGCCGTCGTGGAATTTGGCGTTCTTCCTGAGCTTGAAGGTCACCGACATGTCGCCGACCTTCATGTCCTCGGCGAGTTCGGGTTTGAACTTGTCGCGGTCGTAATACGGCACGCCGCCGGGACCGCTTTTCATCTCGTGGCTGATCAGCCGGTCATAGCAATTCCACGACACCTCATAACCGGGCACGTTGGTGCCGACGCCATGGATGTCGAGATTGTTGGGACCGCCTTCGGAAACGATCAGGAGCGTCTCCGAACGCGCATCGGCCTTGGCCGGCGACCAGATCGCCGGCGCGGGCACCATGGCGCCGGCCGCCAGCCCGGAAACGGATTTGAGGAAATCGCGACGCTTCATGGGATGCTCCAAACGCCGAGAGGGCCGGCTCTGGAACAGGCTTCGCAAGGTTCGTGCCAAGCCTTAGCGGATGTCTAATTTCGAATTAAATAACTGATATTATTGTATTTATTTCCATCATGAAGGCTACATCAGGCGTGTGCGAGGCGGCGTCTCGTTGCATACAAAGATGAAGCTTTGCTGCTCGAATGGGCAGATTTCTGAAACGCCGCATTCTTGAGCCAAGCGCGCGCTCAAACCGGCCAAAGCAATTCCGCCAGTTCAGAGAGGTCGCTCGCTCTGTCCTGCCAGCCATCGATACTGACATGGCCGACCAGGTCGCTGGCGCGATGCAGCAGCATCAGCGCCATCAGGCGCTGCTGGAGCGGCGGCCCGAACTCCGCGGCCGAATAGCCAAAGCCTTCGAGCAGGCCGCGCACCCGCGGCGCGATGCCCGCCGTCATGAAGGCGCTTGGACCCAGCAGATCGTACTCGCCCCATCCGGTCAGCACGTCGCCGAAATCGAACAGCCCCGACAATCGCCAACCCTTGGTGTCCTCACTCAGCAAAAAATTCTCCGGAATATATTCGCCCACCAAAATCACCGGCGGCGCATCGAGCGGGATCGAGGGCGTGGCGGCGGCGAGGAATTGGTCGAGGCCGTCGAGAAATTTTCGCGGCAATCCGAGCCGGGTATGCCGCGCGCGGCACCCCTCGATCTGCCCGCGCATGAAGTTTTCCCAGCGCGGCTCGATCGCGGCAAGCGCGCCGAGCGGGGCGCGCTGCACCTCGGCGATGGTCTCGCCGATCTGGCGCAGCACGCGCTCCTTGTCGGGCTCGGGCATAGCGGGCCACGCCTCCGAGCCCAGCACGCCCTGGAGATGCGTGAGGACCAGATAGGGCCAGTGATCGCGCTCGCCCTCGGCCACGATTTCCGGCACGGCGATGCGAAGCCAGCCACCCAACTGCGACAGCGAGGCCCGCTCCGAGGCGAATTGCGCGCGCAGCAGCGGCGGAAAGATTTTCAGGATCAACTTGTCGTCGAGCGCGACGACGAGATTGGTGCCGGTGCGGAACGGATACGCCTCCGCGTACGGCAATTTATGGGCCCGCGCGATGTCGAGCGCCAGCGGCAACCAGCGCGACGGCTCTTTGCGCCAGGCATGATAGGCGGCGATATCGGAAAAATCCGGCAGCGAAGGCATGGCGCGCCTTATAGCCCGATCGCGGGCGGCGGCGACGGCTTTTATGGGTTGGCGCGCTCGAACTGGCGCAGCAGCCGGTTGCCGCGCGCGACCGCGGAATCCAGCGCCGCCTGCGCGGATTTCTTGCCGCTGAAGGCCTGCTCCAGCTCGTCGTCGATCACGTCGCGGATCAGCACGAACGAGCCGAGCCGGATGCCGCGGGAGTTTTCGGTCGGCGCATTCAGCGTGATCTGCTCGATCGAGATCGCGGCGCCGGGATTGCGGTCATAGAAGCCCTGCGTGCGGCTGAGTTCAAAGGCCGCGCGCGTCACCGGCAGATAGCCCGTGTTCTGGTGCCATCTGGCCTGCACTTCCGGCTTGGACAGGAACGCGAAGAACTTGGCGACGCCGCTATATTCGGCCGGCGGCCGGCCGCGCAGCACCCACAGCGTCGCACCGCCGATGGTGGAGTTTTGCGGCGCGCCTGTTACGTCCGGCCAGTACGGCAGCATGCCGTAACCGACCTCGAACTTCGAATTGGCGATAATGTCGGCGCGGGTCGCCGAGGAGCCGATGAAGATGCCGCATTCGCCGTTCTGAAAGCGCGGCTCCGCGGTCGTCGCCCGGCCGCCATAGTCGAACACCTTGCCGGTCTGCCATTCCGCGAGTTGCGCGATGTGGCGCACCATCACCGGATTGTTGAAGTCGAGTTCGGCGTCGAGGCCTCCGAAACCGTTGGCCTTCGTCGACATCGGCAGATTATGAAACGCGGAAAAATTCTCGACATTGATCCATGACGGCCACGAGGTGGTGAAGCCGCATACCGCGCCGGCGGCGCGCAGCCGCTTGGCGGCCGCGCCGACTTCCGGCCATGTCTTCGGCGCGACGTCCGGATCGAGCCCGGCGACCCGGAACATGTCCTTGTTGTAGTAGAGGATCGGGGTCGAGCTGTTGAACGGGAACGACAGCATGTTGCCGGCGACGTCGGTGTAATAGCCGCTGACCGCGGGAAGATAGGCGGCCGGCGAAAACGCCTCCTTCTGGTCGCGCATCAATTCGAACACCGGATAGGTCGCGCCCTTGGCCGCCATCATGGTCGCGGTCGCGATCTCGTTGACCTGGACGATGGCGGGCTGCGTATGCGAACGAAACGCGAAGATCGCCGCGGTCACCGCCTCGGTGTAATTGCCCTTGTAGCTCGGGACGATCCGGTATTCGGACTGCGAGGCGTTGAAGTCGGCGGCGAGCTTTTCCAATTGCCGCCCGAGTTCGCCCGACATCGCATGCCACCAGGCGATGTCGGTGAGCGCATGGGCGGGGGAAGCGAGGGTGACCGCCGCCAGCGCGGCAGTGAGCTGCAAAAATCTCAAAACCGATTTCAAGGTAAAACCATTCTATCCGGCACGATCTGAAACAGCCCCCTGGGCAGATTCCGGCCGGATTTAATCTGCGCAGCGCGCCCTGATAGAACCCCGCACACGCGGTTTCAATCCTCCAAAATGTCGCCCGCAGCGCACAATTGCATCGGTCCGGCGGGTCCGGCAGGATGGCATGATCGCACCCGCCTTTTGCACCCGCCCTGGCCAACCCGGTTGAACCTTTTTTCCGATCCACCGACACCATAGCAAGGGGTTGAAGTTGCCTGTGTACAACCGCGCCGGCCTTTGGCGGATCGCAGCACTCGCTGTCCTGCTGTCTCAGGCAGCGGTCGCGACGGGTGCGGTCGCGCGCGAGTTCAGGGCCGCCGACACCCAAAGCGCGGATTACCCGACCGTCCAGGCGCTGGACTACATGGGCCGCCTGATCGCGGAACGCACCGGCGGCCGCGACCGGATCCGGGTGTTTCATTCGCGCCAGCTCGGCGAGGAAAAGGAAACCATCGAGCAAACCCGCGCCGGCGCCATCGATCTCAACCGCACCAATGCGGCGCTGATCGGCAGCTTCGTGCCGGCGATGAATGTGCTGGCGATGCCGTTTCTGTTTCACTCGGTCGAACATCTGCAAAAGGTGCTGGACGGGTCGATCGGCAAGGAGATCCTGGGCAGCTTCGAGCCCTACGGCTTCGTGGGGCTGGCGTTCTACGATTCCGGGGCGCGCTCGATCTACAACAGCGTCAGGCCGATCCGCTCGATCGCCGACATGAAAGGTTTGAGGATTCGCGTGCAGCAATCCGAACTGATGTCCGACATGGTCAAGGCGCTCGGCGCCGAACCGGTCGAGCTGCCCTATGGGCAGGTTCTCACCGGGCTTGCCACCAGGCTGGTCGACGGCGCCGAGAACAACTGGCCCTCCTTCGTGACCACCGGCCACTACAAATATGCCGGCTATTACACCCTCACCGAACATACCATGACCCCGGAAGTGCTGATCATGTCGCTGAAAGCCTGGAACAGCCTCTCGGCCGAGGATCAGGCGATCTTTCGCGAGGCCGCCGCGCGCTCCGCCCATTTCATGCGCGACAAATGGAAGGATCTCGAGGCGCAGTCGCGCCGCGAGGCGCAGGCCGCGGGCGTGATCGTCACGGCGGATTTCGACCGCAAGCCGTTCGAGGAGGCGATGGCGGGGGTTTACGCCAAGGCGTTGCGCGATCCGGCTACGGCCGCGCTGATCGAACGAATCCGCAGGGTGGAGTGACCTGGTGTTCGGAATAGGCAGGCGCGACGAAACAGCGGAACGACCGGCGGGCCTCGCCGCGCGCGTCCGCGTTCGCCTCGTCGGGCTGCTCCGCGCGGTGCCGATCCGCTGGCGCATCCTGTCGATCGCCGCGCTGAACTCGGCCGTCGTCATCGCGCTGGTGGCGATGATCTGGAACGGCGCCCTGGTGCTGGGCTCGGCCTGGGACGACGTCCGCCAGGTGCGCGAGTCCGACAAGATCCTGGCCCTGCTGGAGAGCGAGACCAGCCGGCTGCAGAACCTGATCCACCGCTACATCAACCAGCCGAGCCCGGAATTCTTCGCCGAGATCCTGCTGCTGCGCGAGGCGATCCTGGGCACGCTGACGACGCGCGCCTCCACCGACCCGATGCTGTCGGGCTCGGTCGAGGAGCTCGAGCGCGTCACCGAGCGTTTCCTCAACGGCTTTGGCGAACTGCGCACCGTGCAGGCGACGATCTCGAAAACCTACGAAGACCAGGTCCTGACCCCGGCGCGCGACATGGCCGGGCTTTACTCGATCATCGAGGGCGCGACCGGGCACCGCGACGCGCTGATCTGGCCCTCGCTCGGAAAATCCCGCGAGGCGTTTACCGCCATGCTGGTTGCCGCCAACGCCTATTATCTTTCGCTGGCGTCCGCCTCGGCCGAGGAAGCCCGCCGCAACACCGAGACCATCGAGAAGACCATCCCGGTGATGGAAGATCTCGCCGACAATGATTTGCAGCGCATGGCGCTGAAGCGGCTGCAAGAGCGGACCGCGGCGCTGCGCGAGGGACTGGCAAAACTGTCGGAGCAGCTCGCCAGCCGCACCGAGCTGTTGCGCAACTCGATCGACGCCAGCCAGGCCGAAACCATCGGCGCGATCGACGACCTGTCGGTCAAGATGCGGCAGCGCGAGCAGAAGGCGCAGGGGACCTTCGATCGCACGCTGGCGGACATTTCCCGAAAGGTGCTGTCGATCGCAGTGATCTTCCTCGGCATCATCCTGACCGCGGGCGTGCTGATCGGACTGAGCATCCGCCTGCCGCTGCAGCAGATCATGGCCTCGATGCAGGCGATCACCACCGGCGACCTCGACCGGCAGGTGCAGGGCACCACGGCCCGCGACGAGGTCGGCGAAATGGCGCGCGCGGTCGAGGTGTTCCGTGAAAACGCCATCGCCAAGCGCGAAACCGAGGACGCGTTGCGCTCGTCGAAGGAGAAAGCCGAAGGCGCGCTGCTGGAATTGCGCGCCGCGCAGCAGAACCTGATCGATGCCGAACGGCTCGCCGCGCTCGGCGGCCTGGTCGCCGGCGTTGCGCACGAGGTCAACAACCCGATCGGCATCAGCCTGACGGTGGCCTCGAGTTTCGCCCGCCGCAGCGAAATGTTCGAGGCCGAGCTGAAATCCAACGGCCAGTTGCGCCGCTCGCAGCTCGATGAATTCGTCCGCTCCTCGCGCGACGCCGCCCAGCAGCTGGTCGCGAACCTGCACCGCGCCGGCGAACTGATCCAGTCGTTCAAGCAGGTCGCGGTCGACCGCTCGCATGCGGAGCGCCGGCAATTCGACTTGAGCGAATCCACCGACCAGATCATCGCCAGCCTGCGGCCGATTTTGAAGAAGGCCACCATCGCCGTAACGGTCGAGGTGCCCGAGGGGCTGACGATCGACGGCTATCCCGGGTCGTACGGCCAGATCCTGACCAACCTGTTCCTCAATGCCGCCACCCACGCCTTCGCCGGCGGCCGCTCCGGCACCATCGCGATCTCGGCCAAGCCGCGCGGCCCGGAGGACGTCGAGATCATTTTTGCCGATAATGGGGCCGGAATGACGCCCGAGGTGCAGCGGCAGGCGTTCGACCCGTTCTTTACCACCCGCCGCAACGATGGCGGCACCGGGCTCGGCCTGCATATCGTTTATAATCTGGTTACCCAGCAACTCGGCGGCCGCATGATGCTGGACTCAAGGCTGGGACAAGGCACCACTTTTCGCATTATGATGCCGAGGATTGCCAAAGGCGGCCCAGGAACACCGAATTCAACGTTGGATCCGACGTCGGATACGACGCCCGACAAGACCACCCATACCGACACCGAAAGCGACGGAATCTCTCAATGGCCGAACAGGACGATGTCCTCCACCTGATCGACGACTCCGGAACCGTTCCGGAAGTCTCGACCGCGCGGAAATGGAAGGTCGCGGTCATTGACGACGATCAGGCCGTGCATGAAGGCACGCGGTTTGCGCTCAGCGACTACAGCCTGCACGGCCAGACGCTGGAAATCCTGTCGGCCTATTCGGCGGCCGAGGGCCGCACCTTGATGCGCGAGCATCCCGATATCGCCGCCGTGCTGCTCGACGTCATCATGGAGACCGATGCCGCGGGCCTCGACCTCGTCGAGTACATCCGCAACGAGCTCGGGAACGAGACCGTCCGCATCATCCTGCGCACCGGACAGCCGGGCCAGGCGCCGGAGCGCCGCGTCATCGTCCAGTACGACATCAACGACTACAAGGCCAAGACCGAGCTGACCGCGGACAAGCTGTTCACCTCGCTGACCGCGGCGCTGCGCAGCTACCAGCAGCTCGAGCGCATGGTGCAGACCCGCCGCGGCCTCGAAATCATCATCGACGCCGCGTCTACGCTGTATGATTTCAAGTCGATGCAGCGTCTCGCCGAGGGCGTGCTGACGCAGATCGCCTCGCTGCTCAATGTCGACTGCGCCGGCATTCTGGTGCTGCGCGACGGCGGCATGGTCGGCGACGATTTTTCCGTGCTGGCGGGCTCCGGATGCTACAGCCGCTTCATCGGCAGCGCCGGCTCCAAATCGCTCGATCCGGATTTGCGCGCGATGGTGGAAGCCGCCTTCAGGCGGCGCAAGCACGAATTCGTCGATCACCGCTCGGTGCTCTATGTCCGCACCGGCAGCGGCCGCGAGGTCGTGGTGCTGCTGCAGGCGGAACGCGATTTGTCCGAGACCGACCGTTCGCTGGTCGAGATTTTCGGCAGCCGGCTGTCGATCGCGTTCGACAACGTCATCCTGTACCAGCAGCTTCACGAGGCCAACACCCAGCTCGAGGACCGCGTCGCCCAGCGCACCCGCGCGCTGATGCAGGCCAATCGACGGCTGTCGGCGCAATGGCTGCGGCTGCAGCGCGCCAACGGCTTCAAGAACGAAATTTTGGGCACCGTCGCCCACGATCTGAAGAACCCGCTCGGCGTCATCCTCGGCCGCACCGAGATGCTGACCGAACTGATCGGCGCCGGCTCTTCCAGGGAGAGCGTCACCGCGCAGGTCGACCACATCCGCGACGCCACCAAGCGGCTGACCCTGATGGTTGACCATCTGATCTCGGATGCGATGGCGGATGCCTTCGACATCACGATCCGCCGCGAGCCGGTCGATCTCGCCGCCCTCGTCAGCGAGGTCGCCGACGCCAACCAGCCCTCGGCCGCCAACAAGCAGCAGGCCATCGCGGTCTCCGCGCCGCCGAACATCGTCACCATGTGCGACGCCGACCGGATGCGCGAGGCGATCGACAATCTCATGAGCAACGCCATCAAATATTCGCCGATCGGCGGCAAGATCGCCGTCGTGGTCAGCCATGAGCAGAACAACACCGTGATCCGCATCGCCGACCAGGGCGCTGGCCTGTCGCCGGAAGACCTCGGACGGCTGTTCGGCCGCTTCCAGCGGCTTTCCGCCAAACCCACCGCCGGCGAAAGCTCGACCGGACTGGGTCTATCGATCGTCAAGCGCATCATCGACATGCATGGCGGCCAGGTCACCGCCGACAGCGCCGGGCCCGGACAGGGATCGACCTTCACCGTCACACTGCCCGCGGTCGAGGCCTCCTGACATGACCCAGAGCCAGCACATTTTCATTGTCGACGACGAGGCGCCCGCCCGCGAGATGGTCGGCGATTATCTCAAGATGCACGGCTTTGCCGTCACGCTTTGCGACGGCGGCAAGAGCCTGCGCGCCGCGATCGAAACCAGCGTGCCCGACCTCGTGGTGCTCGACCTCAACATGCCCGAGGAAGACGGGCTGTCGATCATCCGCGACCTCAAGGGCCGCATCAATGTCCCCGTCATCATGCTGACCGCGACCGCAAGCCCGATCGACCGGGTGGTCGGCCTCGAGCTCGGCGCCGACGACTACATCGCGAAGCCCTGCGAGTTGCGCGAATTGATGGCGCGGATCCGCTCGGTACTGCGGCGGAGCACGCCGGCCAAGGCCGCGCCCGCGGCGGAAGCCGGCGCCAAGGCCGCAAAAGACCAGCTGGTCCGGTTCGGCACCAAATGGCTCGATCTGGAGGCGCAGGCGCTGCGCGATGACGAGGGCAACGAGCATCCGCTGACGGCCTCCGAATTCGGCCTGCTGAAAGTGTTCGCGGCCAATCCGAAGCGGGTGCTGTCGCGCGAGCGGCTGCTGGAGCTTGCCAACGCCCGCGACAGCGAGGCCTTCGATCGCGCCGTGGACCTGCGAATCATGCGAATCCGGCGCAAAATCGAGCCGGACCCGACCAAACCGGCCGTGATCCGCACCATCCGCGGTGGCGGCTATCTGTTCTCGCCGACCGGCGACAAGGCGTAGCCAGACCGCACCAACCGCCAGCAAAAGCCTCGCATTTAGCCAACCTCGCCCCGCTCTTTGCGGGGAGAAGAGGTCGGAATGCCTCGGCTATGCGAAGCATCGTCCGGTGCATTCCGGGTGAGGGGCAAGGCATGACGTTTACCGCATAGATTAGGACCGCTGCCGCCCCTCATCCCGACCTTCTCCCCGTGAAGTAGGGGGAGAAGGAGAAGAAAGAGCGCACCTACGCCCCGAAACCAGAATCGTTCCCACCGGCCAAAACCCGCCTCACGATTTGGCGATCGTTGAAATCGCTCACATTTCCATCCCGATTGTTTCGTCGCCGGCGTCGCGACGAAACAATTCTCCTGTCCACGAAACCATTTTCCGCTTTTGGCGCAGACATCCGGAAACGTTCGGTAACTATCAACTTCCCAACGAGGCGCCGCCAAGCGGCGATTACTGGGAGCTTGTCATGCAGAACGTCATTGCCATCAACGCCGCAGCCCGACAGGGCATCATCGCCGCCCAGGCGACCTCGGACGAGATGTTGCTCCAGGGCATTGCCGAAGGCGGCCGCAACGCGATGCATATCCTGTATTGCCGGCACAACGTGCGGGTCTATCGCTTCGTCCTGCGCATCGTGCGCGACACCACGATGGCCGAAGACCTGGTCAGCCAGGTGTTCCTCGACGTTTGGCGCACCGCTGCGCAGTTCGAAGGCCGTTCGCAGGTCTCGACCTGGCTACTGTCGATCGCCCGTTTCAAGGCGCTGACCGCGCTGCGCCAGCGCCGCCACGAGGACATCGACCAGGACGACGTGCTCGAAATCGCCGATCAAGCCGATACGCCGGAAGCCTCGCTGGACCGCAGCAATACCAGCGCCATCCTGCGCGCCTGCGTGGCAAAACTGTCGCCGGCCCATCGCGAAATCATCAACCTCGTCTATTACCATGAGAAGTCGGTCGAAGAGGCCGGCGAGATCATCGGCATCCCCCAGAGCACGGTCAAAACCCGGATGTTCTATGCCCGCAAGCAGCTCGCCGAGCTGCTGAAATGCGCCGGCGTCGACAGCCTGGCGGCCTGAAACCAAATAGGCCGCTCCGTGAAACAAATGAAACGGTAGACGACATCATCCCGAAAAATACCTCGTCTAGAACTGTATCCATCGAATTCGCTTCTTCCTCCCTGGACCTCCAACGACCCGGACGGGATGCCCCCCTCCGGGTCGCTCTGTATTTGGGGCTTGGGTTTTCGCGACGATAGCAATCCATAAAACCCGAGCCATTCCAGCAACGTATCTGCCTGCCGGACCCGGATTGCTTGCCATCGCGCAAGCGCTGGGATTTGATGGTTTCAGTGATTTGGCAAACGATGATACATACCCTGCTCGCGCCAAAAGGAGAGCTTCGCATGACCAAGTTTCGGCACCTGATCCTGACGGCAATCGCAGCCACGGGCCTGATGCTTTTGGTCTCGCACAGCTTTGCCCAGCAGCCGATGGACCGTGGCGACCAGCCGGGCCTGATCCCGGATGATTCCATGGAGCTCGATCCGGAATTCCGCAAGCAGATGGTGCTGTATCGCACCAACGAACCGCCGGGCACCATCATCATCTCGACCGCGGAGCGGCATCTCTACCTGATCCAGGGCGGCGGCCGCGCGCTGCGCTATGGCATCGGCGTCGGTCGCGACGGATTCCAGTGGCAGGGCATGGTGAACATCACCAAGAAAGCGGAATGGCCGGACTGGACGCCGCCGCCGGAAATGATCGCGCGCCAGCCGTATCTGCCGCGCTTCATGGCCGGCGGTCCGGGTAACCCGCTCGGCGCGCGCGCGATGTATCTCGGCGCCACGGTCTATCGCATTCACGGCACCAACCAGCCGGATACGATCGGGACCGCGATCTCGTCGGGCTGCTTCCGGCTGGTCAATGCCGACGTCGCCGACCTCTATGACCGCGTCCCGGTCGGCACCCGGGTGATCATCCGGCAGAAGCCGGAGCTTTGATCGGAACACTGCTTTTCTTTGCGATAGCTTTTCCTGCATTCATTGATGAGAGATAAATCATGCGGACTTTTCGGGGCGGCCTGCTGATCGGACTGATTGTCGCGGCCGCGGTCGCGGCGACCGCCATCACCTATGAGCGCTACGACACCAAGACGCTGAAGCGCACGATCCGGCGCGGCGAGGTGCTGTGCGGCGTCAACACCGGCCTGCCCGGCTTCTCGATTCCCGACGGCAAGGGCAACTGGAGCGGCTTCGACGTCGATTTCTGCCGCGCAGTAGCATCTGCGATCTTCGACGATCCGAGCAAGGCGAAATTCATTCCGCTCGACGCCAATGAGCGTTTCAAGGAGTTGCAGAACCGCAAGGTCGACATCCTCTCCCGCAACTCGACCTGGAGCATGTCGCGCGAGACCAATTACGACCTCTATTTCCCGGCGGTCGCCTATTACGACGGCGAAGGTTTCATGCTGCCGCGCGCGAAAAACATCGACTCCGCGCTGGGGCTCGACGGCAGCAAGGTCTGCGTGCAGGACAACACCACGACCAAGCTCAACCTCGCGGATTATTTCCGCGCCAACAACATGAAATACACGGAGATGAAGTTCGAGAAGCTGGATGACGTCGTGAAAGCCTACGACACCGGCCAGTGCGACGTGCTGACCGCCGACGCCTCCCAGCTTTACGCGCTGCGTCTCAACCTGTCGAAGCCCGACGATCACACCATCCTGCCGGACATCATCTCCAAGGAGCCCTTGGCGCCTGTGGTGCGCGAGCGCGACGACGACTGGATGCTGATCGTGAAGTGGACGCTGTATGCGATGATCAACGCCGAGGAACTTGGCATCACCTCGAAGAACATCGACGAGGCGCTGAAGTCGAAAAAGCCCGACGTGATGCGGCTGGTCGGCACCGAAGGCACCTACGGCGAAGACCTCGGCCTGACCAAGGACTGGGCCGCGCGCATCATCCGCCATGTCGGCAATTACGGCGAGGTCTACGACCGCAACGTCGGCGCCGACTCGAAACTGAAGATCCCGCGCGGCCTCAACCAGCTCTGGAGCGCCGGCGGCATCCAGTACGCGCCGCCGATCCGGTAGGGAGTCGTCTCAGCGTCATTGCGAGCCAACGGGTCGGGCGAATGCCCGCCCGATGACAGGCTTCGCGAAGCAAACCAGTCTCCCCTTATGACTCTGGATTGCTTCGTCGCGAGTGCTCCTCGCAATGACGGCGGAGACGCGCTCCCTTCCCCCTTGCGGGGAGGGGGCGGGGGTGGAGTCCACAAGCTCCGAGTTCGTGGCTACCCCCCAACCCGACCCTCCCCCGCAAGGGACAGCGAGAAGGAAGCGCGCCCCAGAATGACGGCGCTCAATAATTCTTCATCCGCGCCAACTGGTCGGCGTGGAAATTGCTGTCGCCGAACAATTCCTGGCAGACCCGGGCGCGCTTCATGAAGAAGCCGATGTCGAACTGGTCGGTCATGCCCATGCCGCCATGCATCTGCACGCCTTCCTGCACCGCCAGCGTCGCGGTCGAGCCGGCGCGCGCCTTGGCGACCGCGACCGCGCTGCCGGCCTTGTCGAAATTGCCGTCGAGCGCCTGCAGCGCCTTCAGCACGGCGGCGCGGGTGATCTCGATCTCGATGTAGAGCTGGGCGGCGCGGTGCTGCAGCGCCTGGAATTCGCCGATCAGTTTGCCGAATTGCCTGCGTTCCTTCAGATAGGCAACGGTGCGGCCGAACACTTCCTCTGATAGCCCGACCATCTCGGACGCCACCGCGCCCCGGCCGACATTGAGCAGGCCCTCGAGCAGCGCGCCACCCTGATCGACCTCGCCGAGCACGCGGTCGGCATCGACCTCGGCATTGTCGAACACGATCCTCGCGGCATTATGCGCATCGACCATCGCGGTGCGCTCGGTCGCAATGCCCCTGGCCTTGGGATCGACCAGGAACAGCGTCAACCCGTTGCTTTCCCCCGCCGCGCCTGCCGTGCGCGCCGCGACGATCAGAAGATCCGCGGTGTGCCCGTCCACCACGAAGGCCTTTTCGCCCTTCAGCCTGAAACCGTTACCGGAACGCACCGCCTGCATCGCGGTGTGCAGCGGCCGGTGTTTGGCGCCCTCATCAACTGCCAGCGCGGCCAATAGCGAGCCGTCGGATATTTTCGGCAGATGCTGCGATTTCTGCGCCTCGCTGCCGCCACGCGACAGCGCGGAGGCCGCCAGCACGGCGGTGGCCATGAACGGCGACGGCATCAAGGTGCGGCCGATCTCTTCCATCACCACGCCGGCCTCGACATAGCCGAGCCCGCTGCCGCCGAACGCTTCCGGCACCAGCAGACCGGAAAATCCCATCTCGGCGAACGCCTTCCAGATATCCCGGGAAAAGCCTGTCGCGTCCTTTGCATCGCGCAACTGCCGCAGATGCGACACCGGCGCCTTGTCGCTGATCAGGCCGCGCGCACTGTCGCGCAGCATCGATTGTTCTTCGGTGAGGACGAGGGCCATGAGGTTTTCCGGTTAGGCTGGTGTTGAAACGAAACGATGAGTGGGCCGACCACACACGCTACCTCGATGGTGAGGAGACTCCCTCCTGGCAGCGCTCTTGCGCTGTCCAGGCGCCGTCTCGAACCACGAGATGTGTGACCCATCCTTCGAGACGCGCGCAAGCGCGCTCCTCAGGATGAGGTGTTGCTCAGGCCCCCGGCAAATCGAGGATCCGTTTGGCGACGATGCCGAGCATCACCTCGGAGGTGCCGCCTTCGATCGAATTGGCCTTGGTGCGCAGCCATGCGCGCGGGCGGGCGCCGCCTTTGGAGCGTTCGCTTTCCCATTCCAGCGCGTCGATGCCGCCCGCCGACATCAGGATTTCGTAGCGGCGCTTGTTGAGTTCGGTGCCGTAATATTTCATCGCCGAGGAAAACGCCGGGTGCGACTGGCCGGCTTTGGCGAGATCGACCGCGCGTTCGGCGGCGGCAGAAAGCGCCGCCTCGTCAATTTCAAAACTTGCGATCTGGCCGCGCAGCATCGGATCTTCCAGCCGGCCCTGCTCGTCGGTGCCGACGGAATCGGCCGCGATCTGGCCGAGCGGCCGGCCGACGCCGCGCTCGCCCATGCCCGAGATCATCGCGCGTTCGTGCTGCAGGAGATATTTGGCGACGTCCCAGCCGCGGTTGACGGTGCCGACCACATGCGATTTCGGCACCCGCACATTGTCGAAGAACGTCTCGCAGAACGGCGAGCGGCCGGAGATCAACAGGATCGGCTTTGTCGAGACGCCTTTCGAGGCCATGTCGAAAAGAATAAAACTGATGCCGTCGTGTTTCCTGGCGCTGGCATCGGTCCGCACCAGACAGAAAATCCAGTCGGCGAGGTTGGCATAGGAGGTCCAGATCTTCTGGCCGTTGATGACAAAATCGTCGCCGTCGCTCTCGGCGCGGGTCTGCAGCGAGGCGAGGTCGGACCCGGCGTTCGGCTCGGAATAGCCTTGGCACCAGCGAATGAGCCCGGCCGCGATCTTGGGCAGGTGCTCCTTCTTCTGGGCGTCGGTGCCGTATTTCAGCAGCGCCGGGCCGAGCATGGAAATGCCGAACGAGGTCAGCGGCTGGCGCGCGCCGATATCAGCCATTTCCTGCCGCACGATTTTGGTCTCTTCGCCATCGAGACCGCCGCCGCCGTATTCCCGGGGCCAATGCGGCACGGTCCAGCCCTTGTCGCGCATCCGTTCGAACCAGACGCGCTGAGGCTCAGAGGAGAACCTTGTATTCCGGCCGCCCCAAAAAGTGTCTTCGTCCGAGGACATCGGACGCCGCATTTCCGACGGGCAATTGGCCTCGAGCCAGGCGCGGGTTTCACGGCGGAATTGATCCAGATCGGTCATATCGGCGTTTCCATTCCAAATGGCATGATCCCGAAAAGTGGGTACCGGTTTTCGGGAAAGATCATGCCTAGACATAAATGTTGCAGCGACCTTAGCCGCCGGCCCGCGGAATTCAATAAATCTCTGTCCGGCCATGCGGCGGCGGATGTGGTCATCCCGGCCGATCCGGTATATTCGGCTAAGCCATAACGCTTGAAAAACAAGAGGAAACCGACATGCGCCTGAAGTTGCTTTCGCCTGGCGAAATGAGCGAGGACCAGAAACAAACCTACGATGAATCGATCGCCGGCAAGCGCGGCAAGCCGCCGCCGCCGATGATGGCCTGGCTCAACAGCCCGGAAATGGCGCGGCACGCCACACGACTCGGCGGCTTCCTGCGCTTCGACACGGTGTTTTCGCCCGCGATTACCGAGATCGCCATTCTCGTCACCGCGCGGCACTGGTCTTCGCATTACGAATGGTACGCCCACCGGCTGCTGGCGCTCAAAGGCGGGCTCGACGAGAAGATCATCAATGACATCCGCGACCGCCGCACGCCGACGTTCAGCGATCCCAAGGCGAAGATCGTCTACGACGTCGCCAAATCGCTGCATGACGGCCACGGCGTCTCGAAGTCGCTGTACGACGAGGCCGTGAAAGTCGTCGGCGAGCGCGGCATCGTCGAGATCATCGGGCTGTGCGGCTACTACACCATGGTGTCGATGACGCTGAACACGTTCGAGTTCCCGCTGCCCGAGGGGCAGGTGTCGGAACTGGTTTAAAGTCGGCCTCCTGTCCCGGATCAGCGGCGCCATGGCGCGTCGCAGGCGCGCCTAAACGCGCTTTAGGCGCCGCGTCCGGGGCACGAGAACTTGGGAGTACATTCGATGTCCGAGACCACCACACCCATCATCGCGGGGACGCGCATCGGGCACGTCCATCTCAAGGTGGCCGATCTCGACCGCGCGCTTGCATTCTATTGCGGCGTGCTCGGCTTTGAGTTGATGCAGCAACGCGCCGGCGCGGCGTTCATTTCGGCCGGCGGCTATCACCACCATATCGGCCTGAACACCTGGGAAAGCAAAGGCGGCAATCCGCCGCCGGTGGGCTCGACCGGCCTCTATCATACCGCGATCCTCTATCCGACCCGGCCGGCGCTGGCGGATGCGCTGCATCGCCTGATCGAGGCCGGCATCCGGCTCGACGGCGCCAGCGATCACGGCGTCAGCGAGGCGCTGTATCTGCGCGATCCCGACCAGAACGGCGTGGAACTGTATTGGGACCGGCCGGAGGCACAATGGCCGCGCACGCCGGACGGTCAGCTCGCGATGTACACGCACCGGCTCGATCTCGAGGATCTGCTCAGGCAGCGCGAGGCGTAAGCGGCTTACTTCAGTTTCGCGCCGCGCTCTTCGATGATCGCCGCGATCGTCTCTCCCGCACCGCCTGCTTCGCGAAAGCCCGCGATCACCCCAGTTCGGTCGGCTTCCGGGCGGTTCTGGCTCATCTTCCATTTGCCTTCGATGCGCCCGATCGGAATCTGGACACCGACGATGGCGCGCATCTGCATCGCGACAAAATCCGCCGGCGCGTCGTCGACGTGCCAGGGCGCCGCGCGCAGATTTTCGCGGCTCGCGGTCAGATCCTCGATCTGGCGGCGCAACCATGCGTCGTCATTCATCACGCGCGGCCGGCCCCAGGCGTGCACGGTGGCGTAATTCCAGGTCGGCACCACCTTGCCGGTCTCGCGCTTGGTCGCATACCAGGACGGCGTCACGTAATCCTGCGGTCCCTGGAATACGACCAGGCACTCCTCGACGGCCTCGAGTTCCCGCCATTGCGGATTGGCGCGCGCGATGTGCAGCCGCAGCGTGCCTTTGTCCGAACCGTCCGCATCCAGCAGGAACGGAAACAGATTGGCCAGCAATCCGCCGGGCCCAGCCGTGATCAACAGCCCGAGCGGATGCGCCCGGATCAGTTGATGCTGGACCTCGATGCGGTCCTCGCGAAAGTGGGGCGGCTGATACATTGCGGGCCTCGGGTACCTCGGTGATAACCATTAGCTATAATCAAATTGGGCTTACCGCGCACCCGATATGGCCCCCGGGGCCCGCCCAACCGTGCTAATCTGGCGCCCTATCCGCGAGGGGGCGTTGGCCGCTCAGACGCAGCATGTCGTTTTCAGACAGTCCGACCGGCGCCGGAGAATTGGCTCTCCGCAGCCGGAAAATAAAGCGATCGCCGTTTCTGGTGCTGGCCGCCGGACTGCTGCTGTTCGCCGCGATTATCGGCGGATTCCTGCTGGCGCTGCGGCCAGCCACCCTGCGCATCGCGGTCGGGCCCCAGGGCAGCAACGACCTGATCCTGATCCAGGCGCTCGCCGATAAATTCGCCCGCGACAACGCTTCGGTCCGGCTGACCGTGATCCCGACCGCGGGCCCGGTCGACAGCATCGCCGCGCTCCGGGGGCACAAGGCCGATCTCGCGGTCGCGCGCGACGACGAGGAAATGCCCGACGGCGCCAGTTCGGTCGCGATCCTGCGCAAGAACGTCGTGGTGCTGTGGGCGCCGCCGCGCAAGGGATCGGGCAAGGGATCGAAAAAGGACAAGGCGCAGATCAAGGGCATCGACGGTCTCGACGGCCGCAGGGTCGGCGTGGTCGGCAGGACCGAGATCAACGTCAAGCTGCTGCGCGTTATCCTGAAAGAGTCCGGCGTCGATCCCGACAAGGTCGCGGTCACGCAGTTCAGCATCGACCAGACCACCGAGATGCTGCGCGATCCCGCCATCGATGCGTTCATGACGGTAGGCCCCGTCGACAGCAAGATCACCGCGGACGCCATCGCCGCCACCGCGCGCCTGCGCGGCGAGCCGGTGTTCCTGCCGATCGACGTTTCCGAAGCGATCGCGGCAAGGCATCCGCTGTATGAATCCGAGGAAATCCCCGGCAGCTCGTTCTCTTCGTCGCCGGCGCGGCCCGACGACAAGATCGAAACCGTCGGCGTCAACCATCTGATCGTGGCGCCGAAGACGCTGTCGGAAACCACGGTGGCGAACTTCACCCGGGCGCTGTTCGCGGCAAGGCCCTCGCTGGCGCGCGACGTGCCAAGCGCCGCCCGCATCACCAAGCCGGATACCGACAAGGATGCCGCGCTGCCCGCGCATCCCGGCGCTGCCGCCTATATCGACGGCACCGAACGCACCTTCATGGATAATTACAGCGATTATCTCTGGGGCGCGGTGCTGCTGTTTTCGGTGCTTGGCTCCGGCGTCGCGGGCATGCGCCACTATGTCAAGCGCGACGAGCGCCGCCTGAACATCCTGCATCGCGAAAAACTGCTGGCGGCGATTTCGCTGGCGCGGCAGAGCAATTCGATCGAGGAGCTCGACGCGCTGCAATGCGACGCCGACGACTTCCTGCGCGAGGCGCTCGAATGCTATGACGACGGCGCGATCGAGCCGGACGATCTCGCCGCCTACGGCCTGGTGCTGAACCAGTTTCACAGCGCCGTCGTCGACCGCCGCGCGATGCTCGGCGCCGCGACAGGTAATCTGCCGCTAAGCGGGACTCGCAGGGTGGGTTAGGCGGTCTTCCGCCGTAACCCACCATTCGCACGGTCGGCGCCGCGGCGGATTACGGCTTCCGCCTTCGCTCGTGGAGCTTCGGCCGACGCGGTCGCCTAATCCGCCCCACAGATCGCTACGCCTCGGGCTCGAACGACACCGGCATATCCGTTGACCCTGCGCGGCCTCCGTGATAGTTCCGCGTCATGATCAACGTCGTGCGCAACGTGAACCGTAAACACATGACCCGCTCTAGCTGGGCCGTGGAAGGAGTCGTGCGCTAGGAATTCGACGACGCAACTTTTTCACCAGGCCCCGCCGGCATCGGACGGGGCCTTTTTATTTAGCCCTGCTCCCTGCCCGCACAACAGCAGGAGCATCCGATGCCACCCCAGCAGACGCAACCGACATCCGAGCCCGGCCGCGATGCCGCAGGGCTCGGTTTCGACTTCGCCATCGCTTCGGTGAAAGACGCTCTATCGGAAAAGCAGGCGGCCGGACCTCCGTTCGCATCGACGCGGAATGTCCTGAGATGGCTCAAGGGATATTGGCGCGCGTTCCGGGAAAGGAGCCGACGCAACAGGTTGCGATCAGGCTTGCACGACCTCAGTGACAGACAGCTGATGGATATCGGCCTGACCCAAGGCGACATCGACTGCATTGTCGCTTACCGGGCATTTGAAGAGCTCAAGGACGGCAGGGCGCATCTGTGGTTGTCGCGTGGCGTGATGTGAAGCGAGACTTCGTAGGGTGGATTAGGCGTCTTCGCCGTAACCCACCATTGCGAGGTTGGCATCGCGGCGGATTACGCTTCCGCCTTCGCTCTTCGAGCTACGGCGGACAAGTCGCCTAATCCGCCCTGCGTTCTTCATTCCGCCTTGTCGATATTCCAGAACACCGGCGTCGCCGGTCCACCGAGCACGCCGGTGAGCGATTTCCGCCAGGCGCTGGGCTGCAGGAATTGTCCGACCGGGATCAGGATCACCTGGTCATAGACTTCCTTCTGGATCTCGGCGGCGATCTTCTTCTGCTCCTCGAGCGAGGTGGAACGCGCAAAGGCATCCTTGAGCTGCTCGACCTTCGGGTCGTCCGACCAGCCGAACCAGCCGCCATTCTTGCCTCTGCCGTTGATCGCGGTGCTGGCGATCGGGTTCGACGAATCGGAGCTGTTGAAGTTGGTGAAGAACAGATTCCAGCCGCCCTCCTTCGGCGGCTTCTGGCTGGCGCGCCGCGAGACGACGGACTGCCAGTCGGTGGCCTGCAAATCCACCTTGAAGCCGGCCTCGCGCAGCAATTGCGCCGCGACGATCGGCTGCGCCTTCAGCACGCTGACATCGCCGGGCGCGAGGATCACGATCGGCGTGCCGTCATAGCCGGATTCCGCGAGCAGCTTCCGGGCCTCCGCCATGCCGTCGCCCTTTACCAGCGTCTCCGAGCCGGCGTCGGTGGCGAGCGGCGTGCCGCAAATGAACAATGCGCCGCAGATCTTGTAGTAGGCGGGGTTACCGACCAGCGCGTCCAGCACGTCTTTCTGGTTCATGGCCAGGAAGGCGGCGCGGCGGATTTTGGGATTGTCGAACGGCGGCTGAGTGAAGTTCAAGCGCCCGCCGGTCTGGAAGCCAGCCTTGCTCAGCACGTCGATCTTGATGTCCTTGTCGGCCGCCAGCGCCGGCAGGATATCGAATGGCGGAACTTCCATGAAATCGATGTCGCCCGCCTGCAGCGCGTTCACCGCGGTCTGCGCGTCGGCCATGGTGATCCATTCGACCCGGTCGACCTTCACCACCTTGCCGCCGGCGGTCCAACTCGGCGGCTCTTTCCGCGGCACATAATCCCTGTTCTTTTCGTAGACCGCCTTCACGCCGGGCTGGAATTCGGAAGCCACGAATTTGAACGGCCCCGATCCGATCTGTTCCTTGATCTGTTGGCCCGGCGGCGTTTCGGCCAGCCGCTTCGGCATCATGAACGGCGTATAGGACGACGGTTTGGCGATCGACTCCAGCACCAGGCCGTACGGCTCCTTCAGCTTCAGCGTGATGGTTTTTGGGTCGGTTGCCTCCAGGCTGTCGGTGAAATCCATCAGCTTCTGGCCCATGCTGTCGTTACGGGCCCAGCGCTTCAGCGATGCGACGCAATCCTCTGCCGTGACCGGCGCGCCATCGTGCCATTTCAGGCCGTCGCGCAGCGTGAAGGTATAGGTGAGCTTGTCGTCGGATACCTTCCAGTCCGCCATCTGCGGCTGGACCTTGTAGTTCTCGTCCGTGGCCAGCAGCGTGTCATAGACCATGTAACCGTGGTCGCGGGTGATGTAGGCGGTGGTGAACAGCGGATCGATGGTCCGCAAGTCGGAATGCATCACCGCGACGATGGTTTTGGCATCCGCCGCAGACAACGCCAGCCCGGCTGCGAGCGCCGCCGCGGCCAAACACAGAAAACGCCGAACAGGAACCATCATGACGCCCCCACTGACGCCAAAAGGCTAGCGTAATTCCTGGGGGTGGGGAAGGGTCGCACGGTCGCAGCGGCCCCTTACCTCGCCCCGCGCCTGTCCGCCGAAGCCCGTCTCGGGCGAAGGCGGATGCGGGGCGAGGGAGAACATCGAAGCTTTCGCCCCTTACCGCGGCATCGCCTTCAGCGCTCCCGCAAGTCCTTGCGGATCGTCGATGCCGATGCGGCGGATGTCGTGCGATTTGAGCTGCAGTTCGACGGCATCGAGGCCCGACACGTTGTAGAGCCGGAAGCCGGAACGTCTGCGGATGCCAAAACCGTTCCACCAATGATTGCGCACGATCGCCACCGTTTCGATTTCATCGAGCGGCAACCGATAGGTCCACAATCCCGGACCAAAACTCCAGCGCAATTCATTCGCGTTCACTTCGACCGTCAGGGAAGAGAACACGATTCCGGCTGCGACGAGAACGATCATCGTGAAGCCCGCGGGTATCCATTGACCGGTCAGCCAGATCACCAAGGCATTGAGCGCGGCCGCGGCGAAACAGACCGAGACGACCAGGACACCGCGTTGGGTATGACGATACGACATGGCCAAAACCTCCTTGAAGACTCCCTGCAAGGTCTTGGGTGCAAAGTCTTACGAAGCACCGGCGTCACGGGCGCGTCATGCCCGGCATCGTGGCATCATTGTGACGCGCTCGCTTGATTTGGACGCAGATCGCGGCGTCCGGGTTCACTCACGCCCTTGTTGTTGCACGTCGCATCGGATACGGATGTGCCGCCGGTCACCGACGGAAAACGTCTCTGCAACCCACGCGCGAGACACGGGTTTTTTTCGGGGGTGACAAGCCGGCCGATAATGGCGACAATCGGCGCAAGTCATGTCGCACGGTGTTTGGTTCGGAATCGCGTTGGGAAAAACGTCCGTGTTCGCATCACGTTGCCCTGTTCTGCTGATGGCCGCGTTCGCCGGCTGCGTCGCGTTGCAGCCGTCACGCACGCTCGCGCAATGGTGGCCGCACGCGCCCGCCGATTTCGAGGAATGCGCCGATACCGCCGAGAAGGCATCGACCAAAGAGACCAAGGCGCAGGCGCTGGTCGAATGCAACGCCAAGTTCGCCGGACGCCGCAAGCCCGGCGGCGGTTACACCTATTACGATTTCATGCAGAACCGCAGCTTCGACATCGCCGGTCCCAACCCGACCCCGGAAGAGCAGCGCAAGATCGACCAGCAATATACCGAGTTCCTCGATCAGGAACGGCGCAACAGCATCGCGGCAGCGGCCGCGACCAAACAGCAGCAGCAACAGCAACAACAGGCGCAGCCGGTCATCTATCACCCGGAAACCGAGAAGGTGCCGCTGCCGGTGGAAGCGCCCAACAAGCAGCCGCAAGCCACCAGCGCCGAGCTGCGCGCGCGCTCCAAATACTGCTCCAAGCACGCCTTCTCCTGCGAATGGCCGCGGCTTTCCGAAGGCATCAAGGACCTGAAGAAGATGCTGTTCGGTTCTTCCAGCAACAAGGCCAAGCGCGGCTCGGGCTAGGAGCGGCCCTGGTTTTGAAAAGTTAAGAAAACATTTCCGGACGGTCCGGGAATTCGGAGTTCCGGGTAGCAGGTGGTTGATGGCAGCAAACGTTTTGGCTGGAATCCGGGATCGATGCGTCGCATGATTGCGCCATGGGAAACAGCATCTGGTCGATCGAATATTTTACCTGCCCCAATTGCGGGATGAATTACACCGCGACAAGGGAGGAGCATCAGCACAAGCATTCGGGCCGATTCGAATGCAAGGTCTGCACCAGCGAGGTCCACGCATGGTCCGGGCCTTATGAATTCCACGGCTGGAAGACGGAAAGCACGCTGTCGCCCGAGTTCGGCAGACGCTGGCAGTCCAGTCCCTGACGCCCGATAGCGGGCGTCGCGCGTCCGCCGGCAAACTGATATTCCGATCTCGCCGCGCAACGGTCATGGCGGGATCGGCCCCTCGATCCCCCGAACTTCACGCACCGCGTCGCGCCCGCCGATCCGAGCGTGATGCGCGAGCAGGTTCGGACAGGCGCCGATATCAAAGCCGACACGCGGCGCCCACCCCGTCATCGCATACAGGCCGACGTCGGCAATCGAGTAGTCCCTGCCCAGCAGATACTCGCGCGTCGCGAGATGCTGCTCGACAAAGGCGAACCGCGCCCGCAACCGCTCGCGGAAAACATCCTTCGCGCGCTGGTCCAGCGCCGGGTAAAACAGCGGGCCGAGACTTCCCTTGTGCAGCTCGCTGGACAAAAAATTCAGCCAGGCATGGAGTTGCGCCCGCTCGACGGTCCCGTGCGGTGGCGCGAGCTTTTTCGCGGGAGCGAGATCGGCGATGTATTGGGCGATCGCGGCCGCCTCGAGCAGCACTCTGCCGTCGTCGAGCGCCAGCGCCGGCAGGTAACCCAGCGGGTTGATGGCCCGGTAGTCCCCGCCATCCGCCATCTTCTTGCTGGCTTCGTCGACCCTGACAGCGACGAAGGGAAGACCGCTTTCGAGCAAGGCGACATGCGGCATCAGCGAGATCGTGCCCGGCGCATAATACAGCTTCATGTCACGCCGCGGCCCATTTGGTCAGCGCGGCTGTCCGCGCGTCGTAACTCTGCGGCCGGGCGGGGAGTGTTAGTCGCGGGAACCGCCACAGATCCACCAGCCGATCGATCAATCCGGCATATTCGACAAACATCCGCTCCCCGCCTTCGGCGCCGGAAAGGCCGCGCGCAAGCATCCATGGGGTTTTTTCAAACGCTTCGAACAAATAGCGTGTCCAGGCCGGCCCGCGCACTCCCGTGATCTGCCCGAGGGCCTGCACAGGATTGCTCTCCTGAAAGTAGATCAGCCGGGGTTGCGCCAAGGTCAGCCGGTCCTGCAAATCCGACCAGAACTGCAATATCGCGGACCCAGGCGCGTCCAACTGGAAAAGCACCCGAACCGTGCTCTGGATCGGGTGACTCTCGAAGACGTAGAGCACATCATCTCTCGCGCTCCGCAGGAAAGCTTCCAGCTTTCCTAGCGCCGCGGCGGCAAACGAATCCGCCGAGTACGTCTCGTGGATATCAGCGAAAGCCGCTCCCATCTGGTCGGGCGCGGCCAGCAGCAAGGGATGATGTGAGGCGGTCTCGGCGAAAACCTGGCTATTGGGCAGCGTGCCGCCGACGGCGGCCGCGGCCGTGCTCTTGCCCGAACCCGGGACGCCATCGATGAACAGGACACGCGGGCGCGCGACGGCCGTCTGCATGGAGCTGTTTTCCTGGATCCGAATGCGGCAGTGTAGCTTTGCAAGCTCCGCAGTTGGAAGGTCCCACGGCCGGTCGAACGAAAATATCCCGAGCGGGCCCCTGCCGGCTTCCGGCGATCAATGCCTGTCGCGGCGGACACGTCTCGCGCGATGCCGCTGAGCCTGCCCCGGCATCAACCGCTGACGGGCCTGCGAGGCCGCCCGTTGCTCCTGCAACCTGGCATCATAGCCGGGCGATGGCGTCACGGTCGGCGGCGCGGCATGGGCCGACGCCCCGCCCAGCATCATCACGACCGCAGCTATCGCGAGACTTCGTTTCATATCGTTCGGCCCGGTCGATGCACCGTAGCAAATTAGCTCTCGTTCGTCGCCATTTCAAGGCAAGGCATCACATCTACCGCCGGACCTGTTCCGGGCTCAGCCCGGGCGAGCCCTTGCCCGCGGCCTCCGCGCTCTTGATCAGGGCGACGATGCGGCGTGACAGCGGCGCGTCGAGCCCGTGCCGCCCGGCGATCTCGACCACCACGCCTTGCAGATAATCGATTTCGGTGCGGCGGCCGCGCTGCAGATCTTCTGACATCGACGAGCGCGCTTCGGGATCGATCTTCATAGTCCGCCCGAGCAACGCCTGAAAAATCGGATCGGGCAGCCGAAGCAAGGAGGGCGTCCAGCCGGAGGGCACCGGCGTCGGCGACACCGGCGTGATGCCCTCGGCGCGGATCGCGGCCAGCCCTTCGGCGACCTGATCGGCCAGCAGCCTGCGCCATGCACGGTCCGCCAATTGCCGGCGGAGCGGGAGTGCGGACAACGCGTTGAGCGCGTTGTTGAGATTGACCAGCAGCTTGCCCCATTGCACGCCTTCGATATTGGCGGTCGCGCGCATTTTCAGGCCAGGCGCCGAAAGCTGCGCGGCGGTGGCGGCGTCGTCCTGCTCGACCACGATGTCGCCCGAGGTGGCGCGGTGGAATCGCCCCGCGCCCGGCGCCACCACATTGAACGGCACCATCGCCGCCAGCACACGCCGGCCCGGCAAACGCTGGCGCAGTATATCGACATTACCGACCCCGTTCTGCAGGCTGACGATGACGGCATCCGCAGGCGCATGCTGCGCGACGACGTCGGCAATCTCGGCCGTATCGGCGCTTTTGACCGTCACCAGCACCGTGCCCACATCGGCGAAGATCGCGGGATCTTCCGACAGCGTCAGTTCGCTGGCGGCAATGGTGCGATCAAAACCTTCAAAACTCGTCAGCCGCAGGCCGCTGGCCTGGATCTCCCCGATCACCCTCGGTCGCGCCAGGAGCGCGACCTTGCGCCCCGACGCGGCGAGCATACCGCCGACAAAGCAGCCGATGCTGCCGGCGCCCGCCACGCCGATCGGTCTGTTCGCATTCATTTCGCATTCCATTCAATATGCCCTGAGTTTTGTTAGCAGAGTTTTGCGGGCCCTGCCGCGCCGCCCGCGCCTTGTAACCGTCGCGGGCCGCCAGTATGTTTCTTGCGGCGGGGCCAGGCCAACGGCAGGAGAGAACCATGGGTTTACTCGACGTCCTCAACGGCATGCAGAACGGCCCGCGCGGCCCCAGCAATCCCAATGCGCAATCAAGCGGAATGTCGCCAATGACCATGGCGGTCCTCGGCCTCCTGGCCTGGAAAGCCGTCAAGCATCTCACCGCCAGCCAGCCGGGCGCGGCACCCGCGCCCTCGCCTGCCGGTGGCGCGACGAGCGGTGGCGGGCTTGGTGACATCCTCAGAGGTAATCTGGGCGGGCTGCTCGCCGGCGGCGCCGCCGGCAGCGTGATCAGCGGCGGGCTCGGCGATATCCTGAAGCAATTGCAACAGAGCGGCCATAGCGACACCGCCAATTCATGGGTTGGGCCCGGCCAGAACAAGCCGATCGCGCCCGGCGATCTCGCCAAAGCGCTCGGCGCCGACCAGATCAACGGCCTGATGTCGCAGACCGGATTGTCGCGCGATGAATTGCTGTCGGGGCTGAGCCAGCAATTGCCTGACGTGATCAATCATCTGACGCCGGACGGGCGGCTGCCGACCGACAACGAGGTGTCGGGCCGGCTGTGATCGCAACATGGCGTTTTCGAGCCAAGGGAGCCCGGTTCGCGTGAAGAAGACGCGCCAAATAAAACTTCAGGCCAACTTCGAATTCGCAAGACTGGTTTTAAAGGGGAAGGACGATAGCCATGCTCTATATTCTGATCGTAGGCCTCGTTGCCGGAATTCTCGCCCGCATCCTGTCGCCGGGCCCGAATAACCCGAGCGGGTTCATCCTGACCGCCGTGCTCGGCATCGCCGGCGCGTTTCTCGCCACCTTTATCGGCCAGATGATCGGCCATTACGGCCCCGACCAGGGCGCCGGCTTCATCACCGCAACCATCGGCGCGCTGGTGGTGCTGTTCATCTGGAACCGGCTGGTGGCCGCGCGGGTGATTCCGGACATGAACAAGTAAGGACGGGTTAGTTTCCCGTCATTGCGAGGAGCGAAGCGACGAAGCAATCCAGTCTTCCTTTGTGACACTGGATTGCTTCGCGGAGCCTGTCATCGGGCGGGCATTCGCCCGACCCGTTGGCTCGCAATGACGATGAAGGCCTCGTTACGAAATCAAATGGGCGCCGGCGTCCATGCGCACGACTTCGCCGGTCATGTTGCCCGACTGCGGCGTGGCGAGGAAACACACCAAAGCCGCGACATCTTCCGCCGTTGATGCGCGTTTCAGCGGCACTTTTGCCACCACGGAATCACGCACTTTTGCCGCGCCCTCGACGCCGCGTCCCTTGGTGAACCAGGGCGTGTCGATATAGCCGGGGCAAACGGTGTTGACCCGGATCAGCGGCGCCAGCGCGCGCCCCAGCGACAGCGTCATGCTGTTCAGCGCGCCCTTGCTCGCGGCATACGCAATCGACGAACCGGTGCCGTGCAGGCCCGCGACCGACGAGATGTTGACGACCGCGGCGGTATTGCCTGACGCCTTGGCGCCGGCTTCCAAAAGCGAGCGCGCCGCGCGCACCATCTGGAACGGGCCGATGGTGTTGACGCCGTAAAGCCGCTGAAAGTCCTCCGCCGACAGGCCGTCGAGATTTTCATGCGCGACGTGTTTGGTCGTGCCGGCATTATTGACCAGCGCATCGAGCCGGCCCCAGGACGCCGCTGCGGCAACGATCTTCTTGCAATCCTCGTCGCGCGAGACGTCGCCCTGCACAACCGTCACCTCGGCGCCGGCCTTGCGGCAGAGATCGGCGGTCTGTTCGGCTTCCTTGGCGCTCGAGGAATAATTGACCACGATGCGCCCGCCGCCCTTGGCCAGAATGGCCGCGGTGGCAGCGCCAAGGCCGGAGGCCGAACCCGTTACAATTGCGAAAAACCCATCCTTCGACATCCCGTTTCCTCTTCTTGCTTTTTGATCGGCCGTTGGCCCGCACCCGCGTGGGTCCTACCATATCGCGCGGGGTCCTGCCTGCAAATCCGCCAAACTCCGCTGCGTGGAATTATTCGAGTACCCACCGATACTTATGCCGGCTCGGCAGGCCGCCCTGCGGACATCGGCGCTTGTCATGGCACTGGCTTTTCCCCATCATCGGGCGCAAGAAAAGGCCGCACATGGTGCAGGGCAAAAGCCCGGCAGGATGTGCCCAGATTGAAAACGGGGAACGCTGTGGCGGAGAGTGAAAACATCGTCGTCGAGACCGCGGAAAAGATCTTTGCGGATCTCGCCGACACCCAGACCATCAACCGCGACAAGGAAGGCAAGTGGAAAGCGCCGCTGTGGCAGGCGCTGACCGAAGCCGGCCTGCCGTTGTCCTGGGTGCCGGAAGAATTTGGCGGCTCGGGCGCCAGCATGGCCGAAGGTTTTGGCGTGCTCGGCGCGGCCGGCCGTTTTGCCATTGCCGTGCCGCTCGCCGAGACCATGCTGGCCGGATGGCTTTTGGCACAAGCCAGGATTTCCTCGCCCGAAGGCGAGATGACGGTCGCGCCGGCAAGCCCGCGGGATCGCATCACCCTCAACGCCGACGGCACGCTGTCGGGACGCGCGCGCGGCGTGCCGTTTGCCAAAGCCGCAAAACACATCGCGGTGCTCGCCAATGACCCCAAGGGCCTTTCGATCGCGCTGGTCGATGCGGCAAAATGCCGGATCGAAGCCGGCCTCAATCTCGGCGGCGACAACAGCGACACCGTGACCTTCGACAAGGTTACCCCGATCACGACAAAGCCGGCGCCGAAGGGGTTCGATCACAATGCGCTGCTGTTGATGGGCGGCGTGGCGCGCAGCCTGCAGATCGCCGGCGCGCTGGAATCGCTGCTCGACATCAGCGTGCGCTATTCCAACGAGCGCGTCGCCTTCGAGAAGAAGATTTCAAAGTTCCAGGCCGTGCAGCACAATCTGGCGCGGCTCGCCGGCGAATCCGCCGCGGCGCTCGCCGCCGCGACCTCGGCCGCCGACGCGCTTTCGAACGCGACCCAGTTCAGCGACGAGGTGTTCCTTGAGGCGGCGGCGGCAAAAATCCGCGGTTCCGAGGCGGCCGAAAAAGGCGCCGCCATCGCCCACCAGGTGCACGGCGCGATCGGTTTTACCAGCGAACACATCCTGCATCGCTACTCCCTGCGCGCGCTGGCCTGGCGCGACGATTTCGGTTCCGAAAGCTTTTGGGCCGTCGAACTCGGCAAACTCGTCGCCAGCCGCGGCGCCGACGAGCTGTGGCCGCTGGTCGCCTCGCGCTGAGATCAACCTAATTCGCCTGCACGAAAGTCGAGACTCCACATGACCGCAGCCCTTCGTTTCGATCCGATCCGCCTGCCGCCCGAATGCGAGCAATTGCGCAAGGAAGTGCGCGCGTTTCTCGCAGAAGAGATCGCCGCCGGCACTTTCAATCCGCACAAGCCCAACCGCGAGGACGCCGACGCGCCGGGATTTTCCCGAAAGGTCGGCGCCAGGGGCTGGCTCGGCATGACCTGGCCAAAGAAATATGGCGGCCACGAACGCTCGTTCCTCGAGCGCTACGTGGTAACCGAGGAGATGCGGGTGGCCAATGCGCCGACCCGGCGCTTCTTTGTCGCCGACCGCCAGAGCGGCCCGGTGCTTTTGAAATACGCCAACGAGCGCATCAAGATGGACATCCTGCCGCGCATCTGCCGCGGCGAAGTCTGCTTCGGCATCGGCATGAGCGAGCCGAATTCCGGCTCCGATCTGTTCGCCGCCAAAACCAAGGCGACCAAGACCGATGGCGGCTATCTGATCAACGGCACCAAGATCTGGACCTCCTCGGCCCACATCGCCGACTATCTGATCGCGATCTTCCGCACCTCGCCGTCGACCAAGGAAAACCGCCGCCACGGCCTGACGCAATTCCTGGTCGACATGAAGACGCCGGGCATCAAGGTCAATCCGATCAACCAGATCACCGGCCAGTCCGAATTCAACGAGGTGGTCTTCACCGACGCCTTCATGCCCGACGATCACGTACTCGGCGAAATCGACGGCGCCTGGAAGCAGGCGACCTCCGAGCTTGCTTACGAACGCTCCGGTCCCGAACGGTTTCTGGAAACCTATTACGTGCTGACCGAACTGGTCCGCGCGGTCGGCGACAAGCCGGACACCCGCAGCGCCGAGGGTATCGGCCGCCTGGTGGCGCAACTGCACACCATGCGGCGGATGTCGGTGTCGGTGGCGGGCATGCTGCAGGCCGGCAAGGAACCGGTGGTGGAAGCCTCCATCGTCAAGGACATCGGCACGGTGTGGGAGCAGCAACTGCCGCACCGGGTGCGCGACCTCGCCGCCTTTGTCGAGGAAAACGCCACCAACCGCGAGACGCTGGAGAACCAGCTCTCGTTTGCCATCAAGACCGCGCCGAAGCTGACCATCCAGGGCGGCACCACCGAAGTCCTGCGCGGCATCATCGCCCGCGGGCTCGGACTGCGCTAATCATTCAATCGAGGACACCTCATGAGCAAATACATTGATATCGGCGTCGAGAAGCACGGGCATGTCGGCCTGATCGAAATCCGAAAACCGCCGCTGAATTTCTTCGACGTCTCCCTGATCAACCAGATCGCGGACGCGCTGGAGGAATTCGACAACGACGTCGAGATCCGCGCCTCGGTGCTGGCTGCCCAAGGCAAGGCGTTCTGCGCCGGCGCCAATTTTTCCGATCCGGCGCGGCAGGAACAGGAGAGCCGCGCCAAGACCGATCCGGCGTCCAATTTGCCGATCAACCATCTCTACGTGCAGGCGGTGCGCATCTTCCGCAACAAGAAGCCGTTCGTCGCGGCCGTCCATGGCGCCGCCATCGGCGGCGGACTGGGCCTCGCGGTCTCGGCGGATTTCCGCGTCACCTGCCCCGAGGCGCGTTTTGCCGCTAACTTCACCAAGCTCGGCTTCCATCCGGGCTTTGGGCTGACCGCGACGCTGCCGGAACTGGTCGGCAAGAACAATGCCGAACTGATCTTCTACACCAGCCGCCGCGTCACCGGCGAGGACGCCACCAGGATGGGCCTTGCCAATGTCTGCGTGGCGCAGGACAAGGTTCGCGAGGAAGCCATGAAGCTCGCCGCCGAAATCGCCGAATGCTCGCCGCTCGGCCTGATCTCCACCCGCGCCACCATGCGCGGCGACCTCGCCGACCGCGTGCTGGCGGCGACCAACCACGAACTCGTCGAGCAGAACAAGCTGCGCGTTACCGAGGATTTCAAGGAAGGCGTCAGAGCCACCGCCGAACGCCGCGTCGCGAATTTTAAAGGGCGGTAAGACGTCATTCCGGGACACGCCTCTTGGCGTGGGCCCGGAATGACAGCTATTGCTTCCTCATCACCAGCGCATCGACGATGGTCACGCCTTGCCCGACCGGATGCACCAGCACCGGGTTGAGCTCGATCTCGGCAATCTCGCCGCGTGCATCGGCGGCAAGCGCCGAGACTTGCGCGATCAGTTGCGACAGCGCCGCGACATCGGCTTTCGCCGCGCCGCGAAATCCGTTCAGCAGTGGCGCAGCCTTCAACTCCGCCAGCATCGCGGCCGCCTCGCCAACGCTCACCGGCGCGGGGCGGTAGATCACGTCTCGAAAAAGTTCGGTGGTGATGCCGCCGAGGCCGACCATGATCATCGCGCCGAAGGTGGCGTCGAGCAGCGTGCCGACGATGATCTCGACCCCCTTTTTCGCCATCGGGCCGACCAGCACGCCCTGGATCGCGGCGTTCGGCCGGTGTTTTTGCGCGTTGTCGAGCAGCGCGACGTAGGTCGAGAACGCTTCGCCCTTGGTGGCGATGCCGACCTTGACGCCGCCGACCTCACTCTTATGCGGGATGTCGGGCGACTGGATCTTCATCACCATCGGAAAATCGACTTTGGCGATCGCGGCGTCGAGTTCCCCGCGCGATGTCACCAGCACCTCCTCGGGCAAGGCGATGCCGGCCGCGCGCAGCAGCGCCTTGCTGTCGGACTCCGACAGCGTCGGCGATTTCAGATGCGCCGAGAGGTTCACGCGTTTCGATCCGGCGGCCGCCGCCGGCTCGAACCTGAATCGCGCACGCGCCAGCGCCTGCCGCATCGCGACGCCGGCATGGGTCAGCCCCGACAGCAGCACCACGCCTGACTTTGCCAGTTCGCGCCGCGCGAAATCCGACGGCAGCGTGTAGGAGTAAAACACGATCGGCTTTTTCTGCGCCGCGATCACAGGCGCAAGTTCCGCCTGCTTGAACGACATCCGCGTTTCGCTCGACGTCGATACCACCACGAGGATGGCATCGACCTCGTCGGAAGCGCTCAACAACTCGATGCTCTTTTGCAATCCGCCGGTGTTGACGCCTTGGGCGGTGACGTCGATCGGGTTGCGCGCCGCGCCATAGGACGGAATCATGGCGCGGATGCCGACCTGGATTTTCTCCGACAGTTCCGGCACCTGCATGCCCTGCATCGACACGGTATCGGCGCCCCAGATGCCGCCACCGCCGGAGACCGTGAGCACCGCGACCCGATCGCCCTTCGGCGGCGGCGAGGTGGTCAAGACCGCAGCGATCGCCACCGCCTCGTCGAGATCGTTGGAGACGATAAAACCGTATTTGGCGAAGATCGCGTCATAGGCCGCCGACCAGCCCGCCATGCTCGCGGTGTGCGAGGCGGCCGCGCGCTCGCCAGCATTGGAGCGGCCGACTTTTGTCACGATCACCGGCTTGCCGGCTTCCGCCGCGCGTTGCGCCGCCGCCAAAAACTTGTCGACGTCGCGAATGCCCTCGATGAACAGCAGCACCACGTCGGTCGAGGCATCCTGCACCATGTAGTCGAGGAACTCGCCGGCGCCGAGATCGGCCTCGTTGCCGGCGCTAACGCAATAGCTGATCGCCACGCCAATCGCCTTGGCGCGATGCTTGATGGCGAATCCAATGCCGCCGGATTGAGCGACGATAGCGGCGCGGCGCCCGGTCGCCACCAGCGGCACGTGGCCGAGCTTGACGTCGACGGTCGGGCTGAAGGTCGCCGCGACCTTTTGTACCTCGCTGACAAAACCTTCGGCGTTGGGCCCGGAAATCCGCATGCCCGATTTTTTGGCGAGCTCAACGATGGCGTCCTGCATCGCGGCGCTGTCGCCGCCCTCCTCGGCAAAGCCCGAGGAGATGATCACCGCGTTCTTGACGCCGGCGGCGGCGCATTGCTCCAGCGCGCCGAGCACGCTTTTGGCGGGAATGATGATGATCGCGAGATCGATCGGCTGGCCGATCTCGGTGATCGACTTGTAGCACTTCAATCCGTCGATATCGCCGTAGTTCGGATTGATCGGATAGATCCTGCCCGGATATTCGTTCTTGCGCAGATACGACAATAGCCGCCCCGGGATCTTCTCATGATCGCGCGACGCCCCGATCAGCGCGATGCTCTCGGGCGCGAAGAACGTGTCGAGCGGATGCGGCATAGCGGCGTTTCCCTGTTGTTACTCTATGGTGTCCCGGACGCGGTGCAGCGCTGTTGCCGTGCACCGCAGAGCCGGGACCACCCACGCGGGTTGACCCCGGACCAGCAGCGCACCACGCCGCCAGTGCGGCGCGCTGCACTGCATCCGGGGAACGAGCCAAATGCATCATGCTGAAAGCTGGAACGTGACGCCGCCGATATCGAAGCTGTCACCCGACATCTTGTAGCCCTTGGCCTTGGCCGCATTGCGAACCTTTGCCGGATCAGCGACCCTGAACGTCAGCCCGCTCATGATCTCGCTATCGCCCTTGACGAATCGAAAACTGCAGTTCGGCAGTTTCAGTTCGGATTCACCCGCGGCGTTCGTGCCCGCGGCGACGCCGATGATCTTGCCCCAGTGCTCGGCCAGTTCCGCCGGCTCCGGGCTCTGCATCTCGACGCCGACCAGCGCCTGCGTCACGTCCTTGCGGATCGACTTCTGCCAATCAGGGCCGGCCGGCGGATAGGGGCCGAGGACGTCGTCGCTGCCGTCGGTGTGGTTGAACTCGATGAAGGCGGCGCGGCAATCGCGCGGATGCAGTTGCACGCCGTGATAGGGCGCGTGGTCGATCACGTTCGCGGTGCGCACGCCCATCGCACCGGCGTGCGCGCCGCGTGCGTCGGGATCGTCGCAGCAGAAGATCGCCATGTAGCCGCCGCGGCCATTGGTCTTGTCGATGAAGCGCCCCGCCGCGGTGCCGGGCTGGAACGGCGCTACCACTTCCAGCAGGATGGTGTCGACCGGCAGCAGCGCGTTCTCCAGGCCGTATTTGGCGACGTTGCCGTCACGGTAACAGACGCCGAGGCCCATGATGGCCGAGATGTCGGAGATCAGCGGCTCCAGATGCGGCGCGACGAGGCAGATCTGGCGGAGGCGAGTGTAGTGGGGGGCGTGGGCCATTTTGATAACTCTCCACAGCAGCAACGGCGGCAGCGTGCCCCCTCTCCCCTTGTGGGAGAGGGTTGGGGGAGAGGGGTACCACAAGCGCCGGCGCCTGTGGCTCCCCCTCTTCCGGCGCTTCGCTGTCCAGCGGATGGATGGGTAACAAAACAGACCGGATGGATGGGTGACAGTTGTTCATGGTTCGGTCTGCTTCGGCGCTGCGCTAGCGCAGCGCCGAAGCTTTCGTGTTTTTTGATCGATGATGCCG
>Ga0207702_10000538_pt1 | contig 42394 bp, 53 predicted proteins | sample KBSCornC62_FD_184302 | JGI IMG/M metagenome (GOLD analysis project Ga0207702, IMG submission 184302) | Corn rhizosphere microbial communities from Kellogg Biological Station, Michigan, USA - KBS Corn C6-2 (SPAdes) (version 2) | ecosystem: Host-associated > Plants > Roots > Rhizosphere > Soil ... | reverse complement strand
CCTCAGCCCGTATACTATACGCCTGACGGCAGGCCAAAGGGATATACTCATCTGACTATCAATAGATCGTTAGGCAGATCGGGGACCGCCCGTAGCATTACGTCACTAGCTATCGCAAACGCAATGGCGGAACAGTGGGGATAATGGATAGTCAAGCCTCAAAGCATCCTGACGAAAAAGAGCGCTCGCTTTCCAACCAGGAAATCATAAGCCGGGTACGCTTTATGAACCGCTGGCTTCGAGGCTTTCGAGCTGCGGATGAAAGCGCCTCACGTCGCTACATCGACGCCAACGCCTCCGATTCTGGCGGGGACAGCTACGACATTGAGGGCGAAGGCGACCTCATGTGGTCGGACGATTCCGACGAAGCAGATGTCCCTGACGACATCCCGGTAGGGCAGATCAACTATGCGACAATCAACAATGAGATTAAACAGGCGGCAATTGCTATCAAGCCTCCTAACCTCAACATCGTCGCCAATGAAGACCCGCACACCGGCGTTCCGGGGGCTGCTAAGATCATTAATAAGTATTGGCAGAAATGCTGGAAAGATGGCGGATGGGGGCGAGAAGTACAGGCGGGCCTTCAAAAAGTGGGAATCTGCGGACTCGGCGTACTCACCTATTATTGGTCTGAGCGCTATGGCCCGATGTTCGAGAACGTCATCTCCCGAGATTTGCTCATCAATCCCACGGCAAACAACTGGCGCAGACTAGGCTACGGCGGCAGGGTCGTCAAAATGACGCTGCGGGAGGCCAAGGCCAAGTACGACCCGAACGGCGAAAACGAATACTTCATGGCCGGGGAGTTTACCCTGGAGGACACGTCGAATTCGGATCGTAAGGTAATCCTCATCAAACTGTATTGGGATTACTACACCGAGGCCCATGTCTACGATAACCGGGTAATCCATCGGACTCCCAATCTGTACCAGGGGATCACAGACGATGTACCCCTGATCGAGCAGCTTTCGATGATCGACCCTCGTGGCAGGCTCCTTCCGATGGGAGACAATGTACTCGCTTCCGGCCTAAATCAGGCATGTGTGGACCTGACCACGGCGGCAACCAACATGGCTCGTCACGGCGGACAGATCACGCTGGCAGAGGAGAAGGCGTTCGATGAAGGCGTCAAGCGAGCAATTCAAAACGGGCAGCAGCAGCAGGTTATTTTCACGCGCACGCCGATTAATCCTCAGAATGTGCCTATCCATCGGGTTTCTGCGGAACAGCTATCCCCCGGATTTGAGGCTGCAAAGGCTGACATGGTACAGGCGCTCGATGCTGTACAGGGCATTGGTGTCGGCGCTCGTGGAACTGGAGGGCTTGCCGGAGAAACCGCCACCTCAGCTCTCATATCTGAGGGCAGAAGCGGAGCTATCCCTACTCAAGCTAGGGTTAGACAAGAAGAGTGGCTGACTCGCATGGCCGAAGCCTTCGTAGCCATGATGCAGCGGTTCGGAGGCCCAACCGAAGCTGATCCGGGAAACCCTCAAACTCGTATGTTGTGGCAGGCGTTTGCCGCCGTGACCGAGGTTTGCGTGGAGCCGGGGTCTACTTCGTTTCGTAACCCTGCGACCTCTGAGCAGTCCGCGCTCCAGCTTTATATCGGGATCATGCAGCAGATGCCTGCCTGGGAAGGCATGGCGGCAAAGGGCGCGGTCCCTGCAATCCCTGATCCTATCGCAGCGTTCCAGCATTTGCTTCGAGCCTTCAACGTGGGAGACTACGACAACTACATGCGCCCCGCACAGCCTGCGCCTCCTCAATCACTGCTGTCTCCGATCCGGGAACGACTGCTGAACTTCATGTATAAGGAGGGGCCTCCCGACATCCAGAGGCAGGTCGAAATGGAGGCGGGATTCAAGCCTTCGCAGATGCCGACCGAGAGCGATAACGAGGTAAAGGCCGCTTCGGAGCAGATGCGTGCCATGACGGACCTCGAAAAACAGCGTCGGGAACACGCTCACGAAGACAGTCATAAAATTCTTGACACGCTTTTATCGAACGGAAAAGCAAAAGCGTAGGGTATATTGTAGCAAGGAGACTTTATCGTGGACGAAGAAATCGCTAATCAAATAGCCGAAGATGATACGCCACTTGGCGAAGCTCTCTCCATTTCGGAAATGCCTGACGAGTTCGGCGATCTGTCGAATATGAACGATTTCTCGTTCCTTGCTGATGATGATATTCCTGCCGATGACACAGAAGAGACACAGGCAGTACACGAGGATGGTGCGGGAGATGCGAAACCGGAAGGAACGCCCCCCGAAACCTCTGACGCTGAAAAGTCTGCTCCTGAAGTCGATCCGCAGTCTGCTGAGAAGCTGGAAGCGTACGAGCGGCTAGATTCCGCGCTACGCGAGAATCCAGGACAGGCTATCAAGGCTATTTTTGCCGGTATGGACCCGAGAGATCGGGCTGCTCTTGCGACGGAGCTTGTTGGTGGAGCGCAGGCCCCGTCGCAAGAATCCGACGCGTTTGACCTGAAGGAGTACGAGCCGCAGGGCGAAATGGAAGAGGCCCTGGCGAAGCGGTGGGACAGCATCGAGGCTATCCCCGCAATCATTCAGGCCCAAAACGAGACAGACCGAAGAATCGAGCAGGGATTTGCGGCCTTCGTGCCGCATGTTACTGACGCCAATATCGCAGCGCAGCTCGCACTTGCCAAAGCAGAGGCAATTTGCGAGGCGTTGGGGATAGAACTACCTGATCCTGATGGGTCGGCTATTCTGAAGACCCTGCAAGGCGGTAAGAGCACTTATCGTGATGCAGTACGGGCGAGTGCGAACTACAAAGGACAAATAGACGCACACAAGCAGACGCGCAGACCACGGCCTGAAACGCCGGGGGGAGGGCCACGATCCATTGAAAAGATCGCGGCTGGCACAGATGCGGTCACTATCGCTCGGAGGCTAGGGCAACTGCCGCCTCGGTAAAGGGTCAAACTAAATGGCGTTGACGAATGCGGATGCCGCTGCAAACGGCTTTACCTCCGCTGTCCGAGATGCGTGGCTATCGGCAAACTACATGCCGCTGTTCACGCAGCGGTCGCCCGTCCTCAAGATGCTGCAAATGCGGCGCGGCATCACCAAGCCTCGCGGGTATGGCGATCGTATGCGAGAGCCGATCATGGTCCCTGTGACCACCGGCCCTCAGTTTGAAGGACAGTCCACCGGCTACCAGGAAGAGAATCCTGAGCCAATGACGGGCTACACCAGCGCGTACTACTACCTCAGCCAGTACAAGATCGACGTATCGTGGGACGACTACGATATGGTACGCGGCGGCGATCCGGTAGAGATGGTCCGTTGGAGCGAGAGCCACTTCAAGAATGCCCTCCTGCGCTCGTTCAACAAACTTTTGAAGCACCTTTGGGACCCGCCGGAGACGGCAGGCTCCACAGGGATTCGCACTCGAATTGCCTCCCTCCGAACCCTGATTAACTCAGGAGGATCGTCCACAACGGACGGTGGCGCACAGCCCCCGGCGCAGTCTAACCAACTGAACCCGGCTGTCGTCGGGGCAACCGGAACTACCGCGATCACCAATGTAGGCTCCCTGGAGCGCAATGCCGCAGGCGCGGCCTACTGGTGCAGCAACGTGTGGGACACGTCAGGCTCCCCGGCTGTTCAGGCGCTCACGGTGCAAGTCCTCAACGACATCTACGAGGACGCGTATCAGGACGGCGAGGAGCCGGACCTGTGTATCGTTCCCCCGGCACTGTACTCCAAGCTGCAAAACCTGCTGACAGTAGGTGGCGGCAACGGTGGGCAGGTGTTCGGAGAGAGCCGACTGGCGAAGCTCGGATTCTCCGCGATCAAGTTCCGTAACGCTGAGCTGGTTGTTGACAAAAGATGCCCAACAGCAGGCTTCGTGTCAGGAACCTCCACCGCACTCGGAATGCACCTGTTCATGTTGAATATGCGGCATTTGTTCTGGAGAACAACCGGCAACAAGCCCAAGTTCAAGGAAGTCGTGTCCAACCGGCTGATTGAGGAGCATGTTGGCTCGTGGTACGGCGCTCTGACGGCCGATCATCTTGGCAACGTACACAGCCTGCACCCGTTTTTGAGCCAATGAGAATATGTTCTCATTAAAGAAGGCAGGCAGGCTTTTCTCGGCAAGCATCACTCTGAAGAAACTAAACAAAAGCTCTCCGAGGCCCGGAGGGGGGAGGGCAATCCGCATTACGGAAAGCCTTCCTCCGAAGCTCAAAAGGCAGCAGCGTCCGCAACTTGGAAGGGTGTAAAGCGAGGGCCGATGTCCGAAGAAACCAAACAGAAACTCCGAGAGGCCCGAGCGCGGCAAACAGCAGCGCAGAAACAGAAGTAAATGCCGCCTACCTTCCTACCCATAAATCAGGCGAATGGCGCTCCGGTCCAAGAATACGGCGCTATGCAGGCGTTCGTTGTTCCTACCCTTACGGGTCAGACACTTGTGCCTCCTAGCCTTCCGGCGTTCCAGACTCAGGACAGGCAGGACATGAGCCTGGTGGTCCGAGTCGTGGCTACCGGGGCGTTTCACCTGGACTATGAGTTCAGTACGGACATGGGTACGACCTGGTACGTTGGGGAGCAAGTCGCTTCTTCTACGATCACGGCAGATGACGGTACGGCCCTTTATACACAAAACGCAGTAATGAATATAACGGTCGGCTGGTGGTGGAGAGTGAAAATCTACAATACCACCGGGGGCGACATCACGGCAGCAGGAGAGTGGCGGTACTTCTCCGCAGGAGGCTAGTTGAATGGCAGGTTTTGCTCTAGTCGCTCCGGGTAATGCGGTCATTCCCGGCCCGATCATCGGAAATTTTCTGGTCAAGAACGCTGAGATCATCAACAACGGCGATCCGGTCGGTATTGACAGCTCCGGCCTCGTCGTGTGCGCCTCCAAGACCCAGGGCGCGATCGTGAAGGCCATTGGCTTTGCGATCATGGTAGACGACCTCTCAGGCGGAACGGCGTCCTACGTTACCGGAGACGGCAGTACGGTTTATATCGGAATCTGCCGACACTGCAAGATTCTAGGCGTCAACAGCACGCTCGTACCATCGCTGGCAAAGGGCCTGCCGGTCTATCTCGCGGCCTCCTGTGTGACTGCGGGTACGGTGAGCGCGTTGACCTGCGCCTTGACCACGACCAACGGCGATCTCATTCAAGAGCTTGGCTTCGTCATGCCGAATGGTACGGACCTGTGGCTGGATTGCCCAACACAGAACGGCTTCAAGTACCAGACCGCAGGCAACTCTACTCTCACCTTTGCGTAAGGGGCAGTAGATGCTCAAGCAAGTAATTGAGTGGGCTGAGAAGATATTCGCGCACCAGATGCACCATTCGGAGTGTCTGGAGCGCGTGGAGAGGAACCAAGAAGAGATCATGGCAGGCATAGCAGAACTCAATGCCGCAATCGCGGCCCTCCCTCAGAAGATCGCAGACGACGTTATTCCGCTAATCCCTGTTCCGGCAACGGGCGGGGGAGATACGGGCGGTCCTGTGGGCGACACGACTCCGCAGATCGAGGCCCTGGCGCAGATTCCCTCGCGGGTAGCGTCAATGGTTCAGGCAGCGATCGCAGCAGGCACCCCCGCGCCCCCTGCTGTCACGGATACGCCTCCAGCGGACACTTCTGGCGACACTGCGACCGAATAAGGCAGCCGATGGAAGCAACTCTCGAAAGAGCCTTTATCGCCACTCACACCCTGCATGGGGTTCTGGTAATGCGGAACCCCGACTTCAAATTCGGGCCTGGGGGCACGAGTCCCAGGAAAATGTGGGTAGACGCAGATGGCAATACTTATCCTTCGGGGGCAGGCAATAAAGCTACTCCCCTCGTAGCAGATGCACCAATGCCTGCGGCTATCAAAGTTCAGCAGTACGATGGGTTCGGTCATACGCACGGCAAGATCGGGGAGGTAATCCCCTCCGACTGGTATCAGGCCCACTACGCACAGATCAAGTCCCCGAAAGGGGTAATGGTCACTCGTGAGGCTGCTGCCGCTGCCCTTCGTGCCTCTGCATGGCCTGACAGCGATTCTCCCTGCGGGAACGCAGGCAACTCGAAAGACGATGATGCAGCGTTCGAGGGCAAGGACGCAGAAGGCAACTGTATCGTAAAGCTATTCATGCGCGGCAAGGGCTACTTCAAAGTCAAGATACCTGCCGCCATGTTCCTAGAGATCGTGGATGAATGACCTTCAAGGACATAAGGGACCGAATAGCCTCTCTTCTCCTGTTTGGCGGCTGGACCAACACAGCCGTCAAACCGGACTACGCCTACCTCGCTAACATGGGCCTTAAGCTCTTCACTCAGGAGAGCCAGCATTGCGTTGAGCCTGTTACCCTCCTCACCGTCAAAGGTCAGCCTACCTATGATGTTCGACCCGACCCCACCGACAAGCGGGATTGGGTCATGCTGTTCAATGACGCGGCCTACGGATTCAATCAATGCCCTCCGGGAACGAATTACGTAGCCCTCGCAGCGAGTGGGCAGCTTGGCCTTCAAGTCCCCGGATCGACGGAACCCTGTGCGGAGAGCGGCCTGAACGTCGCGTGGCTTCCGCAAGCATCCTTGACCACGCTCGATAACATGAATCGCCTATGGAGGTTCACCCCCGCAGGAACCCCGCAGCAGTGGTACTGGTACGATCCTCAGCATGTAGGGCTGTGGCCCGTTCCCTGCTCGGACGGCATTCCGATCTCGTGGCTAGGAATCCGGTACGAGCCTCGCATGGTCAACGATTCGGACACCCCCCTCGTGCCCGATATGGACTGCGAAGGCATCTGCCTGCTCGGAGCCTGGTATCACGGCAAGCTCTACGCTCGTGGCGAGGAAATCCAGACGATCACGACCTATCGTGAAGAGGGACTCGCCTTCGCCTATCGTACCAAGGAGATCATGTCTGCCAAAAACGCGGAGTTGACAACCCGGTATGTTTCACGCGCTCCGCAGGAGTATATGCAGTCGGGCATGAAGCAGATACCGTTCTTCGCGCTATCGAGGCAGTAAATGCCAGAGATTTTGGATGTTCCATTTGGCGGTCTTTCCGGTCTGGTTCACCCCAATCGTGTCCCCTTCGATCAGGCGATTACCGCAACCGATTGCTTCCTTGATGATGATACGGTAACAGGCAGAACCGGCTACCGATCCGCGACACAGGCCGCTATCGCCTCGTCAGGCAATCCTCAGTTCATTGGCAGGTTTCAGCCTGACCTTTCCAGGGCAGCGCGTACCGTAATCGTGATCTCGGGCGACATCTATTTGATGTCTGAGCCTTCGAGCGATCTGCTGTCGGACGCTGTACCGACGCTGCTGCAAGCAGGCGTTTTCGGTATACATGACGGTATCAGCGGGTCCCAACTCGGCACCAATTTCTATCTCGCCACCGATAACGCAACCGCCAAGTGGGTACGGATCACCGACGCTTTTGCACTTGAAGTTCTTCAGCAGCTGCCGACGCCCCCGCTCCCATCGTTCAGCCTGGGCAGCATTTCATTCATCTCGTTTCCGCAGACTCCGCTGCATTGGACCTTTGCAGGAGGGCTATCCGGATCGGTTCCGGGCATCTCCACATGGTCTGAATTCTCAGGGACGATTGGGGGAACCGCTACGGTCGATCTGACCGGGGGCGGGGTAATCGACCCCTACGATTGGACAAATACGAAGTGGCTGCTCGTGGTGTGCTCTCCTCAGACGCAGAGCGCAGGGGGCGGACAGTTCAGCATCAGCCTGGGCAACTCGGCCAACACCTTCGTAAGCGTTCAGACCATCTATGACACTACTGGAGCGGATAGCCCCTACGCGGCCTACCTGTTGCTCTCAGGTGTGGACCCGGCAGTTCTGATTGATGTCACGCAGATGCAGTTCACGCAGGTAGGCCCTTCGACCGGCGCCTTCGATGTCTTGGGCTACATGCCGATCAATACCCCGCCTGCACCCGGAACTGTGCCCTACTACGTGACCTATTTCAACAGCGTGACCGGCGCTGAATCCGCATTGTCGCCTGTGACGGATGTCGTTTACAACAACAACTCGGTCACGTTCCCGACCTATAACGCCGCTAGAAACCATTTCGGGGGCCTGGTTTACGTCGGGAATGCCTCGACCAACCCGGAGAGCCTGTCCGCATCGGCCAACTTCAACGCAGGGGCAGGATTGCAATCTCCTGCCGCGTCTGATTTCACTTCGGTATACACCTTTAGCGGCGCCATCTCTTCCTCCGCAAGATACGATAACGCGGACACGGTGAGGCTCTACCGGGGGACGCCCAACGGTATTTCCCTCGTAGGATCGAGCGTCTATTCTCCCGATGGAACCGCAGCCGCCGCAGTTCGCGCTGACGGCTCCGCATGGACAACCGGAACGGGGACCATCTCCGATCTGCCGCATAACGTATCTTACTGGCAAGCGGGGGGCACGACCTGGAGCATCACGGACAACACCGGAGCTTCTGCTGCGGCGAACATGATTTACTCTCCGGGGGGTCCAGGCCCTCGCACCGTCACAATGGCGGCATTTGCAGGCAGGCTGATCGCGGCTTACGCCAATCGGCTCTATATCAGCAGCTTTACCCCGGTGACTGCGGCATCGAATCTGATCCCCGAGTGGCCCCCGATTGCGGTGCAGGATGCGAATGGCTGGAGCTTCGACATCACCCCTTCACCTACCGAGCAGATTCTTTCAGTCGTGGCAGGGGACGCGCTCTACATTCTCACGAACAGCCGGGTACTGGTGCTCCGCAGCTTGACCCCCGGAACCGTGCCGTTTGAAGTGTTCAGCCGGGGAGTGATTGGCCGGCACGCGGCGATCTACGTAGAGGAGCAGTTGATTTGGGCTGCTTATGACGGCGTATACGCGGCTCAGAACGTGACCAATACCTCAGAGCTTTCCCAGGCCATTCGCATCTATGTCTACGAAGAGCAGTTTCGACCGGACAGTTCGGTGGTCCTGGGCTACCAACTTCGTAAGCTCCATGTGTTTCGGTGTGTCTATCGCCTCCGGTATGACTTCGTGACGCAGAAATGGACCGGGCCTGACACTCTGGCGAACAGTATTTTCTCGGCTATTACCTTCGTAGAGGTCAGCAGCTCGGGCTGCGATTTGCGGGAGCAGCTTTGGGCCTTGACCGATGATTGGTTCGTGGGGAGGTTTCAGCCCTTCTGCTGGAAGGACAATCAGATAGACGAAGGGGCAGGGACCGCGCCCCCTCCGTGGGCCTACAGCACCGGGTTTTCCCGAACGGTCAAGCCTGGGTACATTGACGAGTTGAGCGTGCTTGCTTCGGGCCTGGTGACGGCGAAAGTAGCCAAGACCCTTGAGGCAATCGAGCCTGACGAGGCTCGTATGCTCGTAGCGAATGACCAACTCTGGCGAACAGAGGTTGATTTTTCGGGGCCTACCGACCTTCGCGGCAAGAAGATGCGCGTGGAGTTCAGCGGGACCAACCTCGTGACTCTGTATTCGGCGCACATTCAGCGCGAAGAGATCGACGCGAGGGGCGGCTAATGGAAGTAGTCCATACAACAGGAGATCGTGCGCTTGATGAGGAAATAAACCGTATCCTCGCCCGGTTAGCGAGGCTGGAAGGTGGAAATACCTCCGAGCAGAATTCGTCTTTAGCACCGGGTATTCCTACTTCTACGCCTGGGCCTCCCGGTCCCCCTGGACCAATGGGGATGCCGGGAACTGACGGCGCGATTGGACCTGTAGGCCCGTTTGCATTCGGTATGGACGGAGAAGATGGTGAGCCTGGGCCTCCTGGGAGGCAGGGCGTAGACGGATCGGCAGGGCCTACTGGGGCAGTGGGTCCCGCTGGACTTCCCGTATTCTTGGTTGGTGATCCGGGGGAAGACGGAGAACCCGGCCCTCCGGGAATGCGCGGGGCAGATGGAATTGCCGGTAGCCCTGGCGCACAGGGTCCAATGGGACTGCCGATCTTCCTGCTGGGCGAAGACGGCGAAGAGGGAGCGATAGGACCGCCTGGGCCTGCGGGAGCGACAGGCGCAACCGGGGCGACGGGTCCGGCAGGAGCGGATGGCGGAGGTGGAGCGAGCGGGTCTGCCTTTTCGCTGGCCGATCTGTTTGAAACGAACGAGCCGTGGCCGCTGTTTAGTCCCGTTACGCAGGCGACCGGAAATATTAGCGGCGGGTTCGATGGCGGCGGTACAGCCTGCCTCGTTGGAAGTAAGGCGCGCATCCGCTGTCCGTTCGCGGGGACGATTACCGGGTGGACGGTGGGCGCGGATGTCTCGGATACGATCTCGATCGAGGTCCGCAAGTGTACTCAGGCGCAGTTCGACGGCGGGGCCACGCATCCGGCGACCGGGGATAAGATTAGCGCGAGCGCGCCGCCTTCTACCAGCGCGAGCACGAAGGGCGCTTCAACGACGCTGACCGGCTGGACGACTGCCGTGAGCGCGGGTGATTGGATCGAGTTCTATCTCTCGGCTTGCGCGGCCGCGACATTGATCGTGGTGCAATTGGAGCTGACGAAGAGCTAGGAGAGATATGGCGACTGGCTGGCGATCTTATAGTTCCACTGATGGCAGCGCGCCCTCATTGACCGGACAGACCGGATCACTGATTACGGTGCTTGATGCAGTGCTTGTGAATGGTTACGGCTCGCAAAGTGCGGCAGGCTCTTCGCCGGGTGCAGGCGCATGGTCAAAGGCTTTCAGCGGCACGTCCAAAGCCGCGTATCGTCCTTCTGCCGGCAACCAATTCTACATGCGTATCCAGGACGATGGGCCTGGTGTGGCTACCTTTCAGGAGGCGCGCATCGTCGGCTACGAAGCCATGACCACGGTCGACGCCGGTACAAATCCAATGCCGACCGTTGCTCAGGCGGCGAATGGGCAGTTCATTCGCAAGAGCGCGGCCGCGAGCAGTACGGCGCGGGCCTGGAAGTGCTGGGCGGATGACCGCACTGTGATCTTTGCAGCGCAGACCGGGGATACGGCGAGCACCTGGCTCTGCTGGTATTGGGGCGACTTCTACAGCCATTTGAGCGCAGACGGCTACCGCACTGGGCTGATTGCGCGGCCGACTGAAAACAGCGCCACGACCACTACGGCCGTTGAGCGCTTTGCCGTATTCGGAAGTTCTCCTGTTGCATTAACTGGCCATTATGTACAGCGCAGCCGATCAGGCACCGTAGGAGCGATGCAGACAGGGAAGAACGCAAGCGTTGCGGGCGACAGTTCAACAACGGCGGTCGGCGGCAACAGCACTACCATGAACTATCCCAATGGCGAGGACGGAGGTTTGTATTTGCAGCCTCTTTATATCTTCGACCCGACCACTGTTCCCACAAATAGCGTTCGTGGCCGTTACCGCGGGATCTGGCATAACGTGCACCCAGCATCGTCATTCAATGACGGCGATACCTTCAGCGGCGTAGGAGACTATTCAGGCAAGAGCTTCCTGGTCGTGAAAACCATCGGCGGTGTGGGAGTGCTTATAGTTGAAACCTCGGACACTGTTGATGTGAGCAGCTGATGGCAAGCCTTGGAACCATTGGGATTGTCGAGGGTCAAAAACTCAAGATCACGAAGGCGGCTATCGCGCCGGGATTCGTGTTCTTGCCGCTTCGGCCGCGCGTAATCTGCATGGGCGGCGGTGTCAGTGACCGGCTCTGGTACGGCCAGAAGTCAACGAGCGATGGATCGCCATCTCAGCCGAGCCTTGAGTTTGAGGACTGCAACGCGCTGTTCCGGTTTCGCTGGGCGGTGAAGGCCGGGACGCGAACGCTCTCGATCAAGGTTGCCAACCTTAGTGGGCTGACGCCTTACCCGACGATGACGATCCGGGCAAACTCGGCGATCGGTGTGAATTCGGATGTGGTTGGCACGGCGAGCAGCGGAACGGGCTGGCAGGTGATCGGGCCACTGAGCGTTTCGCCTTCCTCCGATGGCACGCTGCTCGTGGAGCTGTACAGCGGCGGCGTGAATGCGAACAATCTGCGGCCGGTTCGCTGGGACAGCTTGAGCGACGGCACCGGGCGGACCGACGCTTTCGCGAACTGGCTGAACGGTGCGCCCGTCATCGACATCAATGAGACGATCGCGCCGAGCGTGACGCGGGTATTCGGCTCAGTAGGTTAATGGGAGAGGGAACCTTATGGCAGGCAACAAAACGGTACGAATTGGGCCTATCGCTCTTACTTCAACGCTTACGACCAATATCCTGAACCCTCCGACTGTGACCGGAGGCGTCAACGGCGGGTCATCTCCCACTTATATTATTCTGCGGCACATCAGAATCGTGAACAAAACAGCGGGAGCAGTCACCTGCTCGTTCTGGATCGGAGCCACTGGAGCAAACGCTGCGGGAACCGAGTTCGCTTTTCAGGGGACTTCTATCCCGGCCAACTCCTACGTGGATTGGTACGGCGTTCTGCGGCTTGATGCTGCTGACTTCCTTGTGGGTGGGGCCTCCGCGAACACTTCCCTGAGCTTCGAGGCAGAGGGGGAAATAGGCGTAGCAGGCTAGGTATACTGTAGATAAGGGAGCGAATGGCATAATGCAGGACTTATGGCACATAGGAACCTCTATCATTGGCACGCTTGTTCTTGGGGGAATTTTCGGGGGTATCAAGATGTACAGCCAAATTCAAACCAACAACGCTGAGATCACTCAGCTCAAAATAGACCATCGAGAGAATCGGCAGGCCATCGCGGAGCAGGACCTTCGGCAGCGGGGTATGCAGGACATGCTCACCCGGATTGACGAAAATGTGAAGCGCCTGTTGGTAGAGCCGAAAGTAAAGCCGTGAAATGGACGCCCTCGGACGTTGTAGCCGTGCTTACGGCCCTCGGAGTAGTCATTACTTCGATTGCTTCGTGCATTGCGGCGTGGCGCGGAGTAGCCAATGGCACGAAATTGGCACAAGTTTCGGCTAAAACCGACGCGATCCACGACAAAATAGCGGACAAGGAGTAAACTAATGGCAGGGATATTCTTCTGGATCATCATGCTGCTGATTGTACTGTTTCACGGATGGTGGGGGTTCTCCAACCCGGCGAACCGCCCCCTAGTGGCAGGCAGTCTGCTTGTATTCGTAGCTTTGGGGCTGCTTGGCTGGAAAGTATTCGGGTTTGCCCCATAAGGAGGCGGTATGCATTTCAACTGGTTCATGGTCGCTTTGCAGATCGCAAGCGCGGTACAGCAGTTCTCGCACATGCAGCCTGGTGAAGAGGCTGACGCTCCTGTGATCCACGCCAAGAGCGGCACGACCAATATCGAGATCGCCATACACATCAGGCAGGACGCCAAGAAGTGAGCGGAATTATCCGCTACCATTGGATACCGGCCAAGTATTTCAGCAAGCGTACAGGTCCGATCCAGAGTATCATCCTGCACGCGACTGAGGGCACGAAGGCAGGGGACATCCCAACCCTCGTTGGCGGGGACGGGCGCAAGGTCAGCGTCCACTGGTACGTTACTCGTGAAGGAGATTTCTACCACTTCGTACAGGATGCCGATATCGCTAACCACGCAGGCGCGGTCAACCAGGACGCGGCTTCAAACGCCCACTCGATCGGCATTGAGCAGGAATACCGAGCAGGGGTAGATACTTGGACCAATGTGCAGATTCAATCCTGCGCTAATCTCGTGGCTTTCCTGATGCAGAAACACGGGGGCTTAAAGATATTTTCTCACGCTGAGGTTGCGGCTCCGAAGGGCAGGAAGTCTGACCCGGAAAACTACCCCTGGAATAAATTTCACGCCCTGCTGCAAGAATCACAGATCAGAACGTGGTCAGCGGAGCAAATAGTATGATCTGGCATCCCGCAACCAACCTATTCGTTCCAAGCCTGCCTGAAGGCTTCATCCCGCCTTCGCCTCCTGCTGACCGGCGCATGAGAGCAGAAAAGCGCCTGAAGAAGCACATGACAACCTACACAGGGCGCGTGCTTTGTCCTGGCAGCGCGGAATACGCGGTGGAGCTTTCGCGTATTGGTTCTGCCGGTGGTATGAGCGGAGGGATGCAGGGGCTTGATGGACTTGGAACTGCGTTACTCGGAGCGAACACGCCACCCATTTCTACCCCTACGGCGTTCTGGCGCATGGAAGAGGCTAGCGGTTCGCGCGTTGATAGTGTGGGCGGCTCACCTTCCTGCGACCTAACAGCGACTGGGGCACCGAGTAACACGACTGGAAAAATCGGATCGGCTCTCGCGGTAACGCCCACTGCCTATTGTGAAATCTTAGACAATGCGCGAATTCGTACCGGAACCTCGTTTACGCTGGCGTAGCAGACGGTGTGCTAACCGTCTATGCAAGCGACGGAGTAACGGTGCTCAAGAGCTTCACCGGGGTCACGGTAGACGCACTTGGAAATGTGACGGCAAGGAACTAGATGTCCTCTCTTGCGATCAGCGGACTTACCGGAGGTGGAATTGCCACGGACGGCTTTAGTGGGCCGGTTGACGGTCCCGTGCCTCCTGTCGTTACCGCAACAGGCGCAACGCACGAGTACGGTGCTGGAACCGTTGCTACGATCCACGTAGGCGAGGGGCAGGTAATTATCGGCCCCTGGCAGACGATAGATCGTACTCAAATCGAGATCAAGGTAGCGGTTCGAGGGGATGCTGCGTTCGATCTGAACTACGAGTTCTCGACCGACAAGGGCAGTACGTGGTACGTTGGAGAGCAGGCAGCGTCGGCTGTGGTATCTGTAGACGACGGTTCCAATTACGCAAATGAAGCCCATTTCCATGTCAATGTCGGGTACTGGTGGAGAATTTCGGTGTTCAATACCGATGTCTCCCCGCTGAATATCGCGTTCGAGTGGCGGTTCCACGAGTTCTAAGGAGTTTTTATGAGCCTCTTATCGACCCCGTTTGCGGGACCGTTCACGACGCAACTTATCAAGCAGACCTCGGCAAATGCCACTCCGAACGAAGATGTTCGCGGAGGGGCTACTGATGTCGTTATGATCCAGATCGACAATTCGGCTAATCCTTCGCAGTCGGTCTATCTGCATATGTATGACAACGCCGCCCCGGTTGTCGGGACAACGCCCCCGGACACGACAATCAAGGTGCTTCAAGGCATCGTGCTTGAACTGATCTTCCTGCCGAATCTCCAGTTCGGGACCGCGCTCTCGTTTGCCTGCACCACTCTCGGGGGGCTAGGCGGATCGGCCTCTCCGACCAACCCGGTAATCGTGGACATCGCATGTTCGTAGCGCAACAGATCGAAGCCGACTTCCTGACCAAAGAGCTTCTCCAGCAGCTCGGAGGAGCGTTCTGGATCGGGCTTGACCGTCTGCGGAATCAGCGAGATCAACTGCTCGACATCCTTTCCGTCACGGCCAATGTCTACGACAGCTCCACGCCTCCGGTCCTGAAGGCGGGGCCTTTGCGTCTCGATATTGAGGCCGCAGGGACGCAGCCTCCCACACAGCAGGCGGGGTATCTCCTCCAGACCGGGCCGGGACTTGCCCTGACTGCCGCCGATGTCTACCGGGTGGTCTACGCCGTGCGCCTTCGTACAGGGGAAGTCAAGACGATTCAGCAGTCTTTTGTGCTTCGGGACGATCCATACGGCCCGTTCAAGCAGCTTCTCTGCTGCCCCGATGTCGTTCCCCCAATTACCTATACTCCGTGGCCTATGACCTTTTTCGAGCCTGGTGGGAATCGGGTGCTCTCCTCCAATGGCCTGTCCATGAGTGATTCATGGTCCTACACTGGTGGGACGGACGAGTATTTCGCAGGGACTCCGATTCTGGATAATGCGGGGAATGTCTACCTCCGCAGCACCAATTTCGATACCCACGATACCCTGCTCTACAAGTTCGACAAGGACGGAAACGTAACCTGGAGCGTGAACATCACGGCGGACTTCGACGGGACCACAGTAATCATTCCGCAGGGTGGAGTCGCAATAGACGACCTGGGAAACATATTCGTCACGTGTCGTGGGGACAATATCGCCTGCTACAGCGCCGTGGACGGCAGTAAAACGTGGTCCTACGACACGACTACAGATGGAGTGACCGGGGGTCATGCACTCAGGTCTGCTCCCGTTGTGGACGTAGACGGCAAGGTGCATATCTGCACCGGGCGTGATCTGCTCGCAGACGGCGAGGTGTGGGCTTACCGTTTCAATGCAGACGGCACGGTTAATTGGAAATTCAAGATTTGGGACTATAACGGAGACGGTATTCTCGGGCCTTCTTCGGGGGCTGCGGCCATTGCAGGGGATCATGTCTACTACGTAAGCCATGGCATTACGACAGGCAAGACCCGAGTCCAGAGTCTCAACCGCCTCACCGGGGCCTCGGAGTGGATCACTACCCTTGCAGAGCTTGGGACCGACTACAGCGAGGCGCAGGTAGGCGCTGTGGTGTCCAACGGCACGTTCTATGAACTCTGGCCTATCAACAAGGTCAGCCCCTCGGGAAACAGCGAACGCACGGCCTGGGGCCTTATTTCTGATCTCGCGGCAGGAACGGATAGCATGACGAACGGGCTTGGAGGCTACGGAGCCTTCTGGAGCCTGCCTGTAGTGGACTCGGATGGAAATGTTTACGCGGCATCGAAGTATGACATTCCGACCTGGGGAAGCAAGGGGCGACTGACTAAGTACAATAGCAGCGGTGCGGAGCAGTGGCATTTTGCCGGGACTGTAGACGGCGAGAGCATCTTCCCCCCGATTCTGTGTGCGGACTGCCTGATCGTGCCTGCTGGCGGAGATAATGCGTTCCCCGCAGTATCCCTCGGGCATGTCTACTTCCTCAACCCGGCAGACGGAAGCCTGCTGAACACACTTTCGTATGCCGCAGCAGGCACAGAAACAACTCACGGTATCGGTTCCAGCGGAGTGTCCTTAAACGGTCAGGCTCTCTACGTGGCTATGGGTAGGACGCTTCACGTTTACTCTACCGTTTGATTTTCTCCCGATACTTCAGCCCGTATTCGATCAGCATACGGGCTACGCTTGAGATGCTTCGGTACTCGTCCTCAGCAATCTTCTCCATGATGTCTTTCAGTTCCCCAGGCACATTCAGGGGGCCTAAGCGAACAATATCCCCGGATCGCTCCGGTATTTCGCTCTCGTCCACTTCCAGCCCTTCTACGATTACATTTGCCACTAGCTGCTCTCCTCTACCTCAAAATTAGCCTGCTCAAGCAGAAACTTCACGATCACATCTGAAATTACGGATGCGACCTTCGCATGTCGCTTTACCCTTACTGCGTCGGCTGTCAGCTTCGTAATGTTCCAGCCGAACTCTTTCCACGCATCGAAAAACACGGTCCCATAGGTTGATGTACGAGTGCTTACCTGCGCGGATTTCTGGTCGTGATGTCCGAACAGAATCGTGCAGCCTGTCCGGTCCCTGATCTCCTTGAAACGATTGAGCGAAGCAATCGACTTGATCCCGTAGTCCTCCATGTTGACTGCCGCGTTCATGGGGTCGATCACCAGCAGCCCCGCTTTCAAGTCTCCAACAACTTCCTCCAGCGCCTTCATGCTCTCCGTATTCGAGATGTCCAGACGTCTCCCATCGTACATTCGGATCGGGAGATTCGGGTGCAGCACGGTTGTCAGGATGTCGTCCTCGAACGTCGGATCACACCCTCCGAGCAGCATTCTCAGCCTCGTAGCCAGCAGCGTATAGTCGTCCTCCAACTGACAGAAGATAACAGGCTTCGGGATCGGGACCTCGAACGCTCCCAGGAATGGCTTGCCGCTCGATAGTGCTAATGCCAGCTCCAGGAGCATCCAGGTCTTGTAAGTACCTGGTAGTCCTGAGACTATCCCCGCTGACGAATAAGGCAACCAGTTTTGCACAAGCCATTGTTGTTGCGCTGGAGTGTACGTGGAAAGAAAGTCCAGCATGGAGAGGAATCGCTCTGGAGCGACTTTCTGTTCTGTTGAAGCCCTTTCCTTTGTACCAATATCGTCAATGTACCGATTGATTTCAGTCTGTGAAAGCGACGGGTAGAGGTGCTCATCATTCCACTTGAGAAGCTCCTTTCGGACTTCATGGATGCTTTTGCCTTCTTTGAATAGGTGGCCGATGAATTTCCCCGCAGCATCGTGCCTATTGCCACTAAATACGGCTTCGGGGTCAATGAGCTTGACCGCGCCCCTCGTAATAGCGGCAGCGGGTCCGTCGTCAAGATACGTATAACTGCGACCGCTCTTATGTGCGGACGGTGGTATGAGTACGTAGCCCCCCTCGCCCCTAACATGGTTCTCCCCCTTGGCGCTGTTCTTCCACTTCTTGTTCGTGGACCAGTAGTAGTGCAGGCCCCCGCCCCCGGTTCGGACAGTCCTCGTCACGAATTCAGGCTCGGCTCCTGCCCGGTCGATATCGTTGACCACGATACCGTTGCCGGTAAGTTCTGCGGCATTGGCATCCGGATACTCTCGATACCAGCCCTCGATCTGGCTGATCGTCGGAAGCCTCTGCTGAAATTCCTTCCAGCTCGACAGGATCGGGTGCTTGCCGGGGGATTCGCAGTTGGCTCGTCCGCAAGTACACTGCCCGTTGCGAATCCCGTAGATCGGAATAACGGATCGCCCCTCTTTACGGCGCTTCAGCGCCTCTTCCTTACAGCTTTGCGGAGGCATCGGGGCCGTACCTTAACATGGTCAACCCGTAAATCAGGATGCGGATCGCATCGAATTCGTGCTCCGTTTTCCAGGTCCAGCCTGCGGCCTTAACGTCCTCCCTGCGTATCTTGTGAGTTTGCGAGGGCTGAATAGATAGCAGGCTGAACCTTCCGAGCTTTGCCCATAGCTTGATTGCGCCTACGATTTCAGGGGCTACCTGTGTTCGAGAAAACAGCCCTGCACGAGATATAAAGCTCTCGTACATCAGGAGTCGTGGAGTGTCAACGATAGGCTCCACGCTCAAAAATTCCATGAACTCTTCTTGAGAAAATGTCCACAGGCGAATCGTAACGCCGGGTCCGGGGCCGTATTGAACTCGTGTAACTCCGGTAGAGTCTCCGGGGTCAAAAGAGTAGGCGCATACATAGGGGCTGTTCCGAAGCATGTCTGTTACCCTACTGGGACCATGCTTCCCCATGTACGCCCTGCCTTCGTCTCCGCGACTATTGGCACTCGAAAGTTGAAGTCCTCCATCACCTTCTTGATTAGTTTGCATGTCTCCGCTACCTTTTCTGTTTTGCACTCGAAGAGTATCTCATCGTGAACCTGGCAAACCATTCGGCATTCGGCAGGAAGCAGTTCCGAAAGTCGCATCATCGAAACCCGGATAATCTCTGCCACGCCGCCTTGAATCACGTTGTTCATGGCGGTATATGCCTTGTCCTTGAATCCATTCTTGGGGAACCGTCGCATTCTGCCCGTCCATAGGCGAATGTACCCGTCTCGCTCTGCCTGCTGCACGAGGCGATAGTTGAGCTTCTTCACTCCAGGCATGAGTTTGTTGTGGGCCTTGAGGACTTCCTGTGCCGCAGGGACGCTTATCTTGAGCATGTAGGCCACCTTTGCGGCTCCAGCCCCGTAGTTCATGCCGAAGTTTAAGGTCTTGGCCGCATCTCGGCTGATGTGCAGGCGCTCGGAAACCATCTGGTGCAGGTCCAGGCCGTCTTCGCAGTAGGCACTCATCAGGAAGGGGTCTTCGGAGTAGTGAGCGGCCATTCGCAGCTCTGCCTGCGATAGATCGGCAGAGATCAGTTGGTAGCCTCGGGACGCCTCCACGAAGAAGCGTGCCCGGTGCCATTCCTTCGACTTCTTGGGGAGTTGCTGAAGATTAGGTTCCGCAGCGCTCATTCGACCCGCCACGGTCCCATGAATGCGGAAGGTGCCATGCACTCGGCCATTTCGATCCGCACGCTTCAGGAACGCCTCGTAGAAGCTGGATTTGGCCTTGGACAGCCCCCGGTACTCCAGCAGCAAGTCTACGCGAGGGTCATTGAGTTCAAGGAGCCTGTCCTTGGCGCTTGAGGGGATACCGAGCCATTTCTGAACCTGCTGTGCGGAACCGGGATTGAACCCGGTCCACGTCATGCTCTCTAGCTCCTGGCGCAATTCCTCTACCCGCGCTTCGCAGATCGCAGCCTCTTCCGTGCATTTCCTGCGATTGACCTTCAGTCCGGTAGCCTCCATGTCCTCGACCACGCGGGCATAGTCGCACACTTCATTTGCCAGTGAAATCAGGCCGTCCGCCTTGAGCCTGCTGGCTGCTCTCTGGTAGAGCTTATAGGTCAGCAGCGTGTCCTGCTCTGCGTACTCGGTCACGAGCTTCGGGTGCAGCTTCCACATCAGGCTCTTGTCTGCCGCCTTGCGCTTATTCTCGGAGATGTCTTTAATGGCCGCTTCAAGGTCCCGCTCGGGCTTCGTGGCATCGTTGCCGAACTGCGTGTACCCAACATTTTTGAGCGCATACGACATCTCGTTCTCGTTGCTCAGGTGCCAGAGCAGCATAGCGTCGATCACGGCGCAGTTTGACATGTCGATCCCTGCTTTGCGGAGGAACTGGCAGTCGAACTTGGAGTTCCAGCCTACGAAGGAACCGGTGTCAAAAATGACTTGGAGGGCCTTCTTCCAATCGTATTTCCGCATCTTCTCGCGGTCAATGGGGTGCTCAAAGGGGCAGAAGTAAACACTGTCATGGCCGTTTGAGAACGCAATTCCAAGCAGGCTGTCTCCTGCGTAGGGCAGGATTCCGGTCGTCTCGATGTCAAACGCGGTGCAGCCTAAGTTGAGATTGGCTGCAAAAAAGCCCCGGAGTTCTTGCGGAGTAGTTACGAGCATTCAGCTAGTCCTTTCAAGCAAATATCCGCAAGTGGAATCGAACCACTCTTCCAGCAAATGTCACCAGACATCCTACGGATTACCAAGGGGCTAGCTGCGGAGGTGGGTGCAGCCGACCCCTAAACCCAAACTAGCCCAAGTCGTTCAGATCGTGCGTTGCCTCAGTTGGGGGCAGCACCTTCTTCACGTAGGGCCGAGTCTCGCCCTCGTAGGTCTGGTGGTCGATCACCAGGCGGCAGCAGTTGCCAATCAGCTTGGACACATCCACTCGGGCCATTCCGTCGCCCTTGGCTCCACAGGCGACAGCCGTCTCCGTGACCTTCCACATGGCGTCTCGGGTCAGGACTGTATTCAGCCACCATGCACGCTTGTCTTCGAGCGTTCGGAACCGCCATACGATCATCGTATTGCCTGACTGAGCAACCTTCTTCTCGGTTGCTTCGAGCCTTGCGTGGTAGGTGCCCTTGGCATATTCTTGGAGGTTCCCGCCGTCGAAGTCAATGTCGATCACGATAGCCGTGTCAGGCTGCTCGTCCGCATACACGTCCTTGGCCGCTTCCAGCTCCGTCTCGTCCACGCCCAATTCGTCAGCGATCTTGCTCTTTGCTTTGATTGCCATTATCGTATCTAGCCCTTTCCAAGTAGCGCCATGATCTTGCTCATGGTCGGATCAGTGATTACCTTGCCCAATTTGCCGCCCGGTGAGCGGTCTTTAGCGGTCGTCTCATTCGTCGGAGTGCAGAGAAGCAGGCGAGTGCTTTCCACGTCGCCACTCTCCCCCGGCTTGATGTAGAGACGCGCTACCACGTCCATGTAACCGATCACGCTCTGCCTGATCTTGGGCATGAGCGCCGGATACCGCTTGAGCGGAGCGTTCTGTATATTACCTGTTGTGTCCGCTTCTCCCGACACGAACAGCACATGAGTTGGCAAATCCCGCAGCTTGCGGAGTCGCTCTCTCATGCCGTCCGTGGTCTTGCCGAACACGCGCATCTGCGCCTTATCTGCCTGCGAAATATCAGGCAGTCCTTCCTCCCCTCTTGGCAGCATGATCTTCTGCCATGCGTCAATCAAATGCTCCTGCATGTCGCTGATGCTGTCGAACACGACCGTCTTATAGCCGTGGTTCGTGGTTGCTAGCCATTCCAGCAGTCGGTCAAGCTCACCCAGGCCCTCGAACTCCGTGACCTTGATGTTGGACGGGTCGATAAACCCGTCCAACGGCTCGGATATCGCAAGCGTGCCCCCCTCAAGGCTCACGAAGAGGACCGGGGACATTTCAGCGCAGAGGGACGCAGAAGCGGCCAGCGTAGTCTTTCCAACGCCCGGAGGCCCGTACACAAGCAGCTTGAGCTTCGGCACGTTGTTGGGTTCGATAAACGTCGGCCTCCAGCCATTACGATCAGCAGGCATGGGTTGATCGGGGTTTATCGGCACACTAATGCCCCCCGGCTTTGATTTAAGTTGGCTCATCGGCTGTTGCCTCCGCATCTTCTACAGGCTTCTCGCGGGACACGTAGGCCCCGCTCTCGACCAGATTCAGTGGGTCACGCCCTCGAACGGTTTCCAGGCACAGGTCCCGAAACTGGCAGGACTTGCACAGGAACGGGCTGTCGCACATATAAACCCGCTTGCGCTTCGCCATGATCTCCACGCTGACGTCGTAGAGCGCAGAACGCTCCTCTGCCAATCGTGCGTCGGATCGGGTGACTACCTGCTCGGTCCAAAACCGCTTGTTTGCCAGCTTCTCCCGGACATCAGCGTAATCTTCGGGGTTGTAGCCATTGGCGACAACCGTCTCCCTGTATGTATCCCAATCCGTGTTGATTTGGGACCGGCTGATACCTCCGGTCTTGTTCACGCTCGGAATACCTGGTTGCTTGTTCAGTATTTGTAGGTAAATTAGTTTCGGAGAGCGTCCAAGGATACCCGTGTAATTCCGGTTGCTCCCTTCTCGCATGAACAGCAGATACATGGCTAACTGTGAGGATAATTCCACACTTTCCTCAGAACGGAACTGCCCTACGTACTTTGCTTCCAACCCCCAAGGTTCTAGACCATAGCCGCCGATGTTAAGCAGAGCGTCCATACGCCCATTCCAGGTGACGCCTTTCATAAAGCGTTTTCCGTCACGTACTGGAACATCCCACTTGACTTCAGACTCTACTAATTTACGCTCTCGGAGATTGCTCTCACGGTCCCACTTCTTGACACAGGCGGATACGGTGTCGATCTCGTCATTCGCCTCCTGCATGTCCAGGCCCTCGCCGTCAATGGAAAAGGTCATTCCACGCTTCAGGTCGAACGCGCTATCTGCTACCGCCTTGTCAACGCTCTTGCCCTCAAGAGCTGCCGCAATTCCGGCATGGGCCATAGTGCCCTGAGCCAGCTTTGTGTGTGCGACAGCAGGCTCCACGCGGAGGAAATACTGCCAGTACCATTTCTGCCGACACTGTTTCCAGACGGCAATCTCTGAGGCAGAGACAGAGGGAGGGTGATCTTGTCGTAAATACATCGGGGTCATAGTCCTTTCAATGCCCGGTCGCTCGTTTTCAATTCCAGATGCAATTTACATCTTACCGGGCATTTTCAAATTTGTCAAGTCTAGTTGCAATCGAAGTGCATGGCCCCTGCCGTGGTGCCGAACCCGGAGGTCAAATCGACTTGCTTTTTGCACACCATGCACAGCCCAAGCTCCGAATCTTGAGTCGCGCTTCGCTCATCGTAAAGAATCTTGTCCAGCGCAAGGTCCAACTGATCCCTCAGAGTTATGAAGTCGTCACGATCCAGGCCAAGCGTGAACTCCTCATTGAAGATCAGGAAGTATTTGCTGCCGCATGGCAGCGCAGGCTCTCGAACGCTCACGCGAATGGTCTTCAAATGCGAATGGGGGATTTCCTGTTGCGCCTGGTCAACAATACCCCGTACAAGCTCGTCTAGTAGGTCCAAAATCATAGTCCTTTCAGCAGTCGGTCATGGACCGCAGCTATCGCGTCTCGTTTGCCTGTCTGCAAATCAATCACATGCTCCTCGACCGATCCCACGGAGCGCAGGGAATAAACCGTGACGGGTTTTGTCTGCCCGATACGATCCAATCTGCCTATCGCCTGCTCCCGGTCGGTTGAAGTCCACGGCTCATCTAAGAATACGCACGTTGCACTCTCGGTAAGAGTCAGCGCAATGCCCCCTGCGGCCCTGGACATGTAGAGCGGTTTTAGCTCCGGGTCACATCTCCACGATTGGAGCAGGGCCTTGCGCTGATTCTCGGACAGCCCTCCATGATACAGATACCCCGGATACACTTCGTGTGCAAGTTTCAGCGCCTCTACGAACTCGCTGAACACAATTACCCGTTCGCCCTCTTCGCACATATCCCGAAGCATCGGGATTTTGCCCCCTCCTTCCTTCGCGCCTAGAATGCGCGGGTCAATGGCTATCTGCCTTGCTCTCGTGTAGGCCACGGCAGCGTTCGGCAGAATCCAATGCTTGCTTTCCATCTCAAGCAGAATGTCCTTGAGGGCCTGCTTGTGGTAGGCTTTTTGCGAGTGCGTCATTTCAATGTGCCGCACGACTTCCGTGACTTTCGGCAGCTCCAGCCCGACCTGCTCTTTCGTCCTGCGAAGCACATACTTTTCGAGCATGGCCGAAAACCGAATCGGGTCCTTCGCTCCTGGCAACAGCTTCTTGTGCATGGCCGTAAATGGCGAAAACTCGAAGCAGCACCATAGATCGACATACTTCCAGTAGCTCTTGAAGTCCTTCGGGTACAGGATATTGAGCATGGCCCAATAATCTGCCGCGTGGTTCACATACGGCGTCCCTGTGAGGCCCCAAACGGTCCCGTAGCCCTTCGCAATGCGCTTGATTGCTTTTGTACGAAGGGCCTTACGGTTCTTGCAGTAGTGGAACTCATCACAGATCAGCAGGCTACCCTTGATCGGGCATTGGGCCAAACGGCTATAAGGTACGATTGTAACCCCCCCGCTAGAAGGGTCCGAAAGCATGGCTACATGCTCTTGCCACACGCCCACAGCAGCAAGCGGACACACGACAGTAATCTGCCTGTACCCGCCCCTGAACGCCGCTACGAGGGCCTGGACTGTCTTTCCAAGGCCCATTTCATCTGCCAGCAGGCAATTACCGCGCAGGAGTCTTTCAACCCCTGCGCTCTGATAGGGGAATAGTTTCATCGCGGCATGTCCGGGTGTTTTCGCGTGTCAGGAACGATACGATAGCCGTTTTTCCAAAAGGTGTCCTGTTTGCACATATCGCAAAGACGTCCCCGAAATGATTGCCATTCCCCGTCACCGTTTTTGTCCCGAGTTCCTACAGTGATGTCACCGTTCGGAACCTCTATGCCGTCCAGGGTATCATAGCAACGAATACACTTACCGGCAGGTGTGCGGTTCATTTTGGCCCTCCGTGCAGGCAAATCCACACGAACATGAACGCCCGTACCGTTTCGCTGATTCCTGCGCCCAAGCACAAGAGCAGCAGTTCCCGGAACCGATCAATCCAGAATTGCCGATGAATCTCGTAGCGGTATTGCCGCAATCGCAGATGATTGGCAGGAGTAATCTTGATGTGACCGCGCTCAACATCGGCCATTAGCTCGTTGTAAATCTCTTTTCGCATTTCATTAGTCCTTTCGTGGAGTCGCACGTAGTTCAGCGAGAGCCTTTTTACCGTCTGCCTTGATTGCGGCATACTCTTCCTTCGATATTTTTCCGTCCATGTACCTCAGCTTAAGCTCCCGTAAATTAAGGAGAATTTGCGCTCCATGCCTACGAATATACTGCGTATTAAACCCCGTCATTTCATTAGTCCTTTCAGTCGTCCGAATCGCAAATCATGAGGGAGCCTTCGACAAGCAGCTCCTCAATTCCAAACACCCGGTTTTGGCCGCAATGCTCGCATTCTACGTTCCTAGCGTCCGGTTCCACGCCCCATTGCTTCTGCTTGCAGCTTCGGCAATAACCGCCGCCGTCGTGCAGCATTTCCTTGTATTGATCTGTAGTGACTTCGATCATTTTGGCAGTCCTTTACCTGGCGGCTCTAATGTGAACGAGCTGCCGATACTCTACGCCGTACCCGTTGTTGATGAATAGCACGGTAATCTGATACCTGTGCTTGTTCCGATCAATCCAAGCGTTCTGCGCTTCGGCAGAGGTAAACTTCTTAAATTTCCACATGGTTCTAGTCCTTTCATTCCGCATGATTGCGGCTGAAGGGCAGAGGTTAATCTGCCCTTCCGTCGAAACCCGGCGATCTATTTCAATGAACAATATTCGGCATATTCCAAGCAATCCTCACAGTACAACTCGTCGCTATGGACTTCTATCGGTTCATCGCAATAGATACACATGCGCGGTTCGTTCAGCAGCACTCCTTGCCGGGACTCCTTGCCGAAATGCTTGTCCCATAATTCCTCACTCCAATAGGTCGAACCGGTCTTAACGACCTTGCGAACGGGCGGCAGATACGATTCGTTGGAATACCATATACCGTCAGTGTAATGCCCCGATTGCTCATTGAAGTATGCGACCTTGCCGCGCGTGTCCATTATCAGAATCTTGTTCCACTTCCCGATTGATGTTTCAACCAGGTAACGAAGGGCCGGGTCTGTGTGCGGTATGCCACGCTCCAACAATGGAGTCAAAACCGCGTCCGCAAAGGTAGCGGTGTCAGACTTCCCCTTATGGGCCTTAATGTCGATTATGCCGTTATGGATCATTGCGTACTTGCCGCCGCATAAAGAGAACGGATGGCACATTTGCGGATTGACTCCCCCGCTCGTTGCAATACGGAAGTGCACAAGGGCAGGACGAAGGGCATAGGGCCGGAATGCACGCTCGAATTCCTCTAGCGTGAAGAATCCCTTTTGGATTATGAAACCCTTCTTAGGGCATATGGTTGCGAACCCCGCGCCGTCAGGATTCGAGGCAAAGGATTCCGCTACATGCGAGTCTGGCAGCTGCTTACCGTGGGGTTTGTAAATGGCGATACACATTTTGGTTTAGTCCTTTTCAATCCGATTTATGGATTATCGGGAACCTGGTTGCGAACGATTAGATGTTTGCCGATAGGAATTCAATCAAGTGGGGGTATACGTCCGGTTCATTCTTGGCAAACCTGAGCAGTGAATGTGCCGATTGGTATTCGTTAACTTCCGCAGGCTCCATACACCAACGGCATAAAGCGTTGACAAACTCTAAGCAGAGCATAGCAGACGAATATTTGAGCGTGCCGCGAAACAGCCGGAATTCTACATGGGACCTATGAAGCAAATTGACTGCTTCATATTTGTTTCCGGTATATTTCAACCCGCCGTATTCATCGAGCGTATCTTCGATTTTCTCCTTCTTGATAATCTCTGCCCATTGTGTTGACTTCCGGCGCGCCAATTTAACGAGCATTTCTTCGTTACGGTCAGCGCCGATGAATGTGCAAATTCTAGCGATTGCAAGATTTGTTAGCGCATCGCGATTTACGCTTATGTGCAGTCCGCAACCCGCGTTCGTCGCGTTATGGGATAGAAGTCCTGGTATCTTGCCATTGCAGATTGACTTTAGCGCCGTGCGATAATACTCCAAGTCACACGGATGCGTTACAATCTCGAATCCACCTCGGAAACCTGTTCCGCTTGTGATTGTACTGTCTTCCTTCAGGTAGCAGGTATCGCCTAATGCGTCCTTTACCTGTTCGGCATAGTCGTCCAGCGAACCCTGCGCGTATCCTGTTTCGAGTTCAATTCCGTGAACAAACCCGGAAGGGTACGATACCTGGTTTCCGTTAGCGCCGAAAAACTTTGTCGCTGGGGAATACGAGTAAGAATGAACTTGCGCGCTATCATCATCATCATCATCATCATCATCATCATCATCATCATCTGGATAGCAGGATTCGCAGTATGCATCTCCGCTTGATTCGGAACAGCGCATATCATCATTAGAATAGTATTCGTTGCAACCATTGCAATACGAATAGGATTCTATGCAGAGACGGCAAATGTTATCGCCCTGTGCGTTCGTTATGCTATCAGAATCTACATAGTCGTTACAATCTGAACAGCGAGTGTAGTTTGCATCGCAACAGGATTCGCAAACCTCTTCATTATCGTAACACTCTCTACGCTCATTCCATGTGCCGACTGTTACGGTTTCCTCAACCTGTTCGCCGCATCTATCGCACGATAGTGCACAGTCCGGGCAGCGCGGATAATCAGATAATTCGTCACTATCCGAGGAAATGAATTCCGGCGCGAACATATCGCCGCAATCGGTGCACTCGCGCTGATTATCGCGAGCGAGCGAACAACAACGTTCGCATAGTCCATTACAGTCCGAATCCTCAACAGCTGTTGGACGCGGACAATGCGAACATACTACGATAGTCTGCAAAGTCAATTCTAGTTCAGCACACAAAACCTCTGGCATTGATCTAGTCCTTTCACGATTGGTTTACTTGCGATACCCCGGATACGATAGGGGTATTTCGTCCCATGTAGGACTCATCAGGCAAGGTTGATTCTGTATGCATATTCTCCGGGGTCAATATTATCCTCAATATCCGCCGTGATGAATCCACGAAGTAAGACGAACGCATCGTCTAAGGATACGGGAACAGTCAGCAGTAGCCACAATGAAGTATCGTCATTGTATCGTGCGCTAACAGTGTAAAGCATTGTGTTTAGTCCTTTCGTTTGTCTGTTGAATACGCCCAATCACATGATAGCATTTCTAGATGTAAAATGCATCTGGATTGGTAACGCATTTTCCTGTGAATGTTCTAAGGTTTGCGATAAGTGACTGCCAGTCATGTTTGTGTGCATCAAACAGCGCACGGATGTCTATCAGGGCAAACCCTTACATCAATCTTGTCAACACTTTGTATTGTGATCGGCACACTTGCATACCAATCATGCTTGCATGGATCGCATAGATGATTCGCGCGAGAAGGAGTTCCTTTTCCGCAGCTTTCAGAGCCAGGGGGTGCGGGTAGCCGGCGTGTCAGAAGATGTGCTCCTATGTTGACCCCCCAAAATTTTTGATTTACTGAATAGCCATAAGATCAAATAAAACACAGTAATTTTGCCTGATCGCTATGCGGTCAAACAAGGACAACTTTAGCTCTATAGTTTATCCAACCCAGGGTAGGAAAAATAATTCCCTCCGAGGTTGACAGCCCCCCTCTCTGTCGGGTACCCTTTCTTAACTTCGAAGAATTCGAATTGAAGCAAGGGTCCCACAGACGAGGAGGGGCTGCACCCTCCGGGACGGGAAGAAAAATGGGGGCTTGACGGCCCGAAAAATCGAAGCCATACTGAACAAACAATTAAAGATTTTGCTGTGTGGTCGAGACACAGCATACAGAGGGATAAAACCCATAAATGCCCGATTTCGGACTCGACCTCCGCGATCGGGCATTCTACATTTGAGGAGAATTGAGATGCCGAGGCCGCGAAAAGTACGTGAAGGTGAAAGCTCTCCGGGGAGCGGGTGGGGCTACAGATCGGAAGTAAGTACCCTGCCCGGATACGCCAAGCTCCACCGTGCAGATGAATATGATGCTTTATCTGCTGCTGGTTTGAGGCTAGCGCAGCCTGAGGAACTTGATTCCGGGGAGTGGCAATTCGTCCTTTACTATGAAGGGATCGGCCCTATCGTAGTGGCTAAGGGTTCGGAAAAGCATGTCAAGAGTACGGGGGAATGCGTGCTGGATATAATTTTCGGGTATCGAGATGTGAAAGAAAAGGACCAAGATGCCAAGACCCCCGCGTAGGAAAACCGAGCTTTCAGACGCCGAGATCACGGTAGGGCCTGAAGACGACGGCCTTGATGTCGCTCGATTCCCTAATGTCGTGGAAGAAGAGACGGCCAAGGAATACCGCCATGCTAGATTGCCCCGAGAATTGATACCCTTCGTGGAGTACAGCGACAAGTTCTTTTCCCCCGCCAAGCAGCAGGCAATGGCCGAAAAGCGAATGTACGCCAGTGACGACCCGGTAGTTATACCGAAGGATAGACCCCACACTATAACCTCGGGCATAGACCTTTTGATACTGAAAGAGAAGCGCCGTGCTGCTGGAGGCAGAGATGTTCCAGGGGAACTGAACGTGCCTTTCAGTGTAGGGCCGTTCTCTTCATCCAGTCTGGACAACTATTACCCTCGCAAGCTGGAACAGGCGGCAGCATTCGTAGAGGGAAAACTGTACTTAGAAGATGCCGAAGGCAAGCCGCTCTCGAAATTCGCCATTGCCCATCGTATGAAAGCGATCGGCGCTCCGCTGCCCGAGGGCTACGACTACCTGAACACGCAAGATCCATGCCCGTCTTACTGGCCTGACCAGGCGAAGTATTCGCACCTGTGGGGGCTAAGGCACCGCGTGATGGAGGAAGCATAGAAAAACCCCTTCGTGAATAAATCCACGAAGGGGCTGAGCAGTACGGGCACGAGGAAGTAAAGGACTAGTAAACCTCCCACGCACTTCTATGATAGCATAGGAATCAAATGTTACGCAAATCAGATTGGATTTTAGATGTCCGTCCGATAAAGGAGCGGATAAACTATGGCCCTCGTACGGTGACTACGTGGGATGAGTGGCTGAGGAAGCATCCGAGCGCAAAAGAACAGTGGCTCATGTCGATTATCGAGCTGCTGCTGAAACACCAGGATTGGGCCGGGGCCTACCTGCTGATCCAGACCTACATCACGACATGCAAGCAGACAGAAAGCAACCGCTACTACAACCGGACTCCGTTTGATGAGAGCGTCCACATTCGCGCCGTGCGTCACTGGTTCTGGTCCCTCGTAGAAGACTACGGATTTGCGCTCCCCGAAGAGGAAGTTCCGTATGACGAGCAGAACATTGGCTCCAGGCGATCAGTCGAGAAGAAGGCTGCGGAATCCTACCCCTTCGTAGGGGGTAAGCCCAAGCGACGGTACTCGGAATCTCTGGAGTTCTTTCAGCAGGTCGAAGCAGACCGGAAACTCAACACGAAGTTTCGAGCGAGTAAATAGCTCGCCGTGAGGTAGAATAGGCCATGAGCTTCTTAGATATACTTGGCCCCGCAGTCGGGGGAATTCAGTCGATTCTCGGCCTGTTCGGGGCCAACGATGCGGAGCGCAGAGCGCAGGAAGCGGCTCAGGCTGCGATCCAGCAGTTCAAGACGAATGCCTCTGCCGCGTACAATGACACGGCAAGTGCTGGTCAGGGCAACCTCTACGCCCTTTCAGGACAACTTGCCAACCAGCTCCAGCGTCAGGGAGGGGCACTTGGTCAGGCTCTTGCAAACGCAGGTGTCTACAATTCGTCTGCCGCTGCGGGTGCCCTCGCCAATCAAGGAGCGCAAAATGCAGGCGCTCTTGCGACGGCGCAGACAAATCTTGGAAACTCGCTCAACCAGCTGAAAGATCAGACGGGGCTGGAGGCGGCACAGATGCAGTTCGGCCTCAACCAGAACAACCTGAACTATGCTCGTCAGCAGACCGCAGGCGCTCAGGGAGGCATCTCCTCGTTTCTCGGAAACCTGGGGCAGATGACCAATCAATTTGCGGGAGGTCGATCTCCAAATGTCGCAGGAGCGAGCTACGGGGTCCCCGGTCAGCCGCTTGGAATGCCTGCTCGAAGTCCGGTACTGACCGGGGGGCTGTCGTATGCTGATCCCGGCTATGGGCCTCAGGGCGCTTACCTTGGAGGCAACTGATGCCTGATCCACCTGCGGTTCAATCTCCGACGGACCCGAAGTCTGCTGCGGCTCTTGCTCAGTACCTTCAAGGGCTGTTCGCGCCTGCTCAGACTGGAGCAACCGGGCTGCTCAACCAGCTTGCGGCTCCAGGCGGAATTTATGATCCTACCGCTGATCTGGCGAACGTCAGGCAGAAAAGCGCCCTTGCAAATACGCTTCCTACCCAGGCGGACATCGACGCTCAGAACGCAGGATTGCAGGCCAAGGGCGCGGACTTTCTTTCGCAGCAGCTAGGCGCGATCCCGGTTCCGCAGGAACAGCCCCTTCAGCAGCCCAATCTTCCGCAGCTCCAGCTCCCCGGACTTCCACAGGTAGCGCAGCCGCACGTCAATCCGCTTGCCTCCCTCCTCGCGATCGGAGCCGGGTTCGCGTCCCCGAAGGCCGCTGGCGGTTTCAATGCCTCGGTGCTGGAAGGCGCGTTGAAGGCGGCGCAGGACGAAAACCAGCGACGGCAGGAGCGGGACAAGGCGGACGTTACCCGCAGGGCCATGATCTACGATGCTTCTATGTCGGCCGCGAAGGAGCAGCAGCGCATCACCGAGGCCAACCGTGACACGGCCTATCGTAACACGGTCGCCAATACCGACCGCCAGATGATGCTTGCCAAGGCCAGTACCGAGCAGTTCACCGCTCATGGAGCAGCGGACAGCCTGAAGGCGTTTGCCGATAAATATGACCCTGCGTTCAAAGCCAGGGATCAGGTCAAGGCTCTTCTGGACGAAATAGACACAAAAGGCAAGGCGTCTGCCGAGCGTATCAAGAGCGTTGCGGAGCTGCTGACAGCGGTCCACAAGGAGGATACGGGCGGCGTCGGCATGGCAAAAGATGTCTTCAATCAGATAATGAAAAGCGTTCAGGACGCAGCGGATCAGCGTGCCTCCGATGCACGAGCGCAGAAGACAGCGGAAGCGGCTCTTCAGCGCACCCTCACCACGCAGCAGGGAGAGCTTCAGCGCACGCAGATTATCCAGGGCCACGAAGACGCACGTTCCGCAGCGGAGCGCAGCCTTCGCGCAGGGTTACAGCAGAATGCTCAGAGCTTCGACATCAAGAAGCTGCTGCTTGGGAATGCCCTCGATCCGAAGAATGAGCCGAGGGAGCAGGCATACCAGAACGACCTGAAGCGACAGCAGGAAGTGCTTCGAGGGCTGGAAAAGAGCATTGCGGAATCCAAGGCGGCGTACGCGCAGGCGGGAAACCCGCGCAGTGATGCGTCCAGGGCCATGAAGCGGCAGATTGAAGACCTACAGCGGTCCATCAATATGACGACAACCACCATGCGGCAGGAGCAGCAGAACCTCGAATACGAGCGCAAGATGCGGAAGAAGGTAATGACGGGCGGGACTGGAACCTTTAACCCGCTGACGGGTCGTGTCGAGTGAGTGACCTTGGCCTGTCCAACATGGGGAGCCTGAGCGTCAAGTTCCCGGACGGCACGTCCAAGGTGTTCAAGGGGGCGGACCCGGACGAGATCAACTCTCAGGCCGCTGCGTACTGGTCAAAGAAGCACCCGGCTCCGAAACTGCCTGCGAGTCCGAATGCGCCGTTTGCTCCGCAGCGGATTGTGCCTTTGCCCCCGGCAATCCCACGGTCTGCGATTGATGCCTATCGTCTTCAGAATTTCAACAGCGATAACCCTAATGAGAATATCAACCTCAAAATGGCGCACGCGCTGGCAGCAAATCCAAATGATGCTTCGTACCTCCATCGTTACAAGAACCTTGACCCGGTAGCGCAGCGTGCGATTTCCGAGAAAGCGGACGAGATCGCGCACGCGAAGACGTTGACGGTCAATACCGCAGGGCTTGGACCGGGGGGTATTCCTGCGGTCATGGACAAGAAGGGCAACCAGGAGCCGATTCAACTGCCTTCGCAGGTACTCGCCCGATTGATCCACGGTCCCGAAGGCGCGAAGCAGCTCGCTAATGCGAAGGGATTTGGCCCGGAAGCAGAGCGACTGGCCCTGGGTGCGGTAGACCCCGAGAGTGTCCTGATGATGCTAGGCGGGGGTACGATTGGCTCCCTCGGTCCCTGGGCAGCGCGTGGGGTGACGGCTGCATTTGCAGGTGCCCTGGGCAAGAGCGCCTATGACAAGTTCCGGGCAAACGATCCTGGGGGCGCCTTCGCTGATCTCTCGCTTGCGGGAGCAGGGGTTGCAGCACACGGCCTTGTGGAGAAATCGTTTGCCAAGGGTCCGAAGTTTCGAGAGCCTCCTCCCCCGAACCCGACGACTGCACAGGTACACGAGCCTTCGGGCCTGGGACCTGGGCCGGAACCTGCTCCAGAGCCTCCTCCACGCCCGGAGCCTCCGCCGAGTGCGGGAGCGCAGGAACCTCCGAGAGCGCGAAGACCTAAAGCAAGTCAGCGAACACGTCCACAATCTCCCCCATCGACACCGCAGCCGGAAAGCCCGTACGTTCCGATTGACCTGGACACGCCTCACCCGGAGGTGGACAAGTTCAAGGCGTACGCGGACAAGTACGCCCCTAACATCAAGGAGACGGCGGATATTGCTGCCGCCAAACAGCGAGTCGCAGAACTTGGCGCAAAGAGAAAGCTGACGATCAATGAGAAGGCCGAATTCGTCAAGGCGAACAACACCGTGGAGGCCCACAACAACGGGCTGAATGAGATAGCTGCTCGTTACGAGGCTGCTACCGGAAGAAAGCTGCCGATCAATACTGCCTCTACCAACGTCGGAGATACCTCGACTGCTACCGGTAGGACAGAAGTAATCGACAAGGTTAGGCAGGTGCTTCGGGCAAATCAGACGACCTTCGAGAAGATGTTCCCGGATGCGGAGCCTGCCCCTGAGCCTGCGGCAGAGACTCCAAAGACGGGCAAGAGATCATCGAAGAAAGCCGGAATGCTCGACATCGGTCCCGGAGCGCCCGGAAGTCCGCAAGAAAAGTTTATGTCGTGGCTGAAGGATCAGCCTATGACGGGGGTGTATACGAAAGCGGCGGAACTATTCAAATCGTGGAGAGCAGTTAATCCGGGGACTACTCGTCAGGAATTCGGGCAGATGTTCCAGGGGGTAGCGGCATCTCCTGAGCACGAAGTGGTGACGCCTTCTGCGAACGTGAAGAAGGGTGATGTTTTCGAGTTTAAGGACAGCACCGGGATCATGCGCCGGGTGACAGGGGTACGGCCTGCGAGGGTATCCCAGGCGCCTGTTGAACAACCGTCTACTGATGTTTCACGTGAAACACCAAAGCCGGGGCGTTTCACAGCTTTGGAGGAGACAGATGCAGCGAAAGAAGATGCAGTCGATACTACCAGAGGAGCCGGAAATGAAGCCCCGGTTGCCGCATCGCAGGCCGGATCGGACGAAGCGATTCCACAAAACCTCGATGAAGGAAGTAGTCGGCAGGATGCCCAAGAAATCGGCAAGCGGTTTGGAAAACGCTCTCCGAAAACCGCTGGATATGTAGACTTCGGGCCTTTGCCGCCAAAGTCAGGGGCGGGACCTGTAGGTCGAGTGCTGCATCATGGGCCTGAAATTACCAATGCCATGAACAAGTTTGATGCGTCCACGGTGAGCGCCCAGGTTCGGGGGCACTTCCTCGAAGATCAACTGTACGAGGGCCTGGACCCCGTTCAGAGGGACGCGCTGGACGAGTGGCTGGTCGGAAATCGTTTTGAGCATGAGGCCAACAGTCAGACGGACCCCGCAAAGGCCGCTGCGATTCGAGCGCATCCTCAGTATGTTCAACCTGCGGACCTGGCTAACCTGGCTTCTTTTCCCGGAGTTCAGGACGCAATCGACCGTTACAAGGATGAAATCAAGCCCACGATTGACGAAATGTCGGGCAAGGCGGGGGTATCCGCCCAGGCAATCGCGGGGCAGTCTCCTCATTACATTCGCCTCGTTCCTGAAGATATTTTGGGGCAGGGGACTCCTGCAAAGGGCTTCCGAGGGGCCTGGGAGAGCAGGGCGCGTCCGAAGTCAACCGGAGCACGAAAAGCGGCCAATATAGGAGCGCGGGTGTACTCCACAGACGTCGGAGCGATCTTGCGGCATGTGGTTCGAGATGTGGAGCCGAAGGCGGCGCTCAATGATTTGTGGCGTACATTGGATGCCCAGGGCAAGATTGCGGTTCCTCCGAGCGGTACGGCAGGTCGTGGATGGAAACCCCCTGACGGCTACGTGGGCGACGAAATTCAGGGCAAGTTCTCGTCCATGCCTGCCGATCTGGTAGCTAAGTACGGAGGCAAAGGCCGGGTCTATTTGCCGCAGGACATCGTACAGTCGATGGATGAAGTGACGGCTCCTCCGATGTTTTCTGGCAGTCGTGTGCTGAATGTGACGAGCAAACTGTCCAGAGCCTTGATTTCGACAACGCTTGGCTTGAATGTTCCTGCGGTTCCGTGGCACATCTACAGGCAGACAGGGCTACTAAGAGCATCAACTGCTCTTGCTGACGCAAAACGAAATCCAGCAACGGTTCTTGCAGGCTCAATCCCGATTGTTGGAACGCTTGCCAAGGGCGCAGCGATTGCCTCCCGAAACGCAGATGATCCGATCTATCGAGCAGTGATTCAACATCTGGTGGAGATCAATGCGATTTCTCCTCGTTCGATGGAGGGCCTGACCGGGAACATTGGCCGGTTGCCTCTGCTGGAGCGGTGGAACGCGATTCTGCATGATAGCATGTTCGGAATGCCTCACGGCAGGGGCGTTAATGGTTGGGCGATTCGCGTTGCGGTTGAAGCGTATCTTGCGAGAGCGCGGTTTGAGCAAACGAACAGCCCGGAGCGAGATCGGGAGTATATCGCACAGTTTGGGGCCTACATGCGCCGGGTGTCTCCGTTCTTCGGGGTGCTGGCAGACCATAACCCGTTTACGAGGACACACGGACCCCGTATCGTGACTTCGGTCAAGATGGCACTTGGAGACACCGGGCTGAAGGTGTCGAAGCAGCCAGGGGAGAGCGAGGCAACTTTCAGGCTAAGACAAGCTGCCCATCGTATCGGGAATTTTGCTATGCACGCGGCTCCTGTGGTTGTAGGACTAATAGTACTAAACAAGGTACTATCAGGTAAATATCCGTGGGAAAATGGTAAAGGTCACGAGCTGGATGTGAACCTGGGGCATGGTCACTTTGTCCCGATCCACCGGATGATACCGGAGCTTGGACCTCCAATGGAGTTGGCGGGATTGGCGTCTCGAATGCACCGGGAGCGTACTGGAACCGGAGGATCAATCCCGAAGTTCAGCACGAAGATGCGCTCTCCTCAATCGTCCAGCCCGGTCATGGAGGCTCTTGGAGATACAGCAATAGGCGCGGGGAATGTGGGCCTGGGGATGGTGGATAGCCCTGCTCTGAACGCTGGAGCCGCGATTCTCAACAAGCGGATGTACCTTCAGTATGACAAGCGTGCAAAAGGCCCGGACCTGATGTCGCTGTCTCCGTCTTCCGCAACAGACGCACAACGAGCGATCAATACCGTAACGACAATCACAGGAGCCTCTACGATCGTTCCGACGCAGGGGTACGCAGACGATGGAACCTGGAGCATCGGCAAGGCATTTATCGACTATTTGACGCAGGGAGCGGTCAAGGTCGATCACCCGGGTAAAACCAAGAAGATGAAGGTACGATGATCGAAGAATTCGGGTCTGTGGTGACAACGGTCAGCATGTCGGTACGCGGCGCTCTCAGTATTGAGGATGCTCGGAAGTTTGCTATCGAATGCGTAGAAGCGATCGGTATGCACGTCAGTCACCCGGCGCACGTGGTTGAATACCCGCTGCATGAAGGCAAGGACATTGGATTTCTGCTGCTCCAGCCTTTGATCGAAAGCTACATTATGCTTGATGTCTGGACGAATTTAGGCGGTTTTTACATCGGGGCAGTATCGTGCAAGGATTTCGATACGATTGACTTGGAGGTTTTGGTGGCCCGTTGGGGGTTTAAGCAAGTGTCCATTACGGGCGGGTATCTCAATCTGTGATCGACCTCAGCACAAAATCCTGCTGCGTTATCGACAACGGTGCTTTCCTTGAGACAGCGGTAATGCTGTCCAAGTCGTTCGGAAAAACGTACTATGTTACGCCTTGGGTGAACGCTTTCCCTCGTTCCAATGATGCGATGATCGGGAAAGGAATCCCAGGGCTTACTCGAATTGACAGCGTGTTCGATGTCGTGGACGATACCGACCTATTCGTGTTTCCAGACGTGGGGGACGGACCCTTGCAGATGCACCTGGAAAGCCTGGGCAAGCGTGTGTGGGGTTCCCGCATGGGCGAGGAGCTGGAATTCGAGCGGGAAAAAACAAAAAGGTTTTTAACCAAAATTGGTCTGCACGTTGGCGAGTGGAACGGCATTAAAGGTATAGACGCCCTTCGCGAGTTTCTGAAATCGCACAAAGAGCAGTGGGTCAAGGTCGATAAATTCCGGGGGGACTTTGAGACGTTTCACGCTCCCGACTACAAATACGTGGAAACGAGGCTTGACGAAATTGAGCAGATACTTGGCGTCCGAAAGCATACCACTCGCTTCGTGGTGGAAGCAAATATTCCAAACGCTGTGGAAATCGCTTTCGATGGATACACCGTCGATGGAAAGTTCCCTAAGCACTCTGTATGCGGAATCGAGATTAAGGACGCTGGATACGTGGGTAAGTATATCCCGTACGAAGCGGTCCCCTCGCCGCTTAGGGAGATTAACGAAAAACTCTCTCCAGCCCTCGAAGGCTACCGATACCGCAATTTCTTCGCCTGCGAAGCGCGTATTACTAAGGATCATCGGGCCTGGATCATAGACCCCTGTTGCCGGTCCAGCTCTCCTCCGGGGGATATGCTCCTTAATATGTACACGAATCTTGCGGAAGTGTTTTGGGAAGGCGCAGAGGGCAAGCTGGTAGAGCCGAAGGTAGCAGGCAAATGGTGTGCCGAGTTGCTGATCCATTTCGCGGGGGACGGCAAGGCTTGGCGGAATGTGGAGTTCCCTGACAGTATTCGGGACCACATCAAGCTCAGGGCGTCTGCAAGGCTCGGGGGGCGGTACTACATGGTCCCGCAGGTGACAGGCCCTCAGATGGTCGGAGCTGCCTGCGGAATCGGCTCCACGATGCAGGAAGCGATCGACCAGGCGAAAGAGTACGCGGAGCAGGTGAAGGGGTATCTGTTCGAGTGCGACCTCCATTCGCTCGATAAAGCGGCCGAAGAATTCAAGAAGCTTGAGGGTATAGGGCTAGGATTTTGATTGATGAAGCAAAGGACGAAGATTTCCAGATTGTAGTACAGTTCCTCAAGCCGGAGGACATGCGCTACGACACGACCGACGATTACGTATGGGATCATGGGAGACTCCTTGTCTCCATCGTAAACAGGGAGAACCGCCTTGATCGAATGGCCATACTACTACACGCGCTTGCGGAATGGGCGGTAGCGCGTGAGGACGGGGTTTCGATAGAGACGATTGACTATTGGGACATGAAGCACCCTGACAGTCTGGAGCCGGGAGCAGAGCCTTGCTGCCCTTACGGTCACGCCCATCATATCGCGGTAGCGGTCGAAGGAGCGTTTCGATCTCTGACGGGGACCCCTGATGGCCAAGAGTGACCTGACTCCCCAGGAGCGTTTCGACGCTCAGATGGAGGACCTGTACGAACGCGCTCTTGCCGGGGATATGCGTGCGAAGTCTGAATGGTTCGATCAGCACTCCAAGGTCCAATCCGAGCAGCTTTTCAATGTCCAGATCAATATCGTTCCGTATCGGATCGCGGACCCGTCCCTGTTCACGATCCTCCAGAACGCGGATTCTCAGGTGGTGGCAGACGCCCTGAAGGGCCTGACGATGCGAATGAAGACAGACGGGTTCGACGTGCATTTGCTCTCTCAGTGGGAGAATCTCATGCCGATGGTTTTCATGTGGCTTGAGGAGATGGAGCGACCGGGCGACGAAACACTCTAACGAGCGGGAGGCTGAAATGGCGATAGGAGGGCTGCTTCGGTATGAACGCTACGGCCACGGACGAAGGTACTCCGACCCAAAAACGCACCTGGAGCGACTCGGCACGGATGCGAAGGAGATTCCAGCAGGACAGCTTCAACCGGCTGAAATTGACCCGAACCGAGAGAAAGGTTCTTCAGATGGTCGGGGAGGGGATGAGTCGTCCAGAAGCGGCTAAAGCACTCTACATTTCCCTGAAAACGGTGGAGTGGCATCTGGCAGGTTGCTTTGTTAAACTCGACGCTCACAACATCATAGGGGCATTTTTTGAGGCAGTTCGGCGCGGAGAGTGCGTCTGCCCATGCAGAAAAGAACAATGAACACACAGACTATTAAGATTATCGCGCTGATGGTCGGAGTTATTTTTGGGGGCAGTATGGCCCTCGTATTTGCACAGCCCCCGAAGCAACTTCCTCCTGCCGACATCGGGCAGGTTAGGATGCACTTCGTAGCGGGGCATCTGACACTCTACGCTCCCGCTGGAAAAGTGACGATTCGCCCTGGAATGGACAAAGTGACCACGGTAATCGAAATCGACACTACCCCGGAAATTCCTGCCCTTAAATGAGAGTCGTTGAGATCAAAGCCACTGCCAAGAGCCGGGAAGCTCTGGAGCACTTTTTGTTCGACGGGTACGAGACTACCGCCCTCGGATTCGGTGGCTCCAGGTACGGAGCTAAAACGTGGTCGGGCGCTCAGATGATCGGGTATCGGAGCCTGATGTACGAGAATACGAGGTCACTTTGCCTTCGTACCGTTCAAAGAGCTGCCGACCTGAACCTGGGCGAAGAGATCAAGACGGCCTTTTTCAAGCGAATTGGGATGCCTGTCGGTAGGCGTACAGCGGGAGGAGTGGCTTACCTTGAAAGCGACAAACGTTTTGTGCTCCCCAACGGCTCCCTTATACAGATTGCTTATTGCCGTCTCGCGGGGGATTGGGAACAGCACCTTGGCCTCCAATGGGACAATATCTGGTTTGAACAGGCGGAACAGATGCGTGAGGATATGTACGACAAATTCCTCGGGTCTAATCGTCCCAATAATCCAGATTGTATCCCCCGAATGCTGCTTACCTTCAATCCTGGCGGAATTGGGCAAGATTGGCTCTACCGTCGAGTAATCGACCCTGAAACAAGGGACAACCGTACCGTTTACGTGAAGTCAACGGTACGGGAGTGCCTGTCCACTCTTGAGCGTGACCCGAGCTACATACCGCAAAAACTGATGAAAATACGCGATCCAGTGACTCGAAAGCGGTGGCTGGACGGCGATTGGGACATTATCAACGGCAGCTTCTTCGTGTTGCCGGAAAAGACTGTTCGAGAGGTTTACCCACCTCGCTATGCGGAGTGGCAGGGGAGCGTGGATTACGGGTACTCTAAGCCTTTTGCTTACCTGATCTCCGCGTTTTGGGAAGATGAACACGGCAAGCCCCGGCTCCACATTCAGGATGAAGTCTACCGGGCACGCCTCGATACGGATACGCAGGCCAAACTTGCTCTCGACAAAGAAGACGAAGTACGTGCCTATACCAAGGGGATTTTTAGGGAGGTTCAGTACCGCCTCGCTGACCCGGCAACAGGGGTTGCCCTGCCGCGAGAGTCTGAGGAGCAGAGCAAAGCAATCGCGGACTCCTGGCGAGATCACGATTTCTATACTTACCCTGCCGGAAAATACAGCCGACCTGCACGGTGGGCGCTTATCCGACGACTGTTGAACCGGGGGGTCCTGACGATCTCCCCCAACTGCGCGAATTTGATACTGGAGTTCAAGCGTGCGGTACAGATGGAAGATCGTGACGATATTGACCAGAAGAAGTGCCATGACCACGCGCTAGACGCGCTGGCGTACAAGGTTTGTCACCTGTTCGGCCTGAACTACGGAGCCTCACGAGAGCGTGTAGACGGCTACGGTAGACCCTTGGACGAAGTAGGAACAGACGAGCGACCTTATGCCACAATACCTGTTTAGGGATAAATGCGGAGAGCGGCATATTTACCGCCCGATGTCGGAAGGTGGGGAGCCTGCTTTCTGCCCGGTGTGCGGGAATATGCTTGAGCGCATTTTCACCGTGCCTCAAGTGCTGGTTCCTCAGTCAGACGCCTCCGAGAATGATGTCCTGGGGATTATTGCTCGTTCATCGTCCGAGAAGGACAAACTAGCAATTCAGGAGAAGTATGCAGCGCAGAATGATCCTGAGAGCGATAACCTCGTGGACGAAAAGCCAATCGTCTCGATGGATACTATCCTTCAGTCAGGTATAGTGGAAGCAGCGCAATCAGGCAGACATGCGGTTGAAAAGTGGCGCGAAGATTGGGTTCGGCCCGAACTGGAAGGCATTGCAGACGGGTGAAAAAGGACTAAACAATGAGAGTTTTGGTGGCGTGCGAGTTCAGTGGAGTAGTCAGGGACGCATTTATCCGGCGCGGTCACGATGCGGTATCGTGTGATTTACTGCCAACTGATAGCGAGGGTCCCCATATTCAGGGCGATGTACTGAGTGTGCTGGACTGCGGTTGGGATTTGATGATCGCCCATCCACCGTGCACTTACTTATCGTCTTGCGGAAATCGGCACTTGAAACAGCCGGGGCGTATTGAGAAACGTGAGCAAGACTTTGAATTTTTCATGCGAGTGTACGGTGCCCCTATCCCAAAGGTGGCAGTAGAAAATCCACATGGATATGTAAATACGCACTTTAGGAAGCCGGATCAGACAATTCATCCGTGGTATTTTGGAGAGTCTCGGATGAAGCGGACAGGTATATGGCTTCGAGGACTTCCGGTTCTGACGTATGATTTGTCGAAGCATGAGAAACCTCAGCCCGTATACTATACGCCTGACGGCAGGCCAAAGGGATATACTCATCTGACTATCAATAGATCGTTAGGCAGATCGGGGACCGCCCGTAGCATTACGTCACTAGCTATCGCAAACGCAATGCTA
>Ga0207702_10000536_pt1 | contig 42507 bp, 34 predicted proteins | sample KBSCornC62_FD_184302 | JGI IMG/M metagenome (GOLD analysis project Ga0207702, IMG submission 184302) | Corn rhizosphere microbial communities from Kellogg Biological Station, Michigan, USA - KBS Corn C6-2 (SPAdes) (version 2) | ecosystem: Host-associated > Plants > Roots > Rhizosphere > Soil ... | reverse complement strand
AATGCTAGATCCTTCGACTACGAAACAGCCTCGCTGGTCGCGAGGCTGTTTCTTCGCTCAGGATGACAATGGGAACTGGCGCTGCTGTGTCCTTCGCCCAGGATGACAATGGGGGCTGGGGCTGGTGCTGCTGTTTGTCCTTCGCCAGGATGACAATCGTGCTGCGCTTCGCCTTACTCAAAGTGCGCGGCTAGTTGCCTTCGTTGCTGGCGCGTTTCCAGGAGATTAGCTCGCCAATCGTTGAACTCGTGCTTGAGACTGGCTGCTTGTATGCTTCGACTTCCGAGCGCGAGGCTTCTTCGCCTACGGCGCGGATGCTGAGCCCGACTTTCTTCTCTTCCGGATTCATCTTGATGATTTTGAAGTCGTGTTCCAAACCGGGCTCGAGGTGCAGCGGGCTGCCGGTCTCGTCTGTAGCCTCGGATTTGTGGCACAAACCTTCTACGCCCTCGGCGATTTCCACGAACGCTCCGAACGCAGCCACCCGCAGGACTTTCCCGTGGACGACATCGCCAATGTGATGGCTCTCGAAGAAGGACTCCCAAACATCTGGCTGAAGCTGCTTCACACCGAGAGACAGTCGGCGCTTGTCCGGCTCAATCGCAAGCACGATCGCCTTCACGCGATCACCCTTCTTTAGCACTTCCGAAGGATGCTTGACCCGCTTGGTCCAACTCAGATTGCTAACGTGAACCAGGCCATCGATACCATCTTCGATCTCGATGAAGGCACCGAAATCAGTGAGATTGCGGACGCGTCCCTCAACCGTCATGCCGACCGGGAATTTCTCATGCAATGAATCCCAGGGATTGGTGGCCAGCTGCCGCATGCCCAGCGAGATCCGGCGTTCGGTCGGATTCACATTCAGCACAACGCATTCAACATGATCGCCGACATTGACTAGCTTGGAGGGATGCTTCATGCGCTTCGACCAGGTCATCTCGCTCACGTGAACCAGGCCTTCAATTCCCTGCTCGAGTTCGACGAACGCTCCGTAGTCGGTCACGCTGATGACGCGTCCGCCCACGTGAGCGCTTACCGGATAACGATGCTCGGCATCGAGCCACGGATCAGGCGTGAGCTGCTTGAATCCCAGCGACACGCGTTGCTTTTCCTTGTCGTACTTGAGAACTTTTACCTGGATCTGGTCACCGACATTCACGAGGTCTTTGGGATGTGTGAGGCGTCCCCAGGACATGTCGGTGATGTGCAGCAGACCATCGAGACCTCCGAGATCGACAAAAGCACCGTACTCGGTGAGGTTCTTGACCACTCCGGTGAGCACCGAACCTTCGTCGAGATGCTCAAGGGTCTTGGAGCGCTTCTCGGTTTGTTCGCCTTCCAGCAGTTCTTTGCGCGAAACCACGATGTTGCCGCGCTTCTTGTTCAGCTTGATAACGGCGACTTCGATGGTTTGGCCCTTCATGCCGTCGAGATTGCGGACAGGGCGCAGATCCACTTGCGATCCGGGAAGAAACGCATGCGCGCCATGAATGTCTACTGTAAGTCCGCCCTTGATGCGGTCAATGACCACAGCCTTGATGGGCTTCTTCTCGTTATACGACTTCTCAATTTCTTCCCAGGCGTGGATCCGCTGTGCCTTCTGGTGCGAAAGGTTAATGTAGCCCTCTTCCGCCTCGCCCTTGCTGCGCATGACGTCAATTTCGTCGCCCGGCTGGAATTTTGGCTTGCCGTCGTGATCGAGCACTTCCGATAGCGGCAACATGCCTTCCGATTTCGCGCCAATATCCACGACCACATGAGTGGGCGTCAGCTTGAGAACGGTGCCCTTAATGACACGATCTTCACTGACAGCTTCTTCGGCCTCGGTGGTGAAGGTCTCAAGCGCCGAGGCGAAGTCCTCGGTGGCGGCGGCTTTGTCTTCCGCGGCATGTGCGTGAGCCTGGGGTTGTTCGCTGGCCGACTGTTCCGGTTGCTGCTGCTCGGCAGTGATGGGCTCGGCCTCGGTCACAACGGTTGAGTTGTTATCTGAATGGTGGGCGGTAGTATCGTCGAACAAGGTTTATGCCTCTCTGGTGATCAGATGCGGGGTCTGCTCTCGGGACTGCTGGAGGAGTCGTTAGGTTGTGGTGGGCTCACCCTGGCGAGTGAGCTTGGACAATCCCAGCTGTCGGACGTTTTACAAAGAACCCGCGTCCAATGGGAACTCTTCGACTATAACAATCGTCAGAGAACAGTGTCAAACGCAAATCTGGCGCAGGTTACGGGAATGTTTCAAACCTGAATTGCGCTTCGCGCAATCCCGGACGAGGCGTCCGGGGCTACACAGGCTTTGCCGCTCCCATGGCTTCTGCTACCCTGCCCTGCTATGGATTATCTCTGGACGCCGTGGCGGTACGCGTACGTCTCGGGCAGCGAAAAAACGCTGGGATGCGTTTTCTGCGAGGCTCCGAAAGAGAAGGATGACGCGAAAACGCATATCGTCTATCGCGGGCAGCAGTGTTTTGTGATCTTGAATACTTATCCGTACACGCCGGGGCACGTGATGATCGTGCCTTACACGCATTTGGATGAATTGCGGAAGCTGCGGCGCGAGGCAGCTGATGAAATGATCGCCCTGACTCAGAGAATGGAGTCGGTGCTGCGGGAACTGTACCGTCCTGATGGGATCAATTTGGGGATGAATATCGGAAAAGCCGCAGGAGCAGGGATTACGGGGCACATTCACATGCACGTGCTGCCGCGGTGGGTGGCCGACGCGAATTTTGTTTCGGTGGTGGGGGAAACGCGGGTGCTACCGGAGACGCTAGAGGTAACGTGGGGAAAAATGCGGAACGCGATGCAGGAAGAGTTCCGGAAGTGAATCGGTCTGAGCACACCCGGCTCTTAAGCTTCGAGCTTCGCTCGACTGGACAGCCCAGGGGCTATCCCTACGATAGCTTGCTGGCGACTAGCTTGCCAGGCTTTCCATTTCTTTCTCGTCGATTACGGCTACACCCAGTTCCTTTGCCCTATCCAATTTTGAGCCAGCATCGCTGCCCGCGACTACATAATCTGTCTTCTTGCTGACTGAGCCCGTCACTTTTCCGCCGGCATCTTCGATCATCTTCCTGGCTTCATCTCGCGTGTAGTTCTCCAGCGTGCCGGTCAGGACGAAGGTTTTCCCTGCCAGCTTGGTGCCGCGCTCCTTCTTCTCGCCTTTTAATGCCAGTCCAGCTGCGCGCAGGCGATCGATCAGCCTGCGGTTGGCAGGAATGCTGAAGAACTCAGCGATGCTTTCGGCGATCCTGGGTCCTACCTCGTTAACGTTCTGCAATTCTTCTACGCCGGCGCTGGCCAGGGCTTCCATGGACCCGAAGTGCTCAGCCAGGAATTGCGCCGTGCGCTCGCCTACGAAGCGGATTCCCAAGCCGTAGATCACGCGTTCAAGAGGAAGCTGCTTCGAGCTCTGGATTTCGTTCAGAATATTTTGAGCGGACTTGTCCGCGAAGCGCTCCAGGCTGAGCAGGTCTTTTTTGGTGAGGTCGTAAATGTCCGCCACGTTCTTGACAAGCCCGCGATCGATCAACTGAGCTACGAGGGCTTCGCCCATACCGTCGATGTTCATCACACCGCGGGAGGCGAAATGCAGGATTGTTCCGAGCAACTTGGCAGGACAGTTGGCATTCACACAGCGGTAATCGACTTCGCCCTCGGTCTTGGCGACCTTCGTGCCGCAGACGGGACAGTTTTCCGGCATGTGAAACGTCTTGGTACCTCGAGGATGATCTTTGTCATCCATCACCTTGGCGATTTTGGGGATGACGTCACCGCCGCGTTCGACCTGCACCCAATCGCCGATCTTCACGCCGAGGCGTTCAATCTCGTCCATGTTGTGCAGAGTGGCATTGCGGACAGTTGTGCCGCCAATGGATACGGGCGCCAGCATGGCAACTGGCGTCAGCTTTCCCGTGCGCCCAACCTGAACGCGGATGTCTTCCAGCCTGGTTATTCCGGCGCGGGCAGCGTATTTGTATGCAATCGCCCAGCGCGGAGCTTTCCCGGTGAATCCGAGTTCGTTCTGCAAGGCTATGCGGTCGACTTTGACGACGATTCCATCGATCTCGTAGGGCAGCGACTCGCGCTTTCCTTCCCAAGTCTCGATGAAGTCCCAGACTTGCTTAATGGAGTGAACCAGGTTGCGGCTGGGGTTGACTTTGAAGCCGGCGGCGCCGAGGGCGTCGAGAGTTTTGGAGTGACGATCGAAGTAGGTGCGCCCGTTGACCAGCAGCATGTAGGCGAAGTAGTCGAGGCGGCGCTCGGCGGTTATGCGCGACTCCAACTGACGCACGGTACCTGCAGTTGCATTGCGTGGATTTGCGAAAAGCGAGAGTCCCTTGGCCTCGCGCTCTTCATTCATCTTCTTGAAAGAGGCGATCGGCATGAGAAGCTCGCCTCGAACTTCGAAACTTTCCGGGATACCCGCTTTCTTCAATTGCTCTTTGGCAATTGACAATGGGACCGAACGTACCGTGCGGACGTTGAGCGTGACGTCTTCGCCAGTGGTGCCGTCGCCTCGGGTGACGCCTCGCGCGAGTTGCCCGCCCTCGTAGGTGAGAGCCAGCGACATGCCATCGAGCTTGAGTTCGCAGACGTAATCGACGTCGCTGCGTCCAGTGAGTTCATGCACCCGGCGCTCCCAGGCACGGAGTTCGTCCTCACTGTAGGTGTTGTCGAGAGACAGCATGGGCGAGGAATGGCGCACTTTTACGAATCCCTCACGGGGCTTGCCACCCACACGCTGGGTCGGCGAGTCGGGAGTGATCAGCGAGGGATTGCCCGTTTCGAGATCCTTCAGTTGCTGCATCAGCTTGTCGAAATCAAGGTCGCTGATTTCGGGCTGATCGAGGACGTAATAGAGATATTCGTGGTGCCGAATTTTGTCGCGCAGGGCTTCGATCTTGACGGAAGCATCTTTAGCGGGGGGCATCGCTGACGATTATATCGGCGGAGCTTGGCGCTCGCTGCTTGCGCTTCCACTTGCACGCTCGCTGCGCTCGCGGGACGGACGAGGCGTCCGCCCCTACACAAGCACTAGACCAGGTCTTCTAGCTTCAAGGTGTTGGCTTGGCCCTTCCAGGAGCTTTCAAATTGCTTTTGGACGAAGCCGGCGTCGTACTCGCGCTTTTGTTGGACTAGCGATTGGTGCAAGCCCCAGAGGGAGCGTGGATTGCGCGGGTTTCGGTCGAGGTCTTCGCGGAATACTTTTTCTGCGGCGGCGGAGTCGCCGCTCATCAGCAGCGCACCTCCCAGATTTTCGCGAACCGGGTAGAACCAGTCCGGAGGCTCTCCGTAATTCAGCTTATCCTGAATGGCAACGGCTTCCCGGAGCATACCGATGGCACCGGAGGTATCTTTCTTCTCTATCGCGATCTTTGCACCCAGTACGTTTTCTGCGATCTTCAGGATGTCTTTGGACTTGTTATTTATCGGCATTTGGAAGATGGCGTCGGGCGGCGTCGCGGCCTCGGCATCAGCCACGATTTTGTATTCCGCTTCTGCTTCGGGCAGTTTGCCGGTGCCGGCCAGGGCCAATCCGCGTCCAAAATGCCAGAAGACTGACGCGGTCTTCATCGCAGGATCCGGGGCAGGCATCTTCAACAGTTCGTTCCAGTGATGAAAGCGAACTTCCACCGCGACCGGGATGGTCATGAAGCCCTCGAGTGGCGGCATATCCTTGACGTGCGGGCCCACGTTTGCGGCCAGGAGATCGGCATTTTTGCGCGCATCGGAGTAGCGGCCATTCATCGCCCCGCACATGGCAACGAAGTGCAGGTTGTGGCTGTAATACATCATGGGATAGATGCCCTGCGCGCCCGACTGCTTGATGTAGGCGCGGTCCACCTCTGCGGCCTTCTGGTTGGTTTGCACCGCGGCCTCGTAGTCTCCGGTACGAATGTAGATGTGCGCGGGCATGTGGACGATGTGACCGGCTCCGGGAGCCAGGGCAGCAAGTCTGTCGGCGGCGGATAGAGCGCGATCTGGATTATTCGAAGCTTCGACGGAATGTATGTAGTAGTGAATAGCACCGAGATGATTAGGATCCCGCTTAATCACGCCTTCGAGGGTGCTTACGATTTCTTCGGTGCCGGCGATGGGCGTTCCGTCCTGGTTCCACAATCCCCAGGGGTGGAGGTTCATTCCGGACTCGGCGAAAAGGGTGGAGGCGTCGAGATCGTCCGGGAATTGGCGGGCTAATTCCCGCATTGCATCGTGGTAATCTTCGGCGGCTTTCTTCAGATCAGAGTTCGGATCGGCGGGAAATCGCTTCGCCATGGCCTGGATATAAGCCTGTTCGCTGGGCGGAGCATTGGAAGAGAGTTCAACGGCCTTGTGTATCGCATCATTCGCGCGTTTGTAACGGTCAGGGTCAGCCGGGTCGTTATAGTTCGGCCCCACAGCCTCGGCGACTCCCCAGTAGGCCATGGCCAGCTTGGGATCGAGTTCGGCGGCATGCTGGAAGGAGCGCGCGGCTTCATCGTGATTGAACGCGTAAATGAAGCGCAGCCCCTGATCAAAGAACTTCTGTGCCTCCGCAGTGTGGGTGGAAACGGGATGATGAAGGTCGCCTAAACCGCCTACCAGGGTAACGGCATGCGACTGCATGTGAGCGGAATGATTTTGCGCGGCTGCGCCGAGTCCAAACAGAAATCCGCACAGAACCGAAGCCAGAAATCTCATCTGGTCCATCCTCCTGACAAAATATCGATCGGAGCCCCTAGAATAACGCCGACTCAGACAATCCAATTGGGCACAGCTTATGACAGAAGGAGGCGGTTGCCAAGCTGATTCGTAAGGTAAGCGGCTGATGCAAGCCAATACGGCGGCTCAGGTACAATCCAGCGCGGGTATGCGCAAAGCCGCGTTGCTCTACAATCCGGACTCGGGCGGCAGCAAACAGCGCGAGCGCGATCTGCGGGCGTCGGTGGAGATCTTGCGAGCCGGGCAGGTTGAGGCAGAACTGGTACCGACCACGTCCAAAGAACATGCGGCAGAGGAAGCGAAGAGAGCAATCGACGCCGGATGTGACACGATTTTTGCTTGTGGCGGCGATGGCACGGTTCACAACCTGGTCCAGGTGCTGGCGAATACGCCGGTGGCCCTCGGCGTTTTCCCTATTGGCACGGCCAATGCCCTGGCCCACGATCTCGGTTGGCCATTTCGCATTCCCGCAGCGGCGAAAGCGGCCCTGAATGCAAGACCACGACGGGTTGCGATTGGTCGAGTTACATGCCGCGGCCTTCAAGGAGTTCCCACTACGTGTCATTTCGTTGTGGCGGCTGGGATTGGCGTGGACGCTCACCTGTTTTACAAGTTGCAGAGCGGCGTCAAGCAGCGGCTTGGGATGGCTGCCTACTATGCCAAGGCATGGCATATGTGGTTTTCATACGCCATGACGCGCTTCCGCGTAGAGTACATGCAAACCAGCACGAGCTCCCCAAAAACCGTTAAGGTGACTGAGTTACTCGCAGTGCGCATTCGCAATTTCGGAGGAGTGCTGCGGGAATTGGCTCCAGGGGCATCTCTCGACCGTGATGATGTGCGACTGGTGTTTTGTCACACTGCGAGCCGGCTAGCTTACCTGTCGTACGTCACTGCAGGTCTGTTCCGGCTTGCCTGGCCGATCCCGGGAATTGAGCTCTCGTTCGCGGTGAAGGCTTCCTGCGACTATGGTGCAGATGGGACAGAGGGAAAGGTTTATGTCGAAGCGGACGGGGAACTGATTGGGAGCCTGCCAGCTGAGATCAGCGTTGTGCCTGATGCTTTGACTTTGCTGACACCGGTGCGCTGAGCTATGCCTGAAGTGGAATGCACTTTGAGGCTCTGAATGTTACACGTGTGCTCGTTCGAGATGATCGCCTTGAAAACGCCCGGCTTCGCCTTCGCGGGACAGCCCAAGGGACTGTCCCTGGGTGAGCAGCCGTTCCATGTAAGATAAACCCTTCGATTGGAACCGATCACTCACTTTTTGACTGGCGCGTGCATGGGGCGCGCAGGACTTAATCGCAAGACGGCGCTTGCTACACTCACGCTGACGCTTGCCGCCGAGGCTCCCGACCTGGATGTTCTTGCTCGGGTCAAAGGTCCCGCTTTTAGCTTTGCTCACCATCGGGGATTCACCCATTCGCTCCTGGGAGTACCGTTGGTCGCCATCTTGGTCGTGGCATTCGTATACCTCGTCTGGCGATTCCGGAAGCGCAAAACCAACGATCCGAATATTCCGCCGCGTTGGTGCTTGCTGTTTGTTTACGCATGCCTGGCGGGATTGAGCCATATCCTGCTCGATTTCACTAATAATTATGGCGTGCGTCCGTTCTGGCCTTTTTCAGAGAAGTGGTACTCGTGGGACATCGTTTTTATCGTAGAGCCGGTCATGCTGGGATTCTTGTTCCTGGGGCTGGTAGTTCCCGGACTGTTTGCCCTGGTTGACAAAGAAATTGGCGCCCGGCCTCGCGGACTGCGAGGCCGACTTGCGGCTTCGCTGGCTCTGATTGGAGTCGCGCTGATGTGGGGCATTCGCGATTATGAGCATCGACGCGCGGTCCATGCCCTGGACGCTCGTACCTATAATGGCTCGGATCCGTTGAGGGTTTCGGCTTATCCACACTGGATTACGCCTTTCACGTGGGATGGAGTGGTGGAAACACCGACCGTTTTTGCATTGGCACCGGTCAATTCTCTTGCTCCGGAGGTCGATCCTGCGGGCGAACTCGAAATCCGCCACAAGCCGGAAGAAACGGAGATCACGCTCGCCGCAAAGAAATCGTATCTGGGTCGCGTGTATTTGGATTGGGCGCAGTACCCGATTACCGAAACACAAACATTGTCGGAAGGAGGATACATCGTCCATTTTCAGGATTTGCGATACGTACGGCTGGCGAGCGCTCTCGGTCGAGGCCGAACGCGCCGGCCACTCTCCGCGGGAGTGAAGCTCGACAGCAATCTACATGTAGTTGGAGACGTGTACGAAACCGACGAAGGACAGATTGTCGTGCCGGAACCGCGGCAGAGATAGAGATCAGGGGCCGAGCCTACGATGCATCATGTCATGTGATTTGCATCTGACCTTCTGCTCGCTTGACGGGGGAGTTCTCCAGCGCCCAGAATAGGATTCGACTGTCGAGGTGATTATGCTGGCATACGTTTTTATTCTGATCGCTGTAGCTGTCCGGTTCATGCCTCATCCGCTGGCGTTCACGCCTGTGGGAGCCGCGCTGCTGTACTTCGGAGCCCGGGCTTCGCGCCGACGCATGTGGATTCCCCTCGCTCTGCTGGCTGCCTCCGACGTTGTGCTGACGAGCCTGTTTTATCGATATCCATTCAGTTGGGATCACTTCGTGACCTGGGGATGGTACGCAGGAATGCTGTGGCTGGGCGCAACCATCAAGCGGGATTCCGGACCCATGCGGATTTTGGCGACTGCGCTGGCTGGATCCGTGTCGTTCTTCGTTATCAGTAATTTTGCGGTCTGGGCCGCATGGAACATGTATCCGCGGACCTTTGCAGGATTAATGACGTGCTACGAAGTGGGCTTGCCGTTCTTCCGGCGTGGAGTAACGGGGGACTTCCTCTTTACGGCAGTAATGTTCGGTGCACCGGTAATATTTCAGGCTCTGGCCGGGAAATTACACCGAGCCGGTGACCACACGGCAGCCGTGTAAGGCTTGCGCCGTTTTTCCCTTTCAGCCGCGACGATCGTCGCGGCTCTTATTTTGACTACACATCTTCTGCGTTACCCGATCTGGTGCGGCGCCGCAAAAGTATCCAAACGCATAGAGCGGCTGCGGCGAAGCTCGCAACCCAAATCCAATGGCGCTTGAACAGTACTGCCACCAGGCTCACGATCTGCGGACCGAAGTAAAGCACCAGTACCGACAAGACCAAGAATCGCACAAATCTTCCAGCAAAAATCGCGCCCAGGAAATGCCAGACGTTCATCTCGAACACGGCGGCCCCGAGCACAAATATTTTGAACGGCATGGGTGGCGGAAGCATGCCAGGAAACATGAGCGCCCAGAACTCGTGCTGCTCAAAGGAAGCATGAATCTTAAGGAAGCGCTCTTCTGAGATGCGCTTGCGCAGAACTTTTTCTCCACCCAAGTAGCCGATGATATACAGCGGAACGCTGCCCAGCGCCGAACCCAGCGAGGCCATGGCTATGTACAACAGCATGCGTTTGCGATCCTGATGAACGTAGGTCGCGACGACAAAGTCTACCGGCATGCCGATCAGTGCGCTATCGGCGAACGCGATGACAAATACGCCCCAAATCCCAAGGACTTTCATCAGGCCGAGGACCCAGGCTGTGTAGCGGGCCAGGATGTGTCCTAGTTTCTTCAAGGGAAATTTAGTTTACGTGATCAGAGTGCCGCGGCAACAAAGCTGGGTGCCGGCTGGACAGCCCAAAAGGGCTGTCCCTACGTGAGCATTGTCCCAACGTGAGGGTCCGCCTGTTATGATGCGTGGCTTTGGAGCGTGCATGCGGAAACCTTTGATCTGCTTCTGTCTACTTTTATGCGCATCGGTTGTGCTGGCGCAGCAATATGACACCGTGATCGAAGGTGGGCGCGTCATCGATCCAGAAAGCAACTTGGATGCGGTTCGCAATGTTGCGATCCAGGATGGCCGCATTGTCCAGGTTTCCGTTGCGCCATTGCAAGGGCGGCGCGTCATTCATGCGACGGGACTTGTAGTTTCGCCCGGATTTATCGATGTGCACCAGCACGGGCAGGATCTGCCCAGCCAGCGTGTGAAAGCGTTTGATGGCGTGACCACGGCTTTGGAAATGGAGATCGGCGCACCGGATGTGTCGGAGTTTCTGAAATCCAAGGAAGGGCACTCGCTGATTCACTATGGAACGACGGCAAGCCATCTGGCTGCACGCGCTCTGGTCTTTGGCGCTCCTTTGCCTGATGGAACAATTCTGCCCAGGAGTGGACCCGCCACCGAGGAACACGCAAGTCCCGAACAGATTCAAAAGATCCAGCAGCGCCTGCGCGAGCAACTCGACGCTGGAGCGCTCGGAATCGGCATGGGGATTGAATATGCTCCGGGCGCGACGCGGCTGGAGGTCATCGATATGTTCCGCCTCGCCGCCAAGCGCAAGCTGCCGGTGTACACGCATATGCGCAGTGCGGGGCGCGTGGAGCCGGGCTCTGCCATTCAATCAGTCGAGGAAGTGATTGGAGCATCCGCCATTTCGGGCGCTCCGGTGCATATCGTTCACATCAACAGCACTTGTTTGAAGGACTCGCTCGAATGCCTGTCTTTGGTTGAAGGAGCACGGGCTCATGGAATTGATGTCACAACCGAAGGTTATCCGTACATAGCAGGAATGACGGCCATCAACTCGGCGGTCTTCAACCCCGGGTGGCGGGAAAAACTCGGCATTGACTACAACAATCTGGTTCTGCCCGGCAGTGGCGAGCACCTCACCAAAGAGCGTTTCGACGAACTGCACAATTCCAACGCCAAGCAGTGGGTGCTCATTTTTGCCAACACGCAGCAGATCGTGGATGAGCTGATCCCCAATCCTCTGATCATGATTGCGAGTGATGGAGCCGAAGGGCATCCGCGCAATGCGGGAACTTATTCGCGCGTGCTGGCGCAATACGTTCGCGAGAAGAAGTCTTTAACCTGGATGGAAGCTCTGCGCAAGATGACACTGATGCCGGCGCAGATGCTGGAACGGTCCACTCCTGACGCGAAGAGAAAAGGACGGATTCAGGAGGGTGCAGATGGGGACATTGTTGTGTTCGATCCGAACACCATTTCGGATCGATCTACTTTTCAGAAGCCGATGGAGCCTAGTGTAGGGGTGCATTACCTGCTCGTTGGGGGCGCGGTGCTGATTGATGACGGGAAGATGGCTTCTGATATGTATCCGGGGAAAGCGGTTCTGGGGCCGGGGAAAGCAGTGGGGAGTGGGCGCTGAATTGCTTTCGGGGGCTCTGATTGCGCGCTTTGCGCGCAACCCCCGACAAAGGCGTCCGGGGCTACATGGTTTTTGCAGGGGCTGACGTGAGTATCTGTTCTTAGTGCTCTGTTTTTCCGCTTAGCAGATCGATTGCGTGGGGAAGCAGCTCTGCTACGGCATCCAGTGACTCTGCTGCACCTTTGGGACTTCCCGGGAGATTCAGGATCAGGGCCTTGCCTCTTACTCCGCAGACCGCGCGGCTTAGAGCGGCAAAGGGCGTCTTCTTTGTACCATCACTGCGCATCAGTTCGGAGATACCGGGAAGCAGACGGTCGCAGACAGCGCTGGTTGCTTCCGGCGTGACATCGCGAGCGGCGATCCCCGTGCCGCCAGTGGTTGCGATCAACTGCACTTCGCGGGAGAGGTGGATCAACAGATTCTGAAGCTTAATGGAATCGTCCGGCACTATCTCGCGTACCGTGACCGAGAATTTCAGTTTTTCCAGAAGTTGAGCGACCGCGGGTCCGGACTGATCCTGGCGCTCGCCGCGAGAACAAGAATCGCTCACGGTCACCACCGCAGCCGTGGGGTTCGAGCTAGCCATCGAGCAGAACGTCTTCCTCTTCTTCGCGACGCGCGGCGCGGCTGGCGGGAGCACTGGGAGCAGCCTGCACGGGGGCAACCGCAGATTCGGGTTCGCCGGCGTTATCCCGAGACGATTCATCGAGGAGCCGCAGCCCCTCCATCAAGAGCCCTTGCGTGTTGAGCTGAGTGGTTTCCTTGTCGGTCTTGCCTTCGAAATCGAGCTGGAAGTTTCCGCCGGTCCAGCGCAGGACTTTGAAGACTGCCGCGTCGCCGGCCAGAGATCCGTAGGTGGCGTGCTTGACCTGACCTTCGACGAAAAAGACTTCGCACTTCTCACCGTCGTTACTCAACGAGAGCTGGCAGCTCTTGCGGCCCATCTCGAGGGACTGCATCAGGTCGATTACGTTCATCTGAGACAGATTGCCGCGAACAACGCCGTCAGAAGGCGCTGTTTTGGCCATCTTCTCCAGTGAAATTCGATCGATCAGGCGCTTCACGCGGCGCGTGGCATCTTTCAGGAAGAACGGCTTCTCCAGGTAGTCGTCGGCGGCATCCTGGACCGAGAGGCGCTCGGCGATATCGGATTTGCTGGCCATCAGCACGGAAGAGAAATTGGCGGTTGCGGGACGGCTCTTCAGCTTCTCGATGAGCTGACGGCCATCCATGCCGGGCATACGGAAATCGCACACCAGAAGATCGGGAGTATCATCCACAGCCTTGAGCAGCGCGTCGGCGGAGTCGGTCGCGGTGGTGACGGTTGCGAGCGAGGACAATGCCTGCTGCAGCATTCCCAGCACCATCGGATTGTCATCGACCAGAAGCAGCTTGACGTTGTCAGCCATGAAGTTGTCTATTTTGCGCGCCGGTAGTCCCCACTTTTGCCGCCGGTTTTGCGCTCGAGAACGATGTTCTGAATCTCGATGCTCTTGTCGGCACCCTTCAGCATGTCATAGAGAGTCAGGGCACAAACACTGACTGCCACCAGAGCTTCCATTTCAACCCCGGTTTCGGCGTTAGTTGCGGCTTTAGAGGTGATCGCGACGCCATTCTCGCACACGCGCACCTCGACATCAACGAGCGACAGAGGCAGCGGGTGACACATTGGGATTAGCTCGGATGTGCGTTTGGCGGCCATGATGCCGGCAATGCGCGCAACTTCGAGCGGATCGCCCTTGGGGTTCTTTGGGAGTGCCGCCAGCGCCTGTGGGCTCACGGCAACGAATCCGCTGGCTTCGGCCTCGCGCCTGGTTGCGGATTTTCCCGAGACGTCCACCATGCGAGCGCGGCCAGCGGAGTCGTAGTGGGAGAGCTTCTTCGGCATTGGCGTGATGCAGTTATCTTACATGCGGGACGCAGGGGCGACTGCTTGGGGCTCTCCCTATATCGGTCGTGGGAGAATTGGAACGAACTCTCCTGGCGATATGAGGTCGCGATCTGGGGCAATTACGATGTAACAGTTCGCTCTCGCCGTCGCGGCTACGTCGCCCGATCCCTGCCAGCGGACCAGTTCTACTTCTGACTGCTCGAACTCACCAGAGAGAATTGCGGGGAGAAAGCGCTTCAGGCCGGGTTTTACGCGAATCTCCGATTTCAGTTTGGCATGAACAAACATCAGCTTGCGCGGGAACATGCCTGCTAAAGCCTCCAGCATCGGGCGTGCGAAGAGTTCGAAGGTCACCATGGTGGACACCGGATTTCCGGGCAGTCCGAAAAAATAATTGGCTTTCTGGGCGCCGGAGGCGGCCGCGCATGGTACACACTTCCCGAAGACCACCGGACGTCCGGGCTGGATTTTTGCGCCGGTAAAGAAGAATTCGGCTTTCATTTCCGTAAACACTTGTTCTACCAGGTCGTAGCGACCCATGGAGACTCCACCCGTGAGCAGAAGCAAGTCTGATTGCAGACCTTGTTCCATGAGACGGCGCAAGGCTTGTGGTTCGTCGGGCGCGATAGGCAGAAGTACCGGATCGCCGCCCGCCTGCGCAATCTGCACCGCCAGCGAATAGCTGTTGGAGTTTCGAATCTGTGTTGGACCCGGCTTTGCGTCGATGTCAACGATTTCGTCGCCCGTAATCAGCACGGCAACGCGCGGACGCTTGTAAACCTGCAGGCGAGACTTTCCTACCGACGCGGCGAGCGCAATCGCTGCATTACTCAGGCGCGTGCCGGTAGGAATCAACACGCCGCCTGCCTTGGCCTCGGCTCCCGCGAGTACGACATTTTCCCCCGGCAACACCGCCCGCGTGATCTCAACGCTCCGCTCTCGCTGCGAGGTGTATTCCACCATGACAACAGCATCTGCGCCCGCAGGCACAGGGGCTCCGGTCATGATGGCGGCGGTTTGTCCACTGGAACTAACCGAGGGGATTCTTTCTAGTTTCTCGCCCGCCTTAATCTCCGCGATCACGTCCAGAGTAGCGGGGAGTTGAGACAAGTCTGCGGAGCGCACGGCGTAGCCATCACGCGTGGAGCGAGGAAATGGCGGGAGGTCCCGATCAGCCACGATCTGCTCAGCCAGCACGCGGCCCGATGCGGCTAGCAGTTCCACCGCCTCACTCTCGATGGTGCCGACATTGGAACCGTGCTGCTCGACGACCCGACGTGCGTCTTCGAAGCTCAATATTGTCTGAGCGGTCGCAATATCTGCCATGAGGAGATGATAGTGGAATTGAAGGAATCAAAACGTGCGACTAGCGTGCCAATTCCTGACCGAGTACCGCCGGGTTCGTGGCGAACGAGAGCCCCGTCTCGAAATCTACGATTTGTTCTTTGACCAGGCGGGCGATTTCCCCGTCGAAATGCTGCATGCCTTCCAAGGCACCCGCTTTGATGGCCTCAAGCAGGCTCTTGTTCTCGCGCTCGCCTTTTTCAATGCACTCGCGGGTGCGCGCACTCGCCTTGAGAATCTCGAAAGCGGCAATCCGTCCGCTGCGATCCGTTTTTGGCATTAGCCGCTGACAGATGATGTAGCGGAACGATTTGGCAAATCTCTCGCGCACGGATGGCTGCTCGGCGGGAGAGAATGAACCTACGATGCGTTCAATCGTCTTGGACGCATCCATGGTGTTCAGGCTGGACAGAACCAGGTGTCCGGTCTCGGCAGCCTCCAGCACGATTTCAATGGTTTCGCGATCGCGCATCTCACCCACGAGAATTACTTTTGGCGCCTGTCGCATAGCCGAACGCAACGCATGGGCAAAGCTCGGAGTATCGCTGTGCAGTTCGCGTTGGTGAATGGTGGAGCACTTGTGGTTGTGCAAGAACTCGATGGGGTCTTCGATGGTGATGATGTGGTAGTACTTTTCTCGATTGATGCTGTCCAGCAGCACGGCCAGGGTAGAAGACTTGCCTGAGCCCGCCGGGCCAGTGACGAGCACGATGCCGTCCCTCAACTTGGCAATCTCTGATAAGGACTGCGGCAGACGCAGCGAAGCGAAATCCGGGATGTTCGTGGGAATCACGCGCATTACCACCGCGCAACTTCCCCGCTGGATGAAGATGTTCACGCGAAAACGGGCCAGCCCAGGCAGCCCAAAAGAAATGTCGCAAGCCCCATGCTCGCGGAGCGTGGTGATCGCCTGCTTGTTATCGCCAATGAGATCGGCGGCGATGTGGCGAGTGTCGTCGGCATTCAGCACGGCAAGGCCAGGAAGCTGTACGGGAATCATTTGTCCGTACACCTGAACCTGCGGCGGACGTCCGGGAGAAAAGATCAGGTCGCTGATTTTTTCCTCAGCCCGAAGCATGGCGCCCAACAGCGCCGGAGTGGCGATCCGGTCGCTGCCGGAAAAATCTTCGAGTACGACAGAAATTGGAGCAATGGTTGGTGCTGCCATTCATCCTCGCTTGCAGAATCGCACGCACCACAGACATGGAAGTGAAACGCTGTCCTCACTGTACCCGGTTCAGGATGGCGAGAGAAGGAACAGTAAGTGCATACACATTGGTAACGTTACAAGAAATAAAAGGCGGCTTTGAGAGCCGCCCTTTCACCGCAACTTGCTGTTTTGAAAGGAACTACTTTTTGGAAGCTTTTTTCTTCGAGCCGAAACTGGTCTGTACCGAACCTCCTATGCTGGTGAGCATCTGCTTGGCCGCATCCGCATAGGTTCCCGTAGGTTGGAGATCCAAGTATTTCTGGAAGGCTTCAGCAGTGCCCGGAGGTGCGACCATTTTGTCTCCCTGCAGAGTCGCCTTGCCGATCATGTTCACGCCTTTCCAATAGTAGGCGTCGGCACGGTTGGGATCGGTGGCAATTACCTTGTCGAAAGCTGCCAAGGCGGGATCGACCTTACCCGAATTTGTCAGCACCGCGCCCTCGTTGAAGTAGTAACCGGCCGCGTGGGGGGGATCAGCCTGCGCAGCCATTTCATAGGTCTTAATGGCATCGTCGGTCTTGCCGGCCTTGGCATAGGCCTCGGCCATATTGTTGTAATAGGCGGCGAGATTCGCGGCTGCATTCGGATCTTTATCGTTGGTGGCGCCCTTCTTCAGGTCGATCGCTTTCTGATAAGCCGCGACGGCGGAATCGAACCGCTTCTGCTTCTCGGCAGTATCGGTCTGCTTCACGGCAGAGAGCCGGTAGTAGTCACCCAGCTTGAACCAGACGAGATCGCGCGAGGGATCGACCTGGTTGGCCTCATTCAGGGAGGCGATGGCGGTATCAAAATCGCCGCTGTCGGCAGCAGTTTTGGCCGCATTGAGCTTCTCGTTCAGGGCCTTAACTGTGGTGGTTTCCTTCTGCTGCTTCGCCTGTTGCTCTTGCATCTGCTTCAACTGCTCGGGGGTGAGACCCTGCCCCTTGGCAGCGTTTTGCTGCTCTTTTTGCAGATCAAAATCGAGATTGTTCTCGCCGAGTTGGACTTGAAAGCCATTGACGTGGAATGTCTCCTTGACCGCTTTCTGATCGTCAGGCGTCTTGTAAAGCGTGACCTTGTACTTGCCTGGCGACAGCCCAAGAGAAAAGTATTCGCCCTTACCGTTGGTCTTCAGATTGTATTTTTGGCCGTTGTCCAGATTATCGAATTCGACAATGCCGCTTGCGATCGGCTTTCCTTCTGGATCCTTGCAAATACCTTTGACCGATCCGGATGCCTGGGCGAAGACCGGGGGGACACACAGTGCGAGCGCCAGAACAGCGAACAGAATGAATCCCAATTGCTTTTTCATTTTGCCTCCCGGCAAAAAACAGTTATCCAGCAGGTGCTGGATGGTATTTGACCCTCGAGTGTTGCCAGCAATCGAACTATCTCGCCGCATACGCAATGGGATCACTGATTCCAGCAGCCTCAAAGGCGCGCCAACGAAGCACGCAGCTGTCACACACTCCGCAAGCCTGATCCTCGCGGCTGTAGCATGACCAAGTTAAATCGAAGGGCGCACCCAATTCAAGGCCGAGGCGCACAATGTCAGGTTTGCGCATAGCGATCAGCGGCGTAACGATCTCAATGCGGCCATCCTTGGTGCCTGCTTTTACGACTTCATTGAACGCCTTGTAGTATGCCGGGCGGCAATCAGGGTAGCCTGAACTATCCGGCTCAACCGCGCCAATGTATACCTTTTCCGCTCCGAGCACCTCGGCCCAGCTCACTGCCACAGCTAGAAAATGGGCATTGCGAAACGGGACATAGGTGACGGGGATGCCGCGTCCGATCTCCTCGGCCTCAGGCACCGCGATCGAGTCATCGGTCAGGGCTGATCCGCCAATCGCACGAAACGCTTCATTGCGAACCATCAGCCGGTCATGAATCTTCAGCCGCTGGCAAATAGCCAGGAAGGACTGGCGCTCCCGCTCCTCGGTGCGCTGGCCATAGCTCACATGAACGGCTGCGGCTTCATAGTCGCGCGCGGCCAGCGCGGCGCATACGGCCGAGTCCATGCCGCCGCTTAGAAGAACAACCGCTCTCGATTGACTCAGGTTCGCCATCTCCAATTGATTCCTAAGTACTGAAACCCCGGCGAGCGCTAATTGTTTTGACGCCGCCTCACACGCCTTTAACCGCGGGATCCCAAATGAATTTATGGAGTTGCAACCCGAGCCGGGCGGGGACACCATCAGCGATCATCCACTCGGCCAGTGCCTGCGGATCGAGCAGGCAATGGGATGTGTCGCGCGCCCCGGTGGCATCCTTTCGGAAGGCGGGAGAAAAAAGGATTGCGTTTACCCGGTCGCCCAGATTGTGGCCGCGAACGAAATCGCAGGCAAACTCGTAATCTTTTCGGCTGCTCAGAACAAACTTCAGCTCGTCGTTGGCTGTGAGCGCTTCCAAATTCTCGAGCCGAAAAGTTTCGCCCTCTCCGGAGTCGGGACACTTGACATCCACAATCTTGACGACCTCGGTCGGGACCACGTCCAGAGGACGCTCTCCGCTGGTTTCCAGCAACACTTTGTATCGCCGTTCGAGTAGGGAATGCATCAAGGGAACAACTTCTCTTTGCTGCAACATGGGCTCGCCGCCTGTGATTTCCACCAGACCACCGTCCGGGCTCAGGCGGCTGACTTCGCTTAGCACTTGTTCGAGGGTCATCTTCACTCCGCCTTGAAATGTGTATTCACTATCGCACCAGGTGCAGCGGAGATTGCATCCTGTCAGGCGCACGAATATGCAGGGGAGTCCGGCGTAGGTCGATTCTCCTTGCAGCGATTTGTAGATTTCTGTGATCTGCATAAACACAGGTTTCGCAAGCCACTCCCGCAGTTCTTTGGCACAGCAGAAAAGATCGACCTGGCTCGACAGAACAGCCCAAGGGGCTGTTCCCACCTGACTTATTCGCTGTATTTGGCCGTAGTGGTGTCCGTCTCGAAGACGGTTACATCTTTCACTCGCACCCGGCCCTTGGTCACGGTCTGCAAACGCGTGTTCGATTCGCTGTAAAAATATTTCGCGAGATTCTCCGCCGACGGGTTGATCTCCGTAAACGGCTCAATCTCGTTGATCATCTGGTGATCAAGCCGTTCGATGACGTGCTTCATCACCTCCCGCAAATCCTTGAAGTCCAGAAGCAGACCGGCTTTATCGAGTTCAGCTCCGGCAAGAGTCACCCGGATCTTGTAATTGTGCCCGTGCGGATTCTCGCACTTTCCCTTGTAGTTGCGCAGGTAGTGGCCCGCGGCGAATGTATCTTCAACTGTGACTTCGAACATGATCTCCCAGCGTTGACTTCGAAACTATATTGTACCGCTTGAAAGGCACATCAACCCCTCGCTCGCGTATCGAGATACGACTTGCAAAAGTGCTGTACTCATGGGATGAGAGCTTGTTGCATCCGAAATCCTGCATGAAATACTTGCAATATCCTTCCTGTTTACTTACAATAAAGTAAGGAATGGTAATTATGGAAAGGGGCCTCGAATGTCCGCCGCCACTGTCACCTCAAAGGGCCAAATCACGATACCCGTGCAGGTACGCACCGCATTGGGCCTTGAAGCGGGAGACCGGGTTGAGTTCGTGGAACTGGAGAAGGGACAATTCGCTATTGTGCCGGCCACGCGCTCAGTGCGGGAGGCAGAAGGATTGTTTCGAGGCAAGAGGACTAAACCGGTCTCGATTGAGGAGATGAACGCGGTCATCAGGCTCCGCGCATCTGGATCGCGATGATAGGCCTGGATACGAATGTTCTGGTCCGGTATGTTACTGGCGACGATGCAGCGCAAAGCGCTGCTGCGGTGAGAATCATGCACTCACTGGCATCGGACCATCAGGGCTTTGTCTCTCTCCTAGTGATGGCTGAAATGGTTTGGGTGTTCGAGTCGGCTTACGGTTTCGAAAAGAAAAAAATCCTGCAAGTTCTCGAGATCTTGTTACAAAGCAAAGAGCTGGTTATCGAAAGCTCCGAGATCGTCTGGCAGTCACTGCGCTGCTTTGCCAGCAGCAACGCTGATTTTGCCGATTGCCTGATCGAGCGCTCGGGGCATGCGGCAGGGTGCGAGCATACGCTGACCTTCGACAAGACCGCTGCCAGCGGCGCGGGGATGCGACTGCTCAAGTGAAGCAGGCGATGTTCCTTTTCCCTCGATTGACGCTCTTCACGGGTTACAATATGCGCATTCTTTGACGAAGGTCTACGCGGTCCCCTGCCATAAAGTAGACGAGAAGGCGAACTCCGTGAACGTTCTGTTGCTCTCCATGCCGGATTCGTTCGAGCATATGCCCTCGCTGGCGATCCGGATGCCCAATGGCGGCTTAACCTCAATTGCCGGCAATCTAGACGCGCACCACCAGGCGGCTGTTGCCGACCTTATTCTCGTGCAAGGCGAAGTGCGCGAAACGGTGACACGCCTGATGGGAGAATTGAATCCGCAAGTTGTCGGATTATCCGTCATGACGTTTCAGCGCCGGACGGCCGGACGCATCATTGAACTCCTGCGCGCGCTGAAGCCGGACGTAAGAATTGCACTGGGCGGCTACGATCCGAGTCTCGCTCCAGAGGCTTACGGGGCGATGAATGTCGATTACCTCGTGCGCGGCGAAGGCGAAGTCACCTTTCGCGAGTTATTGCGCGCCATGGAGCGCGGCAGTGGTTTCGAAACGATCTGCGGCCTGACGTACCGCGAGGGAAACAGTTGGAAACATAATCCAGCTCGTGCCCCACACCGACTGGAAAGTGACGAAATTCGCCTTCCGAACCGGGATGCACGCGTGCTCAATGGTTACACGCTGCTCGGGCGGCAAGTGGATGTCATCGAGACTTCGCGTGGCTGCACCTATGATTGCAGTTTCTGTTCCATCATTGAAATGCGTGGCCGGAATTTCTTCAGCTACTCGTTTGATCGCGTTCTGGCCGACATTCGTGATGCACGCGACCACGGGGCCCGCACGCTCTTCTTGGTTGACGATAACATCATGCTGAACGTGAAGCGCTTTGAGGCCTTGTGTGAAGCCATCATCGCCGCGGGACTCAACGGGCTCGACTATTTTGTGCAGGCGATGACGTCGTCGATCGCCAATCATGGCGAGACCCTGGCGCCGCTCATGAAGCGCGCTGGATTTCGTTATGTATTTCTCGGGATCGAAAACATTCTCGAAGGCGATCTTGACTTCTTGCGGGCCTCGGCGAAGAACTCGGCTCGTGAAGATGGGCGCAGCACGGGCAACGCGACCTTGAAGGCAATCGAGCATTTGCACCGGCACGGGATGCTGGTGGTCGGCGGTTTGATCGTGGGCAACCCGGAGGACACCCGCGACTCCATTGAGGCGAACCTCGAGTTTGCCCGCCGGTACGTCGACTGGCCTTATATCCAGCATCCCACGCCGTATCCGCGCACGCCTATGACAAAGGATTTCCGCGATCAGGGACTGATCGAGAACGAACGGTTCGAAGAGTACGACGGCACTACGGCTGTGGTCCGCACTCAGCATCTATCCGCTGATGAAGTCGAATTCCTGCGTTGGAAGGCTGAGCGCTGGATGAAGGCCCGGCACATTCCGGCAGTGCTTCGCCATGACCCGTGGTTCGTCCTGAAAAATGGGCGCAAGATGCTGGCGCACACGTTCCGCGGAAGCTCGATCCGTTCGACATTGAAGCTGGAAGATGAGCGGAAGGCCTTCGACCGGTACAAGTCACTTCGCAGGGCAGAGCGCGAATACTTGTGAGCGTTGCAGTGCTCTACGAGTTCACGCCGAAGAAGGTCTCCACTACACGCATATCGGTCGTTCTTTTGTAATTCGGAAGGCTCTCCACGAAGGTGCGGCCGTATTGCTTTTTTAGAATACGGTTGTCGAGGAGCACCAGCAGGCCCCGATCATGCAACGATCGGATCAGGCGTCCGAAGCCTTGTTTCAGGGTAATCACTGCTGCCGGAACTTGATATTGAAAGAAAGCGTTGCCCCCTTCGGCGTCGATCGCCTTTACTCTGGCCGCCACAACGGGATCGCTCGGGACCGCGAAGGGCAGGCGGTCAATGATCACGCAGCTCAACTGGTCTCCCTGCACGTCGACACCTTGCCAGAAAGATGAAGTCGCGAAGAGTACGGCATTGGGAGTGAGGCGGAACTCCTCCAGCAAGGCGGTCTTGGGCGCGTCACCCTGCCGGAGCATGGGGAACTCCAATTCCCCCAGCAGGCGCTGATAAACATCATTCATCTGGGCATAGCTGGTGAAGAGAACGAAGGCGCGACCACGCGTGACCTCCAGCAGCTTGCGAATGCGCTCTGCAGCTCGGGCCGTGAACTGCGGCGTTCGCGGATCGGGGAGGTCTGGGGGTACGTAAAGCACGGCCTGGCTTGGATAATCAAAATGCGAGGGCAACACTGCGTCGCGCGCGTGCTCCATCCCGAGGCGTTTGCGGATGTAATCGAAGCCTCCGCCGACCGCGAGGGTGGCCGAGGTCAGCACAGCGCAGTCCAGCTTCGACCACAAGCATTCACGCAGGATGGGGCCGACGTCGATGGGCGTAGCCTGGAGAAATACATTTTGGCGTCCCTGAAATGGAGCTCTTTCTTTGTCAGAGTCCCGATGTTTAGGCGAAAGCGGTCTGCCCCGCCGCTCGATCCAGAAGACAGTGTTGCGATCCTCAGACTCCATCGCATAACCGAGGTGCGCCTGAATTTCTTGCGCGCGGCGAACGAAGTTGAAGACTTCTTCCGGCTTTTGCGGCAAGGCTTCGAGTTCTCCCGTGAGCCGGGTCAGGGCCTGGTTAAACCCGATGAACTCATCGCCATTTTCTTCCAGGAATTCGCGACGGGTTTCGAAGGCAAAGCGCCCGTCTCCGGCCGGCAGCAGGGAGAAAAACAGCTGCGAACGGTCGCGCAAACTTCCGAGTGCTCCGGAGAGAGAACCGGAAAGCATCTTGTTGTGTTCCATTGAGCGTTCAATATCGCGTGAAAGTTCTTCAACCCGCAGATTACTAACCGAAATACCGAAATAATTCGCGGCAACATCTTCCAGTTCGTGAGCCTCGTCAAAGATGACCGCGGCGGCTTCCGGCAGGATTCCGGCATCGGGCGCCCCATCGGCCTGCAGTTTGATGGCAAGATCGGCGAAGAAGAGGTGGTGATTGACAATGATGATGTCGCTCTCCATCGCACGGCGGCGCATTTCGGTGATAAAGCAGCGCTCAAACTCGCTGCACTTCTGGCCGGTGCAGGTATCGGCACGCGCATCCAGCTTGTGCCAGAGCAGGCTGGCTTCGGGGAGTTCGGCCAGTTCGGCACGATCGCCCGTGGCGGTGTTCTTTTCCCATGCGGAAATGGCGCGGTATTGCTCAATTTCGTCCAGGCCGCTTAGGACTGGTTGATCGGTAAGGTCATAGAGCTTTTTGCGGCAGAGATAATTGTTGCGGCCTTTCATGTAGCAGACCGAGAGTTTCACAGGCTGGACAGCCCAAGGGGCTGTCTCCACGTGGGCTGTCACCGTCTGGTGGTCCGACGTCGAGAGGGCTTGCTCAAGAAACGGCACGTCTTTGTAAAAGAGCTGCTCTTGCAGGTTTTTTGTTCCTGTCGAGATGATTACGCGCTTGCCGGACCGAATGACTGGAAGTAGATAGGCCAGGGTTTTGCCGGTGCCAGTTCCGGCTTCCACGATCAGGTGCCGCTTTTCCTCGAGCGCCTGTTCCACAGCCTGAGCCATCTGCAGTTGGCCGCGACGGAATTCGTAGGCGGGGTGCGTGCGCGAGAGAATGCCTCCTGGCGCAAAGAACTGGTAGAGGGAAGCGTCCTTTGCGTTCGTCGCTGGACGAGCCGAGTTGCCGGGAGAAATGGGCTGAGAACTGAGAGCCACGGAGTCTCTATAATAGCGATTCCGGGGTATTCGCATCGTGCAAGAGTCGGGTACGTAACCTGACGGACAGCCGAAGGCGGTTGTCCCCACATGAGCATCGCAAATCTTGGCCCATCCCGCTTATAACTCGACCAGCACCCTCGTCCCGGGCATGGCTACGATCGCCATCGTTGGGCGGCCTAATGTAGGCAAGTCCACGTTATTCAATCGGATCGTGGGATCGCGGCGCGCTATCGTAGGCGATGAACCCGGAATTACCCGCGACCGTCTCTATGGAGACGCGGAGTGGAATGGGCGCCCGCTTCGCATTGTCGATACAGGAGGCATTCTGCCGGAGGAGAAAGATTTCATTCCGGCGGAGATTTTTCGCCAGGCCCGGGTGGCGCTCGATGAGGCTTCGGCCATCGTTATGGTCGTGGATGGACGGAGCGAACTGGCCGGCCCGGATTTGGAACTTGTTCGTCTGCTTCGCAAGGGGAATCGACCACTGTTCGTCGCGGTCAACAAGATCGATTCCGAGAAACAATCCGTTCTGATGTCTGACTTTCACCGGCTCGGCGTCGAACGGATGTTTGCCATCTCTGCGGAGCATGGTCGGGGCATCGACGATCTGCTGGATGCTGTCCTGGCGGAGATTCCAGAACCGTTCACCAGCGAGGTCACCGAGGGAAGAGAAGAAAAAACTGAGCCAACGACCGACGATCAACCGGTATCAACTGAAGTTAAAGTTGCCATCATTGGACATCCGAATGTGGGCAAGTCCAGTTTGCTGAACCGGCTGACTTCCTCGGATCGCGCTATTGTTTCGCCGGTCCCCGGGACGACGCGCGACGCGGTGGACGAACTCGTGGAGCGCGACGGGCGGCGTTTTCGATTCATCGATACGGCGGGCATCCGCCGTAAAGGCAAGACTCATCTGATGGCGGAAAAGCTTTCCGTGGTGATGGCGCGCAAGCATCTCGAAGCAGCAGATATTGCCTTACTGGTGATCGACGCTACGGAGGGCGTCAGCCAACTCGATGCGTCGATTGCGGGATACGCGCACGAAAGCGGGCGGTCGACGATTATCGTGGTGAATAAGTGGGACCTGATGATCAGCGGCCAGAAGAAATCAGGACGTCCCACGAAAGCCGAACGGATGCGCGAGAGCAAACGTCCAGGCGATCGCGCGGCATACGAGGAACGTCTGCGCTATGAACTGAAGTTCCTGAATTATGCCCCGGTGGTTTTTGTCTCGGCTCAGTCGGGCGCCGGAACCGAGAAAATCTTTCCGCTACTGGAAGAGGTTGCCAGCGAACGTCGCAAGCGCGTCGGCACATCCGAGATGAATCGCTTTCTCGAACAAGTTGACTTCGAGCGAGCGTCCGTGCCCATGCGCCAGCGGGTCAAGATCTATTACATGACGCAGGCATCAATCGCGCCCCCAACGTTCGTGCTCTTCACCAACCGCAACGTGAAGCTGCACTTCTCGTACCAACGATTTCTGGAAAACCGGATTCGCGATGCTTTCGGATTTGCAGGCACGCCAATCTGGATCAAGAACCGCGCGAGAGAATAAGGCGACACCGAAGCCCGCAAGGCCCGTTCGCTACTTGACCCTGTCGTATTCCTGTTTAGCAGTTTTTAGCAGGGGAATATCAGGATCGGCATCCTTCCAGGCAGCGAAGAAATCCTGGTAGGCAGTTCTGGCCTTGGCGTTCTCACCTTGCAATGCGAAGGCGCGGCCCAGATTCAAACGGGCCAACGGGTACGCCAGATCCCAAGCGGCTACTCCCTGATGATCCAGAATACGTTGGAATTCTGCCGCTGCTTTCACTCCGTCGCGCAGTTTGAGGTACGCCGTGCCGCGCAAGTGATTCGGCATGAACCCGGCTGAACGCGGCCCAGCGCCCAATTCGTACGGCGTTGTCGGCTCCAGGGCTGCAATCGCATTGTCGGGCTGATTCTGCTGCAGATACGCTTCCGCCCGCACCAAGGGAGATAAGACCTGACGCAAAAACTGGTAATCGGGAAAGTCGCGAGTTGCATCGGCAAGAAGGGAGGCGGATCTTTTTATATCTCCGGCAAACGCGAATGCTTCCGCACTAAAGCCGCGAACGTCGCGATCAGGTGAGAGTTCAAGTGCTCGCGAAGCCTTTTGCCGCGCATCGGCCGAGTATCCCAGTTGAGCGTCGCTGAGCGCTTCCAGCGTCAAGAGCGCGCCGGCAAAATCTTTGAGCCCGGCGTTGGTTAGTGCTGATTGTGTCTGCTGCCACGCCTGATGCGAGGCGTTTACTTTGCCCTTTGCGGCGAGGCCCGCGGCTTTCCAGAACAGCATGAAGGGCTCGTCCTGAGTCCCGCGCGCCCACTCCATCTGGCGATTATAGGCAGTCCAGTCGCCGCGAATGTAGGCGATATCGGCCAGCGTAGTGTGCACTCCGCTGCCATCCAGTTTTTGCGCGACGGCCTGCTCAGCAACGCTTTTGGCCTCGTCGAAGCGATTCAAGGCCATGTATGCGGAAGCAAGATTCTGATAGGCAAATGCATCCCTAGGATCCAAGCGCATGGCCTGACTAGCGAGATCGACCGCCTTTTCATGTTGTCCCAGCGTGGAGTACGTCAGCGCACCATTGTCGTATGGAACGGTGTCCCGAGGATACGTTTGCCTCCAGTCCGAATATACGGACACAGCTTTTTCCATATCCCAAGTAACTTCGTCGTAGTAGTGGGCCTGAATGTAGAGTTTCTCGCGCTCGCTGGCCCGGTCGCGCAATTCATAGGCTTTTTTGAGAGCCTCCGCCCCCTCGGTAAGTCGGGTGGTGTTGATGCAAGCCACTCCCAATGTGGCGTATGCCATGGCGAAATTGGGATCCAGTTCGACCGCCCGCTTCAAGTGGGGGATGGCGGCCTCGTCCTTTGTCTTCAGGTGTTCTGCCTGGCCTAGACTGAAGGCCTGCAACGCCTCCAGGGATGAAGTCGTAGCCTGTTCGAGTGGCTTGGCGAATTGCTGCACTGAGGCCAGGGACTCGCCCATTTTCTGCCGAATGCTGGACGCGGCTTTGTCGAGTGACTTGAGCACCTGCTCTTTACTGTCGACTTCGACCTGTTCCCGGGCGAGCGCATCACCGGTTGACCCATTCAGCGCCGTCAGGGTCACGACATAGTGATTGCCAAGGTTCGCAATGCTGCCCGTCATCATGGCTTTTATGCTCTGACGCTGGCAAATTTCGCGGGCGACATCGTTCGTCAATCGCTCGTCCGGGGAGCGCCCCATAAATCCCAAGGCTTGGCGGATCTTTGATTCCGGGACGATGTTCAAATAAGGCGACTGCTCCAGTTGCACGGCCAGCGCCTGTTTTAACGTGCCATCGAAAACGGCATCGCCTGTGGTATTGACGAAATCGGCGAGCAGCACGCTGTCTTTTTCCGTAAGCTTGGAGGATTGGCGGGAGTGCAGAAACCATCCGCCCGCAATTAGCAGGATAAGCAAAGCCGCGGCGATCCCAGTGATCTTCAGGGATTTCTCTGACCCTGCGACCACGCTTGTTGCAGCCGAGGATGTTGCCGCCATCGAAGAAGCCGAAGCGTGCGCAGGCGTCACAGTGGCCGCAGAGGGGGCGGTTGCGGGCTGCGGGGATAGGTCGGAGATCGACGGGTGAGCACCAGAGCTATGCGCCACCGCGCGGCCACTCTCCGTATCGCGCTTGAGCCGTTGCAAGTCAGCGCGCATGTCAGCTGCGCTCTGGTAACGCAGGTTGCGGTCTTTCTCCAGGGCTTTGTTGATGACGTCTTCAAGCTTGGCAGGCAGATCTGGATTCAGCCGAATCGGAGACACGGGAGCGCGGTTGAGGATCGATTCAAAGATGAGCGCCGACGTCTCACCTCGGAAAGGGAGAACGCCCGTCCCCATTTCGTACAACACTACGCCGAAGGAAAACAGGTCCGTGCGGGCATCGAGTTCTTTTCCCTTCGCCTGTTCGGGCGACATATAGGCGACCGTGCCCAGGGTTGAACCGGGGCTGGTCAGGTGTTCTTCGAGGGCGACCGCAGTAGGCGCGGTAACGTCGGGAATCGCAGATGCCGATCTCGGGTCGGACTTCACTTTGGCTAACCCGAAATCGAGGATTTTCGCGTGCTCGCGTTTGGTGACGAAGATATTGGCCGGCTTGATGTCGCGGTGAACGATGCCGCCGGCATGGGCAGCGTCGAGCGCATCAGCGATTTCGATCCCCAGGGACAGCGTTGTCTCGAGTTCCAGGGGGCGGCCCGTGATCATGTGCTTGAGGGTCACGCCATCAAGGAACTCCATAACGAGGAAGGTGCGCCCGTTGTCCTCGCCAATGTCATGGATCGTGCAGATGTTGGGATGGTTGAGAGCGGACGCAGCCTTGGCTTCTCGGCGGAAACGCTCGAGCGCCTGATGGTCCTGGGCCAAATCATCGGGGAGGAACTTCAGAGCGACGAAGCGACCGAGACGGGTGTCTTCGGCTTTGTAGACGACACCCATGCCGCCGCCGCCGAGTTTCTCCACGATTCGATAATGAGAGATTGTTTGGTCGAGCAAACGAGGAGTCCCCTACCGATGGTGAGCAATGCTAAGGCGCGAGTGGAGGGAAGTCAAAAGATCCGTGTGGGTAGGTAGGGTACACAGGAACGGGCGAGCTTTGCTCGCGCGTACAGCCGACGGCGGCTGTTCCTACATTGATCATTACTACCCCCACAATGTTCATTACTAAAGGGGGGTTACGCCCCGGCACAGGTCCGGCTATAATCAATCAGTAATGTTGCGTGTTCGCGATGCTGCAGAAGAATCCCAATTCGCGTCTTCCCATGTCGAATGCAGCCGAGTGCTGGCTGCACTGCCTGGTCTGTCCGCGGCGCTATCGGGCCAATCTGCCTTCGCGGCTTCGTCCCAGCCTCTTCGGTAGCGACTAATTCCTCCATTCGGCTGATTTTGCCTCGGTATTTTTCCGCTTCAACCAGAGCTGTAGCCGAGGTCCGATTCAATCCTTATCGGCCGCGAACCAGTGGCCCTCGCTACGGAGGAACTCCAATGACTTCCAAGACTATGACCGCAACTGCCGGTCCCAAGATCAAGACTGCCCTGCCCGGACCGAACGCTAAACGTGTGCTTGAGGGCGATCAGAGACTGATTTCGCCTTCCTATACGCGTTCTTACCCCATGGTGGCCAAGAACGGACGTGGAATCGTCGTCACCGATGTGGACGGCAACGAATTTTTCGATTTTTCCGCCGGCATTGCGGTGACCTCGACCGGCCACTGCCATCCCGAGGTTGTTGCCGCCATTCAAAAACAGGCGGGCGAACTGATTCACATGTCAGGCACTGACTTCTATTACGAGAGCATGGTGCAACTGGCAGAGCGACTCTCGAAGATCGCTCCGATGAAGGGCCCTCACCGGGTGTACTACGGCAACTCGGGAGCGGAAGCGGTCGAGTGCGCGCTGAAACTGGCGCGCTATCACACCAAACGGCAGAATGTGATTGCGTTCTTTGGCGCATTCCATGGACGCACCATGGGAGCTCTTTCGCTGACCGCGTCGAAACCTCAGCAACGCCGGCGGTTTTCTCCTTTGGTCCCTGGGGTAACGCACGTGCGCTATCCCGATGTGTACCGAGCGCCTATTGGCGGGCCACAGGACGCCGACAGCTTCGCCCTAGGCTGCGCACGTTTTATCGAGGAGAAATTGTTCAAGGCAACGCTCGCACCAGAAGAGGTAGCGGCTATCTTCGTCGAACCTGTGCAGGGTGAGGGCGGCTACGTCGTTGCTCCGACCATCTTCATGCAGGAACTGCGAAGGATTTGCGATCGGCACGGGATCATGCTCGTGGTCGATGAAGTGCAGAGCGGCATCGGGCGCACCGGAAAGTGGTTCGCCGTGGAGCACACGGGGGTCGAACCCGACATGGTTTGCATGGCGAAGGGAGTCGCATCCGGAATGCCCCTGGGCATCACCATGACCAAGGCCGACGTGATGGACTGGGTTCCGGGATCACATGCTTCCACTTTTGGGGGAAACCCCGTCGCGATTGCGGCAGCGCTGGCTACCCTCGATGTTATCGAGAACGAGCATTTGCTGGAGAACTCAGCGAAAGTCGGAGCTCACATGCTGAAGCGCATGGCGGACTGGCCTTCGAAGCTGAAACTGGTCGGCGATGTGCGTGGGCGTGGATTGATGATCGGTGTCGACATCGTGAAAGATAAGACTAGCAAGGAATACGGCGCTGCTGAGCGCGACCGCATCGTCGAGATGGCTTTCGAGCGCGGCATTTTGTTCCTGGGCTGCGGGCCCAGTACGGTCCGGATTTGCCCGCCCCTGGTAGTCACGAAGGACGAAGCCGACGTAGCCCTGGACGTGCTCGAGGAATCCATCGAGCGAGTCGGGAACGAGAATTAACACGAAGGGTGCCCCACCTTGTCCTCGCGGTTTTTGCGGGGACAGGGCGGGGATTTTGATTTCCTGTCCAGAAGTGATGATCAAACGACGGGGATTCAAAACCCACCCTCCCGCGGAAGAACGCGGGAAGGGTGGAGCACCCGGGTTATGAATTCAGGCCCGGTCCTGTTTCGGGAAACCTATGGTTACGATTGGGACCCTTTGTGCGTCGACTCACATCGCATGGACCATACCGCGAGTACTTTGACAACGGTGGTTATGCTTCCCGCGCGGCTCATGCGAGTCTGTATCGGAGGACTGGACCGGATAGGACAGATCATTCTTCCCCCGGATGGAAGGCCTTTACGCCAGCGCAGGGGGCGATGGGGCGAAGAAGAGGCATACTTTTACCTGAAGAAACTGGGGTACGTAATTGTGGCGCGAAACTTTCGGTCTCCGCGCTGCCGGGGCGAAATAGATCTAATCGGATGGGAGCAGGACGTACTTTGTTTCGTGGAAGTTAAGACGCGAACGTCCCAAGATGTTAAGACCGCGGAAGCGGCAGTCGATCGGCACAAGCGGCGCGAGGTCGCCATGGTGGCACGAGAGTACTTGAGAAAACTGCCTCCATCGTGCCAATGGAGGTTTGATGTCGTCAGCGTATACTGTGACACGCATAACTCCCCGACGCAGTTCGAATTGTTTCGGAATGCCTCGCTGGCGGCGTAAAATCGAGGGTTTCCGCGCCTCTTTGGAAAGGATCCATCGCAGTGCCTGAGCTTAGAAAAGATCCTATCGTTGGTCGTTGGGTGATTATCTCGACCGACCGCGCCAAGCGCCCAACCGATTTTGTTCGCGAGAACATGAAAATTAAGGGGGGATTCTGTCCGTTTTGCTACGGGAATGAGACCAAGACTCCGCCCGAGATCCAGGCTTATCGTCCCAATCCAAACGGCGGTTCTCCGCCGCAACGGGATACACCCGGCTGGACCGTGCGAGTGGTGCCTAACAAGTTTCCGGCGCTAGGCATTGAAGGCACTTTGAATCGGCAAGCGGAAGGCATGTTTGACCGGATGAATGGTATTGGGGCGCATGAAGTAATTATTGAGACGCCCGATCACAACGCGAATCTTGCGAGCTTGCCACCGAAAAGGATCGAAGATGTTTTGTGGACTTTTCGCGACCGCATTCTAGACCTGAAGAAGGACCGGCGATTCAAGTACATCCTAATTTTCAAGAATCACGGCGAAGCTGCGGGAGCATCCCTGGAGCACTCGCATTCCCAGTTGATAGCGCTACCCATCCTTCCCATCAACGTCGTGCAGGAACTTGAAGGGGCCAAGCAGTATTTTTTGTACAAAGAGCGATGCGTGTTTTGCGACATCATCCGACAGGAGATGGACAGCGGGATTCGCGTGGTCGCCGAGAATGAAAATTTCATGACCTTGGCTCCGTATGCACCACGCTTTCCGTTTGAGACCTGGATCATGCCCAAGACACATGAGTCGGCGTTCGAGAATTCGTCCTCGCACATGTTTGAAAATCTGGCTCGCGCGCTCAAGGATCTACTCGGCAGAGCTGACCGTGTGCTGGACAATCCTCCCTATAACCTGGTGATTCATACCTCCCCGGTGCAGGATCCGACGAACGACCACTACCATTGGCACATTGAATTCATGCCGAAACTGACCAAAACAGCCGGTTTCGAGTGGGGGACGGGTTTCTACATTAATCCGACGCCTCCGGAGGAAGCGGCGAAGTTCCTGCGGGAAGCGAATGTGGAGGAACCCACCTCTGTGTCGATGCGCGAAGGGCAAGCGGCTGTACAACGAAGCTAGGGCCTCGGGGGCACATATACCACTGCGCCTGAGGCTAACCCCCTTTAGCTCCTTGCTCGACCACTCTCACCACCCTTGATTCAACACGGGTTAGCAGCCATAACCTAGGTAACTTTAGAGCCGTAATGCGCCGTGCTAGCCTCGGTATGTAGTTTTGGAATCAGCAACTTCCGACCAGAACTCTGGCGCGCATGCCGAAAATTCCCATCTTTCGCCTGGGCGGGCGACCCGATAAGCCAGCGCTTCCGAATCTTGACGCCTCCACGCCGGTGGTCCTGCTCGAGGGTATACCCGTCGGCGTCGATAATCTGCGGCATGACGTGGTGCTCAGCCCCAAATTTGCGGACCTGGCGCGCGCACACATTGCACGTTTGCTCACACGACACGGCGATCTGGATGCCCTAAGGTCCGAGGTGCAGGCGAATCAGGCTCCGTCATGGATGCGCAGCCAGGCGCAGGGAACGCGGCCAAAGCACGATGCCGGGGAGTGGAAGGCGGCGCTCACAGAATTGTTAGTAGCTTCGCTAAACCGGGCGAAGAAGGAATCCCGGTTGTCTGTCGATCTGCTGGCGCGGCTCGCCGTAACCAAGTTTCTGCGTTCCGAGATGAACGCGCAGTTTGCGCAGGTGCTGGAACGCTGCCGCGTACAGGCAAAGAATTATGACAATGCACGGCAGCAGAGTGGGCTTCAATATCGCGAGCGTATTGCCGGGTTCCAGGTGCGCAAGAAAATCATCCTGCGGAAGACTGGACAGGAGCTCTTCGAAACTGTACGCGAAGTGGAAAAGAGTACGCTCGGGCGCACTCGGCGGTCCTTGTTTGGCGCAGAGACAAGCACCGGGACATGGTTCAGCTACCCGCTGTTCATGAACCGCCTTCTGTTCTCCGAGGATGGACGGGACGATTATCTTTGCGCGGAACACTACGTCATGCTGGGCAATTGGGATCGCGATCCGGATCGCTATGGTCGCATGCGGGAAGTTGCGTCCGGATTTCTTCGTTCAATTTATGGAAAAGATGTCAATGCGGAAACGATTGATTCCTGGATGAACGTTCCCGACAACGCGCGGGAGTTGGTGGGAACGGGAACGCCGGAAGATTCTACGGAAGGTGTGGCACAGCAAGACCGGCTTGCGGCCTGGGTACGGCTGTTGGAGGACGAGCGTGTCATGGAAAATGTGATCGCTTCCTACTATGTCGTGCCATTGCTCAGTGAGTATGCTCCGTTGATTAATCCGCAACAATTAAAGAATGCGCTAGTCGATCGGGCTGAATGTGATCGGGTGGAAAGAGTGATCCAGGAGCACGGGAAAGTGTCGCCGAATAGCTTGTATGCGGCAGTTGCCAAAGTGGCCGCGTGCCGTGGTGCGGAACGAGCGAAGCTGGCAGCGCGCTTTCTGGGGGATTTCTTTCAGTATCACCGCGATCTGCGGCGCCTCGAGGTTCTCAATGCCGCCTTGGATTCGGTGAACCTGGTGGGCAACGAACGCTTGAGGGAACTCTCACGCGTGAACGGCACACTTTATGAATTTCTGCTGGCCGAGGAAAGAGGACAGGCTGATTCCGAGCGGGTAGTGCGGCATGTTGTGCTCAAGGCAGACGTGCGAGATTCGACGCGGTTGACCCGGACGATGATGGAGAAAGGGTTAAATCCGGCGTCTTATTTCAGCTTGAATTTTTACGATCCAGTGAACAAGTTGCTGCAGAAATATGGCGCCCACAAAGTTTTTCTTGAAGGTGATGCGATCATCCTGGCCATCCTGGAGCGGGAAGGTGAGCCCAGCTTGGCTGTGAGCCGTATGGCTGTTCTGGCCCGCGAGATCATAGAGATTGTGCGCGGGTATAACGAACTGGTGCAGCGTTCCAGCATGCCGCAACTTGAACTTGGTATTGGTATTACTCTGCAGGACTCAGCCCCACTTTACCTCATGGATGGCGAGCATCAGATCATGATCTCTGAGGCGCTGAACGAGAGCGATCGTCTGTCCAGCTGCAACAAACGTGCGCGCAAAGTCATGGAACCGCAGGCCGGACCTTTTCACGTGTACGCGTTTCAGGCAGCGGATCTAGATGAGGATGGAAATCCGGAAGATGTCACCCTCAGCTTCAATCTCAGCGGCATCCGCATGAACGAGGCTGCATTCCGGAAACTGCGGCAGGAAATCAGCCTGGAGCCTTTGAAAGTGAAGCTTCCCGCTTCGTCTGCTTCCTCTGATAAGGGCGAGTACCGGCTGTACAGTGGGACCGTCCCTGTGGATCGCGATATTTTCCGGAAGATTGTTGTGCGGGAAAGCCGGATCCCACGTATTGAGTCTGCAGACTTTCGCGTGAAGGGGTGGACAGAACGCTTGTATTACGAGATCTGTACCGATCCTGCGATTTATGCGGCGCTCGAAAAGAAGAAGGGCGCGAGCGGCTAAACGGCCATTCGAAGCTTGCAATTCTCCGTTCTGCTAGAAATTTGTGCCTACCCGGGTAGGGTGGAAGGGGATTTGGAAAGTGGCCTCGACGGCCACCGGAGAGCCGCGCTTCGTGGCAGGCTGAAATTTCCATTGCGCCAGGGCATTGGCGGCATAACGATCAAGGCGCTCATCCACGCCGCGGAGAACTCGCACGTCCCCGACTCTGCCATCCGAATGAATCACTGCGTATAGAATGACTGTGCCTTTGACGTTCTCTCGCATGAGCTGTATCGGGTATGCGGGGTCGACTTTCTTCGTGGCCATAGGCTGCGAGATGTCTTGCGCGGGTGCCGCTCCATCAGAGTGATCTGAATCGCGCTTCAGTTCCGCGAAGCGGATGATCCAACTGCCCGCGGCGGAATTCAGGTTCGGCATGTTCAGAGTAAGCGAGTAGAACTTGCGTCCGGCGAAAACGGCTTGTTCGGCTTCAGACAGCTTGGCCGCGCTTTCTGCTTCGCGAGGCGAGGTCGTCGTCCAGGAGGGACGAGCGTTCGCCATCAGGTTAGGATTCACAGAAGGTGCGGGTTTGACGTCTGCAGGAACACTTGCAACTGATGACGGCGGTTCCGCGCTCTTTCCTACATAGAGGCCGGATGGGACGTCATTCTTCTTACTGCTTGTAGCGCCTTTGCCAGTTCCATTCCCCGGTCCAGCCACAGTGGAACCCGGAAGGCCGGAGGCTCCTGCATGGCCTTCAGGAGAGGCAGCGAAAGTTGCCCGGCGGTTGCCTCCCGGATCTGCGGGAGGAGCGCCCACGGCCGGATGCAGGTTCAAAGCAATGACCCGCCCTCGCGATCCGGCGGATGAAGCCGAGCCTACTGAGGCAGAAACGGATGGAGGCGGAGGCACAACCGAGGCACCAGCAGCACCGAGTCTTGCGCCCGGAGCGGTGCGTTGCGCCGCGACGGGCAACTGCGGAGCCGGAGCAATCACTGCGCTTGGGGCGATTTCCATTTCACCTATCGTTCGAACCGATGACTGGACACTGGGTGGAGGAGCAATGAGAGCAGGCTGCGGTCCCTGAAAAACAACGGATGCCTTGGAACTCTGCAATTCTGGCGGAGGCGCCACGACCGTGTTCTGCAGGGCGGGTGCATGGCGAGTTTGATCTACACGCGCCGCATCCGGCGGCGGACGTACCACCGAGTTCTCCATCTGTGGCATGCGTCGGATCTCGCCGGCGGGCGTCAGCGGTGCATCTGGCACTGCCAGCCGTGGCTGCATCTCGTCCGCCCACGCGACCATGTTTGGGAGAGCGATGTCATGCTTCAGTTTGATTCCCGGTGGAGTCACGATGGTTTGAACGCGATTGTCAGCTTCGCGAGGAACCGAAATGATGGGCTGCCGGGAGAACTCCGGATCGGCCTTCTGTGGCTGTTCGGATGGGGCGTCACGCGTATCCAGCGGTGACAGTAAATCAGACGAGCTGTAGTAGAGCAACTGGCTATGTTCGAAGATTGGCACGGCGACCACTCGCTGGGGAACTGCAAACAGCCGCGTGAAACCAACCAACAGGACAGCCGCGGCTACGTGGAACACGGCCGATTCTAGAAACCGGCCCCAAGGCAGACTACGTCTTACGAATACATCCGGCCAGAACTCGCCGGGCGGGCAGTCGAGTTGGAGCAACGAAAATTGCGCACGCGAGACAAGCGCATGGACATTACTGAAGAACAGGCCAGGGCGTGACGGCAGTTCCACCAGAAGCCGCGGAACAGTGTGCGGAAGACTCGTCTCGAACCTGGGTTGAACTGCCGCCATTGTGCTTATAGTAGATGCTCAGAGGCACACTGAGATACCCAGAAGGACGATGAAGGCCAGGGCATTGACCCTCGCTTCCCCCGTGACGAGGGCAGCTACGGGGCCGCTGAGTGAAAGCATTTATAATCCTTGGTTCAACCACAAGCCGTCATTCTCACTGTAAGGACACATTTTGCTCGATTTCTTAGGAGATTTACGCCGCACCGACATGTGCGGAACGCTGCGGCCGTCGGACGCTGGGAAAAAAGCTGTTCTCATGGGATGGGTGAACCGCCGGCGCGACCTCGGGAATATTATTTTCATCGATTTGCGCGACCGCACCGGGATAACGCAGGTCGTCTTCAATCGTGAAGTCAATGCCGCCGCGCACGAGAGGGCTGAGGAACTGCGCAATGAGTACGTTGTTGCGGCGATTGGCACTGTGAAGCTGCGTGATGCCGATACCATCAACAAGAACATTCCGACCGGTGAAGTCGAACTGGCGGTCCAGGAAATTCGCATTCTGAACGAGTCGAAACTGCCGCCATTCTTGCCTTCCGACACGGCGCTGACCAACGAAGAGACTCGACTGAAGTACCGCTACATCGATCTGCGCCGTGACGTTATGCAATTCAACATCGAGACGCGGCACAAAGTTGCCAAGGCGATCCGAGACTATCTGTCCGGGCAGGGATTCTTCGAAATCGAAACGCCCTTCATGACGCGATCGACCCCCGAAGGCGCGCGCGACTATCTGGTGCCCAGCCGGGTGCAGCCGGGAGCGTTCTATGCCTTGCCTCAATCGCCGCAGTTGTTCAAGCAAATCCTGATGATTTCGGGATTTGATAAGTATTTCCAGATTGTGCGCTGCTTCCGCGACGAAGATCTGCGCGCTGATCGGCAGCCGGAGTTTACACAGATTGATTTGGAAATGTCGTATCCGCAGGCGGAGCGCGTGTGGGAAGTGGTGGAAGGATTTCTGATGGCAGCCTTCGCGGCGACCGGCGAAAAGATAGCGACTCCTTTCCCGCGGATGGATTATGACGAGGCAATCCGATTATATGGAATCGATAAACCCGATTTGCGTCTGCCTGCGTTTACAGACATTCGCGATTGCTTCACTGGGGAAAATCTTCAGGAACTGGCGATCAATGCAAATCTGCCGTTGATTGCGATCCGTACTCCCAAAGTCGGCGAGCTTTCGCGCAAGGAGCGCGATGACATCAAGCCCATCTTTCACTCCAAGGGCGGCGCGCGGGTGTATGAAGATTTCAAGCGCATCAGCAACAAGTATCCCGATGCGGCAGCCGCCATTGCCAGGAAGATCGGGACGGAAGACGGCGACCTGATTGTGCTGGTCGCAGGATCGGCGCAGGCTGGACCGCAAACGGCAATGCCAGCGCATCGCAAAGTAACTCCGGCAGAATTGGCGATCTACGCGTCCGCAGGTTTGTTGCGGTTAGCCTTGGCCCAGAAATATGCCGACCGGCATGGAATCTTCAAGAAGACGGGCGATCCGTCGAAGGATTACCGCTTCCTCTGGGTCACGAATTTTCCCATGTTCGAATGGGACGAGGGTGAGAAGCAGTGGATGGCCGCCCACCATCCGTTTACCTCTCCGCATGAGGAAGACATGAAACTGCTGGAGCAAGGGGTGGATTCGGTGAATGATCCGCAGTCCACGTTGAGTGCCGTGCGCGCGCTCGCCTACGACGTGGTGTTGAATGGGACCGAATTGGGCTCGGGATCGATTCGTATTCACCGGCAGGATATCCAGCGCAAAATCTTCCGCGCACTGGGTATGACCGAGGAGGAAGCGAAGTCACGCTTCGGGTTTTTCCTGGAGGCGCTGGAGTACGGCACGCCTCCGCACGGAGGAATTGCGCTGGGGTTAGATAGGATCGTCATGATCCTCGCTGGAGCGGAGAGTCTGCGCGAAGTGATTCCCTTTCCGAAGACGGCGCGTGCGGCCGATTTGATGTGCGATGCGCCGACGCCAGTTAATGAGAGACAATTGCGTGAGCTGGGAATTTCATTGAAGAAGTGAACACTGGGAGCGCCCGTGACAGGGACAGGGACGCCACGGCTACTCACCTGATAGCGATCCACTGACCAGGTCCGTCACGGAAACTGTTCGCCAGCGGTTTGGATGCTGCCGGCCACGGAGCCGCAACTTTAGATAGTTATCTGTCAGCGCTTCGGTGAACTCGCCCTCGGAAGCGCCTCCGATCACATTCAGAGTGATGGCTTCGAGCGTCGTGCCCACGAAGGTGCGCATGAAAGCCAGTTTCTTCTCCGCCGCCAGCTCTCGCAAAATGCGATTTCGTTCGCGCGCGATGTGCACTGGCAGCTGCTTCGGCATGCCAGCCGCAGGCGTACCCGGACGCGCCGAATACGTGAAAACGTGCAGGTAAGTGAACGGCAGCTCTTCGACCATCTTCCGCGTGGACTCGAATTCCGCATCCGTCTCGCCCGGAAATCCGACCATCACATCGGCGCCGATCGCGGCTGTGGGCATTGCAGCGCGGATTTTTTTGATCTTGTCGCGGTAATGCCACGGGCGGTACTTGCGATGCATGCGGCGCAACACCGCGTCGCTGCCGGACTGCATGGGGACATGCGCATGCTTGGCAATACGCGGCGATGAGGCCATCAGCGAAATCAGGTCGTCGGTCCAGTCCATCGGCTCGACCGAGGAGATGCGAAGTTTCTCGAGGGGAGTTTCCGCGAGGATTGCCCGAATGAGGTCGACAAAGGACACAGGCGGCCTTCGCTCCCCCGGACGGCCGAGGGCGGCCGTCCCTACATGGGTTGTTGCACGAGCCGGCAGGTCTCGTCCCCAGCGTCCCAGATTGATTCCACTGAGCACTACTTCGCGATATCCCGCTAGTACCAGCGCTTTCACTTCATCAATGATTCGCTGGGGACCGAGCGATCGGCTCTGGCCTCTGACGTAAGGAATCACGCAAAACGAGCATCTGTTGTCGCACCCGTCCTGAATTTTCAAATTGGGACGCGTGCGCTCATTGGCGGCATCGAAGACTGGCGCCGCCAGCAGTTCTGTGTGGGCGAAAATGTCAGAGACGAAAATGGCGCTTTCAGGAGAGTACTCGGTGCTCGCCACTCGGTTGTGAGTTAACCGTTCCAGAGAGACGAAGTTTGATTGAAGGCCTTCGGTCGTGCCGAGATGTGGAAGCGCTATCTCCGCAAGCTCATGCTTATGCGAATTCCCAACTACCAGGTCCACGCCGGGCAAGGCCCCGATTTCGTCGGGTGCACGCTGCGCGTAGCACCCGGTGACCACGATGCGCGCGTCCGGATTCTGGCGGCGAACTCTGCGGATCGCAGCACGGGCGTCCTGATCCGCGCCGGCTGTCACTGTGCAGGTATTGAGGACAACCACAGAAGCTTGCGCGGGGCCGGAAGCGCGGGAGAGTCCGCGCTTTTCGAATTGCCGTTCCAGGGCGGCGCCATCGGCTTGCGTCGCGCGACATCCGAAATTTTCTACATAGAATCCAGGCACACTCTATGGTAACGCACACTGCTGCCGTAGCTCTTGAGCACAGGGCTGACGGACCAATCGATTAGGCTGAGGCCGCAGTTCTACGCGATTGGAAGCATTCGCGGCAGAAGACGGGACGGCCCTGTGTCGGACGGAAGGGAACGGTTGTCTGTTTTCCGCATCCCGAGCACGTGGCCTGGGTCTCGACTTTCGTGTAACGATAACTCTGTCCCTGCGGAGGAGCCGCCCCGAGTACGGCTACCCGCTTGTTCTTGCAATTCTTGCAACGCTTGGGTTCGTTCTTGAACTGCTTATCGTGAAAGAAAAGCTGTTCCCCGGCAGTGAAAATGAAGTCACTTCCGCAGTCAATACACTTGAGCACCTTGTCCTGAAAATCCATTGAGGATGGCTCCCTTCAGCCCGTTTCCGCGCGCCCACCCGCGGGGAAAGAACTGCGGTGGAACACCGAAAATGCAGGTCGTCTTGCTCCCCCTCCGCACTGCCCCACTGCCCTTGGACTCGGCCCACCACGCACCAGAACGGTGCGCGGATAAAACTCAACGAAGATGCCGGGAAGAACTTTGAAGTATGAAATCCCTGCTGCAACTCAATCACGACGGGGGCCAGATTGAGCAGAGCCGCCCCGGGATGGAGCGGCTCTTTGCTGCGTTAATCCTGTTCTTTTCGCGTTTTTTTTCGAGCGCGTTTGCGAGCCAGCGCGGCCTTCACACGCTTTTTCTCGCCGGGCTTCAGGTAAAAGGAGTGGCGCTTGACCTCCTTGATAATGTCTTCCTGTTGCACCTTGCGCTTGAAACGGCGTAGAGCATTCTCGAGGGATTCGCCCTCTTGAAGTCGTACTTCTGCCAAACTTACACACCCCCAAACTCGTCCGGATGGACCGAATAGTTATTACAAGGATTACATTGCAAGTCAAGAGGGACTGTCAATTTTGTTTACAGAAAAACGTTATTTCCCAATTTGAGACAGCTCCTGACGCCTGCGGGGCGCATCTGTGGAGGCGGTCACGCGTGATTGGATCGAAAATCCAGCGGCTCGGAGCCGATCCTCAGGAAGTACAAAAAAATCGCGCTAGGCCAAAGTTGGAGCAGAAGCCGGTTGAGGGAAAAACGCAGGTGCCAGTAAATGTCATAGGGCGTAATCAGGTAGATGAAGAAATAGCCCGCGAGGGTCAACCCCAATGCCACAACCGAGGCACGAATAGCAGGGCTTGCCTCACGCGGGATCTTGCCCTTCAGCATGATGAAAAGGCCGAGCATCAGAAGCGGAATGGGAATCAACAGCCACTGGCCAAAGCGAAAAAGCTCTTTGCCGAACCATTTCAGCACGGCCCAATACCGGGATGCATCCTCCAACTTGTGAAGCATGGATACAGGGGTGGAAAACAGATCTCCGGCAGGAGCTATAAAGCGTTTGAAAAAGAGAAGAATACAAAACGTCGGGAGCAGTGTGAGCAAAAACGGGGTTAAACCAGGTGAGCGGGGTGAACTCTTGGTTGAAGGAAGCGGCCGGCTATCAGGTCTCACGAATAGCCGTGACAGCAATAGTGCACAGAGGAAAAGAACGCCTTCATTCTTGGTCCAAGCAGCCAGACCGGCCGTTATTCCAGCCAGAGCCAAAAGCCCATTGCTGAGTCGACCATCAACAGCCCCGGCCGCGAATTGCGCTCGATGCATGTGAAGTAGAACCAGGGTCGCCAGAAAGAAGAACGAAAGAGGGACGTCCGCGTATTGCCAGGTGCCTAGTTCGATGAAGAAGGGCGTCGCCAGTAGAGCCATTCCTCCCAACAGAGCCGAGGTACGGCCAAGGAGAATGTCGAGAGCGGAAACTAGTAATCCGGCAGCAGCAAACGTGAAAACCAACCCGAGAAGGGCGGGAACGACGGGCGTCTCGTGACCTAAGAGCGTCCAGAAGTGCGCAATGGCGGCTGGAAGAAGAAGGGGATAGTCGGGATGTGACCAGGAGATGAGCGCAGTGAATCCATCGCGCCAGTGCGCGTTGCCACGGTACAGAAAGCGGGCATGGAGATTCCAGATCGCGAACGAGTCCCAGCCGCTGCCGTACGGGTGAGCCAAAAATCTTAGCGTTGCCGAGTAGAGCGCTGCGAAGAGCGCTACGGCGAAGGCGATTGTAACCAGTCCGCGTGCCGAGAATTGACGAATTGGATGCGACAAAACAACGTTTCGCCTGCGCGCGCGAGAAAATAAGTACGCGGCGAGTAGTAGGGCGAATATTGCGAAGTCGATCCGCCAGAGAGCCATGAAGCCAAAGCAACGAGCAAGAAAGTAGACGATGGAAAATAAACCCTCGCCCAGTCCCAACGAGAGACAGATGCGGAACATCAGGTCGGG
>Ga0207702_10000535_pt1 | contig 42526 bp, 33 predicted proteins | sample KBSCornC62_FD_184302 | JGI IMG/M metagenome (GOLD analysis project Ga0207702, IMG submission 184302) | Corn rhizosphere microbial communities from Kellogg Biological Station, Michigan, USA - KBS Corn C6-2 (SPAdes) (version 2) | ecosystem: Host-associated > Plants > Roots > Rhizosphere > Soil ... | reverse complement strand
GAAATTCCCCTCGCGTTGCATCCGGGGACACACAAAATTGAGATACCGCGAGACCTGGCAAGCATTGACGAAGTGATCGTTCCCACGAGCTATAAAGCGATGTCAGATGATGATCCGGCGTTCGCGCTATTCGTCCTTTACCCGCAGGCAGGATTGGTGGACGTGCTTCCCCAGAAATGGTTTACTGCCGCGCAATACCGAGTGGGACAACAGTGGATCACACGCGCAGTTCGCGATCCGGATACTCAACGCATCCTTGGCGAATGTTTTGGAGTGGGAACTTTCCTATTGGAGGAAGATGGTTGCCGCCTCGCGGAGTGGATCGAGCGGCAAACCTGATTTTCAGCTGCGAATACAGAATGTCTGTGACCAGATTCGAATTTGAGTCCGTCAGCAGCGTGCGCCTGCTTCGACTGGTGTCCGACGACGGCACTAACCGGTTAACTCGTGATTGTGTGGTATCGCTGACCAAAAAGATTTCAGAGCTGGCGCGGGAGCAGGCGCCATTGGTAATTGCCGGGAATGGGCGCTTCTTTTCAGCCGGCGCAGAGATGCAGGAGATTGCAGAGCTCACAGGGCCGGCCACAAGCGAGTTCTCGAAGATGGGTCAGGAGCTCACCGCGCGCATCGAAGACTTCCCCGCCCCGGTATATGCGGCAATTTCGGGTTACTGCATGGGCGGAGGCCTCGACTTGGCACTGGCCTGCCGTAGTCGGGTAGCCTCCCCGAATGCGGTATTTGGGCATCGAGGCGCGGCACTGGGACTCATCACCGGCTGGGGAGGGACACAGCGCCTGCCCCGACTGATTGGAAAAGTTCGAGCTCTGGCGTTGTTTGTAGCTGCGGAAAAACTGGCAGCCGAAGAGGCTTGGCAACTTGGTCTCATTGATTGCATTGCCGAGAATCCAGTCGCCGAAGCGATCAGGCTCATCCACGCACCGCAAATGGATTCGGGTTTACGCCGCATTGCGCCGTTCTGCCCGGCTGGTATACCGTAAAAAGTTCGTTCTATATGCATGATCGCAATGAATCGCTGACCTTGAACTCCTCATCGTCCGGGAATGTGCTGACGACGAAAATCGATCCCACCTCGGCGCGTTTCGAAGCCAATATGCGATTTCTCGCGGATCTGATGTCGCAGGTACGCAACGAGGGTGAAGTGATCTGTGAAGGCGGGGGCGCCAAATCCATCGAGAACCAGCATGGGAAGGGGCGATTAACCGCGCGCGAGCGCATAGGTCTGCTCGCAGATCCCGGCAGCTTTTTCGAATTGGGCATCTACGCCGCGCAGGGTATGTATGAGGAGTGGGGCGGAGCTCCGGCCGCGGGCGTCATTACGGGGATGGCGCGGGTGCACACGCGCATGGTGATGATAATCGCGAATGACGCGACCGTAAAAGCCGGCGCATTCTTTCCGATGACCGCGAAGAAGGTCATACGAGCCCAGAATATCGCGATTGAGAATCGGATTCCGACCATCTACCTAGTCGATTCAGCCGGAGTATTCCTACCCCTGCAGGAAGATGTCTTCCCCGATACGGATGATTTCGGGCGTGTGTTTCGTAACAATGCGGTGATGTCCGCAATGGGAATCCCACAGATCGCCGCCATCATGGGGATGTGCGTGGCTGGTGGGGGCTATCTGCCTGTTATGTGCGACCACGTGCTCATGACCGATGGTAGCGGCCTGTTCCTTGCGGGTCCGGCTCTGGTACAAGCAGCCATCGGACAAAAGGTTTCCGCCGAGGATTTGGGCGGCGCTGCTATGCACTCGGCCATCAGCGGCACGGTGGATTTCCGGGAACCCAACGATGAGGCTTGTATCGCCCGCATTCGTTCGATTGTCGAAAAGTGGGGTTACCGGCGGCTTTCCCCATGGGATCGCAAGAAGCCAGTCGAGCCGGAACTGGCGCCCGAGGAAATTTACGGAATCTACGATCCGTCGCCGGGGCGGCCTTACGATATGAAGGAAATCCTGGCGCGCATCCTTGATGGCAGCCGCTTCGATGAGTACAAACCCGAGTACGGCAAGACCGTAATCTGCGGCTACGGGCGTGTCGGCGGTTTTGCGGTTGGGATCGTCGCCAATCAGAAACTGCATGCGCAACAAACTGATCACGAAGGCCACAAACGCGTTGAATTCGGTGGCGTGATCTATACCGAGTCCGCCGAGAAAGCGTCACGCTTCATTATGGATTGCAATCAGAATCTCATACCGCTGGTTTTCTTCCATGACGTGAACGGATTCATGGTCGGCCGTGATGCGGAATGGGGCGGGATCATCAAAGCAGGCGCCAAGATGGTGAATGCGGTTTCGAATTCGGTCGTGCCGAAGGTCACGGTTATCGTGGGTGGATCCTTCGGTGCAGGACACTATGCCATGTGCGGAAAAGCTTACGATCCGCGATTCGTTTTTGCCTGGCCGACTGCTCGCTATGCGGTTATGAGCGGCGATTCGGCGGCTGGGACCCTGGTGGAGATCAAGGTCAAACAACTGGAGCGCGGCGGCAAGAAATTGAGCGACGAAGAGAAGAAGCAGCTTTATGAATCCGTGAAACGCACCTACGATGAACAGACGGATCCGCGTTATGGAGCCGCTCGCTTGTGGATCGACAAGATCATCGATCCCATAGAAACTCGCGAGGCCATCACCCAGGCATTGGAAGCAGCCTCGCTGAATCCCGACGTGCCGGAGTTCAAGGTCGGAGTGTTGCAGACTTAATCTCCTTGCTAACCCAGGATTGACACGGATCGACAATTATCCGTGCGAATCCGTGAAGGTCTGTGGCCGATTTCAAAAATGAGCGAACTCGTCAAACTCATTGAGTGTCCCCGCGACGCCTGGCAAGGGCTGAAAGGGATAATTCCCGCTGATTTAAAATCGGATTATCTGAAGGCGCTGATCAGCGCAGGGTTTAAGCACATCGATGCAGTGTCATTCGTTTCTCAGAAAGCTGTGCCCCAGATGTCGGACTCTGAAGAAGTATTAAGGGAACTGGATCCTCCGGATGACGTGGAGATCATCGGCATCGTGGTGAACGAAAAGGGCGCCCAGCGAGCGATCGAAACTAAGGCAGTGTCGACCCTCGGTTTCCCGTATTCCATCTCAGAAACATTTCTGCGAAAGAATCAAAACCAGTCCGCCGAGGACGCACTCGACGAGTTGGAGAAGGTGCAAAAAAAGGCCGACGATAATGGACTGGATGTCGTGGTCTATATCTCGATGGCATTTGGAAATCCGTACGGCGATAGGTGGAGCGCTGATGAGGTGGTAGATGCGGTCGAACTGCTGGAAGCCGAAGACCTGCATATGATTTCCCTGGCAGATACGGTAGGCATGGCAACGCCTCAGCAGATCAGAGAATTGGTCGGGACGGTCATGGACAAGTACAGCTATCTTGAGATTGGAGTTCATCTGCATAGCCGTCCGGAGTTGGCTGCAGAAAAAGTTCTGGCCGCGTACGATGTAGGCTGCCGTCGTTTCGATTCGGCATTGGGAGGGCTGGGAGGGTGTCCATTTGCGCAGGATGCACTGGTTGGAAACATCCCCACCGAGACTGTGATTGAAACACTTCGCCAGCGCGGGGCGGATTTGCCAAGGCTAAAGCCACTCGATACGCTTCTGAAGGCGACGGGCGGGCTTGCGGCGAAGTATTCCGAATCGCACGCCGCGGATTGAAATCAGCCACGGATCCACGCGGGTTATCACAGATCAACCAAGCAGTGCCGAAAAATGCATCGGCGTTTCTATGGCATACAAGACAATTCAACTTGCGGTTGAAGGCAAACTCGCAACTCTGACGCTGAATCGTCCGGATAAGCGCAACGCGATCAGTTTCGAGCTGATTGATGATTTGCTGCGAGCGCTCGACGAGGTCGCCAAGTCCGACGCCATAATCCTGGTCCTGACCGGTGCGGGTAAAGCGTTTTGTTCCGGCATGGATCTCGACAACCTAAAGGCCCTGACTGGGAGAACGCCAGAGCAGAACCTGCAAGACTCGAAGACGATGGTGCAACTGTTCCGGTCGCTATACGAGTTTCCGAAAGTGACAATTGCGGCGGTGAACGGCGCGGCTATTGCAGGCGGAACTGGCTTGGCGTTGCTGTGCGACTTCACGCTGGCCTCTCCGGACGCGAAGTTCGGCTATACGGAAGTCAGGATCGGGTTCGTGCCCGCGATTGTTTCAACGTTTCTGCTCCGCCAGGTAGGCGAGAAGCACGCCCGCGATCTCCTGCTTACGGGAAGACTTTTCGATGCGGCGGAGGCTGCGCGCATGGGATTGATCAACGAAATTGTGCCTGGCGAACAATTGATGGCGCGAGCACGCCAACTGGCCTCGGTGTTGATGGAAAACAGTTCCGCCTCTCTGTTTGCCACAAAGCAGTTGCTGACCGATCACGCACGCACTGAAATTGACGCTCAAATCGAGGAGGCCGTGCGCTCCAATGCTGCAATTCGTCTGACCGCCGACTTCCGAGAAGGCATTGCGTCATTTCTCGAAAAGCGCAAGCCGGTGTGGACGGGTAAATGAGCGGGCAAAGCTATCAAACAGTCAATGAAACGCGGTTGCGCGTGCGCTATGCCGAAACCGATCAGATGGGGGTCGTGTATCACTCGAACCATCTCATCTGGTTTGAAGTCGGGCGCGTCGAGTTGATGCGAGAAATGGGATTTTCTTATCGCGACATGGAGCGGGAAGACGGATGTTTCATCGCCGTAGCGGAAGTGACCTGCCGCTATCGGGCTCCGGTGTTCTACGACGAAGAGGTCATCGTTCGCACACGCCTTAAAACGGTGCGTGAATCCGTCATCATTTTCAGTTACGAACTGGCCCGAGCCGGCACGGGAGCGTTGCTGGCAGAGGGCGAGACAACCCACATCGTCACAGATTCGAAGATGAAGGTAGCGGCATTCCCCGACAAATATCTAAAGGTATTCCGCGCTGCGGTGAAAAAGTAGAACTACTGAGGATCCTCTTGAACGCACTTCATATCAGTGGAAATGATCTGACGTTGGAGGCTGTGCGCGAGGTGGCGGTAGAGCGGCGCGCGGTTTTGCTCGCGCCCGATTCGCGCGCCAAGGTGGAGCAGGCACGGGCGGTAGTCGAGGCAATTGTCAGCAGCAATCAAGTGGCCTATGCAATCACCACGGGGGTTGGCAAGCTGAGCGATGTTCGCATCGCCGGTGACCAGATTCGCGAATTGCAAGTCAACCTGGTACGCTCCCATGCGGTTGGCGTTGGCGAGCCTCTTCCCTTGGCAGAGACGCGCAGCATGATGTTGCTGCGTGCCAATTCGCTCGCGAAAGGGCATTCAGGAGTGCGCCCGATTGTGATCGACACATTGTGCGAAATGCTCAACCGCGGGGTCACTCCAGTCGTGCCATCGCAAGGAAGCGTCGGCGCGAGCGGCGATCTCGCACCCTTGGCGCACCTGGCGTTGGCTCTGATTGGTGAAGGTGAATGCTACGACGAAAGAGCGACGCGCCTGGCCAGCGGAGATGCGCTAAAACGCGCACAAATCAAGCCCATCGTGCTTGAAGCCAAAGAGAGCATTTCCCTCATCAATGGAACGCAGGCCATGCTGGCGCTGGGCACGCTGGCCCTGTTGTCGGCGGAAACTCTTGTCGATTCGGCCGACGTAATTGGCGGCTTATCCTGCGATGCCCTGAAAGGTACGGATGCCGCATTCGATGAACGCATCCATAGAGTCCGTCCCCACAGCGGTCAAATAAAGACCGCCGCCAACCTGCGTCGCATGCTGGAAGGAAGCCAGATTCGCGAATCGCATCGCGAATGCGGGCGCGTGCAGGATGCCTATTCCCTGCGCTGCATTCCCCAGGTCCACGGAGCGGTACGTGACACGCTGGCACACTGCCGCGAAGTTTTCGAGGTTGAGGCCAACTCTGCAGTCGACAACCCACTGGTGTTCCTCACAGACCCGAAGCTTACCCAAGGTGACGTGATCTCTGGGGGAAACTTCCATGGTGAGCCCCTGGCCTTTGCCTTGGATTTCCTCGCCATAGGGCTGAGCGCTCTGGCCGGCATTAGCGAGCGCCGAATCGAAAGGCTGGTCAATCCCACATTGAGTGAGGGCTTACCTCCTTTTCTCGCTCCCAGCGCTGGCTTGAACTCCGGCTTCATGATGGCTCAGGTCACCGCGGCTGCGCTGGTCAGCGAGAATAAAGTCTTCGCGCATCCGGCGTCAGTGGACTCGATCACTACTTCCGGCAATAAAGAGGATTACGTGTCGATGGGAATGACGGCAGCACTCAAGCTGCGTCGAGTCGTTGAGAATACGCGAAACGTGCTGGCGATCGAAGCTATGGCCGTGGCACAGGCGCTGGACTTCCTCGCGCCTTTGAAGACTTCGAAGCGGGGACAAGCGGCGCATGCCGCCATACGGTCGGTGTGCGCGACCATGGAAAAAGATCGCGTCATGTATCCGGATTTTGCCCGCATGGCCCAACTGCTAGCGGCCGGCAAGATTGCTGAAGCACTTGGGTAAACGGCTCCGCAGCAAAGGATCCAGCATGAAAGCTCACACAGAGTATTTGAAGTTCCACACCAAAACGCATCGGGCGTACGTGCATATCACGCCGCAAGTCGAGCAGATTGTCAGCAACAGCGGCGTGCGCGAAGGCATGGTCCTGGTGTCGGCAATGCACATCACTGCCGGTGTGTATGTGAACGATAACGAGAGCGGACTGATCGAAGACATTGATCAATGGCTCGAGCACCTCGCGCCATTCAAGAAAGACTACAAGCATCACGAAACGGGCGAAGACAATGGCGACTCGCACCTCAAAGCGCTGTTGATCCACCATGAGGTCATCGTGCCGATCACCGGGGGCAAACTCGATTTCGGAACATGGCAGCGGATTTTCTATGCGGAATTCGATGGGCAGCGCGAGAAGCGCGTGATCGTGAAGGTCATGGGGGAATAGCGGAATGCCGGAGGAACTCACAGAATTACAGGAAGACGCCGAGCAGGCAAAGCACAATCCGGAACTTTCGCCCGTTTCTGTCACGATGGCAGCCCTGGCGGTGCTAGTCGCCGTTGTCAGCCTGCTCGGCCATCGTGCTCACACTGAAGAGGTGGTATTGCAAGCTATGGCTTCGGACCGATGGGCCTACTATCAGTCACAGAACGTGCGGCGCCACGTCGACGAACTATTCCTGGACCTCACCTCAGTGCAGGGTACGACCGATGCTGCGGGCCTAGCCAAGCTGCACGACAAATATTCGCAAGAGGCGACCCGATATCGAGACGAACGCGACGAAACGGAGGCCGAAGCCCGAAAGCTGGAAACGGAAGTTGCAATCGAACGGAATCGCGCCAATCGCTTCGACCTTTCCGAAGTATTCCTTGAAATCGGGCTCGTGATCACATCCATTACGCTGCTGACCGGACGCAAAATCTACTGGGGGCTCGGCGGAGGATTTGCGGTCGTCGGAATCGTTATTGCTTGCACAGGTCTCCTGATTCACGGAGCCCCTTAGGATTCTCTGAATGGCGAATATCAAAGTTCCATACGTGGACCTGAAGGCGCAATACCGGAGCATCAAGTCCGAAATCGATGAAGCAATCGCTCGGGTGTTGGAGAGTTGTCAGTTTGTGCTCGGGCCCGAGATTGCAGCATTCGAGAACGAATTTGCCGCGTATTGCGCGACGACGGACTGCATCGCCGTAAATTCCGGTACCAGCGCGCTCCATCTTGCGTTGCTTGCGGCTGGGGTCGGACCGGGCGATGAAGTCATCACTGTGCCTTTCACGTTTGTGGCAAGCGTGGCCACCATTCTCTATACCGGCGCGAAGCCCGTCTTCGTGGACATCGAACCGCGCACATTCAACATGAATCCCGCGGCGATTCAGGCGGCAATTTCGCCTCGCACGAAAGCGATCATGCCCGTACACCTTTACGGACATCCTGCCGATATGGATTTCATAATGGATGTGGCACGGAAACTCGGGCTCATCGTGATCGAAGATGCAGCGCAGGCGCACGGAGCAAGATACAAGGGCCGCCCCGTGGGAAGCATCGGGGACATCGCATGTTTTAGCTTCTATCCTGCCAAAAATCTCGGAGCTTATGGCGAAGGCGGGGCGGTGACGACCAGCAATCCTGCATATGCGGAGAAGATCCGCAGCTTGCGGGATTGGGGACAGGATCGCAAGTATCATCACGTTCTCCACGGGTACAACTACCGTCTCGAAGCCATTCAGGGAGCGATGCTAAGAGTCAAACTGCGGCATCTGGAAACTTGGACTGAGGCAAGGCGCCGCATCGTTGAGAAGTACGGCGACTTGCTAGCGGATGCTGATGTGGTCCTGCCCGTTGAAATGGAATGGGCAAGGCATGTGTACCACCTTTTCACGGTTCGCACTAAGAATCGGGATGCAACCCAGGCAGCCCTGCTGAACCAGGGCATTCAGACGGGCGTGCATTATGCCACTCCGGTTCACTTGCAGCCAGCATATCAAGACCTCGGGTACGGACTGGGGTCCTTGCCTGAATCCGAAAAGGCAGCCAAGGAAGTCCTCTCGCTGCCGATGTATCCAGAACTGACGGATGCTCAACTGGAGATGGTGGCCGAGGCGTTGACCGCGTGCGCCCGACGCGCTGAGCCGGCTAAATAATTTCCTTCTTCGTCCTGGAAGAAGTGGCGATCATATCGACCTGCGTATCGGGCTTCACAATCAGGAATGGCCCGATCCCAAGCACATCCATGCGCGTGCGCTGAAAGCAGTCGATTGCCTCTTCCGGCGTGCAAACGATTGGCTCATTCTCATTGAAGCTGGTGTTGAGAAGAACTGGAAGGCCGGTTCTACGGTGAAATGCGGAGATTAGATCGTAGTACATCGGATTCTCTTCGCGGGTGACTGTTTGCAGACGCCCCGTATCGTCGACATGATTTACTGCGCACAGAAGCTTGCGCTTCTCTGGACGAATCTTGTATACGTGCAGCATGAACGGCGAGGCATGATCGTGCTCGAAGTACTCGTGTTGATATTCGCCCAGAATCGACGGCGCAAACGGCCGGAACCATTCGCGGTGCTTGATGCGGGCGTTCAAAATATCTTTCATGTCGGACCGCCCCGGATGCGCCACAATCGAGCGATTTCCCAGCGCGCGCGGGCCCCACTCCATGCGTCCCTGGAACCAACCCACGACATTGCCGGCGGAGATATGCTCGGCCACTTCTTCAAGCAACTCCGTGCGATGGAGTTTCCGAAATGGCAAACCCGCACTTTGTAATGCCGACTGGATACGCGACTCGGAAAACTCCGGACCCAGATATGAGTGCCTCAAGCGGTGACGGCGAGGTTGCTTCAGGACAGAATGATATGTGTGCAACGCCGCCCCAATGGCAAGGCCTTCATCGCCGGCCGCAGGCTGAATGTATGTTTGCCGGAATGGCGTGTGCTCGAAGAGTTTTCCGTTGGCCACGCTGTTGAGCGCGCATCCGCCCGCGATAGCGAGGTCGTCGACTGGAACTCTCTCGTGCAGGTGTTTGAGGGAATGAAAGAAGACCTCCTCGAAGCGGGACTGCAGAGCGAAAGCCAGGTCCATGTCGCGCTGGGTGATTTCTGCATGTGGTTTACGAGGATCGCCGAACAATTTCTCCATTCGATCCGAGAAGTGCCGCGCCAAGCGGACCGTGCCATCTGCGAGGACCTGCATGCCCTGATTGCTCCCGAGCGGCTTGAAATATCCCAGATCCAGCTGGAAGGTGCCGTTCTTAGGAGCAACGATCTTGCTGATCTCGTTGCAATACCTGTCCTCGCCATATGGCGCAAGGCCCATCACTTTACCTTCGTCACCGTATTTCGTGTAGCCGATGAACTCGCAGATCATGGTGTAAAGGCTGCCCAACGAGTGCGGCAGAAACACGCGCTCCAATACTTCAATGGCGTTGCCCTGGCAGCGCGCCATCATCGTGGAAACAAAATCCCCGGAGCCGTCATAGCTAAAACCCGCAGCCTTCTCCCAAGGAGAGCAAAAATAAGCGCTGGCAATATGAGCTACGTGATGCTCGAGGTGATGTTCCCGGAACCTCAACTCCCGGGAGTCGACTTCCAGAGCTTTCGAGAGCAGCAAGCGCACATCGCGCATCGCCACTTTGCGCTCCCGCAGATGGATAAAATTCAGGATTTTTGTTGGATTGAGGAGTGCGTATTCAAGTTTCTTCGCCAGGTTGGCATGTGTGTCCTGGCCGACTGCCACGTGCTCGACATCCGAAATCTTCGCCCCAACTGCATCCAAACATGCTCGAGCCGCCAGTGCGGGAAAGCCGCCAAAGTGTTTGCGCCGATTGAGTCTCTCTTCGGCAATGGCAAACTTCACTTCGCCATCAAGTACGATCGCCGCCGAGGCGTCGGCGTGGAAGATATTGAGACCCAAAATCAGCATTAAGTAACTTGTTCTCCTGTAAATTCGAGACGTACTTAGCTCAGGGGTTCGCGCTGGGATGCAAAATGGGCTCTCCTTGGCCGTTGAGGAACTCCGACACGTTTACGCGAAGGGGATTACCGGCTGTGCGCGACTCTTCGATACGCAGCGTCCCCAGCATGGAACCAATCAAATCCTCAAAACGAATTGGCGCTTGCTTCGCTTGTCGAATTGAATCGACAAACGCCGCCCACTCAGCGCGATGCCCTTTATCCTGGTGCCATCTCGATCGAATGGATTGGGTGTGACCATTGCGGACTAGTTCCAGTTGGCGAAAGTCCTCCAGCATTGCAGCGCTGCCGCCGCCGAAGACCTCGATGCGCTCCTTGGAAAAAGAACGATCCCCATTCGCCAAATAGCTGATCGTGCCTTCAGAACCATTGGCGAAATGGATTGACACGAGCACGTTGTCGCCGCTGTAACGCGCGGTAGTTCCGAGTGCGCGAGCCTCAACCCCGGTTATAGGCGAATCGGCAAGGAACATCATTAGATCGACGAAATGGCAAACCTCGCCGAGAATACGGCCGCCACCTTGTTCACGATCGTTGACCCAATGATCAGGGGGGAGAAGTCCAGCGTTGATTCGATATTGCAGCGCGAGCGGCTCTGCAACGGACGCCAGAAACTGTTTCATCTGTACAACCATGGGCGCGAAGCGCCGGTTGTAGCCCACCATAAGAACCGGGCGCTGCGCCTCAGGAAGTTCAAGAAAAACCGACGTAATCTCGTACAACTCACCTTCCTTCAAGCACAGGGGTTTTTCGCAGAAGACGTGTTTGCCGGCCCTCAGAGCTGACACGACCTGCTTTCCGTGTAGATGGTGCCGAGTCGCAATCACCACCGTGTTAATCTCGGGATCATTGATCAGCTGCGAATCGTCGGTAGTGCAACTCTGGAAGCCAAACTTTTTTGCGGCGTGTTTGGCCCGTGCTCCGGTAGCTGCGCAAATCGAGACCAGGCGGGTCTCAGAAGAGGCCTGCATCGCCGGAATCAAGGTCGAGGTTGCAAATCCTCCTGCTCCAAGCAGACCCACGCTGAGGCCCGTGGTAGAAGCGATCCGAGATCGAGTCAACTTACCAGCATCATGGACTAGCGTTAGAGTCGACGAGGCGTTTCCACCGTCTCCGTACTGAATCACAACCCCTAAAAAAGGCTCGTTTGACTTGCGGGTGATTAGTTCATACGCGCTCTGCGCCCTATCGATAGAGAATCGGTGCGTGATGAGTGGTTCGAGATTCAGCTTTCGTTCAGCCAGACATTGAAGGAAGGCTTCCATGTTGCGCGTTTCGGTCCATCGCACATAACCGATGGGATAGTCGCGCCCTTTTTGTTCGTAAGCGGAGTCGTATCGTCCAGGCCCGTACGATCGCGAAACGCGGAAGTCGAGTTCTTTCTCGAAATAACGTTTGCGCTCGATCTCCATGCCCACTGTGCCCACTGCTACGACGACGCCGCGGTCGCGAGTGATATCGCCGGCCAGATTCACCGGATCGCTGCTGGACGTTTCCGCCGTAATCACCGTGCAGTCCACCCCAACTCCGCCCGAGAACTGCGCACAAAGATCGCGAAATGTGTGCGCCGTGGTCGCCACTGCATCCGCACCCATCTGGGTCGCAAGTTGCGCACGTGAAGGGTTGGGATCCGTCCCGAGCACCTGGCACCCGGCAAGCTTCAACAGTTGCACAGTAAGCTGCCCCAAAAGCCCGAGGCCGATAACCGCGACGCGATCGCCAAGCTTTGCCTCCGCGGTGCGAATCCCGTGCAGCGCGACAGCTCCCAAAGTGGCGAAGGCTGCATGCTCGAAGGCAACTTCGAATGCAGCCGCAGGATCGCATGCGGGAATCTTTGCCAACAGCAGGCGGGGGACGCTGGCCATTTCGGCGTGCACCGCCAGCCCTGCGCCAGCACAGGCTACGCGGTCACCAGGACGGATGTCCGCAATACCTTGGTCAACCGCGATCACGGTTCCGGCGCTGCTATAGCCGGGGCTGGAGGGCTGGTCCAGACGGCTGCGAACCACCCGCACGGCGGAAAGGATTCCATCCCGCTGCACTTTGCTGATTACTTCTCGGACCAGATCCGGCCGGGACTTTGCCTTTTGCCATAAACTTTTTCGAGCAAATTCGCTGGACGCTCGTTCGGTTCCAGCCGACAGGACAGACGCCGCGACGCGTACCAGCGCGCAGCCTGGAAGAAGTCGCGGGGCTGGAACCTCCTCAACCGTGATCTCACCCGTGCTTGCGTGTTGAAGAACCTGTTTCATGCCGTGGCTACGTACCGCGGAATCATTTCGGATTCAAACTTCTCCGCGCCACCGTCGAGAAATGTTTGCATCCAGAGTTCGAACGTGAGGAATTGCCACACTTGCATGGACCAATCCTGGCGTCCGCTGCGGTGTTCGCGCACAAAGCGGTCGACGGCAGACGGCTTAAACATCCCGCGCTTACGAAGCTGCGCGGGAGAGAGCAGATCATCCACCATGGTCCTGAGATCGTGAGTAAGCCAGTAGTCGACCGGAGCGGCAAAGCCGGCCTTCGGTTGCTGCAAAACTTCCCGGGGCAGCAGGTCGCGCATGGCACGCCGAAAAATATACTTCGTCGTCGGCCTTAACAAACCCTTCAACTTTAGGTTAGGTGGAACGTTCCAGGCAACGAACTCAGCCAACTCGCGATCCAGAAACGGGACCCGGACTTCCATCGACGAAGCCATGCTCATCTTATCGTTGTAATTAAGATTGAGACTTGTCATGAAGATCTTGGTATCGAGATACAACATTTGGTGAAGAAAATCGGCGTTTTTCACGCGCTCAAAAGCAGCAAAGTGTTCGCAGGCCGCATCGAGCGTAACGTCCTGCGCCGAAAATGCAGAGGTGTAGATACTCGATCTATGTCCGCCATCGAGATACGTACAGTTCGCGACGAAGCGGTCCGTTGGAGTCAACGATGCACTCCGCGCCATCTTTTTCGCGAGCCGCACTGCACCTTTGAGTGCAGTTCCCCGGAAACTCGGCAAGTTGCGGATTGCACCCTCGCATGCAGCGCGAAGCGGCTTGGGAATACGCGCGTACGCCTCCGACCAATAATGCGCCGCATGCTTACGGTATCCGGCAAAAAGTTCATCACCGCCCACTCCCGACAGAAGCACGGCGGCCTGTTTGCGCGCTTCGCGGCAGACCAGATAAGCCGTAATAATGGCGGGATCAGCGGTGGGCTCATCCATGTGCCAGATGAGTTTGGGCAGTAAGTCCACCACATCCGGCTCGACTACGATCCGCTGGTTCTCGCATCCAAGATGTCGGGCCAGGCGCGTTGCAACTTCGGGATCGTCCAGAGTGCTCTCGCCAACTCGATATTTGCGCGGGAACGTAATCGTGTAGGTTCGAACCGGCTGCTTGCCTGCAGACCTCATCATGGCGACGATTGAGGAGGAATCCAATCCAGCGCTCAGAAACGCTCCAATCGGCACATCGCTTACCATCTGCGCCTCTACCGATCGCCGGAAGCGTTCCCGAACTTCTTCCGCCAGATCCGCTTCTGACCGTTTGTAGGTTTGGTCGGCGGCAGGAAACGTGAGATCCCAATACTGACTGATCTTCAATTCGCCATCCCGCACCATGGCGGAATGCCCCGCGGGCAATTTCAGAATGCGCCGGAACATCGTCTTCGGGGCTGGAACCCACAGGAAGGTCAGGTACTGATCAAGGGATTGAGGATCGAGGTCAGCCTCGACCTCAGGAATTTGCAATAGGGCTTTGATCTCTGAGGCAAACGCAAAGCGTGTACCGTCGTGGAAATAATAGAGCGGTTTGACCCCGAAGTGGTCGCGGGCAAGGAACAGCGTTGGCGTTCCCGAGCGCAGATCGCAAATGGCAAACGCGAACATTCCGTTCAGACGCTTCACGCATTCCGCGCCTTCCTGCTCGTAGAGGCGGACGATCACTTCCGTATCGGTATTCGACGTGAAACGATGGCCTTTGTGTTCCAGTTCGCGGCGCAGTGCTGCGAAGTTGTATATCTCGCCGTTATAGGTAATCCACACCGTCCGATCGTCGTTGCACATCGGCATGTGCCCGGCCACTGATAGGTCCAGAATGGCAAGACGGCGGCTCCCGAGGCCGATATATGAACCGTCAGGCAAGAGGCGATCCCAGAGGCCGGAATCATCGGGACCGCGATGCGCCTGCACTTGTGTCATGCGTGCCAGTGTTTCGCGATCTCCGCAATTCACTACACCGCTGATTCCGCACATCGGCTTAGCTCTGCCCCTTTCGCATGCCGAGTACTTTCAGCTCGTATATCTTTGCCTTGATATGAAAGAACTGTATGCCCTGCAATCCGCAGTAAATCAGGCCGGGAACGCCATCAAGAAATCCCAGGCACATGATGTATTTGTAGAAGAAAAACAGCGCCGGGGAACCGGGTACGGAGAAGAAAAGTTTGCGCAACCAACGTCGCCGCTGCGCCTGGGATCCAAAAGGCGAGGGGGATAAACCCGCATTCGCCTCGCCTTCGAACCACACGCGTGCGTCCCAATTGGAATATTTTTCATGTTTCCGAATGTAATGCGAAAGCGACTCAACATTGTGATGAAGCAGAGCGTGACGGAGTTTGCCAATGTTGGCATTCGAATCCGCGACCACATGCTCGTGAACTTCCATATCTGCCATCGAGTCATCCTGCTCTTTCAGGCGGCACTCGAAAGAAGCTTTCCCTCGGCGGAAGAGCAAAAGCTTGTAAAAACTGGCTCCGCTGTGACGCAGTTCGCGGCCTAGAAAAATCATTCGCAAACGGATGTAATAGCCGCCCACTGCCGGATTCTGAATGGCTTGTCTGATCTCGGCGTCAAGCTCGGGCGTTAATGCCTCATCCGCATCGATCAGCAAGATCCAGTCGTAGGTGAATGGCAGCGAGTCCATGGCCCATTGCCGTTTCTTCGGCCACCCGCCCTGATAATGAAACTGAATTACCTGCGCGCCGAATGACTCGGCAATCTCAACGGTTGCGTCCGTGCTCTGCGAATCGATCACATACACTTCTCCAGCCTGACGCAGTGATTTCAAACATCGGGGCAGATTGCGCCCTTCATTACGCGCGGCCACGATCACGCTCACCGGGAGCGTCGCAGAAGTCCGCATGACCTCCAGCTGCTTAGGATCTTCTACTTTGGGCATTGAACACGGAAAGGCTGCAAGCATTCTACCCTGATTCCGCGCTCATGCAGCTATACTGTCACAACAGATTTTCCCAACCAACATGTATTCAAGCACAGCGCGTAAGGAACGGGTCAGAGACTTCTGGAACGCCGAACCTTGCGGCACACGCTATCTGGAAGGCGAACAAGACTTTGACGCCCACGCGAAGGCGCGCTATGAGCTCGAGCCATTTATCTTCGAGTTTGCTAATTTTAACGGTGCTCGTGGCCTGAAGGTCCTTGAAATTGGAGTCGGGATGGGTGCCGATTATTTCGAGTGGCTCAAAGCAGGAGCGAGTGCGACAGGAGTAGATTTGTCTGTCGCGTCTATCGAGCGCGCGCGTCAGCGTTGCGAGATTGCGGGTTTTAAACCTGACCTGCGAATTGCCGATGCCGAGCGGTTGCCCTTTGCCGACTCTACCTTCGACGTGGTGTATTCCTATGGAGTCATGCATCACAGCCCCAACACTCAGCAATGTGTGCGAGAGGCTTGGCGGGTGCTAAAACCGGGCGCGCGGGCCAGGATCATGCTCTATCACCATCCGTCGGTCACAGGCACGATGTTGTGGTTGCGTCACGGATTTCTCCGGGGCAAGTCACTGCGGCAGTGCGTAGTCGACCATCTCGAGAGCCCGGGCACCAAGAGCTTCACCCGCGAGGAGGTACGAGAACTGCTCTCTGGATATTGCGACGTTGATGTGCGGGTGGAATTCAGTCCGGGCGACTTGCTCCTCCATCAACCCTCCGCGAAATATCAGTCGTGGTTTTATCAGACCGTGTGGGCTGTATTCCCCCGATTTCTCATCCGTCGGATCGCCCGTAGCTGGGGCCTTTTTTTGCTGATCACTGCGCGAAAGCCACTTGATTAGAAGCTCAATCGATTCGCAAACTTGCTGATGCCGGTTGTGCGTCGGGGGGAGCGGCCTTAGAATGTCGGTACACAATATGCGTTGTGCCTTTTGGGGTCCCGTTCAAATCTTTATCTTCATTATGCTGTGCGTCGGCTTTGGCGCTATCCAATGCGCTACAGCCCAGAACGCCACTGCGCCGCAGAACTCAGGTCCTTTGGCGAATGCCGCACCCAAACGGGACACGGGCGCGCAAGCGGTGTCACCACCGGAGCCTAAATCGAACGAGATGGCGGCGAAACCCGCCAGTCTGCTCCTCGGCCCCGGAGACGAGGTGGAGATCACTGTTTACGGCGCACCTGACCTTTCGGGTCGCACTCGCATCAGTGACACAGGAAATGTTTCCCTGCCGCTCATTGGCTACGTTCGAGTGGCTGGCTTGAGCACCAGTGAAGCGGAAGCTGCCATTGAGGCCCAGTTGCGGCTGAACAACATCATTAATGATCCGCAGGTCTCAATTTTCGCTAAGGACTTCACCCATAGTGGAATTTCAGTTTCAGGAGAGGTCGCAAGACCGGGCTATTACTCTGCTCTTGGGCCACACCGCTTGTTCGATGTTCTTCAACTGGCGGGTGGCACGACCGAGAAAGCGTCCAACTCGGTCATGATCACTCATCGGGATCAGCCAGACGCAACCACCGTGACCATTTCGAAAAATCCGGCAGAAATGGCGGTCAGCAATGTCGACCTCAAGCCTGGAGATACAGTTGTGGTTGCAAAGGCCGGTATTGTGTACGTTCTTGGAGAGGTCAATCGGCCTGGTGGGTATGTACTGAATGCAACGGGTGGCGTGACTGTTCTGCAGATCGTAGCTGCCGCGGGAGGACCAACCCATGTTGCTTCCTATGGCAAGACCACTCTGCTGCATCGCACTCCCACCGGCTTCCAGCTGGAGAAGGTCGACTTGAAGAAACTTCTTCGGGGCAAGACACAAGACGTCGCTGTCAGGAATGACGACATACTATTTATTCCCACCAGCGGTATCAAGAATGCGCTGAACGCTACGACATTGGTCGCTGCGGCAGGAACGGCTGCCATCTACCACCTGCCCTTTTAATTTCCGATGAAGCGACTGTTTATACCCGGGGCACGGAGCGTGGTCCCGGGGCTATCCTGACGACCAGAGTTCTTTTTCCTAAGCCAATTCCCCAACACTGTCAGCGCCCACACTCGCGACCATGCAGGTCCGCGGGGTTCAGCATCGAACATTTTCCGCAGCGGAGCGATCCCAGCGGGGTCCAGGAGGCCGCTCGCGCGCACCAAGCGCAGATTTTCTTCCACCAACTCGCGAAGCGGACCCTGGAGCCATGCCGCGAACGGCAGAGCGAATCCGCGTTTAGGCTGCTTCAATTGCTCTTCCGTATAGAGATCCGCGCAAATCTTCCGAAGTAAATGCTTTTGTGGTGCTCGGGGAGGAAGCAGGACATCACCCTGAATTCCAAAGGCCCAGTGCACAAGATCCCGCTCGAGAAAAGGCATGCGAATCTCAAGTGAATTCGCCATACCAAAGACATCGCTGTCTCGAAGCAGGATATTTTGCAGATAGAAAGATGAATCCAGTCTGCCTACGGACGCAATGTGATCGCCGGGCAGATACGAGTCCTCATAGCGAAGATCTGCCAGCTGAAAATCCTCTGATAAGTCGAGAGCCTTTGCATTCAGCCCCAAGGCCGCGAGGCTCCCATTCGACAGCAGCCTACGATAGTGAAAATAGATTCCTATCAGGCCCGGGTCCGTGGCCACGATTTCCTGAGCTTTGCGGCGGGCAATCTGGTTGGTGAGTGCCGTCCCACATGTCGCTGCGGCCCGGCGCATCGATGGGGGCAGCAGATTCAGCCATGACATGATGTTGTAGGTGTGGGGTACGCGACGAAAAAGGTTGTAGCCCGCGAAAATCTCGTCGCCGCCCAGTCCCGACAGCGCAACCACAATCCCTTGCTGCCGAGCAGCGCGAGCCACGACGTACGTATTGAAGCCGTCCATCGAGGGCTGGTCGATGCGCGCCAGGGCGTCGGCCATCCAGCTTAATGCCGTGCTGTCGCTGACTTCGCAGTTGTTGAAACGCGCGCCGAAGCGGGCTGCAGTGGCCTGTGCGGCACGATGCTCGTCGTCGGCAGGTCTATCCGGAAACGAAACCGTAAAAGCCTCGACGGCGTTGTTTTGGGCAACCTCGCGAGTCAAGCCCAGGATTGCGGTTGAGTCCAGACCGGCGCTCAGAAACACACCAATGCGAACGTCGCTCAGCAAGTGAAGCTTTACTGACTCGCGTAACAGTGCTCTCCCTTCTTCCACAATCCGCGAGAGCGGTTGTTTGCTCGAAGACTGTTGCGGAAATTGCCGGTATCGTCCTCCACCTGCGGCAGTTCCGAACGCATCGAACTCCTTCCAACAGCCACGCGGCAACTCGAAGACGTTCTCATAAATTGTTAGCGGCTCCTGCACACCGCCATAGGCGAGATACCCCGCGAGCGCCCGTCGATCCACGTTACCGGAGATCAGCCCACATTTAGCTAAAGCTTGAACTTCCGACGCACAGGCAAAGCCGCTGTGTGTGCTTGCGTAATATAGCGGCTTGATGCCGAAATGGTCGCGAGCGATGATTAATCGCGACCTTCGCATATCCCACAACGCAAATGCGAACATTCCTCGCAGGCGGTCAAGGCATTCGATGCCCCAATGCTCATAGGCTCGGAGCAAGACTTCGGTATCGCTATGCCCACGGAAGCGGTGTCCAATCCCCTCCAGAGATCTTTTGAGTTCGGGCGCGTTGTAAATTTCGCCGTTATAAATGAGGGCATCGCCCGTATTCTCGTTGCGCATCGGTTGATGGCCAAGGGGAGAGACATCCTGAATGGCGAGACGGCGATTTCCCAGGCCAATGGTTGCGTTGCCGGACGAAATCAAGGTTGAGCCAACGTCGTCGGGACCGCGATGAACCTGCGCCTCGAGCATGGCAAGCAACGAGGCTTCAATTTGTTCGGGGGGGAGACCGCCGAGTAACGCTGCAATACCGCACATTCTATGTCGATTCGTTACTACCGCTTGCGACTTATAGCGCGAATCCCCAAGCAACGAGACCTTCTCGACCGCCAGACCACAGATCTATAGCTGCCTCTTAAGTTCGCATCATTCTATCTGACAACGTTGTTCCGAGCACGTCATTGAGCACCGCAGGGCGAAAGTGTTGGCCGGCGACCGAGAGTTTTCGTTCAGCGCATATAATGCTGTGATTCTGCCTTTCGTCCACCATGTTTGCTTCTGGAATTGTTTCTAAGCCACTGAAGAGAGTTGCTCTGGTTACGTCTGGCCTGGGTACGGCTTATGGCGGAATTGGCGTGGTCGCCAATTCGATCAAAGCCGCACTGGAACCATACTGCAAAGTTTCTGTGTGGCAGCATCCGCCGTTCTGGCCGCGGCCATTGCGAATTGCGAAGATCGCCGGGCACGTTTTCGTCGGATCCCAGAATCCACCTGATCTAGTCATTTACGATCACGTGCACCTGGCCGTACTGCATGGCATCGTACCTAAGTTTCGAGGTGTGCCGTACTCCGTATTCATCCACGGGGTAGAGGTTTGGCAGCCGCTACGTGGTCGCAGGCGCGAAGCCCTTCTGGGCGCATCCCTAATTGTCGCGAACTCGTCGACCACGGCAGCCATCACACGCAAATTCAATCCATGGCTTCCTGACGTGCAGGTAGCCTGGCTCGGCATCCGCAGTCAGTCAAAGCAGATCGATCCAGGCGCACTGCCTCCCGCCACATTGATCGTGGGTCGAATGAGCAGCCCCGAGCGCTACAAAGGACATGACGCGGTCATAAACGCCTGGCCTCTGATTCGCGCAGCGGTGCCGACAGCAGAGCTGGTCGTTATCGGTACGGGAGCCGATGAGTCGCGTCTGAGACGTCGGGTGCGCAACGAACAGCTTCAAGGCATCCGATTCCGCGGGCGGGTCAGCGACGAAGAACGAGACCGCGCCTATTGCTCCTCGCGCCTGTTGTTCTATCCCTCGGAACAGGAAGGCTTCGGCTTGGCGGGAATCGAAGCCGCAAGCTTCGGTGTTCCTTTCATGGGATTGGCTGGGACGGTTGCGGCCGAGCTTTTTCCGGATGGGAACGGTGTCCTGCTTGCCAACGATCTACGGCCAGAGAGCATTGCGGACGCAGCGATTCCCGTGCTCACGGATGCGCCGCTAGCCTCAAGGCTTGGGAACGCGGCGTACGAGAGAGTTCACAGCACATTCCTGGAAGAACACTTCGCGGCCCGGTTTCGACGGGCGTTAGCGAAGGTGCTAATTATCGATTCCTCCGAAGGTCGGCAGCCGATGGACTCGCTAAGCGCCAAAGTTGTGTGAACCAGCGAGAAAGAAAGTTGCGTGAATAGTTGAATCGGTTCTCTCGCTATTTTTTTGCCTCTGACCCGCCGGAAGCCTTATTTCTCGCTGAAAGATAGAGGCTGTCCGCCACCAGTGCGAGTGGACCGCAATGCAGGGAAGCTCTCCGTAGTAGCTCAGAGACAGTCAGAATGGGATGCAGATGGCGCGGAATAAACGCTCGATCTCCTGGTTGAATACCCAGGCCCAAATACCCATCGACGAAGAGCTTGCTGGGACCGATGAGCGTTGTGAAGGTCCGCTTCAGCTCCCACGGGTCCAATAACGGACGTGAAATATACCTCGACTCTTGCCAATTCTGCGCAACTGCTGATATCCAGACCGTAGCCCGAGCCGATTCGGCATCTGTATCGACGCTTCACCGTTTTTCGCTAGCACATACGCGATCTCTCTCAGAGCCATCTCGACGTTTGTCTTCGAAAGATGTTGCAGAACGCTGTAACTAAAAACCTTATCGTACGAATTCTCCGGGAACGGCAGATACCTCGCATCCCCGACAACAAATTCGGCGGTCACGCCCAACTGCTCGGCTACTCTGCGCGCGGCGAGCACAGCTCCGAGATCAGGATCCATACCTGTAACCCGATAACCCTTCCGAGCCGCCGCTATCGTCCATCTTCCCCAGTTGTAACCGATGTCGAGGAGGCGTTCGCCCGTCGCGGCCGGCAGACGAATCTCAGGAATTGGATAGCCACGCAAATTGCCGACGAGGTTTTTGTACAAAGAGCCGCCGGCGGCCGAGACCATCCGTTGCACAGCAGGATGTACTGGTTCATTGGCGCTCGGGCGGCAGTCGTCCTCTCCAAAATCATTCTGCTCATGGGCGCGTTTCTGTGACGTTCCGCAAACCCCGTGGGTTTCTGAAGCCTCCCCAATCAGGAAGACAGGAATTCCCCTGACAATCGGATATCTGTGGCCCGCAGTGCAGGTGAGACTGCTATCAGTGACCTGTGGAAATGGCTTTTTGTCCCTGGGGCAAACCAAGGGAAGCAGGCCGAAACGTGCCGTGTCACGGGTCATCAACTCAACCGTTTACTGGAACGACTTCCTGTGAGTCTTCCCCAACTCCCACACATTCTTGGAAGACTGCAAGCATCTGATGGCTGACAGCTTGCCACGAAAATTCCCGTTCCATCCAACTTCTTCCCCGCCGGCCCATTTCCTGTAACGGCATTTCACGAATCTGTCGAACGGCTGCGGCGAGCGATTCTGGGGCATTCTCCACCCACAGGCCACACCGGTTCCAGTGCAGGCCCTGCCAGGGCGTGCCTTTCCCAGCGATTACCGGCACCTCATGGGCGAGGGCTTCGGCAATGACCATTCCGAAATTCTCCACGTACGAAGGCGCTACCAGAACATCAGAGCTTGCGAACAAATCCTCCTTGATGTCTCCCTCTACTTCTCCGAGGAACTCAATGCTTCCTCGGTGCTGTACGCTAGCGACTTTCGCCGACAGGATCTTTGCATAATCCGGTTCGCCTGCCCCGGCGATTTTCAGATGCCATGGCTCAGAGTCGCCCTCTAACAATTTGCAGGCATCGATCAGGTTCTCGATCCCTTTGATGGGATGCAACCGCCCAAGATACGTAATACGCAATTCTCCAGCCGATTCCTTGCGCCGAATGTGCCGGGGCACGTCAACGCCGTTGGGAACAATGATCGTACGCAGCCCGGGGAAGCGCGCACTGCTTTGCGCCGCTTCATCCTCCGAAGTTGCATGCAGCACAAATTTGTCCTTCAGGATCAGACTTCCGCACGCCTTCTCCCATAGAAATTTGGCGGCGCGGCGCATCGATCCTTCCCATCGCTGCAGTGAACCTCTGGGGGACCAAACCAGTGGCTTCCCGTATCTGCGGCAATAGGAAAGCGTCGGAATCGTGGGAAACGAGTAAACCGCAATCAGATGGACGACATCGGCCCATTCAATGTATTCACGAATTACGCGCAGCAGATCGAGGGACGCAGAATTACGCAAAAGCTTGTGACAGTAGCGAACCTGCAGCCCACCCATAGGGACATCGCGACCGTTCGGCACATCGAGATTGCGCCCGATCCCGTCGCTATCGGTGGTCAGAACGCGTACATCACATCCCAGTTCGGCCAGTCCGCGGCATAGCCCATAGCTGGAGCGAATAGTCCCCCCGTACGCCCTGGTGGGATAAAACGAGGGACTCACATGAAGAATCTTCATGGTCGCAGCTATTTTCCGACCGCTCGGCGCCCTTGCATTGCAGGGTGCGGAAGAGGGGAACTATTTTTTTGCATTCCACCTTTAGCAGGATACGGCAGCGATACCAGTCTGCGTAATTGCCCTGCTTGCGCTCTCAACTCAAGAGTGGGAATAAGCACCAACAAAACCAAGGCGATTTGTTGGGCCAATCCCGCAACGTACTGCGCCATCTGCGCTTCGATCGCGAGCAACTGCGGAACCAGTACGGCACCAAGGCAGCTGAAAAGAACCCCGGAGTCGGCATGCAAGAAAATCCGCTCGAAAGATCCCAGGAAAATTCCAAGCGGAAAGATTATGAGCAAGGGCCCAAACCAGCCGAAATTGATGTAGCTTTCAGCGACCGTTCCCACCGCGATAGAAACCGTGGAAAGATTTTGAGGATCGGTCAAACCGTATTTGACTTGATACCAGCGGTTGGCATCGTTGACAGAAGGCTTGTCAGGCCACAGGAATCGCGGGATGAGAGTCACCCCTATATACGAGTAGAGGCTGCCGTACTGATAAGGAATCCTGCTGGGAGTGAACTCGATTACATGCGCGGTCTGGCGGAGAAGATCAAAGCGACTTAGAGTCGTATTCGAAAGCCGCCTGATCTGTTCGTTGTCATCGCTCTTCACGGCCTCATTCCACAGGCGCCAGGAATTTTCAACCCAAAAGCTGACGCGCTGCGTCGAGCTGTCCGTAGACGCTCGAGTCCAGTATCGGTCCCGAAACATTTCCTTTGCGGGCTGAAAAAATAGCAGCAGAGGAACCACCGCTAACGCTGCCACAATTGGGAATCTTCGCCGTTCATAAACATAGATAACGATGGTGACCAGCCCGATACTTACCGCACTGCCCAGCCAACCTGATGATATGCCCACGATGACTGCTATGACAGCGTAGCCGGCCACAAGGATCTTATCGAAGGCGCGCAGGCTTCCCCGCAAATAATGGCGAAAGAAAATTGCGAAGCAGACCACCGGAACCGTATTTTCGAAGTTGGAAACAAGTTGACGCCCACCCATGCCAAGCGCAGTGATGGGAACGAAGGTCTTGACCAGTGTTCCGACTAGAAAGACCACTCGCAAGTAGGTCAATTTCGATGGATCGCTCGAGACGTCTTTCTTGATTCTCGGCACCCATTGAAACAGTTTGGCGATTGTCATCCCAAGCCATAGCCAGACAACCCCCACAACCGCCAACAACAGGGCGTAAGTCACTGCGCTCTCTTGGAGAACGCGCCGTCCGAAGATACCTGTCACCACATGTTGCGCCCAAAACAGCGGCACGGCATAAGCGAGCCAAAACATGGTTGCGAGCAACGGGAATAGCGGAATGTTGTTGCGATCGCTCTGCAGCCATCGGCGATAGGAGGCCCACGGCATCCAGCATAGAAGGAACGCCAGAACTTCTTGGGTGACGGTCACCTCATAAGAGCTCAGGTAAGCAAGAATCAGGGTCAGGGAAACGGGGACAACCAGATCCGCCAGGGCTCGTGCTCGATAAGGTGAATCAAGCGGCGTTACTGGGTGCACAATGCCTCCTCTCGTCGCACAGTTGAAGAGAGTGCTTGTAAAACGCCGTGTACCGCGGTTTGCACTGAGTAGCCCCGTAGCCTCCTGCATGCATTGCTGCCCATCCTTGTTACTCGTTCCGGATCTCTAGCCAACTTCCCCATAGACGCTGAGAGCTCAAGCACGTTTCCGTGGGGGAATACCAGCCCCGTCTCCTCGGGAACCACGAGATCGGGTCCAGACCCAACTCTGTCGCTCACCACACATGGCCTGCCGCAAGCCATGGCTTCGTTGACGACCATTCCCCAAGTCTCTCCGACTGAGGGCAGAATTAATACGTCAGCACAGGCATACGCACGAACAATTTGAGATTGATTCAGAAAGCCCGCAAACGATACGGGAGCATGATTCGCCCGGACAAACTTTTCACAATCGACCCGCAGAGGACCGTCGCCCACCATGAGTCCCATCACGTTCTTCTGTGTTTTCGCAGATTCCGACACGGCGCTGACAAAGTCGAGAGGACACTTCGCGCCGGTAAACTTGCCCACAAAGAGAAAGACAATCCTGTCGTCCGGCAAGCCCCAATTCTTGCGTAACTCCGATCGACGCAGCTGCAGTTGCCGGCTCTCGCTTTCCATCGAATCAATATCAATCACATGCGGCACAAAAAATATGCGCTCCGAGCGCGCCCCGTAGTGTTCGAAATATTCGTGCGACCACGTACCGGGCGCAAGGCAGGCGTCAAAACGCGGGATAAACTGGCGGTAGGCCAACAACTTCGTCAGCCTGACCGGGCGACTGCGATCAAAGTGCAAATGCGAGTCTCCACGAACAAACACTTTCACCCCAGATCGCCATGCAGCCCAGATGGCTTGCCAGGCACTCTTGTAATTCCACCCATTTACCAGGACGGCATCGTAGTGACATTCCCGGATAATCTTGCTGATTTCCGGAGTATCAAATCCGCCAAAGCGGCCGTGCCCAGCCGGATTTGCCACATTCCTGAGAAAGGAGTGCGGATACCCAGCCAACAGGTCTACATCCCAATCAAATTCCACACCAAAACCCGCTCGGGCTTGTTCCTGGGGCGTAGCCTTATGGCAGAAGTACACATGCACATCGAGATCAGGATGCGCAGCCATTCCGCGAAACCAGGGCGCGTGGTATTGGATCGGATGGGTGCTCAAAACTGCCAACTTATAGATAGCTGCCATGAAATCGATTTCGCGTTCCACTCACGGCGACGCCAATAACTGATAGCGCTGCGCTGTCGTTTCCATTAGTTCTTCCAGGGTAGCCTTACAGTGCGATTGCATACTGGCATCAACTCCAAACGAGGTCCGAATCCTGGCCCAGATTGGAAGACGCTGTCTAACCTCGCCCCAGATTCTAAACGCAAGCAAGTTAGGGTAATAGTTCTGCAGCAATGAGCAGACCTTTCGAGGATTCCCATTGCCACAAAAGCCAGGCGGATGGACTTCAATGTAAAGCACCGGCCGGTGACGCTTTATTATTCGCGACATACCGCTAAGCACATCCGCTTCAAAACCTTCTACGTCGATTTTTACGAAGTCGACCTTTGCGATTCTTCTCTGTTCCACAAATGAGTCCAGCGAAAGCATGTGACAGTTTGGTGGACCAGCGCCGTCCGGTTGAACGTACCCATTCAATCCGAAGGCCACACGGGCCTCTCGATCAGAAGGGCCACAAGCAGAGTTAACCGGCATACACCAGTTGATTTGATTTCGTTCAACTGTTCGGGCAAGTTCCCCGAAATTGTCCGGCTCAGGTTCGAAGGCGTACACGGCACCGCCTGGCCCTACGCTCTTACAAAAAAACAGAGTCAAGTACCCGATGTTGGCCCCCACGTCCATGACCACCATACCTTGTCGCACATATCGCTGTAACAAAAACTGGTCGTCGATCCATTTCTCGTCCTCAAGCGAAAGCAGCACATGCACGGTTGTGCGGGCATTCAGGGGCATTTCGTATCCAAAGAGCTTGACCGGTTCCAGTTCTTTATCTTTGTTTCGCTTCAATATCCATTTCGCGGTCCTCAATTGTGAAAAGGGGAAAACGCGATGGAAATGTCGAGCAACTGTGACTTCGACGTTCATGCTCTTATTCCTTTTTTGGCGATCCCACCAGATAGAGTCGATGTCACACGATCGCGTAAAACTGCTGCCAGCGAGGTAAAACAGCCCGCTTGCAGTAAGATTTCTCAAACCCGGCGCGAGCGCTTTCGCCGAACTCATCGCGGCATTCGGCATGCTCCAAAAGACGATTCAGCGCTTGCGCCAACGACTCCGCCCCTTCCTCGCAAATCAGCCCCGTTTTCTCGTGCAGCACGATGTCCTGCAAGGCGCCACTCCGAAAGCAGACGACGGGTACGCCATGAGCCATAGCCTCGACAACACTCCGGCCGAAGGATTCGTGAAAGCGGCTCGGCGGACTGGAGTGGACATAGACATAGGCGAAGCGCAGAAGCCGAGTTGCGTCCTCACGGAAGCCCCAGAACTTGACTCGCCCCAGCAGTCCCGCGGCGCTGATCTCATCCTGCAGTGTGGCACGAAACTCTTCTTTGCCTTCTCCAATCAGGTGCAGCATCACATCCGGATGCTTCGCCGCCACCATCTTGAATGCTTGTACGAGAAGGTCTACACCCTTGTGCCGCGAGATCTGCCCCACAAAAGCCAGGTTCCGTTGCGCTCTCAGTTCCCGGCACACCTCGGGATCGTCCGGCAGACGGCGATCCACTTCCATGATGTAGGGCACGATGAAGTTGCGCTTGCCCCGTATAGCCGGGACCTTCTCGACTACACTATTGAATCCGAAATCCGTGTTATGAACAAAGTCTGTCGCCAGCCTCACCCAGATTGGAAATAGCCGGTTCGTCGTGCCCAGATCATGAAAGTGGTGGATCACTCGTCTCCCGGTCAGGCGGCAGTACATCGCTGCCAAGAGAGAATGCGCCGCCGTACTGATTCCCGGAACATACAGCACGTCTTTCCCACGCACCCCTTTCAAAATCGCCACATTGCACCGAATGGCTGCAATAGCCATCTGGACAAAATGCTTTACCGAGCGAGGTCTCGCCAGACGCTCCCAATCCGTGCGATCTGGCAGAAGCCGGATGGAGAATCCGCGCCGCTTCATTTCCTCAACAATCGGGAACTTCTGCTGAAAGATGCGATTGCTCTGCAGGAAATACGGCTCCACTTGCGGGCGGAGCGCATCAAACAACTCAATGACAGCCCGCTCCATACCATATAGATAAGGTGTAATGAGTGGGATGAAGACTTTGGTCACGCGTGCGGGGGCCTGCACCGGCCGAAGTTCAGGCGGTTGCCGCAATTCGTGATTCTTCACAGTGCTTGCCATCGGAATATCGTCACTCGATCAGTTCAGGAGTTCCGGTCGCATTTCGCGAGCAGCTTCAGCCCGGGTCCCCGATCGCATCGTCCGATCAAAAACTTCCGCCAGTCGAGCCGTAACCGCTCGCGCTGTGTAAGGCTCAAAATTCTCCCATCGGCTCAACGGACGCCATTCGGGTGGCAGGGTCAGCAATTCTCTTACCGCGGCACTAATCTCGCCATGAATACTGTCGAGCCGCCGCGCAGGTCCGAATGTGAGCGCTCTTCCGGCACGCAACTCTTGTATCAGTTTCCCCGCGTGACTTTCCTCATGAAGCACAGCGAGCAACGGTTTCGACGCCAAGATGTACGGAAAAATCTTCGAAGCTGTGTAATGAGGAGCCTCTGATCCAACTATCACCAGTGCATCCGAATCCAGGAGAATCTGAATCGCCTGCAAGTGAGGGACTCTTCGAGGCTGCTCCTGGACGATATCTTGAAGACCAAACTCGCTTGCATAGGGCAGAATCTGGTACACGCCCTCAGCGTTGGCGGCATACGTAGTGCCAACGAAGTGCATGCGAAATTTCTTAAAAAGTTCGGGACTGCGTGGCCGTAGCTCTTGAATGCCTCTGAAGAATGCGCGAACTACGTTGCGCATCTGAGGACCGCCCGACCCCACATGACTGATATGGAAACAGCCATCCCGCGGATCAAAGATTGAATTCTCCTGCGGATTCGCGCGCACATATTCGAAATCCTCGGGTTCGACCCCAAAGGGAATCGCTGTAGCTTCCTTCCCTTGTAACCAGGAGTATCTGGAAAACAGTCCCGTCATGTAAGAATCCGCAACGCCCACAATCTGATCCGCTCGCTTCAGGGCGAAAGGCTCCAGCCTGCCGTACAACCTGCGCACGATGCCCCATTTGGGTGGACGTTCACTTCGGGGCAGCCCGGAGTAATGGTCGGTAATGATGGGATCGTTGTAATCGAGTATGTATGGGATTCCAAAGCGCGCGAACGCCAGCCGACCCAGCGCAATTGAAAAATTCGGCGGCACCGAAATAAGGATCAGATCGATTTTCCTGTTGCAGCAGATATCGTTGAGCCCTCGCCAGTGATGCCAAAGCGTTCGCAGGCTGATATCGCTGAATCCAAGCTTGCGGGTCCACTTCAGTGGCAACGCCCCCGTGCGCACCACTTCCAAATAAGGCGGCAACAGCTTTTCATTTTCCGGATCGGATGTCGCTTCGTAGTTGCAAGGATCCGTCGTGAGCACGATGGGATTCCAGCCGAATTCATGCAGATGCTGCGCGAAGAAACGTGCTCTCAACGCTGGAGGATAGCTGCTCGGCGTGAACTCCGGCGCAATGATGAGCACATTTTTCATTCCGCTGTTACGCAATGGCGCTGCTCCTCGCGACGGATCCGGTCTCCTGCTTCATCAGAACGGAATCGACAAGGTCCAACAATTTCTTCTTTTCGAGATCCCAATTGAAGCGATTGCTACCAAACCACCACGCTTCCCGGCGCGCTCGCTGTAACTCTGCGCGGTTATCGTGCCAAACACGTAAACCCCGGGCAAGACCTTCGTAGTCTCCTGGCCGGTAAACAAAGCCTGCCGGACCTAGCGTCTTAACAATCGCCTCTTGCGCGCTTGTAGACGTCGCAGCCACAGCGTTCCCGGCGAGAAGATACGAGAATATCTTGTTGGTCAAACACAGATCCCGGTTCAGGCTGGCAGGTTGTTCAAGGGCAAGCCCCACGTCGTACTCGGACGAAATCGAGACCATATGTTCCGCCAACGCAGGTGGACAGAGTTTCAGTTTGTCTGGAGCCAGGCCGTTCTCCCGGGCCAGCGCCTCCAATTGTGCTTGATATCCAGCAGCACACGTTCCGCGCAGACAAAGTTGCATATCGCAATCGCGCGAAATTGCCATGGCGCGAACAACATCTTCCAGGCCGCGATCGGCCCCAATGGTTTGGGAAAACCAATAAAGCTTCAATGGGCCGGCCGAGCTTGTCTCGCGAAACTGCAGCGGACGGTTTGCAACAGGAAAGACATTCAGAATGCTGGTAGGATGCCGCAATCCGTACTTGGAGGCGTGTGCGGCTGCAATCCCAGGAGACGCTGCCGTAATGTAGCAGCACTGCGGAAGATACTCCCACTCCACTTGCTCGGTCAGGCGGTCGATTGGCCCGGGACCAGCGTTATACCGGAAGTAACCGCTTTCAAAATCTTCCGAGTCGAAAGCAAGCAGAGCTCCAGTCGTGCGTGCGACTTCCCCAGCCGCAACCAGCGCCCCGACATAGTGAGCGATATAGAGATCCGCCTGAAAATGAAAAGCGGCAGCCTGCAATTCAGGAGTAATTCTTGCCAGCGCACCTTTGGCCAAATACCGGTTGAGCTTCCAGGTTTGTGGAAATCGCCGGATCAGGCCGTGTCGTGCGCGGCTCCACCAGCGTCGAGCGGACCCTCGGTTCCCACCAACATAGGCACAAGTCCACCGCCGGTTTCGCAACAAGCTTGTGTCGGACTCATCTGCCCATTGCACAGTGTGTCCGCAGAGAACGTGCACTTGATGTCCTGCTTCCGCCAGCGCATCGGCTTCCTTCACGATCCGGGGATTGATCGAAGGTTGCGTAGGAGTCAGCAGACAGATTTTGGCCATAATAGAGCGGGTAAAGTCCTACGCGGATTTCACCATGGCGAACTCGCGTTCTTCGGTGTCTCGGAAAGCGGCGATGACTCGCTCCAGAATCTGCTCGAGATCAACCGTAGGCTGGTAACCAATCAGGCGCTGAATCTTTGAGACATCAGGCACGCGTCGCGGCATGTCCTCAAATCCCTGCTCATATGCCTGATCGTAAGGAATGTGAATAACGTCCGACTTGCTCCCGGTCATCTGCTTGATAAGTTCGGCCAAGGCATTCATAGTGATTTCGTTCGTATTCCCGATATTGAAGACCTCGCCCACTGCCTGCGGATGTCTCGCGAGATCCGCCAGGGCACGCACCACATCCCCGACATAGCCGAATGCGCGGGATTGGGTGCCGTCCCCGAAGACCGTAATCGGTTCTCCGTTCAGGGCCTGTTGCACGAAATTCGGAATCACCATACCGTAGCGTCCAGTCTGCCTGGGACCGACGGTATTGAAGAGGCGAACGATGACGATCGGCAGACGTTTCTCGTGCCAATATGCGATCGCCAGGAATTCATCAATCGCCTTCGAGCACGCATAACTCCAGCGTCCTTTGGTCGTGGGTCCGAGAACGAGATCCTGGTCTTCACGGAACGGAACCGAAGTTGATTTACCGTACACTTCCGAGGTCGAAGTGATTAGAACTTTTTTCTTCTTTTTATTGGCCAGCTTGAGCACCACTTCGGTCCCGTGTACATTCGTCTCGATCGTATTGACGGGACTTTCCACGATCAGCTTCACGCCCACGGCAGCGGCCAGATGGTACACGACATCGCAGCGGTCGATGAGTTCCGCCAGAACGGGCTCGTTGTGAACCGAATCAATGGCGTAATGAAACTTGGGGTTCGGCTTCAGAGACTCGATATTGTCGATTCGCCCGGTGGAGAGATCATCGATCACGAAGACCTCTTCGCCACGGCGCAACAGTTCCTCTGCGAGATGAGAGCCCACAAAGCCTGCACCACCGGTAATCAGCGAGCGCGACATTAAGGAATCCTCGGAATTCTTGCAAGCGATGGATCGAATGAACAACCAGTCGCGGTCGCGGCAGCCAGGCTCTGGGACTGCTTTCGCATGACGGCCACTTGATGCGGCACGCTCTGTTGGTTTGTGTTATTTTCAGTGGGATTCTCCCGTTCGTCAAGCGTCGAATCAGAAAAATCCAAGAGAAGCAAAGTGAACCGCATAGTCTCGATACTTATCCCCGCCTACAATGCGGAGCGTTTTGTGGGAGCAGCGCTGGAGTCGGCGCTGAATCAAACCTGGCCAAATACGGAAATCATTCTGGTCGATGATGGATCGAAGGATCAGACTTTCGCAGTGGCCAAGCGGTACGAGAGCGCGAGGGTCAAAATCTTCCGCCAGGGGAATCGTGGCGCAGCCGCGGCTCGCAACACCGCGCTCCGCGAGTCGCAGGGAGATTTTCTGCAGTACATGGACGCCGACGATCTTCTTAGCCCGGACAAGGTCCGGGAACAAGTGTTGCTGCTGCAGCAATATCCCGATTACCTCTCCGTTTCCTCGGCCAGGTATTTCTTCGATGGCGACGATCCGAACGCTGGATTGTTAGAGCGTTCCGGCGCCGTCGACAGCGATGATCCAGTTCAATTTCTGGCAGAACTGCTTGGTTCCGAGGGCCCGACGCGAACCATTCCTTATGGCGCCTGGTTGACGCCGCGCTCTGTGGCGAATGCTGCAGGCCCTTGGGACGACAGCGTTCGGTCGCCGGACGATGACGGAGAGTACTTCGCACGCGTGATGCTGGCCGGCCGCGGCATCCGTGCGTCACACACTGGCTGCTACTACTACCGCAAGTTCAGGCAGGGAGGCAGCTATAGCACGACCCACAGCGAGAGCAATCTCCGCGGACGCCTGCATTCTATGAATAGCAAGGCCACATGTCTGCTGGCGCGCACCAAGGATCCTAAGGTTAACCGGGCATTGGCAAATCGTTACGTGGAACTGGCGTTTTCCGCCTACCCGGACTTCCCCTGGCTCACGGAACAATCGTTGCAAAAAGCCAATGATTTGGGCGGTACCAACTACATACCTTCATTTGGCTCCTGGAAGGGCAACCTGCTTCGCAGACTCGTCGGGTGGAAGGCAGCAAGGACGTTGAATGCACGCTACCATCGCACGGTAGGTCGCATGCGCACGCTAGGGACGCAGCAATGAACGAGGCTGGTGCGGCCGCCGGACTACACCGGAGCTCACGGATTCCTTCATTGGATGGTTTGCACGCGATATCAATCGCAATGGTGCTGGCGGGTCATGCCGCGTCGGGCATTCCGGCGTTAAGGGACCGTCCTTTGCTGCTGTACACCGTCTTCAATGGTAGTCGCGGCGTAAACGTATTTTTTGTAATCAGCGGTTTTCTGATCACGTCTCTGCTATTACAGGAAGATCGTCTCACCGGACGAGTTTCGCTCAAGCAGTTTTATGTGCGGCGGGCCTTTCGAATTCTGCCGCCCTTCTGGATTTTCCTTGGCGCCGTCGTCCTGCTCTGGAAGCTTGGCGCCTTTGAAACTCGCTGGGCTCACTTGGCAGTTGCATTTACGTTCTTGCGCGACTATATAGCCGGCGACTGGTGGACCGGGCACAGCTGGTCACTCAGCGTGGAAGAACAATTCTACTTGCTCTGGCCCGCGGCTATGGTTCTCGCCGGCAGGCGCAGATCACTTTGGATTGCATCCGGCCTGATAATCGCTGCACCTGCCATCCGCGTGCTTTCGCATCTCTTCATCACCGGGCGATTTGGACCCATCGAATTCTTCATGTTCCACATGCGCGTCGACAGCCTGATGTTTGGCTGTGCGCTAGCCTTAGTTCAAAACAGTCCAAGATTCAACAGATTGGCTAAACGCATTCTGAAATGGCCGGGCATGCTGCTGGCGCTGTGTTTTTTTCTGTTTCTGTCCGGTTACCTGAATTTTCGCTTTCAAGGATATTACTTGTTGCCCTTTGGCTATACGTTCGAAGCGATCGCCATCAGCTATCTACTTTTGTACTTCGTGCGGAGTCCTGACTCGCTAGGCGGGAGGCTGTTGAATTCGAGATTCCTGGTTCATGTGGGCGTGATTTCCTACAGCCTATATCTGTGGCAGCAACTCTTCCTGACAGATCTGCTGCGGTCCAGTTTGGGTAATTTCCCTATTAACTTGATTGCGGCTTTCCTGGCGGCGGAGCTGTCCTGGAGACTGGTGGAACAGCCCGCCCTGAGATTGCGCCAAAGATTTAATAGCTGGCAATCTTCGAAGCCAGAATCGGCCGCCAAAACCGTTGCACTACTGCCCACAGATTCAGCCGAGATCGCTAGTTGATCAATTCTTGGCAAAACACTTGCTTCTGATCGTGTCCTGAGTAATGAAGAACCATTCGACACTTGAAATCGACAAAATCGTACTGGCGGAAACACGTGAAGCCGGCAATGGAGCTAGCGCTTCGACTCACTCGGCCCCTGCTCTAAGGAATGGATATCGCCTACCGCTACTGGCTTTTGTTTCCAGTTTGGTGATTGTTCTTGCGGTTTCGCGCACTCCTCAGTCGCTGTTTGCTGATCCTTCCTGGCAACTGAAGGCGCTGCAGCAGCATTTGGCTGGGGCATCACCCAGTCTCAACACGCTGGTTGAACCGGACCCCCGGGACATGTCGAAGGATGTCAGCGAATGGATAAGCTGGTGGCCTATTGGCACGAATGTCCTTGTATACCCGCTGATGCGCTTGGGACTGAACATCGCAGCATCGATTCGCGTACTCGCAGCCCTTGCTCTCATCGTAGGTTCGATTGGGTTCGGGTTTTGGCTTCGCGTCTTTCACCTCCCTCAGTGGCTCGCAATAGCGCTCGCAATTTCCATTCCCTGGATCCGCTATGCCAATGTCTCTTTATTCCAGTATGCCGCCGAAGGCCTGGTATTCGCGGTCTGCCCCTGGTTGCTGATAGGGGCATTCCGCCTCCGTTCTCGTTGGATGCAGGGACACGCAGAAAAACTGTGGTTCCTTGTTGGCTTCGGCTGCCTGCTCGGTTTTGCTTATTGGTTAAAGTACTCTGCCGTGTTCATTTCAGCCGGCGTGCTCGTACACCTCGCCATAGCCTCATGGAAGCAGCGTGGGCGCGGGTGGAGCGATCTCACGTTGGTGAGCGGCACTTTCATATCTGTAGTCGCCATTTTGAATGTGCTCAACCATGCCATGGGCGCAGCGATGAATGCGGTCACCGAACACCCATCATTCGTCCTGGAGTGGCGCCTGCCATTCAATTTTGTCGGTCTAATGCCCATGGCAATGGCGGATGCCGACGGACTCGCTCGATACCTTCTGTTCCATCCCGGCCGAAGCCTGCTTCCGTTCAACTATCTGACCTTATGCTACCTGGGCCTGCCCGGTGGGCTAATTCTGTTCTGGCTGCTGATGCGTCGGCATTCCGATCCGGCGATGCGACTCTCTCGCGACCTGCTGGCCACGGTGTCCGTCCTGTTTCTCGCGATCATGACCGTCTTCAGTGCCAGGGCCATGGAAGCCCGGTACATTTCCGCGATTGGAATTGCCGTTATCCCCGCTGCGTTGCAAGCCGCATCTAGCATCGCTCCTAAACTCTCCCGGATGGGTCGCGTCATTTTGTGGATCGCCGCTCTTTGTTATCTGGCGCTGCCCATTGCTTATGGTGCCGTATCCGTCCTCGGCAAAATCCACAGGACATCTGCGAACTATCAGAGCGGACCGAGCGGTCTCTACAACCCGCTGTTCGCAAATGCTGACGCCAAATCTGCGGTCGCCAGAGTCACAGCTGACTTTAACGTCAGCGGAGACGTTTGGTACCTCACCGAGGCCTTTACGGCTATGGATCTTCCCGGCCGCGCAATCCTGAGGCATGCCGATTTCCTCCCGGCCGATGGACTGAAGCAGAGATTCCGAACAACGAAAGCGATCCGCGTACACGTGCTGCTCCCGCCATGGTTTGAGGAAAACGGCAAAGGAGCGATCATCCGCGCGGAATTCGTTGACGCAGTCAACTGGTCGCGGAAGACGATACCGGGTATGAACTACGTTGAGTGGACCGCTGTTGTGCCTGCCAGCAAGTGAATTCGGTTTACCAGACGTACCTTTCACGCCGATATTTCAGCGCAGCCCTGCTTAGTGAATGCCTGAGATTCGGCTTGACGGCGTCGCGTATGGAATCTCAAGAACTCTTCCTCAGCTTTCTTGACCCGGAAAAGCCGCAGAAGGCCGTACATGCGAACCGGGTGCCGTAAGGTGTAAGCGAACGACCAGATCCAGTCGTTCACGGTTGCGTAGCGAATCATCTCTCTACAAGCTGCGAAGTGTGCCGCGCAAGCAAAGAGCACATGAGTGGAGCGCGATCTCTTCCGCGCATTTTCCCAAACCTGCCGCAGTTCCTTAGCTGACAATCCGATTTCCGAGATATACGTCCCGGTCAAAACCGCCACGGCGTGCATCCAGCTGGCCGCATCTGTAGGACGCGCCGTTGCGCGGGTCACGGCAAAATTGGCCAGCCGTTGAGGGACAAAGAGCAGAGGATGCGCAAACGTCCGTTCGCGGAATGGCTCGATAGCAGCCAGGTTGATCGACTCGGGAACTGAAAAGTACTCAAAGTTCGATCGGGCCAACATCGCCCCTTGAGAGTGCAGCGCTCCCTGCATTTGACGAGCGTCAGGCCAGTCCATTAGCCGCGGTTCCGTCCAGTCCACGTCCCATATGTTTCGGCCAGTATCACTCCACGAGCCATTCGCTTCTTCATTCCAGCAGAGCATGTTCGCCCACGAAATCTGCACGGCTGAATGCACAGACATAAAAGAAACCATAGTTTGCAAAAACTCGGGCTCCCACCAGTTGTCATCTTCCAGCAGCGCAAAGAACGGCTCGGCGATCGACTTGAAGAAAAGATTGAACGTGCGGACCGCACCTAAATTCTCAGAATGGTTCAGCACAATGATTCGCTCATCGCCGAGACGATGGATCAGTTCCCCCGGATAAGCGTCCCGCGGATCATCGTTGTGCAATTCGCAGACCCAATCTTGAAAGGTTTGCTGCAAAAGGCTGTCTACAGCGCGCTGCAGCAACTGCGGCCTACGGAACGTGGGAAGATATACTCTGCAGATAGCCATGCAACTCGCCGGGCTTAATTTTCACACGCATTGATCGCAGGCGGCAATGCCAGCCAGGGAGTCGAATGACGGAATTGGAGCAGCACTTCGCAGCGGCCTGCCCCGACCCTCGTCTTACGCCCAATATGTGCGATCCAGGCTTCGGTACTGGATGGCCTCGGCAATATGCTTGGGCTCAAGATGCTGCGCGTCTTCGAGGTCGGCTACGGTGCGGGCTACTTTGAGGATACGATCGTGAGCTCGAGCGCTTAGTCCCTGCTGCGTCATGGCGCGCTCTAAAAGGCGTTCGCAGTCGGAGGATAGATCGCAGAAGCTCCGGATGTGGCGCGAACTCATTTGCGCATTGCAGTAGAGCTTTTCGCGGGACGATGCGAACCGTTGCAGTTGCCTCTCGCGGGCTCGTATGATTCGCTCGCGAATCTTCGCTGATCCTTCCGGCTCGGCAGCCGAACGCATTTCCTTGTAGTTCACGGCCGGAACGTCGATGTGGATGTCGATGCGATCCATCAATGGGCCGGATATCTTCGAAATATAGCGCTGTATCATGGGCGGGGTGCACTGGCACTCCCGGGTGCGGTCGTTATGGAATCCACAAGGGCATGGATTCATGGCGGCAGCAAGCATGAATCTCGCCGGGAAGGTTAGCGACATCGAGGCGCGCGCGATGCTGACCGTTCCATCTTCCAGCGGCTGCCGCAGCACTTCGAGAACGTTTCGCGGGAATTCCGGCAGCTCATCTAGAAAGAGCAGGCCGTTGTGAGCCAGGGAGACTTCCCCCGGCCGCGGAATCACCCCGCCGCCGATGAGCCCGGCGTCAGAAATCGTATGGTGTGGGGAGCGATAGGGGCGCGTTCCTACCAGCCCTGTCCCTGCATCGAGGACTCCAGCGACGCTGTGGATCTTCGTCGTTTCCAGAGCCTCCTCGAATGTGAACGGCGGCAGGATGGTCGGCATGCGTTTGGCCAGCATGGTCTTCCCGGACCCAGGCGGACCAATCATGAGAATGTTGTGGCCTCCAGCGCAGGCGACCTCGATGGCTCGCTTCGCGGTCTGCTGCCCTCGGACGTCCTTGAAGTCGATGAAGAACTGCTGCGATTGCCGTAGCAGCGAGTCGCCATCAGCCTTGATGGGCATGATCCCGTTCCCTGAGTTCACGAAGTGGATGACGTCCAGCAAAGAGCGGACAGGATAAACGTCCACGCCGCCAACCATGGCTGCTTCTTTGGCATTCGCCTCGGGAACGACCATACGGGAGATCTTTCGGCCGCGCGCCTCGAGAGCGATCGGTAGCGCGCCTCGAACTTTGCGCACTCCACCGTCCAAGGAGAGTTCCCCCACAAACAGGCAATCTGGAAGTTCTTTCTTGGTCAGGCCGCCGTAGGCTCCGACTATCCCGAGTGCCATCGGCAAATCGAAGCCGGAACCCTCCTTCTTGATGTCAGCAGGCGCCAGATTGATGGTGATCTGCGTGGGAGGAATGTCATAGCCACAGTTTTTCAGCGCCGCCCGAACCCGGTCGCGGCTCTCGCGCACCGCTGCGTCGGGAAGTCCAACCGTGTGGAAATGATCCTGGTCGCACTTGATCCCGGAGCAGTCCACTTCCACCTGGATGATGTTCGCGTCTATCCCATAAACCGCGGCGCTGAGAGTTTTATAAAGCATGAGCGACACTACGGGTTGCGGCGCGTCGAATCAACGAAACGCATCCCTGGGCACACTGGCGGCAATTCTCCGGAACCCTGGTACGCCAGACACGAAGTTAGGAGTTTGCCGCGTTGCACGCTGTGATGCATGTCACGTGCGAGTGTGGAAAAGCGAATTCCAGCCCGTTTTGGGAACAAAACTCTTAAGCATTGGGGCAGACGAACGATCATCTCCTTTCGGTACCAAAGTCTTCACATGTGCTGGTCGGTCATGGGCTATAGAATAGGATGGCTTTTTGGTTAACAGGTCAATTATGGCCCCCGACCTCAATTCCGCCCCTGGCCGCCCACCGGGAAACCTTGAACGGGAAGAGTCCCAGCTGTGGCGCTGGACCCTGCTGTTCATGATTTTTCTGGCGGTAGCTTTAGCGGCTGTGATGTGGGAACGGCTGGAAGCCATCCCTTTTCATCTGCGCGCAATCCCGCTGGGCATTTTGATTCTGTCAATCCTCTTTGCCGTTTATGCGTACGGGCGGCGGCGCGAGGTGAGCGAACTGAAAGACGCGTTGCGCGGCTTGCAGGATCACGTGGGCGCCGCTCCATCCGAAGAACAACTGGACCAGCTCAGCCAGGTCATCATGCGCTCTCAGCGCAACTTCAAGGAGCTAATCGACTCCTTCGATGATCTTGCCTGCGCGGTTTCTCTGGACGGAACCCTGCGCACGGTCAACAAGCGCGTCGCAGAAATGACTGGGTTGAAGTACTCCGAACTGGTGGGGCAGAAAATCTATGATCTCATTCAACAACCCACCCGGGATGAGGCGGAGCGCGGCATCGGACGTTTTCTCGAGAAGAAACACTGGGCGGGCACAGTCAAAGTACTGCTGAAGAACAGCTCGCGACCACTTTTCTTCGAGTGCGTAGTGAACGGCATCGTCAAAGGAGATGAGGTCGTCGGGGCGAGCCTTCTGGGCCGGGACGTCACTGAGCAACGCGAAAAAGAACTGCGCTTCACCGAATTATTTGAAACGCTGCAGGAAGGCGTTTACTTTAGCACTCCGGATGGCCATCTGCTGGATGCCAATCCCGCGCTGGTCAGCCTGCTGGGATATCAGGACAAGGGCGAATTGCTTTCCGTCGAGCCTGCGGCGTTGAATTTTGACCCGGGGCCACCCGTTCTCGGGCGGGCTACCGATGATCGTGGCGGCGTGCGCACGCGCGAGGTTCGGCTGCGGCGAAAGGACGCCAAGCTGGCGGTGTTTCTTGATTCCTCGCGGGCGGTGTGGGACACGCAGGGAAAGATCATTCGCTATCAGGGCACGTTGGTCGATATCACAGAACAGCGCAACATGGAATGGGAACTGGCGCAGCAGGAGGAATTCCGACGTCGGCTGCTTGAGAGTTTCCCGGATCTCATCCTCGTGGTCGACCTCGACGAACGTTACACCTTCGTGAGTTCGCGTGCACGCGATCTGCTCGGCTATGAACCGAAAGATATGCTGCGGAAGAAGATCAGCGACCTTGAAGATCATTCTCCCGAACTTGCAGCCTTGTACCGAGATGTAGTTTCAGGTCAGCAGGTATTTGGATCGGCGGAGTACAGCGCGCGGCATCAGAATGGGACATGGAGAACGATGCGTGCCTCTGCAAGCCAGCTGTCGGACGCGGAGGGAAAGACTAGCGGTGTAATCATTTCCGTTCGCGACATTACGATCGAGCGGAAACTGGAACAGCAGGTAGTCCAGGGCGAACGCTTGGCCGCCATGGGCGCGATGATCGGCGGCGTCGCACATGAACTGAACAACCCGTTGACGGCGATTCTGGGAGTCAGTGAGCTCTTGCAGGATATCGAAACCAATGAAACGGCGCGCAAGCAAGTGGCGCTGCTGCAGCAGCAGGCGCGGCGGGCTGCGGAAATTGTGCAGAACCTGACCTATTTCTCCCGGCCGCCCGCACCCGGCAAGAGCCGGATCAATTTGACGGAAGTGGTAGAACGCACGCTCAACCTGCACGCTTATTCCCTGCGCAAGAACAACATCACCATCGATTTTCTGAAAGACGCTGCAGTTCCCTACGCGCTAGGTGATCCCCACCAACTCATGCAGGTATTCCTCAACCTCATCCTGAACGCCGAACAGGCGATCCGCGAGGTGCATGAAAAAGGAACGCTGCGGATTCGCATGGGACACGGTGACAACTCTGTGTGGGTCAGCTTTCATGACGACGGCCCGGGCATACCCAAAGAGAATTTGCCCAGCATCTTCGACCCGTTCTACACGACCAAGCGTCCGGGCCGCGGCACGGGATTAGGGCTTAGCATCTGCAAGTCGGTAATGAAGGAACACAACGGTAGCGTCGAAGCTACCAATGCTCCTGACGCAGGAGCAGTCTTTACAGTTACCTTGCCCATGGGCAAGTGAGAAGCCCGGGAAACTCTCCTGCCCTGGCGTTGTTGTAGGTTACCGTTCAACCGCCATCGCTACGGCATTCCCTCCGCCCAGACAAAGCGCGGCAATTCCGCGCTTCACGTCGCGTCGGATCATTTCATAGATGAGGGTGACCAGGACCCGGGCGCCGCTAGCGCCGATGGGGTGACCGATCGCTACAGCGCCGCCATTGACATTGACCTTTTCCGTATTGAGGCCAAGTTCACGAATCACTCCTAACGCCTGCACCGAAAACGCTTCGTTCAGTTCGTAGAGATCCACGTCTTCATTCTTCCATCCGGTTTTTTGCCAGATCTGGCGAACGGCGCTCACGGGAGCCATCATGACCCACTTGGGCTCGACCCCGCTGGTGGCTTGAGCGACGATGCGGACCATGGGCTTCGCTCCGAGTTCTTTCGCACGCTGTGCGCTGGTGACTACCACGGCAGCGGCACCGTCGTTTACGCCGGGAGCATTTCCGGCTGTCACCGTGCCGTCTTTTTTGAATGCAGGCTTCAACGCCCGGAGGATTTCGATGGTAGTGTCTTCGCGGGGGCCTTCGTCTTTGTCGAAGATGACTGGGGGCGCGCCCTTTTTCTTGGCCGGAACCTCTACCGGCAGGATCTGCGCCTTGAAGCGACATTCCTTGATCGCGGACACAGCCTTGCGATGGGAATTGACTGCGAATTCGTCTTGCTCTTCGCGAGTGATGCCGTACTTCTCCGCGACATTCTCACCGGTGATGCCCATGTGGTAGTCGTTATAGACATCCCATAGTCCGTCGTGAACCATCGAGTCGATGATCTGCGCGTTGCCCAGTCGGTATCCCTTGCGCGCCTGCGGAAGAAGATAAGGAGTGTTGGTCATCGATTCCATTCCGCCGGCGACGACGATGGAACTGTTCCCCGTCTGCACCGCTTGCGCTGCGAGAGCGACGGATTTCAACCCGGAGCCGCATACTTTGTTTATTGTCATGGCACCTGTCGCGGGAGAGAGTCCGCCGAAGATCGCGGCCTGTCGCGCCGGATTCTGACCGAGTCCAGCAGAAACCACATTGCCCATGATGCATTCGTCGACCTCCGCGGGATCGATGGCGGCGCGCTTCACTGCTTCGCGAACGACCATGGCGCCGAGTTGCGGCGCGGAAAAATCACTGAGACTTCCCTGGAATTTTCCGACCGGGATGCGGCAACCGGAGATGATGACGGCATCGTCGAAAGTAGGCATAAAATGCGGCTCCTGCGAGGTTTCGCTGGTTTCATTATAGATGCTGCGGGCGAGGATTGTTCAGGATCGCGCTGGCACATCCATACCTGACATTGCGCGAAGAACTCGAATCGCGCTGCGCAGAATCTTCGTTCACCGCCAGTCAAGGAACACAGCACGCTGTATCTTAGAGTGATCACAGAGCAGCATTCACGAAAAATTCTGGTTGACTTTTGCCAAAGAAATTCTTGCGCGATGACTTTGGTGTCACTTCCGACGTGAAGCAACCATCATTTTTTTCTTGACTTCATTTTTCAATAACTCTATACATCAACTAGTTGCAGTAGAACACCACTGCAAATTTTCCATGAAGAATGGAAGGGAGAATAGGAACAATGGCAAC